>Ga0299913_10000005_pt1 | contig 98018 bp, 94 predicted proteins | sample RVTome_9_FD_201360 | JGI IMG/M metagenome (GOLD analysis project Ga0299913, IMG submission 201360) | Soil microbial communities from uranium-contaminated site in the Upper Colorado River Basin, Wyoming, United States - RVT155D38 (version 2) ... | reverse complement strand
AGGTTCCCCGTTGCATATATGCAACGAACGCTCTCGGGTTCGAGATCGGGTTCGCCGCCACCCCCGAACATGAGAGAGTTCGTTGCATATCCGTTACGTGGAACCTCAGGTTGCGGCGGGTTGCGGCGGGGGCGGCGGGACGCCGAAGTCACCCCGCCCCCCAGCCGCCCCCGCCGGGGGTGAGGACCAGGAGGCGGTCGTTGGGGTGGACCTCGGTGGTGGACTTGGCGGGGAGACGCTCGCGGCGGCCGTCGGCCCGGACCAGCCAGTCCTCGCCCGTGGCTCCGGGACCGCCTCCCTCCAGACCCCAGGGCCGGTGCCGCCGTCGCTCCCCCATCAGCGACAGAGTGGCGTCGGCGAGGAACCGAATCTCGCGCTCGATACCCTCGCCCCCGGTGAAGCGCCCCTCACCGCCGCTACCCCGACGAAGGGTGTAGCGCTCGACCCGGAACGGGTAGTGGTCATCGAGCGACTCGATCGGGGTGTTCTCGGTGTTGGTCATCCCGGTGTGGATGCCCGACTGGCCGGCCCGGAGGGGCCGGCCACCCTGGCCACCGCCCACGGTCTCGTAGTAGGCGAAGTCGTCGTTGCCGATGAGGATGTTGTTCATGGTCCCCTGTGAGGCGGCAGGGACCCGGTCCGGAGCCGCCCGGGCCAGGGCGCCCAAGAGGACATCGGCGATCCGCTGGCTGGTCTCGACATTGCCCGCGGCCACCGCCGCCGGGGGGTTGGCGTTCACGATCGAGCCCTTCGGCGCGATCAGGTCCAGAGGCCGGTAGCAACCCCCATTGGCCGGGATGGTGGGGTCGGTGGCGACCCGGACTGCGTAATAGAGACAAGACCGGGTGACCGCCTCCACCGCGTTGAAGTTGGACGGAACCTGGTCGTCGCTGCCGGTGAAATCGGCGACGAGGCTCCCCTCTGAGACGGTGATGACGACCCGGATGGCCACGTCCGCCTCCCCCATTTCCATGTAGTCGACGAACGAGTACTCCCCATCGGGCAGCATTCCCAGGGCAGCGCGCATCCTCCGCTCCCCATAGTCGAGCAGCGCGGCGGTCATCGACTCGAACTCATCGGCACCGTCCCGGCTCACCAGATCCGCGGTCCGCCTCGCCCCGACCGAGTTGGCCCCGATTTGAGCCTCGAGGTCACCTCTTCGCTCCCATGGGGTCCGCGATGCGGTGATGAACGGCTCGGAGAACTCCTCGACCCACCCTCCGTCGGCATAGGCCACGGTGGGCGGGACGCGGTGACCCTCCTGGTCGAGGGTGACGGCATGGGCCGGCATCGATCCGGGCGCCTCACCGCCGACATCGGCGTGATGAGCCCGATTGGCCACCCAGGCCACGTGCCGGTCCCCGACGAAGACCGGGGCGACCAGGGTCAGGTCGTTGAGATGGGTGCCTCCTGCGTAGGGATCATTGACCGCGTACTGGACACCGGGCACCGGCTCGAAGCGGGCCAGACAGGCGGCGACTGACTCGGGCATCGATCCCAGATGGACCGGGATGTGCTCGGCCTGGGCCAGCATGGCCCCGTCCGGTGTGAACAGGGCGGCCGAGCAGTCGGCCCGCTCCTTGATATTGGGAGAGAGCGAGGCACGTCTCAGCACTGTTCCCATCTCATCGGCAACCGAGGCGAGACGATGCCGGGCGACCTCGAGCGTGATCGGGTCGCCGATCAAGATGCGATCCAGGGCATCATTGCGGACTGGTCGAAGGAGACGAAGACATGGCCACCACCCATCAAGCCCACAACATAAGCATCTCGATCGAACGCGACCTCCATGACGTCTACGAATTCACCAGCCGGCCCGAGAACTTCCCCCGCTGGGCGACCGGTCTGGCCACCAACCTCGAGCCGGAGAGCGACTACTGGGTGGCGCACAGCCCCGACGGCCCGGTTCGGGTCCGGTTCACGCCACCAAACGACTACGGGGTACTCGACCATCATGTGACCCTCCCCAACGGGACCGAGGTCTACGTCCCGATGCGGGTGGTGGCCAACGAGTCGGGCAGCGAGGTCATCTTCACCTTGTACCGCACCCCGGGGATGTCCGAGGAGATCCTGGCTCGCGACATCGGATTGGTCACCAACGACCTGGCCGTGCTGAAGGGACTGCTCGAATCGTGACTCCGAAGGCTCAATCCAGCAGGTGCCCGATGTGCTTGGTCGCCTCCCGGTAAGACAAGGAGGACAGCCGATCACGATGGGCCAGCACGAAGGCCGCCACCGCTTCGGGATCCGTCTTCGCATACTCACGTAGGGCCCAACCGATCGCCTTACGGATGAAGAACTCCTCCTCGAAGGCACGCCGCTCGGAGAATCCGAAGAGCCGGGCGGTGTCGGTGTCCTGCTTGGCCCCGATCTGGCAGAGGATCGCCGATCGTCGCAACCACATGTCCTCGTCGTCTATCCATAGATCGACCACCGGCCACGTCTGAGCTGGATGCTCCACCACCAGGAAACGGATCAATCGGGTGGCGATCTCGTCGACGAAGTCCCACCAGGCACCCTCCACGATCAGGTTGCGGTAGAGAGGTAACGACAGTGGCGTCACGTGCTCCCGGAAATGGCGGGCCACGCCGAGGGCGAGGTACTTCTCCTCCCGATGGGGGAGATCCCACAGACCGAGGACCAGCGCCTCGTACGACTCCCTGTCGACGACGGGGAACCGCTCCACCAGCTCCCTGAGGATCTCGACCCGACCCGGCTTCTGCACCCCATAGAAGGGCATGTCGGTCTTCATGTACGCCTGCATGCCCGCCGCCTTGTCCGGATCGGCGGCGCGACGCAACGACTCCTGGGCGAAGTCACGTGCCTCGCTGAGCCGACTCACCACCCGAGCTCCAGGGTCCCGTCGTCGTGGACCGCGAGCCGGTCGCCCGGTTCGAGCCAGACCGCCGAGTCCCGCTCCACCACGATGGCCGGGCCCTCCGTCTCGAAGCCGGGGGGAAGCTCGGTGCGCTCCCAGACCTCCACTTCCACCGGGCGATGCCTCACCATCGCCATCGCCCGTGCCGGGGTCGGTTTGCCGGACGAGTCCAGATGCGGGAGATCGCCCCACGTGATCGGGGCCCGACCGGTGACCGTGGCGCGGACCGTGACCAGCTCGATCGTCTCCGAGGCCCGGACGAAACCGAAGCGAGCCATGTGAGCCTTCTCGAACTCCTCTCTCAGCTCCCCCCACCTCGGGGTCAGGGTGACGGCCAACTCGTGGGACTGTCCCACATAGCGGGCCTCGGCCCATCCGATCAAGTCGTCACCGGCGACCCCATGGTCCCTGGCGAACGTGGTGCGCGCCTCGTCGAAGATGGCCCGGACCGCCCCGCCCAGACGAGCCGACCCCTCCTCCAGCATCACCGTCCGCTCCGCATCGCTGCTCGGCGAGGAGAGGAGCAGCCCGAGAGCGGAGAACACACCGGACAACGGAGGAATCAGGGTGGTCCTGATCCCGAGGCGTCTGGCGAGACGTGTGGCATGAAGGCCGCCGGCGCCCCCGAACGCGACGACTGCGGAGTCCCGGGGATCCACGCCTTCCTCAACTGAAACCGCCCGGAGCGCCCGTTCCATGTGGGTGTCGACCACCTCGACCACCCCCTCCGCCACCGCCTCCACCCCGAGGGACAGGGTCAGACCGAGCTCATCTGCCGCCCGGTGCGCGGCGGCTACGTCGAGGGAGACCGAGCCGCCGAGGGCAGTCTCGGGTGGTATCCGACCCAGGATGACGTTGGCGTCGGTGACGGCGGCCTGGCTCCCTCCGAGCCCGTACGAGGCCGGGCCGGGATGGGCGCCCGCCGAGCGAGGCCCGACCCGGAGGGCACCGCCTCCGTCCACCCACGCGATGCTCCCCCCTCCCGCCCCGATGGTCCGCACCGGGAGCGAGGGCACCCGATTGACCCAGCCAGCGCTCCCGTGCCGGCCCCCTCCGCTCGCCTGCCCGTCGATCCTGCAGACATCGGTGGATGTCCCACCCATGTCGAAGCTGATCACCGAGCTGTGACCTTTCGCCGCACCCAAAGCGGTCGCCGCCACGACCCCGGCGGCTGGACCTGAGAGGACCAGCCGGCCCGCATAGCCGGCGGCGGAAGCGAACGGGAGGAGACCACCCGAGGAGGTCATCACCAGACGCTGCCCGGCGGGCACCATCCCGTCGAGCCTGGCGAGATAGCCGGCTACCTCAGGGGTCAGGTAAGCGTTGAGGACGGTGGTGGCAATCCGCTCGTACTCCCGGAATGCAGGCGAAACCACCGCACCCACCGACACCGGGACAGCGAGCTCGGAGGCGATCCGCTCGGCGAGCTCCAGCTCCAGCTTCGGATCGGAGTAGGAGCGGACCAGGGCGACTGCGATCGCCTCCGCGTCGAGTTCGGCGAGACGACTTCGCAGGTGCTCGAAGTCGTCGTCATAGCCGATGCGGAGCCGGCGGGGAGCGAGCGCCGGGGGACGGTCGGCGAAGGAGTCGTACAGCCTGGGCCGGGCCTGGCGCCCGATCTCGATCAGGTCCTCGAAACCACGGGTGGTGACCAGGGCGGTTCTCGCTCCCCGACCCTCGAGCAGGGCGTTGGTGCCGGCCGTCGTCCCGTGTAGGAACGTGGTCTCGTCATCGACGTCGTCGTCGCTCATCGCCCTGGCGACGGCAACGGCCTGATCGGCAGTGGTGGGCAGCTTGCGACCACGGATCGACTCGCCGTCGAACACCACCACGTCGGTGAAGGTGCCCCCGACGTCCACCCCGACGGTCAGGGTCACCCGGTTACCCTCGTTCCGATATGGCAGTGACAGTCACCCCTTCACCCAATCCGAACGCGATGAGGTTCTCGGTGGGAGCCCCGGTCGGGGGCCCCACAACCCATGTGGCCGGAAGCGACCCCGCCGAAGCGTTCGTCCGCGACCTGCTTGCTCTTCCCGGCGTGACCAGCATCTTCATGACCGCAGACTTCGTGACCATCTCCAAGACTCCCGACGTGGCCTGGGACACGATCGTCCCCGAGGCGACCGCGATCCTAGAGACGGAGTTCGGCGCCTGATCGAGCCGTGGTCGTCGAGGATCAGGAGGCTGGAACGGACACGGACACGGGTCGGCTGACCCCGTCGGGCGCCGTCACCAACACGACCACCTGCCAACCGCCATCGGGCGTCTGGTTGCCCCCGACCACCTCGGTCGCCCCGGCCTGTTCGAGGGCGACTGCGCCGACCTGATCGGGGACGGTGGCAAGGCTCAGCTTTCTGGCCGGTGGCGTTGTGGCAGGACGCACCTCCGGCGGGAGAATCACCTGTGGGCTCCCCTCGGCGAGCGAGACGTCGACCGCCAGCTCGAGTGGCGCTTGCCGCTCGTAGACGGCATCGCTCTCGGCAGCCAGCGAGCGAGCCATCACCGTCACCCGGTAGGTGAGGGGCGCGATCTCTTCGATCGCTGCGGCGCGCACCCACTCGACAAAGACACGCGTGCCCTCGGCCGCGCTGGGAAGCGGCACCCCGGCGGGCATCAGCGCGGTCAGCGCCGCCCGACCCTCCTCGGAGCCGTCGACGGTGAGGTACTCGGCCACGAACCACTCGGCATGGGCGGCCACCCTATCGATTGCCCGCTCCGGGTGCACCGCGTACAGATCGGCCTCTGCGGTGACCACCGGCGATGTCGAGGCGGTTGGTGGGAGAGCGGGTGCAGGTGCGGCCGTGGTGGCGGGTGCGGCAACGGTCGTGGGAGCAGCCATGGCCGGGATGGTGGTGGCGACCGCGACAGCAGGCGGCCGGCTGCTCATGAACGAGTAGGCAAGGGCGCCCAGCACGATGGCTCCGGCCAGCGCCAGCATCAGCCACTGGCGGTCGCTCTTCTTCTCCTCCAGCGTCTCCCACGGGATCCGCTCGTAGACCTCATTCCTCTCCGGCTCCATGTCTCCGAACCTATGGGGCGGCGATGGCGGCTTCAAGAGGTCCGTGCCTGACAGCGTTCGAGCAATTCGCGTCGAGACACGGGGAACGACAGGCTCCCAGCTATCGTTTCGCCCGTCATGGCAGTCAACCCCGACCCGAAACCGGGCCGCTGGATCCTTCCCCTGGTCATCCTGGGGATGATCGCGTTCACCTACTTCTTCGTTCGCTCGCTCCCCGAGGCATCCCCCGACACGACCTTGGTCGCCGGGCCCTCGACCACGGCGGCAAATGGCGTGGACGGCAGCACCACAACGGTGCCCGGTCAGCCCGGGGGGACCGTCGACGACGCAGCTGCCACCTATCTGGCCGAGCTCGACCGGATCAACGGTGAGCTCGCCGCCCTCGAATCCGAGCTGACCGCGGTGAACACGGGATTCGACGCAGAGCCGAGGGCGATCGAATACGGCGACGCCGAGAGCCGCATGGAGGCGGTGGTCAGCGCGGCCCAGGCCCTTGCCGACCAGCTGGCCGCACTGGCCCCACCGGCCGGTCTGGAGGCGAATCAGGAAGCCCTATCCGGTGCCATCGGCCTGGCTGCATCAGCCGCCGCAGAAGCTCTCTCCGGGCTCCAGTCCGAGGATCCGGGAGACTTGCGGCGTGCCGCAGGCGCTGCCTTCACCACCGCCACCACCGACTTCGACGCCGAAGTCGAGAATGCCCGGGCGGCAGCCGGAGCAGCCCCCGACGCCTGATGACCGTGCAGGTCCGGGCCATCGAGCCCGACGAATTCGAGACGATGAGACAGACAATGGGCGTGGTCTTCGGCTTCGACCCCCCCGAAGGCGACGAGAGGTTCCGCAGGCTCGTCCCCCTCGACCGGACCCGCTGTGGCTTCGACGAAGGCCAGATGGTCAGCACCCTGGGCACCTTCGCCCTGACGATGAGCGTCCCCGGGGGAGCGGTCCCCTGCGGTGGCACCACCATGGTGGCGGTCGTCCCCACCCACCGAAGGCGGGGGCTGCTCCGGGAGATGATGCGGTCACACCTCGACGACGTCCGAGAGCACGAGGAGCCCATCGCCGGGTTGTGGGCGTCGGACAGCGCGATCTATGGCAGGTTCGGCTACGGATGCGCTTCGGTCAGCTATGAGGTGACCGTCGGCCGGGGTCACGTCGACCTCCATCGCCTGGCCCCCGATGCGGTTCCGGTTCGGATGATCGACCGGGACGAGGCGGTCCGTGTGGCTCCGGCCGTGTACGACCAGCTTCAGGTCCGGTACCCCGGGTTCTTCGCACGGAGCCCCGACTGGTGGGAGAGCCGGTCGTTCCGTGACACCGACGCCTCACGTCACGGGGCCACGTCGCTCCGCTACGCCGTGGTCGACGATGAGGAAGGGGTCGCGGGCTATGTCACGTTTCGCACCAAGTCGGACTGGGACGAGGGTCATGGGAGCGGCGAGGTGCGGGTCAAGGATCTGTTCGGGACCACCCCCGAGTCGTGGGGCGCACTCTGGTCCTTCGTCGTCAGCCAGGACCTGGTCTCGCAGACAGTGGCTGACCTCCGATCGCCTCGGGATCCGATCTTCGACCTCCTGGAAGGGTCGCGTCGGGCCCGGGCGGTGCGAAGCGACGGATTGTGGATCCGCATCATGGATGTGCCCAAGGCGCTGATGGCACGCGCCTACTCCTCCCCGATCGAGGTCGTGCTCGGTGTGTCCGACCCGCTCGGCTACGTCTCCGGCGCCTACCGGCTCAGCGTCGATAGCGCGGGCGCGGCCTGCTCGGCCAGCAACGACGAGCCGGACGTCCTGATCGATCTCGAGGACCTCGGCGCCGGCTACATGGGCATGCCGCGTTTCCGGGAGTTGGCGCGGGTCGGGCGGTTGTCGGGGAGCGACCACGCTCTGGCCGCCATGGACGCCGCCTTCCACTGGGACCCCCAACCCTGGTGCCCCGAGATCTTCTGAGCATCGACGAGAGCCCGTCTGCCGACGGGCCCTCGTCTCAGTACCTGGTACTTGGTACCGGGTACCGAAGTCTGTGACCCATCAGGTCACAGACTTCGACTAGATGTCGTAGTACAGGCTGAACTCGTGGGGATGGGGGCGAAGCCGGATCGGGTCCACCTCGTGCTCGATCTTGTAGTCGATCCAGGCGTCGATCAGCTCTTGGGAGAACACACCGCCCTGGAGAAGGAACTCGTGGTCGTCGCGTAGGGCGTCCAACGCCTCGTCGAGACTGCCCGGCACCGAGGGAAGACCGGCGAGCTCGGCCGGGGGCAGGTCGTAGATGTCCTTGTCCACCGGGTCGTGAGGCTCGATCCTGTTCTGTACCCCGTCGAGACCGGCCATGAGCATGGCGGAGAAGGCGAGATAAGGGTTGCAGGCCGGATCCGGGCAGCGGAACTCGAGCCGCTTTGCCGCCGGCGACTGGGAGTACTGGGGGATCCGGATCGCCGCCGAGCGGTTCCGGCTCGAATACACCAGGTTCACCGGCGCCTCGTATCCGGGCACCAGCCGGTGGTACGAGTTCGTCGTCGGGGCGGCGAACGCCAGGACGGCGGGTGCGTGCTTGAGCAAGCCCCCGATGTACCAGCGCGCCATGTCGGACAGGCCGGCATAGCCCGCCTCGTCGAAGAAGAGCGCCTCGCCGTCCTTCCACAACGACTGATGGGTGTGCATGCCCGAGCCGTTGTCCTCGAAGATGGGCTTGGGCATGAATGTGACCGACTTGCCCGCTGCCCAAGCCGTGTTCTTCACGATGTACTTGTAGAGGGTGACGTTGTCCGCCGTGCGGAGCAGCGTGTCGAAACGCATGTCGATCTCGGCCTGCCCGGCGGTACCCACCTCGTGGTGCTGCACCTCGATCTCGATGCCGGCTGCCTCGAGGTTGGCCGTCATCTCAGAGCGAAGGTCCTGGAAATGGTCGGTGGGCGGGACGGGGAAGTAGCCCTCCTTGTACCGCGGCTTGTAGCCGAGGTTCCCCCCCTCCTCGTCGGCACCCGAGTTCCAGGCTCCCTCCACCGAGTTGAGGTAGTAGAAGCCGGAATGCTGGTTCTGACCGAAGCGCACATCGTCAAAGATGTAGAACTCGGCCTCGGGGCCCCAATACGAGGTGTCGGCGATGCCGGTGCTGAGCAGGTACTCCTCCGCCTTCTTGGCCACGTACCTCGGGTCGCGGTCGTATGGGCTGCCCGTGATCGGGTCGTTGACGAAGCAGTACATGATCAGCGTCTTGCGGTCCCGGAACGCGTCGTCGATGGCGGTCGACGGGTCCGGGAGCAGGATCATGTCCGATTCCTGGATCTGCTGGAAACCCCTGATCGACGAGCCGTCGAAGCCGAAGCCGTCCTCGAAGGAGTCCTCGGTCAATTGATGGACCGGGACTGTGAAGTGCTGGACCTGGCCGGGCAGGTCGCAGAAGCGTAGATCGACGAACTCGTAGCCCTCGTCGGCGACAAGGGACAAGACGTCGGCAGCCGTCTTGCTCACGGGTGCTCCTTTCGGTTGGGTTGCCAATCGTGAACTTCGGCTTTGTATCGGCAGCCCGTTTCGCTCCGGTTGCCGGAATGTGAACACTGTGTTTCGGACCGTGCGGTGGACACCGTCGCGGCGCAGATTGCCGCCGGGCGAGGAGTACCCGGTCTCATAATCGAAGCGTGCAGCGACTCTTCTACAAGAGCGGCCCCGAGTCGCCACTGGTCGAGCGCCCTCTCGAGGAGATCGACACGCTGATGTCCTCTCCGGGATACGTCTGGCTCGACCTGTTCGCCGAGCCGCCGGCACAGATCCGCGCCCTCGCCGAGCGTTTCGGCGTCGACCGTGCCTCACTCGAAGAGGCAGTCGATGTCTCCCTGCTCCCCCGCATGGACGAGCACGACCGCTATCTCTTCGTCGTGCTGGAGGGTCTTGTCGTGGGTGCCGGCGATCGTCTCGACACCAGCGAGATCGACATCTTCATCGGGGAGAGATTCCTCGTCACGCTCCACCGTGACCCGTTCTCCGCGGTGGAATGGCTCCAGGACCCGAAGAACATGGCGAGCACGGCCAACCTGGACACCCCGGCCCGGGTCGCCGCCTTCATCGCCCAGTTGGGAACCAGGCGCTACCTGCCCCTGATCGAAGCCCTGGAGGTGCGGATCGACGACCTCGAGGACATGGCCCTGGCCTCCGACCCTCGCACCCTCACCGAAGTTCATGCGCTGCGCCGGGACGTTGGTGTGCTGCGGAGGAGCATCGGTCCGCAGCGGGACGTGTTCAACGAGCTGGCCGAGAGCCTGCACCCGGCGATCGACCAGGGAGCCGCCCGCGCCTTCGACCGGGTGTTCGACCACCATCTCAAGATCGTCGACTCCCTCGACGGCGCCCGGAACCTCCTCACCTCGGTACTGGAGACCCATCGCGGGGCGGTGGCCGACCAGACCAATGAGATAGTTCGCATCCTGACCGTGTTCTCCGCCGTGCTCCTCCCCATGTCGGTGATCTCGGGGATGTGGGGGATGAACTTCGTCGAGATCCCCCTGGCCGGCCGGTGGTGGGGATTCGCCGTCCTCGTCGGCTCGATGGTCCTGCTCGGAATCGGTCTCTGGCTGTACTTCAGCCGACGCGGCTTCATCGGACGGCCCAAGCTCAGCGAGCTGCCCAAGTCGGTCGGATTGGGTCTGCTCCAGGTCGGCGTCCTTCCGATAAAGGTGGTGTCGACCGGGGTCCGGCACGTGGGACGGATCGTCTCCGACGCCATCGAGCCCGACGAGCGGCCGGAGGGTCCGACCTAGAGGGGCCGATCGCGGCCCGACCCTGACTACCGTCGCTCCACGTCATGCCAGCGACCGTCGTCTTGGGCGCCCAATGGGGTGACGAGGGAAAGGGACGGGTCGTCGATTTCTTCGCCGAGTCCGCCGATTTCGTCGTCCGCTACCAGGGTGGGAACAACGCCGGGCACACCATCGTCGTCGGCGAGCAACGACTTGCCCTGTCCCTGATCCCCTCGGGCATCCTCTACCCGGACTGCATCCCGGTCATCGCCTCGGGCACGGTGATCGACCCCAAGGTCCTCATCGCCGAGATGGACATGGCTGCCGAGAAGAACCTCGACCCCTCCCGGGTGAGAGTGTCGTCCAACGCCCATCTGATCATGCCCTATCACCGCAAGCTGGATGCGGCCATCGAGCGCTATCTGGGGAAGAACCAGATAGGAACCACGAAAAAGGGCATCGGTCCGGCCTACACCGACAAGTACGCGCGGGTCGGGATCAGGGTCCAGGACCTGTTCGACCCCAAGATCTTCCGTGAGAAGGTGGAGGCGGCCCTCGTCGAGAAGAACAAGGTTCTGCCCCGGGTATACAACACCCTGCCCATGGACCTCGAGGAGATCGTCGACGAGTACAGCGAGTACGCCGAGCGTCTTCGCCCTCATGTGGCCGACACCTCGTTGCTGCTCTGGGAGGCACTGCAGGCGGGAAAACAGGTGTTGTTCGAGGGAGCCCAGGGCACCCTTCTCGACATCGACCACGGCACCTATCCCTTCGTGACCTCGTCCAACCCGACCGCGGGTGGAGCCTCGGTCGGCTCGGGCATCGGTCCCAAGTCCATCGACGAGGTCATAGGCGTGGCCAAGGCCTACATCTCCCGGGTCGGCACCGGGCCCTTCCCCACCGAGCTTCACGACGAGGTCGGCGACACCATGATCGAGCTGGGGGGCGAGTACGGGACCGTGACCGGGCGGCGGAGGAGATGCGGCTGGCTCGACCTGGTCGCCCTCGAGTATGCCTGCAGGGTCAACACGTTCACCAGCCTGTTCCTCACCAAGATGGACATCCTCTCCGCATTCGAAACCATCAAGGTGGCCACCGCGTACACCAGCGGGGGGGAGCGGCATGTCCGCTTCCCCGCCCAGCAGAGCGTTCTCTACCACTGCGAGCCCGAATACGTCGAGCTCCCCGGATGGCGTGAGGACATCACCGGCGTCCGCTCCTACGGCGATCTGCCCACAGAAGCCCGGGCCTATGTCGAGTACATCCAGGAGACGCTCGAGGTCCCCGTCGGCTGGATCTCCGTCGGGCCCGAGCGCACCCAGCTCATCGAGATCTCATGAAGGTGCTCCTCATCGGCGGCGGGGGCCGGGAACATGCCCTGGGCTGGAGCCTGGCCCGATCGACTCGGGTTACACAGCTGATCTCTCTGCCTGGCAACCCGGGGCTGGCCCAACTCGGCGCGGTGGTGGAGGGAATCTCACCCGAGGACGTGGGGGCGGTGGCGGCCATGGCGAGAATCCAGGGGGTGGACCTGGTCGTGGTCGGTCCTGAGGCCCCCCTCGCAGCCGGCGCCGTCGATGCCATCGCCACCCTGGGCATCCCCGTGTTCGGCCCGACCCGGGCTGCAGCCAGGCTGGAGTCGTCCAAGACGTACGCCAAGGAGGTGATGAGCCGGGCCGGTGTCGCCACCGCAGCCTCGGCGTCCTTCACCGAGCCGGAGCCCGCCAAGAGCTATCTCGCCGGGCGGGAGGGGCCCTTCGTGGTCAAAGCCGACGGTCTCGCCGCGGGCAAGGGCGTCCTCGTCACCGACACGAGGGTAGATGCGGAGCGGTGGGTGGACCATTGCCTCGAAGGAGGATTCGGGCCGGCCGGGGCATCGGTCCTGATCGAGGACTTCCTCGAGGGCCCGGAGGTGAGCCTCTTCGCGGTCTGCACCGAGAGAGGCGCCGCCCTGCTCGAGCCGGCGCGGGACTACAAACGGCTCGGAGCCGGTGACGAGGGGCCGAACACAGGGGGCATGGGGTCATATTCACCCGTCGCCGATCTTCCCGACGGTCTGGTGGAGGAGGCGAGGCGAACGGTGATCGAGCCAACCCTGGCCCAGATGGACGAAGAGGGCAACCCGTTCCGGGGCTTCCTCTATGCCGGGGTGGTGCTCACGGTGGACGGCCCAATGGTGCTCGAGTTCAACGTCCGGCTCGGCGACCCCGAGACCCAGGTGGTGTTGCCCCGGATGACCACCGATCTGGTCGATGTCCTCGAGGGTGCGAACCCCCAGTGGTCGGAGACGGCAGCGGTCAACGTCGTACTCGGCGCCGAGGGGTACCCCGAGGCGCCTGTCACGGGGGTTGCCATCAAGGGAGTCGACAATGTTCCCGGAGACGTGCTCGTGTTCCACGCCGGGACGAGGCGGGAGGGGAAGAGGCTGTTGGTGAGCGGGGGCAGGGTGCTCAACCTGGTCGGCATCGGGCCCACCCTGAGCGAGGCCCGGGATCGGGCCTACCGGGGGGTGGAGGCTGTCAGCTGGCCGGGGATGCAGTTTCGCCCCGATATCGCCGCTCAGTCGTAGGCGTGCCGGAACATGAGGGCGATACGGGGTGGCGCCGACGCCGCTTTGGGGATGGTGTGCTCCCACAGACGCTGACAAGCGCCGCCCATCACCACCAGGTCGCCCCGGCCCAGGTCGAAGCCGGTCGACTCCCCGCCCCCCTTGGGCCGGATGAGAAATCGTCTCGGCCCGCCAAGGGATACCGTGGCGACGATAGCGTGGGGAAGCTCCCGTGCGATGCGGTCACCATGCCAGGCGACCGAATCGGCACCGGTCCGGTACCACCCGGCACTGACCCGGTCCATCGTGATCCGGTATTTCCTTGAAAGCAGCGCGACCATCTCCCCTAGCACCGGGTGCGAGCCCGCATCGACCTGACCGACCAGACGGGGGGTCTTCACCATTCGGTCGTACATCCGCACCTCGGGCTGCTGCCATGAGACGGTGTCGGCGAGGAAGTCGTAGAGCCTGGCATCGCCGGCGAGCCATCCGGGGGAATAGTCGAGCCAGGACTCGGCATCCAGATCGAGACGCTCGAGATTGGTGAAACCCGCGTCGGGAATCGGCTCGCTCTCCCCGAAGAGAGAAGGCTGAAGGGGATCCGTAGCGAACATACGTTCGATGATAGCCGACTCGCCGGGTTAGGCCAGCGACGGGGGGGACGCCCCCGGGCTCGTCCGGGGGCGCGCGGGCGTGTTTGGGACGCGACCGACGCGGAGACGGAGGCCGAGACGGAGGCGGAGGCCGAGGTGGAGGCGGAGGCCGAGGTGGAGGCGGAGGGGACGGCGCCAGGCCCGGGCGGCACCGGCGATGAGTTGGTTACCGTCGGGTCGATGAGTCACAAAGTCGCGATCGTCATGGGCTCTGGGAGTGACCGTCCCGTGATGGAGAAGGCGGCGAGCACCCTGGAGACGTTTGGCATCGCCAGCGAGATCAAGGTCCTCTCCGCTCACAAAACCCCCGACCAGGCGATCGAATTCGCCGCAACTGCAGCCGACCAGGGCTTTTCGGTAATCATCGCCGGGGCGGGAAAGGCGGCACATCTCGCCGGGGTGATGGCGGCCAAGTCGCTGCTGCCCGTGATCGGAGTGCCGATCAACGCAGCCCTGGATGGCATGGACGCCTTGCTGGCCACGGTGCAGATGCCCACCGGCATCCCGGTGGCCACGGTCGCCGTCGATGGAGCGACCAACGCCGCCCTCCTCGCCGTTTCGATCCTGGCGGTCAACGATCCGGATCTGACCGCCCAGCTGGCGTCGTACCGGGTCGAGCTGGCCGAGAAGACGCTTGCCGGATAGCCCCTGGCCCGGGTCGGGATACCATCGACCTCGATGAGCGACACCTCCTTCCAAAAGCCCGACCCCAGGGACTTCCTCGACATCGACTCCCTCCTCAGCGAAGAGGAGATCCTGCTCCGCGATACCGTCCGCGGCTATGTGCAAAAGGAGATCGTCCCCAACGTCGCAGATTGGTGGGACGAGGGCGTCATCCCGCACGAAGCCCTGGCCAAGGCGTTCGGCGATATCGGGCTGCTCGGCATGCATCTAGAGGGATACGGCTGTGCAGGAACCTCGGCCACGGCCTACGGGTTGGCCTGCCTCGAGCTGGAGGCTGGCGATTCGGGGATCAGGTCCTTCGTCTCGGTGCAGGGCTCTTTGGTCATGTTCCCCATCTGGAGATTCGGATCCGAGGAGCAGAAGCAGAACTGGCTCCCCCGGATGGCGAGCGGCGAGGTCATCGGCTGCTTCGGCCTCACCGAGCCCGACTCGGGCTCGGATCCGGCCTCGATGCGCACCAACGCCCGGCGGGACGGGTCCGATTGGATTCTCAACGGGACCAAGATGTGGATCACCAACGGCTCCGTCGCCGATCTGGCCGTGATCTGGGCCCGAACCGACGATGGGGTGCGCGGGTTCCTGGTACCCACCGACACGCCAGGGTTTTCCGCACCCGAGATCAAGAAGAAGGCATCGCTGCGCGCCTCGGTCACCTCCGAGCTGATACTCGACGACGTCAGAGTGCCCGACGACTTCGTTCTCCCCGGGGTGTCGTCGATGCGCGGGCCTCTCTCCTGTCTCAACGAGGCTCGGTTCGGCATCGCCTTCGGCGCCATGGGAGCAGCCCGAGCCTGCTACGAGTCGGCCCTCGACTACGCCATCGAGCGACATCAGTTCGACCGGCCGATCGCCTCGTTCCAGCTGACCCAGAAGAAGCTGGTGGAGATGATGGTGGCGGTGCAGCGGGGGACCTTGGTCGCACTGCACCTGGGAAGGCGAAAGGACGACGGGAAGCTGTCTCCCGAACAGGTCAGCTTCGGCAAGTTCGACAACGTGCGCAACGCCCTCGAGGTTGCCCGCTCCGCCCGCTCGATCCTCGGGGCCAACGGCATCACCCTCGAGTACCCGGTGTTCCGGCACATGGCCAACCTGGAGACGGTCTTCACCTACGAGGGCACCAACGAGATCCACTCCCTGGTCATGGGTCAGGCGATAACCGGGATCAACGCCTTCACCTGACCGATCGATGGCCGACACCCCGACCCTGATCGTCGGAGCCGGCCCAGCCGGGTTGGCAGTTGCCGGTCGAATGCGGCAAGCCGGGCTCGAGTTCCTCATCATCGAAAAGTCGGACCGGGTCGGCGACTCATGGCACCGCCACTACGACCGCCTTCACCTACACACCGTGAAGCAGCTCTCTCATCTGCCCGGGCTCGACTTCCCCGCGCATTACCCCCGCTACGTGCCCAGACGGGAGCTGGCCGAGTACTACTCCGAGTATGCCTCGACCTTCTCCATCGATCCCATCTTCGGTGAGGAGGCAACGGCGATCGGCCGCTCCGACGTCGAGTGGGTGACCAGGACGGGAACCGGTCTCGAGGTCCGGTCCGATCATGTGGTGATAGCCACCGGGCTGAACCGGGTCCCGCATCGCCCGACCTATCCGGGCGAGGAGACATTCAGCGGGCAGTTGATCCACTCCCGGGAGTACCGCGAGCCGGGCTCCTTCGCCGGTCAATCAGTCCTGGTGGTGGGGATGGGGAACACCGGTGCCGAGATCGCCCTCGATCTGAGTGAGGCGGGTGTGGACACCACGATCTCGGTACGGGGCCCGGTGAACATCGTGCCCCGCGATGTGCTGGGACGACCGACACAGCTCACGGCGCGGATGCTCGCCCGATTCCCCAGCGGTCTGGGGGACCGGCTCGGATCGCTGCTCAGGTCGATGACAGTCGGGGATCTCTCCAAATACGGCATAGCCACCCCGGAGCTGGCTCCGCTCGCCCAACTCCGGGAGCGGGGCAAGACACCGGTGATCGACGTGGGAACGGTGACCCGGATCAAATCCGGCGAGATCGTCGTGCGGCCGGCCATCGACCATTTCGCCGGGGACATGGCCGTGTTCACGGACGGGCGAGGAGACAGATTCGATACGGTGATCCTGGCCACCGGCTATAAGCCGGTTCTCGAAGGGCTGCTCCCCGATCCCCGCGACGTGCTCGACGAGAAGGGATTGCCCCGCAAGGTCACAGGAGAAGGGCCGCATCGAGGCCTGTTCTTCGTCGGCTTCGACAACCACCGGCCAGGAGGCGTGCTGGGGACGGTGGTCGAGGAGTCGGCCCTGGTCGTGGATCGGATCAGACGGTCCTGATCTTCTCGGCAAGGTCGCCGTTGCCGCTTACCCGCACCTCGCCCAGGCCGAGCCAAGACGCCACCGACTCCAGCTCTCCGCTCAGCTCTCTACCCACCCTCGCCTCGTCGACGTCGGGCTCGGCAAACGCGCCCTTGACCAAGAGGGCGCCCGCCGCGCGGTCGGCCTTGAGATCGACCCGGGCGACCAGGTCACCGTCGAGAAGGAAGGGGAGCACGTAGTAGCCGTGAACCCGTTTCGCCTCGGGAACATAGATCTCGATCCTGTAGTGGAAGTCCCAGAGCCGCTCCACCCGGTCCCGATACCAGATCAGGTTGTCGAATGGAGAGAGCAGTGCTCGCCCTTCCACCCGTCGGGGCAGCCGCGCCTCGGGATGAAGGTAGGCGGGTTTCTCCCACCCCTGCACCTCGACCTCGATGATCCGGCCCTCCCCGGCCATCCGGTCGATCAGCGGCCGGGCCTGTGGCATCCGGATTCGGTAGTAGTCGGCCAGATCGTCGGCGGTGGCCACGCCGAGCGCCCGTGCCGAGCGCTCCAACAGCTCGCTCTGCGCCTCGGGCTGGTCGGGGGCGGGAGCCTCCAGGTGCTCGAAGGGAATGACCCGCTCCGCCACGTCGTACATCCGGACGAAGTTCGGGCGGGCCGCAGCCGCCACCCTCCCCTGGACGAAGAGCATCTCCAGGGCGACCTTCCCGTTCGACCAGTTCCACATCCCGCTCCCATTGCGCGGGCCTGGGTCGTCCAGATCGCTGGTCTGAAGCGGGCCATTCCGCCGAACCTGGTCGAGGACGCTGTCCAGATACCCGGGTTGATCGGCCAGCAATTGCTCGGCCGGGCTCCAGATCCAGCCCCGCTCCATTCGCCATCGGAACAAGCGGTACTGGACGATGGGGAGGAGCGAGGCCATGTGCCCCCAGTATTCGAACACCTCTGCCGAGCCCCAGAGCCAGGCATCCAGAGCTCCGCGGTCGTAGGGGCCGAGCCGGGAGAAGAAGGGCATGTAGTGGGTTCGGCTGAACACGTTCACCGAGTCGAGTTGGATGACACCAAGACGGTCCGCTACCCGCCGAAAGTGCCGAACATCGACACGGCCGCGTGGCCGGTCCTCGGTGAATCCCTGAGCCGCCAGGGCATATCGCCTGGCCTGATCGACGGTGAGCCTGCGCATCCGCGGGCAACCTACCGCCGATTGTGGACACGATCGGTCCTGTGTTATCTGAGGATTGGCCCCGGCCCAAGCCGCGCCAACCCTCACAGGATGGTCCCGGGTGCCATCATCCCGATCGTGATCGAGCGTTACACCCTTCCCGAGATGGGCCGGATCTGGTCGGAGCAACGCAAACTCGAGGTTTGGAAGGCCGTCGAGATGCTCGCCCTCGAAGCCTGGGCCGACCTGGGCAAGGTCCCCGCAGGAGTGGCCGAGGCCACCCGAGCCGCACCCTGCCCCACCCCGGAGCAGGTGGCGGAGCGTGAGGAGGCGACGAATCACGACCTGGCCGCCTTCGTCGACCTGCTCGGTGAGGGGGCGGGGCCCGAGGCTGCGGGTTGGATCCACTATGGGTTGACCTCCTCCGACGTCCTCGACACCGCGGGTGGGGTCGTGCTCGCCGAGTCCGCTGACCTCCTGCTCACCACCTTGCAGGGTCTGTTCGACGTGGTCAAAGCCCGATCCGTCGAACACGAGCACACGTTCATGGTCGGTCGCACCCACGGGATCTGGGCCGAACCGACGACGTTCGGGCTCAAGCTGGCGGGGTGGGCCTTCGAGCTGGCCCGGGACCACACCAGGCTGAGCGCAGCCCGAGATGCCGTGGCGGTCGGCAAGATCTCCGGAGCGGTCGGGACCTACGCCCATGTGCCGCCGGATGTCGAGCATCACGTCTGCTCCGCCCTTGGTCTCGCGGTGGAGCCGGCCTCGACCCAGGTGACGGCTCGTGACCGCCACGCCGAATACCTCCAGACCGTTGCCCTGATCGGCGCTTCCATCGAGCGTATGGCCACCGAGATCCGCCACCTGCAGCGATCAGAGGTCTCCGAGGTGAGGGAGGCTTTCAGAAAGGGGCAGAAAGGCTCCTCGGCGATGCCGCACAAGCGAAACCCGATCCTGTCGGAGCGGATGACCGGGATGGCCAGGCTGCTGCGAGGGTACGCCCAGGTCGGGGTGGAGAACGTCGCCCTCTGGCACGAACGCGATATCTCCCACTCCTCGGCCGAGCGGGTGGTCCTGCCCGACGCGTCGATCGCCCTCCACTACATGCTGGTCAAGTTCACCGGCTTGATCGAGGGCCTGGTGGTGGACTCGGAACGGATGAGGTCCAATCTCGACGCCACCCGGGGCCTGGTGTTCAGCCAGGCGGTCCTCCTCGCCCTGGTGGAGAAGGGCATGACCCGGGACGGGGCCTACCGCTTGGTCCAGGGTCACGCCATGGCCACATGGGACGGTGGCGGCGAACTGCGCGAACAGCTGGCTGCCGACCCCGACGTCCCCCTCGACGAGGAAGAGCTAGCCGTCTGCTTCTCCCTGGACCGGGTCCACGAGTCGGCCCGGGTCGTGTTCGACCGGCTCGCCGAGCTGAAGCTGGCTTGACGACTCAGCCGACGGCGTGATGAGGACGGTCCCGGTGAACACGGCCACCTTGCGCCCGTCATCGCGGGTGACATCGACCCGGTAGGTGCCCAGGGTGCGGCCCCTCGATGCCTCGGTGACGGAGGCGCGGAGACGGTCGCCGAGTCGGGCGGCCGCAGTCAGCACCAGATGGGTGTCGATGGCGACGGCCCGGTCCCCCGCCGCATTGGAACCCAGGGAGAAAGCACAATCGGCCAGGGAGAAGACCATCCCGCCATGGCCCACCTCCAGGAAGTTGAGATGCTCCGGCTCGACCATCATCTCGACCACGATCTCGTTGTCGCTCACCAAAGCCAGCTCGATCCCGAGCAGGCGGGCATAGGGATCGGCTTCCAACATCTCCTCGACGCGGGAGCGGGTGAATCCGGGCATCGAGCGAGATTAGGTGTTCGATGTCGTCCCGAGGGTGTTGGCCTGCGTCCGAGGTAGGTCGGGTCGGTCGGTCGGAGCACTACCCTGCCGTCACGTGCCGGCTCTACCTCATCTCGCATCGGGCAAGGTCAGGGAGATCTACGAGGTCGACGACCAAAGGCTCCTCTTCGTGGCCACCGACCGCATCTCGGCATACGACGTGATACTGAACCAGGCCATCCCGGACAAAGGCAAGGTACTCACCGCCCTCAGCCTCCACTTCTTCGAGCTCCTCGACACCCCGAACCACTTCCTGACGATGGACCTGTCCAACGTCCCCGACCTCGACAGGGATGATCTCGCCGAGCTGAGTGGCCGGTCGATGGTCGTGCGCCGAGCCGAGGTGATCCCGGTCGAGTGTGTGGTCCGCGGCTATCTGTACGGATCGTCGTGGAGGGAATACCGGGATGGTGGGGGCCCGAGCACGGAGCATCTCCCCTCCGGACTGGTCCTGGCCGACCGGCTCCCCGAGCCGATCTTCACCCCGGCCACCAAAGCCGTCAGCGGCCACGACGAGAACATCACCGAGTCCGAGACGCGCTCCCTTCTCGGCGACGACCTCTACGAGGAGCTACGCCGACGCTCGATCGACATCTATCTGCGGGCCTCGGAGTATGCGGCGGACAAGGGTGTGATCCTGGCCGACACCAAGTTCGAGTTCGGTTTCGCCGGTGACGACCTCCTCCTCATCGACGAGGTACTCACTCCCGACTCCTCCCGATACTGGCCGGCCGACGAGTGGACGCCGGGCCAGGACGTGCCCTCATTCGACAAGCAGTACGTCCGCGAGTGGCTCGACACCACCGATTGGGATCGCACCGCCCCCGCCCCCGACCTGCCCGATCAGGTCGTCACGGGAACCCGGTCCAGGTACATCGAGGCCTACCAGCGGATCACCGGCGAGAGCTTCGGCGACTACATGGCCCGGCACGGATGAAGGTCACCGTAGAGATCACCAGACGGCCCGAGATCGCCGACCCGCAGGGGACGACGATCCAACGCGCCCTCCACGACCTCGGCCACAATGAGGTCATTTCGGTGCGGGTCGATCGTGTGATCCATCTCGAGGTCGAGGGCGAGGACCCCAGCCAGGTACAGGCCAGGGTCGAGGACATGTGCCGTGAGGTGCTGGCCAACCCGGTGCTGGAGGACTTCACGGTGGAGGTGGTCGAATGAGGACGGCGGTGGTGGTCTTCCCCGGCACCAACTGTGAGCACGACGTGGTGCATGCCCTGACCGTCCTCGGCGGCGAGGCGGAACTGGTATGGCACAGGGAGACCGATCTGTCCGGATTCGACGGAGTGGTGTTGCCCGGGGGATTCGCCCACGGTGACTACCTCCGCACCGGAGCCATTGCACGTTTCTCCCCGGTCATGTCAGAGATCGAGCGCATGGCCGGACAGGGAAGGCCGGTGCTCGGGATCTGCAACGGATTCCAGATCCTGTGCGAGGCGGGCCTACTTCCCGGGGCCTTGATCGCAAACCGCGACCTCGCCTTCATCTGCCGCTTCGTCGACCTCGAGGTGACCGATACCGACACGGTGCTCACCCGGACCGCCGAGGTCGGTCAGCGGGTCAGGATCCCCCTCAACTCCTACGAGGGCAGCTGGGTGGACCCGAGCAACACCGGGCGGGTCGCCCTCCGCTACGTAGACGATCCCAACGGATCACAGCAGGCGGCGGCGGCGATCTCCAACGATGAGGGAAACGTGGTCGGGATCATGCCCCACCCCGAGCGCGGGGTCGACGAGCTCCTCGGGTCGGGCGACGGGAGGGCCCTCCTCGAGGGGTTCCTCCACTCGCTGGTCCCGGCGTGACCACCGCCACCCAGCCCCTCCATCTACGGCTGGGCATGACCGACGAGGAGCACGAATCGCTCCTCGCCCTGCTCGGGCGAGAGCCTCGACCCGCCGAGCTGGCGATGTACTCGGTGATGTGGTCCGAGCACTGCTCGTACAAGTCGTCACGATCCCACCTCCGCAGATTCCCCACCGAGGCTCCGTGGGTGGTGGTGGGGCCGGGGGAGAACGCCGGGGTCGTCGACCTCGGCGACGGCTGGCTGGCGGCCCTTCGCATCGAGAGCCACAACCACCCTTCGTTCGTCGAGCCCTACCAGGGGGCGGCCACCGGGGTCGGAGGGATTCTCAGGGACGTGTTCACCATGGGGGCGCGGCCCATCGCCCTCTGGGACCAGATCCGATTCGGCCCTCTCGACGATCCCAAGAACCGCTACCTGTTCAACGGGGTGGTCTCGGGGATCGCCGGATACGGGAATGCGGTCGGGGTCCCCACGGTGGGTGGGGAGATCGAGTTCGACCCCTGCTACTCGGGCAACCCTCTGGTCAACGTGATGTGTCTCGGCATCCTCCGCCGGGAGCAGTTGGTGCTTGGCACCGCGGGTACGCCGGGCACGGTGGCGATTCTCCTCGGCCGTGCCACGGGCCGGGACGGCATCGGGGGGGCGTCGGTCCTCGCCTCCGCCTCGTTCGACGATGAGTCGCAGGAGAAGCGGCCCAGCGTCCAGGTGGGCGACCCCTTCGAGGAGAAGAAGCTGATCGAAGCCTGTCTCGAGCTCTACGAGAAGGGGTTGGTGGTCGGGGTCCAGGACCTGGGCGCGGCCGGCCTGTCCTGCGCCACGTCGGAACCGGCGGGTCGGGCCGGAGTCGGGATCGACGTCGACCTCGATGCAGTCCACGTTCGAGAGACCGGGATGACCGCGCCCGAGCTCCTCATGTCCGAGTCGCAGGAGCGGATGATGGCCTTCGTCTCGCCGGACTTGGTGGACGAGGTCCTGGCGGTTGCCTCCAAGTGGGAGATCGACGCGGCCGTGGTGGGCGTGGTGCGGGCCGGCGAGACGTTGACCGTCCGTCACGATGGTCACGTGGTCGCCGAGGTCGCGGCCGCCTCGCTTGCCGACGAAGCTCCGCTGTACGACCGACCGATGCGTCGACCGGACTGGCTCGACCGGATGTGGGCCCACCCCGCCCACGCCATCGACGATGAACCGTCCGAGGTCCTTCTCCGACTTCTCGACGACCCGGCGCTCGGGTCGACGGCATGGATCCACGAGCAGTACGACCACATGCTCTTCCTCAACACCGTGGCGGGCCCCGGGGGCGACGGAAGCCTGATTCGGGTCCGGGGCACTGACAAGGCCCTGGCCGTGTCCACCGACGGAAACGGACGTCTCTGTCATCTGGACCCCAGAGCCGGTGCTGCCCGTCTCGTGTACGAGGCCGCCCTCAACGTGGCGGTAACCGGCGCCAGGCCGATGGCGGTCGTCGACAACCTGAACTTCGGCAACCCGGAGAAGCCGGAGGTGATGTGGCAGTTTCGGGAGAGTGTGGAGGGGATCTCCGAGGCCTGCGAGACGCTCGGCGTCCCCGTGGTGGGAGGCAATGTCTCGTTCTACAACGAGACCGACGGTGTGGACATCCACCCGACACCGGTGGTGGGGATGCTCGGGCTCGCCGACCCGATGCCGATACCACCTCCCCGGCTTTCCCGTGCAGTCGAGGGCATGGAGATCTGGGAGATCGGTCCGGCGCCAAGCGCCAACCTGGCCGGATCCGCCGCCCAGCGAGTGATACAAGGTGAATTGACCGGCCGACCCACGCTGCCCGACCCCGAGATGGCGAGGCAGGTGATCGCCACCGCAGTGGAGCTCGCCCACTCGGTCCCGGTCCTCCACGACATCTCCGACGGGGGCCTGGCCGTCGGAGTGGCCGAAATCTGCATCGCCGCAGGCGTTGGGGCGACGATCGCCGACATTGACACCGGTCAGCTGTTCTCCGAGGACCCTCACCGTTTCATCGCAGTATTCGCTCCGGGCACGGTCGAGCTGCCCGAGGGGCCGGCTCGCCGGATCGGGGTGATCGGGGGCCAGACCCTGACCCTGGGTCGGTCGCAGCCCATCGCCCTAGACCTCCTCGCCGAGACCCACCGCAACGCCATCCCTCGCCGGATGGCGGGAGCCTGAGCACCGAGGGCCGAACCTGAGGTTCCCCGTAACGCATATGCAACCAACTCTCTCAGGTTCAGGACAGACCCGGAGCCCGATCGGGAACTGGAGGCGATTCGTTGCATATATGCAACGTGGAACCTCAGGTTCGGGATGCGCAGCTTGGGTCGCGGGGCGGCAAAGCCGTAGCATCCCCCCGTGGCCAGAAGCATCGGGATACTCACTGCCGGGGGCGACAGCCCGGGGTTGAACGCAGCCATACGTGCCGTGGGCAAGGCGGCACAACGCGCCTACGGCATGCATGTGATCGGGTTCAGGGACGGTTTCCTCGGATTGATGCAGAACCGGTTCGTCCGCTTCGACTCCGACTCGCTCTCAGGCATCCTCACCAAAGGCGGCACCGTCCTCGGCACCAGCCGGGCCAAGGTCGACAAGATGCAGATGGGTGACGGCAAGAAGATGGACATGCGCTCGCTGATGCGCGACGTGGTCGACCAGCACGACCTCGAAGCATTGGTGGTCCTCGGTGGGGACGGCACCATGCGCAATGCGCTCAAGCTCGAGGACGTGGGGATCAAGATGCTGGCGCTCCCGAAGACCATTGACAACGACGTGACCGGGACCGACGTCACATTCGGGTTCGACACCGCGATGGGGATCGCCACCGACGCCATAGATCGTCTCCACTCGACAGCGCACTCACATCACCGGATCATCCTCGCCGAGATCATGGGGCACGAGGTCGGCTGGCTCGCCCTCGGGGCAGGGCTGGCCGGTGGCGCCGACGTCATCCTCATCCCCGAGATCCCCTACGACATCGAGGCCGTCGCCGCCTCCATCCAGGCACGAAAGGCGGCGGGCAGCGCCTTTTCCATCGTGGCCGTGGCCGAGGGCGCATACTCCAAGGAGGACGCCAAGACCCGCGCCTCGATCCTCGCCCAGCTGGAGACGGCGGAGGCGGACACCAGACGGGAGCTCAAGGAGCGGCTCGCTGCGTTGGAGAAGGGAGGGCGAACCGAAGAGCTGGCGGACGCCCTGGAGCAGGCGACCGGTCTCGAGTCCAGGGTGACCATCCTCGGCCATGTGCAACGGGGCGGGACCCCCTCCCCGGCCGACCGTCTTCTCGCGACGAGACTGGGGACCGCAGCCGCCTCCTACATCGCCGACGGCGTCCACGGCGTGCTAGTTGCCGCCCGGGGCCAATCCGCCGAGCCGGTGCCCCTCAAGGAGATCGCGGGCATCACCAAGTTCGTGCCCCTCGACCACCCCTGGGTCGGCTCCGCCCGCAGCCTGGGCATCGTGCTCGGCGACTGACCGAGCGTCGCCTCAGGACCTAGCCTGACCTCATGACACTTCTCGGCGCCGTCCTCGCCGGTGGTCGCAGTCTGCGCATGGGAGTGGACAAGGCCGATGTCGTGGTCGCGGGGAGCTCACTCCTCGAGCGGGTCGCCTCTGCCCTCAGTGAGGTGGCAGACAGGGTCGTGGTCCTGGGAGGGCCAAGGGAAGGCTACGAGTCCTGGCCCGACCAGGCGCCCGGGCCAGGTCCCCTGGCCGGGGTGGCCACTGCTCTCGGTCGGATGACCGAGGACAGGGCCCTGGTGGTGGCAGTGGACAATGCCTTCGTCCGACCCGAGACCTTGCGCAGGCTCGTCTCGATCGACTCCGATCTCCCGGTCGTCCCCGTCGACGACGAGGGGATGCGACAGGTGACCTGTGCCGTCTTCCCCAAGCAGATCGCGGTGCAGGCCGTGGAGGAGGCAGAGGCGGGGGGATCGGTCCAAACCCTCCTCGATCGGGTCTCCTTCCTCCCGGTCACCCCCGACCAGTGGGGCAAATGGGGCGAGGACGGTCGCAGCTGGTTCTCGGTGGACACCCCCCAGACGCTGGAGCAGGGCCTGGAGCGGTTCGGCTGACCGTCCGGCCGGGAAGGGAGCTCGGGTGAGGGATCGGTGCAAGGCGAGCTCGCAGAGGCCCCGAGCGTGCACAACCAGAAGGGCTGCCTAGGGTGGGTCACGGTTCCAACGAAGGAGGAAACCGTGCTTCAGGTCACCGAAAACGCAGCGGCTGCATTGGAAAGCATCCGCCAGATGGAGGGAATACCCGAAAGCCACGGCACCAGACTCACCGGCGGCCCGCAGCCTACCGGCGACATCGCCGTCCGTCTCGAGTTCGTCGAGAGCCCGGTTGAGACCGATCAGGTCACCAAGCAGGGCGAGACCGAGGTCTATGTCGATCCTGAGGTGGCCGAGCCTTTGGCCGAGGCGGTCATGGACGTCCAGAACAGCGAGGAAGGGCTGGCCTTCGTGTTCCGGCCCCAGGCGCCACAGCAGTAACCACCGCTTCGGTTGACCAGGCGGGGGTGGGGCGGCATCTAGTCTCGACGACCCTTGTCCGCCATCCACCTGCCCGATCCGGATATCCACCCGACCGCCCTGATCGCCCCAGGCGCCCACGTCCACGGCCGGGTGAGCATCGGGGCCAGGGTGTCCGTCTTCTTCGGCGTGGTGATCAGAGCCGAGTTTGACCGCATCGACATCGGCGCCGAGACCAACGTCCAGGACAACGTCGTGGTCCACTGCGACGAGGACGTTCCCTGTCATATCGGGCGGCGGGTCACGGTGGGGCACTCAGCCGTGGTCCACGGAGCCGAGGTGGGCGATCGCTGTCTTGTCGGGATCGGCGCCAAGCTCCTCAATGGTTCCCGGCTCGGTGAGGGCTCCTGGCTCGCTTCGGGGTCGATCCTCACCGAAGGCAGGGAGATCCCTCCCTGGACCCTGGCCATCGGGATTCCGGCCAAACCGGCTCGGGAGCTGACCGAAGCCGAGATCGAGCGGGCCGACCGGGGTGTCAACCGCTACCTGGATCTGATCGAACCGTACCGCCGACTGCTCGAAGCCGGCCCTCCGTCTGAGTAGGTGGGCGCCCCTACGTGTCCTACGATGTCGGGGTGACCGAGGAGGGAGCAGTCCTGCATTCCAACGGGCCGCGCGAGGCATGCGGGGTCTTCGCCGCCTATACCCCGCGCCAACGCGTCTCCAGCCTGATCTACTTCGGCCTGTACGGCCTGCAGCATCGCGGTCAGGAATCGGCCGGGATCGCCACCTCGGACGGGGAGACGGTGACCGTCTTCAAAGACCTGGGGCTAGTCGCCCAGGTCTTCGACGAGCCCGCCCTTGCCGGTCTGGACGGCCATCTCGGGATCGGGCACACCCGTTACTCCACCACCGGTTCGAACAACTGGGCCAACGCCCAACCGGCGCACCGTCAAGTCGGTAGGACCAGCATCGCCTTGGGGCACAACGGGAACCTGACCAACACCCGGGAGATCGCGGCTCGTCTCGGGGTCAGGGGCGCCAGCACCGACTCCGATCTCATGGCCGAGGGCATCGCCAGGGCCATCGACGACGAGCGATCCGACTCACGCGGCCTGGAAGTCGCGGTGATGGAGGTGGCTCCGACCTGGGAGGGCGCATTCTCTCTGGTGATCATGGACCAGGGCAGGGTGATGGGTTTACGCGACCCCAACGGATTCCGCCCTCTCTGCCTCGGGTCCCTCCCCGACGGCGGCTGGGTCCTCGCCTCCGAGACGGCCGCCCTCGACCTGGTCGGCGCCACGTTCGTGCGCGAGGTCGAAGCCGGGGAGATGGTCGTCATCGACGCCGGCGGGGTGCACAGCTACCACCCGTTCCCGGCGACGAATCCCCGGCTCTGTCTGTTCGAGTTCGTCTATTTCGCCCGGCCCGACAGTCAGATGTACGGGCGGGGCATCCATGCCGCCCGGCGCCAGATGGGGGAAGCCCTCGCCGCCGAGCACCCGGCCGAGGCTGACATCGTCGTCCCGGTCCCCGAGTCCGGGCTCCCCGCGGCCCAAGGGTTCGCCGCGGCCAGCGGCATCCCGTATGCCGACGGGCTGGTCAAGAACCGTTACATCGGGCGCACGTTCATCGAGCCGAGTCAAGGCCTGCGCGACCGGGGAATCCGGCTGAAGTTGAACCCGATCCCCGACAATCTTCGTGGCAACCGGATAGTCCTGGTCGACGACTCCATCGTGCGTGGCTCGACCACCCGGAAATTGGTCCAGATGATGAGAGACGCCGGCGCCACCGAGGTCCACCTCCGCGTCTCCTCGCCGCCTTACCGCTGGCCGTGTTTCTACGGCATGGACACTTCGGACCGGTCGACCCTCATCGCTGCCCGTCTCGAGATCGACGAGATCAGGGAGCACATCGGCGCCGATTCACTCGGTTACCTCTCGCTTCAAGGCCTCCTCGACGCCACCGGGGTGGCCGACGCGGGGTTCTGCACCGCATGTCTCTCCGGGAAGTACCCGACCGAAGTCCCCGAGATCGTCGACAAGTTCCAGCTCGAGCGCTCTTGACATGACCACCTACGAAGCGGCGGGAGTCGATCTCGAAGGCGCCGAACGCCACGTCGCCCGGATCGCCCAGACCGTCACCTCCACCTGGGGCCCGAACGTGGCCGGGACATTCGGCGGCTTCGCCACCGGGATCCGCATCCCCGACGGATACACCCGACCCCTGTTGATGATGACCACCGACGGCGTGGGCACCAAACTCGACCTGGCCCGCCGCTCGGGCCGATGGGGCGGCGTCGGCTACGACCTCGTCGCCATGTGCGTAGACGATCTCGCCGCGGTCGGCGCCCGGCCGCTCGGACTCGTCGACTACATGGCGGTGGGTGCCCTCGACGCCGAACGCGATTCCGCCATCGTCGCCTCGATCGCAGAGGCTTGTCAGAAGGTGGGGACGCCCCTCCTCGGTGGCGAGACAGCCGAGCACCCAGGTGTCATGGAGCCGGATGCCGTCGACCTCGCCGCGGCCGCGTTGGGAGTCTTGGAGGAAGGCACCGGGATAGGCCCACACAAGGTCAGCCCCGGCGACAGGATCGTGGGGCTCTTCTCCCCAAACCTACGCTCCAATGGGTTCTCTCTGATCCGCCAGCTCTTCGGAGACGAGGTGGACGATCACCTCGACGTGCTCTTGGAGCCCTCGGTGCTCTACTGCCCGGCGGTCCTCGACGCGGTCGAAGGAGGCGGAGTCAACTCTGCTGCACACATCACCGGAGGCGGCATCGTGGAGAACCTCCCCCGGTCGCTCCCATCAGGTCTCGGTGCCCGAATCGACAGCTCGACCTGGGAGTCCCCGCCCGTCTTCGGCCTCATCGCTGATCGGGGTGTCGGGCGAGGAGAGATGTTCCGCACCTTCAACATGGGCATCGGATTCTGTCTCGTGGTCGACGCGGCCCGGGCCGGCGAAGTCGTCTCCGGGCTCGGTGAGCGGTCGGCGACCGTCATCGGCGAAGTCACCCTCTCGGACGGGGTCGAGATCGTCTGAGCTTCGCCACCGCCAGCGCCGTGACCCGGACGGGCTCCGCCCTGTTCGCGAGCGAGGTCCAGCCCGAATGGGACATCTTCGGTGTCGCCAACGGCGGCTATCTGATGGCCATCGCCGCCCGCGCCATGTCCGAATCCGCCGATGGGCGTTTGCCGGTGAGTCTCACCGCCCACTTCATCCGGCCGGTATCCTCCGGGCCGGTCGAAGTGTCGGTGGAAACCGTGAAGACCGGGCGCACCTTCTCCACCATGAGCGCACGGATGAGCGCCGAGCAGGAGTCCATGACATTGTTGGGCAGCTTCGCCGAGCCGGGGGCCCTGGGTGAGGAGACCCTCTATCTTGCCGCAGAGCCCCCGGAGCTGCCGCCGCCCGAGCAATGTCCTCAGGCCCTCCCCGCAGCAGACGCCCCACTTCCCCCTCCGCTGATGGCCCAGTTCGAGGAGAGGCTCCATCCCGACGATGCCGGCCCCATCGAGGGCAGACCGAGTGGCGAGGCGGTCATGCGAGGCTGGTTCCGGCTCCACGACGACGAAGCGCTCGACTCATTCGCCTTGTTCCTCGTCGCCGATGCCTTCCCTCCGGCGGTCTTCAACGCCAGGCTCCCCCTGGCCTGGACCCCGACCCTGGAGATGACGACTCACATCCGGGCGATACCGGCGCCGGGATGGCTGCGTGGCCGCTTCACGACCCGGTTCGTCAGCGGGGGGCTCCTCGAAGAGGACGGCGAGGTTTGGGACGAAACCGGGCGTCTGGTCGCCCTGTCCCGCCAGCTAGCCCTCGTGCCCCGCTGAGACTTCGTCCAACTCCCGCAACAAGTCGGCCTTCCTCGCCTCGTCGAGGAAAGAAGCCACGATCGAGTTGCGAGCCAGGGCGACCATCGTCGCATCGTCCAAGCCGAGCGACTCCTGGACTCCCCGATAGTTGTCGCCCACGTAGCCACCGAAGTAGGCCGGGTCGTCGGAGTGGAGCGACACGACCAGTCCCGCATCGATCATGGCCGGCAGGGGATGGGCCGACAGCTCTTCCACCACTCTCAGGGCGACATTGGATAGCGGGCACACCGTGAGGGGTATGGCTTCGCGCCGCAAGCGGGCCACCAGGTCCGGATCCTCCAGACTCCTGATCCCGTGATCGATCCGCTCCGCACCGAGCACGTCGAGGGCGCCAGTCACATACTCGGGGGGCCCCTCCTCACCGGCATGGGCCACCGCGCGCAGCCCGAGCGCCCGGGCCCTGGCGAAGGCGGCTTCGAACAGCTCCGGGGGCCGGCCCCGCTCGGACGAGTCGATGCCCACGCCGATGACGCCTTCGAGGAACGGCTCGGCCTCCTCGATGGCGGCCAGGGCCTCCTCACCGGAGAGATGGCGGAGAAAGCACAGGATCAGGTCGGCGCTGATCCCGAGCCGACGGCCGGCATCGGCGATCGCATCGCGGAATCCCCTCATGAACACCTCGAACCCAACCCCCCGGCCGGTATGGGACTGCGGATCGAAGAAGATCTCGGCATGGCGAACCCCGTCGGCTGCCGCCCGGTCGAGATATGCGCTCATCAGGTCGTAGAAGTCCTCGGCGGTGTGGAGCACCTGCCCGCCTTGGTAGTAGATGTCGAGGAATGACTGGAGATCGCTGAACCGGTAGGCGGCCTGCACCTCGTCGACGTCCTCGAAGGGCACGAGGAGACCGTTGCGGGTGGCCATCTGGAACATCATCTCCGGCTCCAGGGTGCCTTCGATGTGGACGTGGAGCTCGGTCTTGGGGAGACGTGTGATGAGATCGGTCATGGCAGCGCGATGTCCTGGGGCCGGATCGGTACCCGATGCAACTCCTTGCTCGAAGCTGCCCTGATCGCGGCCACCACCGCTGCGGTAGAGGAGATCGTCGGCGGCTCGCCCACGCCTTTGGCCCCGAACGGCCCCCATGAGCCGGCATTCTCGATGAGCAACGCCTCGACCTCGGGGGCGTCGAGGATGGTGGGGAGCAGATAGTCGGTGAAGTTGGCGTTGAGCATCACACCATCCTTCAACACCAACTCCTCCATGACTGCCAGACCCACGCCCTGGAGGATGCCGCCCTCGATCTGGCCTCGGACCGCAGCCGGGTTCAGGGCGAGGCCAACGTCCTGGGCGGTGTCCACCCGAACCACCTTCACCAGGCCCAGCTCGACGTCGACGTCGACCACTGCCCGGTGGCCGGCGACGGCGAAGTCGGCGTGGATCACGCCCTGGCCGTTGTCGTCGGGCACTGTGGTCGGCGGGTGCCGGAAAGTCGCGGTCTCGACCCACCCCGCCTCTGCCAGCGAGGTCCATGGCACGACCAGCTCGTCCCCACGCCACACGCCGTCGTCGTCGAGGTCGTCACCGTGGTGCTCGGAGAGGATCCGGCGACGGAGACGAGTCGCCGCCTCCAGCGTGGCCCCTCCCGAGACCTGGGTCTGCCTCGAAGCCGAGGTCGACCCGGCGGAGTCGATCTTCGAAGTGTCCACGTGGGCTACTTCCACTCGGGAGATCCCGAGGGCGCTCCGGGCGATCTGGGCGAGAACGATGACCAGGCCCTGTCCCACCTCGATGGCCGCCGTCTCCACCACGGCCCCCCCGGTGGTGAGCAGGATCCTCGCCTGGGAGTAGTCGTCGGCGCCCTCGGAGAAGCCGAGGTTCTTGATGCCAAAGGCGTAGCCGATGCCCCGCCTCACCTGTCCGGGCTCGGTGGTCAGACCCGAGCCACCGGGGAGACTGCTGTGATGGGTGTCGACCTGCGACTCGGGTAGGGGCATGGCCCGAAGACTCCTGATCACGTCGACCGTGGGGAGCGGCGTCTCGATGATCTGACCCGTGGTCGGCATCCGGTCGCCGGTGCCCAACGCATTGAGCTCCCTGAGGTCGAGCGGGTCCATCCTCAGAGCCTCGGCGAGCCGGTCCATCTGGGCCTCGTAGCCGAAGCACACCTGCACGGCTCCGAATCCCCTCATTGCACCGCAGGGCGGGTTGTTGGTGCGGACGCCAACGCCGTCCACCGCCACCGATTCACATCGATAGGGCCCGACGGCGAAATAGGCGGCATTGGCGAGGACTGCCGACGTGGTCGAGGCGTAGGCCCCACCGTCGAGCAGCACCTCCACCTCCACCCTCACCAGCCGCCCGCCCGAGTCCGCCTCGTGACGGTATCTGAGCCACGCCGGGTGACGATGTACGTGGCCGGCGAACGACTCCGACCGGTGGTAGACCATCTTGACCGGCCTGCCGGTGTGCAAGGCCAGCATGCACAGGTGGATGTGGAGGTTGACGTCCTCCCTGGCGCCGAAGGCCCCGCCGATCCCGGTGGGGTGGGACCGGACCTGGTCCGGGCGCAGCCCCAGGCTGGCCACGACCTGCTCCTGGTCGACGTGGACGAACTGGCTGGTGGCATGGAGGTCGACGCCACCCTGGCCGTCGGGGATGGCGAGACCGGCCTCGGTCCCCAAGGGGGCCTGGTCCTGCATCCCCACCTGATATCGACCTTCGACGACCACGTCTCCCCGCGCCCTCTGGTCACCGCGTCGTATCCGCAGCCTGCGGAACACCTCGTCGCGGCGGTCGGCCTCGGCCGGATCGGTGAGTGGCTCCAGGACCTCGTAGACGACCTCGACCAGCGCGGCGGCGCGGCGGGCCGTGACCTCGTCCTCGGCCGCGACCACGGCCACCGGCTCCCCCCAGAATCTCACCTCGTCACCGGCGAGGACCGGCTGATCGGGGTGCTCGAGACCGAAGGTGGCCCGTCCGGGGACGTCCTCGGCGGTGAGGCAGGCATGGACCCCTCCCACGGCCAGCGCCGGGCCGACATCGATCGATACGATCCGTGCCCGGGCGTGGGGGCTGCGCACCGTCGCCCCCCACAACATCCCTTCCGCCCGCAGGTCCTGGGCGAACTCGAACTCCCCGCGCAGCTTGGGAATACCGTCGGGACGGGGCGGTGACTGGCCCACCGTCCCCTCGGTGACTCTGCGCCTCGTCGTGCTGGTGGTCATCTTCCCGCTTCCGAGGCGACTTGTTCCAGGGCGCGCAGGATCGCTCCATAGCCCGTGCAGCGACAGATGTTCCCGGCCAACGCCTCCTTGATCTCGATCGGGGTGGGGCTCGGGTTACGGCCGAACAAGTCGACCGCGGCGACCACGAAGCCCGGGGTGCAAAAGCCGCACTGCACCGCCCCGGCCCGTTGCATTGCCTCCTGGACCGGATGCATGGCCGCTTCGGAGCCAATCCCCTCGACGGTGGTCAGCGACGAGCCGGCCACGTCGGCAGCCATCACCAGACACGAGCACACCAGCTCACCGTCGAGTATCACCGAACAGGACCCGCATTCACCTTGCTCGCAAGCATCCTTCGAGCCGGGAAGGCCGAGGTCGTCGCGGAGCAGGTCGAGGAGGCTTCCCGGTTGGGTCACCCGGGCACTGACTTCCTCGCCGTTCACCGAGAATTCGACGATCACCGCAGGCACCTCTCCAGGAGACGGCGCGCCAGCACACCGGCCCCGTGCCGGCGGTAATCCTCCGTGGAGCGATGGTCGCTGATCGGTCGTACCTCCTCGGAGACGAGACGTTGGAATTCGGCGAGGTCGGCCTCGGTGGGGTGGGTCGTCGCCGAGATCATCGACTCGGCGCGAGAAGCCCGGATCGGTGTCGGGGCCACCGATCCGAGGGCGACGGTGACCCGGCCGTCGGCAGCCTTGGTCACCACGGCGCAGACGGTGGCGATGACCATCGCGTTGCGGACGCCGATCTTCCCGAAGGCCTGGCGCTCCGGCAGTTGGTCGGGAAGGTTCACCGCCGTGATCAGTTCGTCCGGCCGGCGTGCCGTCTTCTTGACATCGACGAAGAAGGCAGCCCAGGGCACGGTCCTCGTGGTGGTGGAGGATGCGAGCTCGACCGATGCGTCGACGGCGGCGAGAAAGGGATGACCGTCACCGGCGGGGCTGGCGGTGCCCAGATTCCCGCCGATGGTGCCTGCATTCCTGATCTGGGGCGAGCCGACGGTCCGGGCGGCCTCGGCCAGACCCTGAGGGCCATCACGCTCGATGCGCCTCCAAGTGACGCCGGATCCGATCCGATGCCCTTCCCACTCCTTCAGCTCCTCCAACCGCCTCAACCCCATCACCCGCTCCGGGGCGGCCCGCCCGAAGTTGAGTTCGACCATCAGGTCGGTTCCCCCGGCCAGGGGCGTCACCTCTTCGGTCATTCCTGCGAGCGCCTCATCGATCGAGGTCGGGTGCACGATGTCCACTGGGCGGAGAAGTTAGTTCTGTGTGGCCGCGTGTGCCCAGGCGACGCGGCACCACTCCCCCCGGCCCGCAGCCTGACCGCAACCTCACGGCAACCTGACCGCAACCTGAGGTTCCCCGTTGCATATATGCAACGAATCCTCTCGAGTTCGACAAGGGCATTGGGACCGTCCCGAACCGGAGAGAGTTCGTAACACATATGCGACGTAGAACCTCAGGTTCGCCGCCGCCTTCGCCGCCGCCTTCGCCGCCGCCTTCGCCGCCGCCGCCCTTCACAGACGGGCGGCGAGCCCGTTGTGCTCCTCCAGCAACGGCGGGAGGTCGAGGTTGGTGAGGTGGCGGTCATGGACGACGCGGCGACCCCCCACCCAGGAGTGGTCGACGGTGACCGGGGCACACATGACCACGGCCGCCACCGGATCGTGGAGGGCACCGGCGAACTCGATCCGGTTCAGGTCATAGGCGACGAAGTCGGCGGCCAGCCCGGGGGAAAGCCTCCCGATGTCGTCCCGGCCCAACACCCGGGCCCCACCCACGGTGGCCAGGTGCAACGCCTCCCGTGCGGTCAGCTGCGGGCCGGAGCCGAAACCGGGCGACACCGCCAGGCGATTGAGGAGTAGAGCCTGTCGCGCCTCGCTCATCATGTGCGATGAGTCATTGGAGGCCGACCCGTCGACGCCGAGCCCGACCCGCACGCCGGCCTTCAGGTAACGGGTGACGGGGGCGAGCCCGGAGGCGAGACGCATGTTGGACGTCGGGCAGTGGGCGACGCCCGTCCCAGCCTGACCCATCCGGTCGACCTCGTCATCGGCCACGTGGACTGCATGGGCGTACCAGACGTCGCGGCCGGACCAGCCCAGGTCCTCCATGTACTCGACCGGTCGCCTCCCGAAATGCTCGAGGCAGAACCCCTCCTCGTCGAAGGTCTCGGCGAGGTGGGTGTGCAGGGTCACCCCCAGCTCCCGCCCCAGATCGGCCGTGGCCGTCATCAGCGCGCCGGTGACGGTGAACGGCGAGCAGGGAGCGAGGACGACCCGGGTCATGGCACCGGGCTCCGGGTCGTGATACTGCCCGACCACCCGTATCGAATCCTCGAGGATCCGCTCCTCCGACTCCACCACCGTGTCAGGTGGCAGTCCGCCGTCCGACTCACCGAGGCTCATCGATCCCCGGGAGACATGGAAGCGGATACCCACCGGAGCCGCCCCCTCGATCTGATCGTCGACCTGGGATCCGTTGGGCCACAGATACTGGTGATCCGAGGCAGTCGTGCAGCCACTCAATGCAAGCTCTGCAAGACCGAGGCGGGTCGACACCCGGACATGATCGGGGGTCATCCCGGCCCAGATCGGGTAGAGGGCGCGCAGCCAGTCGAACAACCCCGAGCTCTGCGCTTCCGGAATCACCCGGGTCAAGGTCTGATACAGATGGTGGTGGGTGTTGACCAGGCCGGGGAGCACGACGTGGTCGCTCAGGTCGACGATCTCGTCGGCTTCGCCGGGCAACTCGGCGGTCGGTCCCACCTGCTCGATCCAACCGTCCCGGGCCAGGATCGCCCCGTCCTCGATCTCCTGGCCATCCATCGTCGCGATCACGGTGGCGTTTCGGGCCAGCAGCGTTCCCATCGTCCTCAAGCTACAGCTCCACATAGAGTCGCCCACCATGACCTTGCATGACGACTCGATGGCAGGCTGGGGGGAGCGGCTCGGCACCGTCACCGCCCACCTGGGACGGGACTTCCCCGGCGATGGCCCGGAACGGCAGCCGGTGCACACCGTGTACGGGGGTGCCCACCTCTTCTCAGCGGGCACTGCCCCCAGGCTCGGCGAGCTGGCGATGAGCTCCCTGGAGACGTGGGCACCGTCCCCGGAGGACCTGGCAAGCATCGTCGCTGTCCCCGAGCATCTGGCAGACAGGGTCCATGGGCTCGTGGTGGACAAGCTCGGCCGGGAGCCTGTGGAGGACTTTCGGATCGACTTCGAGGACGGGTACGGGCACCGGCCCGACGACGAGGAGGACGGCCATGCCCGCTCGGCGGCGAGGGAGCTGGCCGTGGGGATGGCCGCGGGAACCCTTCCCCCGTTCACCGGTATCCGGATCAAATCGCTCTCCGGGGAGCTGCACCGGCGGGCCCTGCGCACACTCGACCTGTTCATCACCACGGCCGTGGAAGCGGGCGGCCTCCCCGAAGGCTTCACCGTGACCCTGCCCAAGATCCAGGACGGCGAACAGGTCGTCGTCCTGGCCGAGGCGCTCGGCGAGCTGGAGCGGGCCCTTGGCCTCGACCCGATCCCGGTCGAGCTGATGGTGGAGACGCCACAGACGATCGTCGACCGCGACGGCAGCGCCGGGGTTCGCAAGTTCGTCGACGCCGGCCAGGGACGGGTTCGTGGCGCCCATTTCGGCACGTACGACTACACCGCCTCGCTGAGCATCACCGCCGCCTATCAGACAATGACCCACTCCGCGTGCGATTTCGCCCGACATGCCCTGCAGGTGAGCCTGGCCGGCTCCGGAGTGTGGATCTCGGACGGGGCGACCAACGTAATGCCGGTGCCCACCCACCGAGGCGAGGACCTGAGCCCGGAGCAGGTGGAGGAGAACCGCCGGGCAGTCCACGATGCGATGCGTCTCCACTACGAGCACATCAGGCACTCGCTGATGCATGGCTACTACCAGGGCTGGGATTTGCATCCGGCCCAGTTCCCCACCCGCTATGCCGCGGTGTACGCCTTCTTCCTCGAAGGGCTCGACCAGGCGGGGCAGCGGCTGTCCAACTTCGTCGAATCGGCGGCGCAGGCGACACTCGTCGGCGAGGTATTCGACGACGCTGCCACCGGCCAAGGTCTGCTCAACTACTTCCTCCGCGCCATCAACTGCGGGGCGATCGACGAAGACGAGGCCACCTCCCGCACCGGTCTGACCATCGACGAGATCCGTACCCGGTCGTTCCTGGCCATCCTCGAAGGACGAACCTCGCAGTAGCTCAGCGGACGACAGTGAGCCCGATATCGCCGTAGGGCTCGGACACCGGCTGGAAGACGGTGCCCCGGTCGTCCATCCCGAAGCGGGAGACGTCGAAAGGGAGATGATGCTGGTTGGGAAGATGGAAGTCGACCCGATCGGTCTCGGGCACGGCGTCGAGCAGGGCCATACCCATCAGCCAGCCCTGATGCTGGACCGACGCCGACCACTCCCCGAAGAAACCGTCGACCAGGGAGCTCCTGGCGGTCGCCCAGGTGTCGGTGGTGTCCTCGGGGAGAGTCGTGTAACGCCAGTTGGCGGTGACCGAGGTGGCGAGGATCCGATCCTCGGCCTCGGGAAGCACGGTGAACTCGTCACGGGGGAACCCGGAGAAGGCCGAGCCGGTGGTCTTGAGGACGACCAGGCCCTCGACCCCGGCCCAGGTCGTGGTCTCGTCGGCTTTGCTCACCCTGGCTGTGCGCCGTTCCGAGCCGCCACCGGTGAACCCGTAGGGGCCGACTCGGGACCAGAGACGCTCCACGATGGTGACGGTGGCCCCGGTGACCTGATCCCGGTCGAGGAAGTGGTCGCAGAGCAAGGCGGCGAAAGCCTCCAGGTCACGACCGAGGTGTTCCTGGGCCAAGCAGTACACCGTGTTGCGCATGGTGTCGGTGGGGAGCACGGCGCTGTTGTCCCCCCTGGTGTGTGCCGGCTCGACGTCACCCTCGAGGAGCACCTGCACACTCAGGTCGGAGAAGTCGTCGCCGGACTCGGAGCGATGGACTTTGGACACTCGAACTTCGCTCTTGCCCCATCTGCTTCGGTCCAGCCTGGCCACGTCAGCTCCCTCGATATGTGGTGAACCCGTAGGGGCTGAGCAGGAGGGGCACGTGATAGTGCTCCTCGTCTGCTTCGATGTCGACGATGAGATGCACCTCGGGATACAAGGCGTTTCCCGCATCCCCGGTGGCAAAGACCAGCCGGTAGACACCCGAGACCAGCGCATCCCCGAGTGCGCCGATGCGGCCGTTTCCGTCGGTGACCCCCTCTCCCACCTGCTGCCACCCGTCATCGATCGACCGCTCCAGAGTCACTGTCATCCCCGCGGCGGGCCGACCCCCGGCCAGGTCGAGGACATGGGTGCTCAGACCGGCCATCAGCGTTCTCCCATGCACAACATGCGACGCAGTCTGGTCGCCGTGATCGCTCTCTGCTCCCCGGCGGCGATCGCGATCTCCTCCTCACGACTGTTGCCGAGGCGGCTCTTGGCGAGGGTGAGCATCTCCTCGGCCGTCTTCCCCGTTGCGTACACGATGTAAGTGAAACCCATGGTCCGTTCGTAGGCCCGGTTCACCTCGGCAAGCTCTGCGAGCACCGTCTCCTCGGCGCCCGTCGTCCCGGCCTGCTCCCGATTGGCCGCCTCGTCCCCGCGCTCGCCGATCCTGGGGTGGCCGCCAAATGCCTCCAACCAGTCGTCCTCACCGAACTCGTCGAAGACGGCGTCGGCGGCTGAGAAAAGCGAGCCCACTTCGAGGTAGGGACGTCCCGCCATCATCCGGGTCACCCAGGTCTCTGCGGAACAGGCGGTGTGGAAGAGACGCCGTACTTCGTCGTCGAAGAGCGAGTTGACGTAGACGAGACGGAGGCCGCCTGCCGCATCGGGGTCGGGAGTGCCCCGCACCCGAAGCCGGGCCACCCCGCCGTCCGGGTGGATGTCGAGACGGAGGAAGGCGGCAGACGCCGGCGATCCGATCGACACCAGGTTGACCTGGTCGGGATCGACCTCGACCCGGGAAACGAGCTCCTCCCAGCTCTGGCCGTCGTCGGAGAGACCGATCGAGACCCACCCAGGTGCATTTCCCTTGAAGTGACGGGTGTCCACCTCCACCATCTCCACGATTCCGGGCAGCCCGAGGCGGAACGTCGCCCAATCGTTGCCGGGCCCGCGGCGCCGTCTGGTCTCCCAGCCATCCCACATCCCGGCAGGCTCGGTTGGCCGGAGCAGGTTGGACGGGGGCGAATAGTGGACGTCGGAGGCGTCGATGGCCTCTCCACCGACGAGTGAGGACACCAGGTCGGTCGAGGAGCCCTCGGGGCACACCACGGTCATTCCCGGGATCGGGTCCCCGTGGACCCGGAGCCTGGCCACCCCTCCGTCGGGGAAGATATTGAGCCGGAGATGGGTGATCCTGTGCGAGTCGTCGACCTGGAAGGTGACCGTCGCGTCTCCGGCGAGGTCGGTGCGGGGCAGGATCTCAACCCAGGTCGCACCCTCGAGCCGATCGTCGGATCCGGGGCCGCAGGCATCGACTGAGAACGCCTCCGGGTAGTTCCCGGTGAAATGTGAGGTGTCGATGGTTACCGACCGGACCCGCCCCGGGATCCCCAAGGCGACAACACACCAATCATGCCCGGGCTCGCGGCGGCGACGGGTCTCCCAACCGTCCATCCATTTCCCCCGATCGGTGTAGTGCCCCTCCCGCCATACCGGGTCGGCGGTTTCGATCAGGTTGACCGCTTCGGCGAAGAACTCGTCGTTGCATGCCACGATGCGGCCACCCACGGCACTAGAGATCAGATCGGTCATCTCGTCGCAACATCCTGCCACGGCCCGGGCTCACCGTCCCGTCGGCGAAGACCGCCTCTCCGCCGAGAATCGTCGCCACCACCCTGCCTCGCAGCCTCATACCCTCGTAGGGGGTGGTCTTGTGACGGTGCTCGAGGTCCTTGCCCCTGACCTCGACGACGCCGTCGGGATCCCAGACGACCAGGTCGGCATCCTTCCCGATCTCTATCGAGCCCTTGCGTGCGTCGAGACCGGCGAGTCGAGCAGGCTCCAGGGCCAGCCACCGGGTGAGGCGGGCCAGGCTCACCCCCCTGGGGGCAGCCCCGGACCAGGTGGCAGGAAGACGGAGCTGTAGCGAGCCGATCCCGCCCCACGCCTTCCCGAAGTCCCCCTCTCCAAGATGCTTGACCTCGGCCGGGGCCGGGGAGTGATCGGAGACGACCATGTTCAGCACTCCCTCTTCCAGTCCCTGCCACAGCGCCTCCCGATGCTCGGCGGCACGTATCGGAGGGGCACATTTGAACGGTGTCGCCCCCGAGTCGATCTCCTCGGCGCAGAAGGTGAGGTAGTGGGGACAGGTCTCCCCACTCAACCGACCGGGAGCGGTGCCAAGGGCGGCGACGGCCTCCTTCGAGGAGAGGTGGAGAACGTGCATCCTCGCCCCCGAGACCCGAGCCAACCCGGCAACAACTTCCACCGCCGCTGCCTCGGCCTCGACTGGGCGGGTCGACAAATAGGCCGTGTACTGGGTCGGGTCTCCTTCGATCGGGAGGATCCGGGCCGGGTCCTCGGCGTGGACGAGGACGGGCACTTCGTGTTGTCTCAGCGTGGGGAGCGCGGCTCCAAGCCGGTCGACGCTCATAGGAGGGAACTCGGGGACGCCGGAGTCGACCAGGAAGATCTTGAAGCCGCAGACGCCTTCGGCCACGAGCGGGCCGACCTCGGGCTCGGAGCCGGGGATCAGCCCGGCCCAGAAGGCGACGTCGACGGTGAGCTTGCCCACCGCCGCAGCCCTCTTCTCGGCAAGGGCCTCGCTGCTCACCGTGGGTGGGACCGAGTTGAGCGGCATGTCGACGATCGTGGTCGTCCCCCCGGCCGCCGCCGCCCTGGTAGCCGTGCCGAAGCCTTCCCACTCGGTCCGGCCAGGCTCGTTCACGTGGACGTGGGAATCGACGAGACCGGGCATGATCACCAGGTCCCCGAAGTCGAGGTCGGCGGCCCGGTCGTCCACTGCGCGGACGATCCCCTCCTCCATCGAGATCGACGCCGGGCGCACCTCCTCCCCGACCACCACCCGATTGCTGCGCACGACGGCCATGGCGAGAAGGTACCCGCCACCAGGGGGAGCGGGGCCGGCGCCTGATCAGGGTTGTCCAGGTCTTCGTGGGTATGCGCCCCCATTAGCATCGGGCACATGAGCGACCTGGTAAGCCGGCACAAGGACGTGATCGCGCCGGTGATCGGCTTCGACACCGAGATCCACGCGGTCAAAGGTGAGGGGATCTGGATAACGGACGCAGACGGGCGGCGTTATGCCGACTTCGCCTGCGGGATCGCCGTGACCAATCTGGGGCACGGTCATCCCGCAGTGGTGGCGGCCGCCCACGCTCAGATCGACAGGCTGGTCCATTCCGGCGCCGTCGTCCGATACGACGCCGTCGTCGAGGCGGCGGAACGGCTCCGCGAGATCACACCGCCCGGAATCGAGAAGTTCGCCTTCGCCAACGGCGGCGCCGAGGCGGTGGAGGCGTCGGTCAAGCTGGCCAAGTACGTGACCGGCCGTCAGGGTGTGACGGTGTTCCGCGGCTCCTTTCACGGGCGCACGATGGGCGCGGTGAGCTACACCACGTCCAACGCCAGATACCGGGATGGCTATCACCCCATGCTGGGCTCGGTGTTCGTCGCCCCGTTTCCGCACCCCTACCGCTGGGGGATGAGCGAGGACGAGGCGACCGACCACTCCCTCGAGGAGTTGCGACTCGTGTTCAAGCACGTGGTGTCCCCCCAGAACATTGCGTGCTTCCTGGTGGAGCCGGTACAGGGCGAGGGGGGGTACTACCCGGCCCCAGCCCGATTCCTATCCGAGCTGCGGCGCCTCGGCGACGAGCACGGCATCAAGCTGGTGTACGACGAGGTGCAGACCGGGTTCGGACGCACCGCGGAGTGGTTCGCCTCCGACCATTTCGATGCCAAGCCGGACATCCTGGCGATGGGCAAGGGCATCGCCAACGGATTTCCCCTCTCCGCCTATGGGGCCTCCCGGGAGATGATCGACGCCTGGCCCAGGGGAGCCCACGGCACCACCTTCGGGGGCAACCCGGTGGCCGTCGCGGCTTCGGTAGCGGTGATGGAGACCCTCGATGGACTGCTCCCGCACGCCCGTGACCTGTCCAAGCATGCCTTCGATTTGCTCGGCGACGTGGCAGAGCGCCATCCGACGGTCGGCGATCTACGTGGACTGGGGTTGATGATCGGCCTGGAGCTGGTGACCGACCCAGAGAGCAGAACACCTGATGGCGAGGCCTTCGACTATCTCAAGGCCTTCGTGCAGGAGCGGGACCTGATCATCATCGCGTGCGGGCCCGACCACAACGTGATCCGGTTCGTCCCCCCTCTGATCACCACCACCGACGAGCTGGAGTGGGCCGTAGACCTGGTGGACCAGGGACTGACCAGCTGGGAAAAGTCCCGCGCTTCCTAGGAATGCGGTCTACCCGCCCACCACCGGAACCCGCTCCATGGCGGCGGCGATGCGCTCCGCCGGGTACTCGTAGTCGACGAGGCTGTCGCCCAGGTACTCCTGATATGCGGACATGTCGAAGTGGCCGTGGCCGGACAGGTTGAACACGATCACCTTCTCCTCGCCCGACTCCTTGGCCTGCTCCGCCTCCTTCATCGCAGAAGCCACTGCGTGGGTTGGCTCGGGACCGGGGATGATCCCCTCGGTGCGGGCGAACTGGACCGCCTTCTCGAACGTCTCGTTCTGATGCAGGGACTCGGCTTCGATGATCCCCTCCTCCTTGAGCAGGGAGACCAGAGGAGCCATCCCGTGATAACGCAGCCCGCCGGCGTGGATCGGATCTGGGACGAAATCGTGTCCCAAGGTGTGCATCTTGACCAGCGGGGTCATCCCCACGGTGTCACCGAAGTCGAACTGATAGCTGCCCCGGGTCAACGAGGGCGCTGCCGCCGGCTCCACCGCCCGAATCACCGGATCCATCTTCCCGGCCAGCTTCTCCCTCACGAAGGGAAAGCTGAACCCGGCGAAGTTCGAGCCGCCACCGGTGCAGCCGATGATCACGTCCGGGGTCTCCTCGACGAGGGCGAGCTGCTTCAACGCCTCCTCGCCGATCACGGTCTGATGCATCAGGACATGATTGAGGACGGAGCCGAGCGAGTACTTGGTGTCCTCGTTGGTCGCCGCCACCTCCACCGCCTCGGAGATGGCGATCCCCAGGCTTCCCGAGGTATCAGGATCGGCCTCAATGATCTTTCGCCCGGCCTCGGTGCGATCCGACGGCGAGGAGTAGACCGACGCTCCCCAGGTCTCGATCATCGCCTTGCGGTAGGGCTTCTGGTCGTAGGAGGCCCTGACCATGTACACCTCGCACTCGAGCCCGAAGAGGGCGCAGGCGAAGGAGAGGGCCGAGCCCCACTGACCGGCTCCGGTCTCGGTCGACAGCTTCCTCACCCCGGCCTTGGCGTTGTAGTAGGCCTGGGCGACGGCGGTGTTCGGCTTGTGCGAACCGGCCGGGCTGACGCCCTCGTACTTGTAGTAGATACGGGCCGGCCCGCCGATCAGCTTCTCCAGGTTGTGCGCCCGGTACATCGGGGTCGGCCTCCACATCCGGTAGACCTCCCTGACCTCCTCGGGTATCTCGATGAACCGCTCGCTGCTCACCTCCTGGAGGATGAGGTCCATCGGGAAGAGCGGAGCGAGGTCGTCGGGCCCAACCGGCTCGTGGGTGCCCGGGTGCAGCACCGGAGGCGGAGGCACAGGCAGATCCGGGACGATGTTGTACCAGTGGGTGGGAAGCTCGGTCTCCGCCAGGGTGATCTTGGTAACCATCGGCTGGACGCTACACATTCTTCGAGCTGCGGTAGCTTTGGCCCGGCCCGACTCGGGAAGGATCGAATGACCACTCATCGCCTCCTCAATCGCCGCATGGCGATCGCCGAGATGGGCAAGGCCGGTCTCGCCGTCGTCGTCTTCGGCACCGCCGCCTGCTCGGATCCTGCCGGCACCGGCACGACCTCCACGACCGCAGGAGCCGCTGCCTCGACGACCGCCCCTCCGTCGCCGACCACGACCGGCAGCGCCACCTCGACCTCAGAGCAGGCTGGGACTACCACGGCTCCGACCGGCACCGCATTCCAACGGGTGAACCTCGATTTCGTGTCCGCCTACATCCTGTTCCGGGGCGGGGAGGCGGCGCTGGTCGACACCGGTGTCGAGGGAAGCGCCGATGCCATCGACGCCGCCTTGGGCGAAGCCGGCCTGACCTGGGGGGAGGTGGGGCACGTGATCCTCACCCACAAGCACCCTGATCACGTGGGCAGCATCGATGCGGTGATGGAGAGGGCCTCCGGGGCGAGCCTCTATGCGGGCGAAGCCGACATCCCAGAGATCGCCTCGACCGTCGCCCCCCAGTCCGTGGGGGACGGCGACCGGGTATTCGATCTCGAAGTCATCGCCAGCCCGGGGCACACGCCGGGACACATCTGCGTGCTGGACGCCTCGGCCGGGATCCTGGTCGCCGGCGATGCCATGGTCGGCGCCGATGGCGGCGTCGGTGGCCCCGACCCGTCGTTTGCCGAGGACATGGACCTTGCCCTCGACTCGGTGCGCAAGCTGGCCGGGTTCTCCTACGAGGTGGCGCTCTTCGGCCATGGCGAGCCGGTCCTGGAGGGAGCCTCCGCCGCCGTGTCGGCCCTGGCCGAGGGCTGACCGGGCCGGCGGTCGCCACCGGCCCTACGATCCGGCAATGGATGAACTGGGCGAACTGACGGTCGGCCTGGTCATCGTCGTATCTCTATTCGGCATCGTCCTACCCGTCCTCCCCGGGCTCGCCCTCGAGGTGCTCGTCATCCTCATCTGGGCCGTCCTCAAGGGGTCCCCGCTGGCGTGGGGGGTGGCCATCGCCGCCATCGGGATCGCCGCCATCGGGACCTACGTCAAGTACGCCATCCCGAAGCGAAAGCTCAACGAGGTCGGTATCCCAAACCGCACCCTTCTCTTCGCCACCGCCGCCGCCATCGTCGGTGTGTTCGCCATCCCCGGGATCGGGGCGCCGATCGGGTTCGTGGCGACGATCTATCTCAGGGAGCGTTCCAGGGTGGGTCGCGAGCGGGCGTGGCCCTCCACCAAGAGCAGCCTTGGGGCGGTCGCCACCTCGATCGGTATCGAGCTCGCCGCCGGGTTGGTCATCGCCGCCATCTGGTTCCTGGCGGTGATCCTCGACTAGTGCTCCGGCTCGTGAGCTCCTTGCGTGTGGCGGCGTGCTGCGGGAGCATTGCGAGTCGGTGGACTAGTCCTCCTCGGCCGTCGACGCCTTGGCTGCGATCTCGGTGACCACCGCCTCGTTGGCCAATGTGGTCACGTCGCCGAGCTGACGGTTCTCGGAGATGTCCTGGAGCAGCCTTCGCATGATCTTGCCCGACCTGGTCTTGGGAAGGTCGTCGGTGAACACGATCGACTTGGGCTTGGCGATTGGGCCGAGAGTGTGGGCAACGTGGTCGCGTAGCTCGTCGAGAAGGTCCTCGTCGCCGACCACGTCGATGCGCAACGTCACGAAGGCGGCTATCGCCTGCCCGGTCAGGTCGTCCTTGCGCCCGACCACTGCCGCCTCTGCCACGGCGACATGGGAGACCAGGGCCGACTCGACCTCGGTGGTCGAGATGTTGTGCCCGGAGACCAGCATGATGTCGTCGACCCGGCCCAGCAGCCAGTAGTACCCCTCCTCGTCGCGTTTGGCTCCGTCGCCGGGGAAGTACCGTTCCGGGAAGCGGGACCAGTAGGTGTCGACGAACCGCTGGTCGTCTCCGTAGATGGTCCTCGTCATCGCCGGCCAGGGGCGGGTGATGACCAGATACCCCCCACCGCCGAAGGGGACGGAGTTGCCCTCCTCGTCGACGACGTCGGCGAAGATGCCGGGGAAGGGGATCGTGGCCGAGCCTGGCTTGGTCGCGACGACGCCGGGAAGCGGTGTGATCATGATCGCCCCCGTCTCGGTCTGCCACCAGGTGTCGACCACCGGGCAACGCCCCCCGCCGATCGTCTGCTGGTACCACACCCACGCCTCGGGGTTGATCGGCTCGCCGACGGTCCCGATCAGGCGAAGTGAGGACAGGTCGTGTTTGGTGACGTGCTGGTCGCCCCACTTCATGAAGGTTCGGATTGCGGTGGGGGCGGTGTAGAAGATGGTCACTCCGTGATCCTCGATGATCTGCCACAGCCGGTCGAGATCGGGGAAATTGGGCGCTCCCTCGTACATGACACTCGTGGTCCGGTTGGAGAGGGGGCCGTAGACGATGTAGCTGTGACCGGTCACCCAGCCGATGTCGGCACCGCACCAGTAGACGTCGGTATCGGGCTTCAGATCGAACACGTAGTCGTGGGTGGTGACGATCCCGGTCAGGTAGCCGGCCTGGGTGTGGACGATGCCCTTGGGCCTCCCCGTGGTCCCCGAGGTGTAGAGGATGTAGAGCGGGTCCTCCGCATCGAGGATCACCGGCTCACACTCCATGCCCTGCCCTTCGACCAGGTCGTGCCACCAGATGTCCCTGCCGTCGACCATGCCGACCCCGTGATCGGTGCGTCGCAGGACGATGACGTGCTCGACGTCCGGAGTACTGCTCAGGGCGATGTCCGCGTTTTCCTTGAGCGGGACCACATGGCCTCCCCGCCAGGCGCCGTCCTGGGTGATCAGGACCCGAGCGGCGGCATCGAGGATCCGACTGGAGAGGGCGTCGGAGGAGAAGCCACCGAACACGACTGAGTGGACCAGGCCGAGCCGGGCGCAGGCGAGCATGGCGATGGGGAGCTCGGGGACCATCCCCATGTAGATGGCGACACGGTCGCCCTTCTCCAAGCCGAGGCTCTTCAGGCCGTTGGCCAATCGGCATACCTCGGAGTGGAGCTCCTGGTAGGTGAGGGTCCGGGTGTCGCCGGGCTCACCCACCCAGTGGTAGGCGACCTGGTCGCCGTGGTCGGCGAGATGGCGATCGAGGCAGTTGAAGGAGATGTTGAGCCGGCCGTCGGCGAACCACTTGTAGAAGGGGGGATTGGAGTCGTCGAGCACTTGGGTGGGCTCGGTGTGCCAGGTGATCCGAGTCAGTGCCTGCTTCTGCCAGAAAGCGAGGTAGTCGGCTTCGGCTTCGGCGTAGATCCCGGAACCGGCGTTTGCCTGCGCGACGAACTCGGGCGACGGCTCGAACTTGCGGTCTTCAGAGAGCAGGTTCTCCAGGGCCTGGGACATCGGGTCTCACTCCTCCTCGTCAGTTTCCGGGGCGGAAGCTACCAGCGGCCGCGCCGCCCGCCACCAGGTGATGACACCGACCAGCGCCAACGAGTACATGAGGAGATCGCCCGTGGCGGCGTAGATGGAAGATTGCGATCGTCCGGCGACGACCCCGTAGAGGATTTCCCGGGTGCCCAACCCGGTCTCATCCCCTATCGCGCCTCCGGCGGCGATGATCGTGGATTTGCCGGTGACGGCGGCATGGATGACGTCGAGACTCAACTCGGCGGCCCGCATCCGGGTCATCCCGATGAACTGATCCGACCCCGGCGTGGTGCCATAGGAGCCCTCGTTGGTGAGCACGGCCAGAACGTTGGCGCCGGCGTCGACCTGTTGTCTCATGTATCGGGAGAACCCACCTTCGAATGAGATGACCGAGCCCACGCGGACACCGTTCCCGACGTCGAAGACCACCGGGCCGTCACCGGGAATCATGTCCCGGGGAACCTGGTCCAGATCGGGTATCCACTCGAAGAGGGGCCGGAACGGGATGTACTCCCCGAACGGGACCGGATGCTGCTTCTGGTACTCGCCGACTATCTCGCCTTCGGGGTCGAAGAGGACGTTGGCGTTGACCCAATGGGTCTCGTTGAGCGGGCGGTCACTCCCCACCAGGAGCCAGGCTCCGATCCGTCGTGCCTCGGCTGAGATGGCCTCGCCGATCTCGGGGTTCTGGACCGGGTCGGCGTTGGACGAGCCCGTCGATCCCTCCGACCACACCACGATGGACACCGACCCGGGCTCGATGGTTCGGGTCAGCTCGAGATGCTGCTGGAAGGTGCGCAGACGCTCGTCGGGGGAACAGTGCTCGAAGGGACAGGGCGTCGAGCCCTGGACGATGGCGATCCGCTGGTCGGCGAGCTCACCTCCTTCCGGTTGGAGCCACGGAAGCCACGAAGCCGCCACCAGCACAGGGACCGGCACCGCCAGCCACCAGTTTCGTGGCCGGCGGACGAGGGTGACCAGGGCGGCTGCCAAGAGAACCACCATGACGGTGACACCGGTCGTCCCGTACAAGGGCGCCAGCTCCCGCGCCCAAATCTGGTCGGAGAGGCCGTAACCCGCAGCACCCCACTCGAACCCGTTGAAGGGGAACCGGTACCGGATCAGCTCCATCACGGCCCATCCACCGACGGCGAGGCCGAACCAGGTTGCCGCCGGCCGCTGGTTGTACCCAGCCAGCCACCATCCGTAGACGACGAAGTAGGCCGCCTGGACGATCACCAGGGGGATGACTGCGATCAGACCCAGTTCTGACAGCCACCAGATGACACCGGCGAAGAAGGTGAGCCCGTAGAGGGCGCCATAGGCCAGACCCTGTGCCCGGCTGCCCGCGATGCGAAGGCCGGCCAGGAACAGGGTCACACCGGGCAGGATCAGCCAGCCCGGCCCGATTCTGGGAAAGGCGAGGGCGGAGACGACGCCGCCGGTGAGCACCAGGAGACCGCCGATCACCGGCTGGAGGGTATGCCTGCGCCTCTTCTTTATGCAGTTCGTCACGAATATGTGACGCCCTGCATTAGGAACGCGTCCCTGCCCCGTATCCTGGGCGTATGTGGAAAGGTGATGCTTGGGTAGCGGTGCGAGCGGCCCGGGCTGGTGCCGAAGTGGTCCAGCAGGGCTTCGAAGACGATTTTGCCACCGAGCTGAAGGGCGCGGTCGACCCGGTCACCGTCGTCGACCGGGAGGCGGAAGAGGCGATCAAGACTGTCATCACCACCCACTTCCCGGGCGACGACATCCTTGCCGAGGAGGGCGGAGGGGCCGACTGGCGGGGGCAACGAGTCTGGATCGTCGACCCACTCGACGGAACGGTCAACTTCGTCAACCGCGTCCCGCAGGTGGCGGTCTCGGTCGCCCTGTGGAGCGCGGGCAAGCCCTTGGTCGGAGTGGTCATCGACGTGGCCCGCGGGGAGGAATTCGTCGCCGGTGAGGGCGAGGGCGCCTCTTGCAACGGTCGTCCGATCCGGGTCTCCGAGACGGCACTTCTCCAGGACTCGTTGTTGGCGACCGGGTTTCCCTATGACCGTCAGGAGCACGCCCGTGCCTATCTCCACGTCATGGAGCTGGTGATGACCAGGAGCCGGGGAACGAGGAGGATGGGGGCGGCCGCCCTCGACATGGCTTGGGTGGCCTGCGGCCGTTTCGACGGGTATTGGGAGCATGGCGGCCCTCATGGGGTCAAGCCATGGGATGCGGCGGCAGGGACTCTCCTGGTGACCGAGGCCGGGGGAACGGCTACGGACAGCACCGGCGCCACCCACGATCTGGAACCAGCCGCGTTCGTGGTCAGCAATGGCAAGATCCACGAGGAGTTGCGCCAGATCGTCGACGATTCGATGCCTCCGCATCTGCGCTGATGTATCACGATTACCACTTCCATCCCCTCGGATACGCCGGGCTGATCGCCGGGCTGGACCTCATGGACGCGGCCGACCTTGGTGAGGTCATGTCCAGGCTCGCGGCTCGGGCCGATCAGGTCGACGGGGCGATCATCGGGCAGCGTCTCAACGACGAGAGAGTGTCTGAGCGTCGACTCCCCGACCGAAACGACATCGACGACGTCGTGGGCGACCGCCCGGTGCTCCTCTATCGCTACTGCGGGCACGTAGCGGTGGCCAACAGCGCTGCCCTCTCCCTGGCCGGGATCGACGCGGAACCCACTCAGCCCGAAGGCGGTTCGTTCGACACCGACGCGTCGGGGCGTGCCACCGGTGTGCTCCGGGAGACGGCGATCGCGGTGGTCTCCGCCGCCCTGGCGTCCCAGGTCACCGGGCCCACCGACGGCGCCGTTCTGAGCGCCCTGGGCGCCGTGCGGCGAATGGGGCTGCGATCCATGACCGGCATCGTCTCGGTGGGCGAGCCGATCTGGTGCGGAGTGCCCGACGAGCTGGACGTCCTGTGCCGTCTGGCACCGGACCTGCCCCTGGATATCGACGTCTTGATCATCGCTCCCAACCCGGCCGAACTGGCCGATGCCGCCGAGAAGATTCGCCGCACCCAGGGGAGGATCCGCTTCTTCGGGTGGAAGGACTTCGCCGACGGCAGCTTCGGGGGGCACACCGCGGCTTTGCATGAGCCCTACGCCGACCGGCCGGAGACCACGGGGATCGACCGCCTCGACCCGGAGCATTTCAAGACCATGGCCAGGGCATCGATGATGTTGGGGGGATCGGTCGCCATACACGCCATCGGGGACCGCGCCAATGATCGGGTCCTTGACGTGTACGAGGAGCTGATCGGGATGGGCGCAGACCCGTGGCGTCTCCGCGTCGAGCATGCCTCGCTCCTCACCGGGCCTGCCATCGAGCGGATGGCCGAGCTGGGTGTCACCGCCTCGGTTCAGCCCGCATTCCTCGCCTCGGAGGGGGAGTGGCTGGTGAAACGGATCGGCGAAGTTCGGATGAGCCGGGTCTACCCGTTCCGCTCCATGCTCGAGGCAGGGGTGGTCATGGTTGGGGGCAGCGACGCCCCGGTGGAATCGCCGGATCCCGAGAACGGGATCAGCGCCGCCGTGGAACGCCCCGGATTCGACCCCTCGGAGTCCCTCACCGAAGACCAGGCCATCTCCCTGTTCACCCCACCCCGCTGACGGGCTCCAACCCGAACCTGAGGTTCCCCGTTGCATATATGCAACGAACCGCCTCAGGTTCGAAGGATCTCGGCCAGGTCTCGATAGTCGGCCGGCATGTTGTAGAGATGGGCGGAGAGGCGAAGCAGTTGGCGCGGCCATTCCGGCCAATTCATCACCAGGGTGGCAAACCCGGCGTCGAAAAGCGGGTCCATGAGAGGCGAAAGCTCGCCTCCAGGTGACGGGCCGGAGCCATCGGGAAGCAGTACCGAAGCCATGGAACCGACCATCCCGTCCGGAGCAGGAGGCTCGGTGCCGACCGCGTCGGCGAGGATCGTCCGACCCTCGAGGACCAGGTCGTGGTTCCGCTTCATGATCGCCTCCCAGCCCCCGGTTTCCAGGCCGCCGACCAGACGCAGCACGTCGGGGGTCACCGCCCAGGCGCTGAAGTCGTCGGTGCCGAGCCAATCGAAGAGGACCCGGTATCGGTCTCCCGGCGAGTCAATGGCGGCGTTGTAGCCGTGGGAGATCACTGGGGGCACAGTCGTCTCGAGGCGATCGCTTCGAGCATGGAGGAAGGCGGCACCCTTGGGAGCGCAGACCCACTTGTGCAGGTTCCCCGTGTACCAGGAGGCGCCGAGATCGTCGAGGGCGACCGGGACCTGGCCGGGCCCATGGGCCCCGTCCACCAGGACCGGTATCTCCGGTTCCAGGGCGGGCACGATCTGCTCCAAGGGATAGACCAGGGCGGTGGGTGAGGTGATGTGGTCGATCACCGCAATTCTCGTTCTGTCGGTGACGGCGCCCAGGACCGTCTCGGTGACCTGGGACGGGCTCTCGACAGGGAACGGCACCGACGCCACGACCACCTCGGCTCCGGTCCGCTCCGCCGTGAAGCGGAGGATCTGGCGGATCGCGTTGTAGTCGTGGGCAGTGGTCAGTAGCTGGTCGCCGGGTTGAAGCCAGGGCTCGACCGAGCGGAGGACGGAAGCCACGCCCGTGGTGGCATTGCGCACCGGTGCGATACCGGCCGGTTCGGCGCCGACGAACCGGGCAACCGCGTCGCGGGCACGATCGACCGCTCCGTCGAGCTCGTGGAACACGAACCGGCTCGGATTCGCCTCGAACCTACGTCGCCACTCTTGCTGGAGATCGAGTACCTCCTCGAGCACTGCACCAAACGATCCGTGATTGAGATGATGGGTCCCCGGCTCCAGTGCCCACATGGCGCAGACCTTAGGTGAGCCACACCGCCGAACTCGAGAGGGTTTGTCACGTATCCGTTACGTGGAACCTCAGGTTCGCTGTGGCAACCCGGCTCGCTAGCGTCCCGGCGATGTTCGATTTCAGCGAGGTGACGGTTGGTGGGATCAGGGAGGAGGTGGCCCGGGCCGTCGAGGCTGCCGAGGAGATCGCGAGGCGGATCGCCGATCCCGACACTCCGAGCACATTCGACGACGTCATCGCTCCCCTGGACGACATCATCGACCTGATCCGGGTGACCCAGCATCACACCGAGTTCATGAAACACGTCCACCCCGACCCGGAGGTCCGCGACGCCGCCACCGAGGCCGACGAGATCCTGACCCGCTGGTGGCAGTTCCCCGACTCCCCGTGGTCGGTCGAGCTCGCCTTTCGCCCCGATCTCTACGAGGCAGTCGAGCGGTTCGCAGCCACCGACGAGGCGGCCCGGCTCACCGGGGAGGAGGCCCGATTCCTGGAGACCATCAGGGCAGACCTCCGCCTCGTCGGGCACCACCTGGGAGAAGAGGACCGAGCCAAGCTGGAGGAGATGTCGAACCGGCTCATCGTGCTTCAGAGCCAATTCGCCAAGAACATCGCCGACGACGAGAGCTTCATGCTGATCGGCGAGGACGACCTCGACGGTCTCCCCGAGAGCTACGTCAAGGGCCTGGAACGCGACGAGCCCGACTCGTACAAGGTGACGATGGCCTATCCCGACTATGTGCCCTTCATGGAGAACTCGGCCCGTCGCGACCTCCGCGAGAGTCTGCGATTCCTTTATGCCAATCGGGCGGTCGCGGAGAACCGGCCCCTTCTCGAAGAGGCCGTCGAGCTCCGTCTCGAGATGGCCCGTCTCCTCGGCTTCGACTCCTGGGCGGACCGGGTTCTCTCCACGCGGATGGCACGAAGCAAAGACCGGGTCGACGAGATGTACGACGGGCTGATCCCCCGGCTCTCCCTCAAAGGCGCGGAGGAGAAAGCCAAGGTGGCCGACCTCTTGGAGAAGGACACCGGCGACCGGCTGGTCCAGGTATGGGATTGGAGCTACTACGACACCCAGATCCGGAAGACCGAATACGGGGTCGACCCGATGAAGGTCGCCGAGTACCTGCCCTTACAGCAGGTGCTCGACGGCATGTTCGAGCTCACTTCGGAGGTCTTCGGTCTGGAGTACCACCCGTTCGAGGCGCCGACTTGGCATCAGGATGTGCTCGTCTACGAGGTCATCGACCGTGACAGCGGTGACCTGGTCGGGCACTTCTATCTCGACCTCTTCCCGAGAAAGGGCAAGTTCACCCATGCCGCAGTGTTCCCAGGAGTGCCCGGGAAGAGACGCGCCGACGGCTCCTACCAGACCCCGATCGCGGCGATGGCCTGCAACTTCACCAAGCCCACCGAGGACACTCCATCGCTGCTCCAGCACAGCGAGGTGGAGACGCTGTTCCACGAGTTCGGGCATGTTCTCCACGACCTGGTTGCCCACTGCGAGCTGGCGCGGTTCTCCGGCGCCTACACGGTCTGGGACTTCGTCGAGGCTCCCAGCCAGATCATGCAGCATTGGGTTTGGCAACCCGAGGTTCTGGCCCGTTTCGCCCGGCATCACGAGACGGGCGATCCGATACCCGAGACATTGGTGGAGTCGCTGGTGGCGGCGCGCCGGCTCAACTCGGCCATGTGGCATCTCCGCCAGATCCAGTTCGGTCTCCTCGACCAGGAGCTGCACGGCCCCGAAGAGGAGAAGGACTTCGATGCCATCCTGCTCCGGTCCACCGCCGTGTCCCTGTTGCCGCACCAGGAGGGGACCTTTCACCCCGCTTCATTCGGGCATCTCATGGGCGGTTACGACGCCGCCTACTACGGGTACCTGTGGTCCGAGGTGTTCGGCGACGACATGTTCTCCCGTTTCGAGGAAGAGGGGATCACCTCCCCCGAGGTGGGGCGGGCCTATCGCGAGCTGGTGATCGGGAAGGGCGGTTCGATGGATCCCGACGACATGCTGATCGGCTTCTTGGGCAGAAAGCCGAACAACGAGGCGTTTCTGCGCAAGGTGGGAATCGGATGACGCAATTGGACTTCGGCTTCTCGACAGTCACCGCCGACCAGGTCGAGAAGGGCATGGACGCGGCCCTGGCCCAGGCGCAACAGATCCTCGAAGATCTCGTGACGCCCAAGGATCAGCGGATCTTCGAGAACACCATGCTCCCCTTGGACCAAATCTCCGATGTCCTATCGAAGGCAAATACCAGATACGCCTTCATGGGTTACGTCCACCCCGAGAAGGAGGTCCGTTCGGCAGCCAAGGAAGCCGAGGAGAAGCTGGAGACCTTCGGCGTGGAGATGGTCTTCCGCGACGATCTCAATGCCGCGGTCAAGGAGTACTCCGAGACTGAGGAGGCGAGGCGCCTGGAGGGGGAGCCGGCCCGATTCGTCGAGTTCACCCTGAGAGACCTTCGCCATGCCGGTCATGAGCTTTCGCCCGAGGCCAGGGCTCGGGTCAAGGAGCGGACCCAGCGCCTCGTCGAGTTGGGTGTCCGCTTCCAGGAGAACATCGACGAGTGGGACGACCACATCCTGGTCACTCGGGACGAGTTGGAGGGGCTTCCCCCCAGCTTCGCCGAGTCGCTGGAGACCGACGAAGAGACCGGCAAGCTCAAAGTCACACTGGCCTACCCCCACGTGATCCCGTTCGTGGAGAACGCCAAGCGGCGTGACCTGCGCGAAGAGCTGTCGTTCAAGTTCAACACGCAGGCGGTGGAGGCAAACCGGAAGATTCTGGAGGAGGCGTTGGCGCTGCGGCGTGAGATAGCCGAGGAGTTCGGCGTGCCCAGTTGGGCCCATCACCGTCTCGAGGAGAGGATGGCCAAGGACCCCGAACGGGTCGCCGCCTTCTACGACTCCCTCATCCCCCCGCTGACCAAGCAGGGGGAGGTCGACATCGCCGCCATGGCCGAGTTGCTCCTCGCCGATCACGACGATCCTCGGCTCCAGACCTGGGACTGGCGCTACTACGACACCCAGCAGCGTCGCACCGACTATGGCGTCGACCCCTTCGTGGTGGCCGAGTACTTCGCACTCGACTCGGTGCTGGGCGGGCTGTTCGACCTGGTTCAGGAGACCTTCGGTCTCGAGTTCCGTGAGATCCCCGATCCCGAGGTCTGGCACCCCGAGGTGCGTCTGTTCGCCATCCACGACGCGAGGAGCGGAGAAGAGCTTTCGCATTTCTATCTCGACCTGTTCCCCAGGGAAGGCAAATACGGTCACGCCGCCGAATTTCCACTGATCATGAGCCGTCGGCTCGAAGACGGGTCGTATCAGAACCCGGTCTGCGCCATGGTGGCCAACTTCACCAAACCGACCGCTTCGGCACCGTCCCTACTCCAGCACGGGGAGGTGGAGACACTGTTCCACGAGTTCGGCCACGTGCTCCATCAGAACCTGGGACGGACCGAGTTCGCCCGGTTCGCCGGGACCAACGTCGAGCGGGACTTCGTGGAGGCGCCGAGCCAGATCATGCAGCATTGGGTGTGGCGGGCCGATGTGCTGCGCCGTTTCGCCCGTCATCACGAAAGTGGCGAGCCGATCCCGGATCGTCTGGTCGAGCAGCTGGTCGCCGCCCGTCAGCTGAATGTGGCCATCCACCAACTGCGCCAGCTCCAGTACGGCTGGTGGGACCAGACCATGCACGGGACCGAGCCCGGGGTCGACCTGGACCAGATCCTGCGCGAGGGTGCCCGACTCGGGCTGCTGCCGTTTCACGAAGGCACCTTCTCACTCGCTTCGTTCGGGCATCTCATGGGCGGTTATGACGCCGCCTACTACGGGTATATGTGGTCCGAGGTGTTCGGTGACGACATGTTCTCCCGCTTCGAGGAGGAAGGGGTCACCAACCCAGAAGTTGGAATGGCCTACCGCCGCGAAGTGTTGGAGAAAGGTGGATCAGTGGACGCAAACGAGATGCTGACCCGGTTCCTGGGTCGAGAGCCCGAGAACACCGCGTTCCTGAGAAAGCTCGGAATCGAGTGACCCTCAGGTTCCAGGCTCCGGATGCCGATCATTCAGGCAGAAGTGCACAGTCCGTGAGGACTGGTCTCTCCGAAGGCCGTCGTCTAGACTTGGATGATCCCGGGAACCGTTTCTGGCTTCCCGACGTCTCAATCCGAAGAGCGTGATCGTTTATCGCCGCTTTACGGGTTGACCCGCACAGTGGAGTGCGAACGAGGGATCAGGGGAGATCCGGTCTCAGGGACAAACCCGAGACACCTCAGCAGGTTTCACCAGCAGGCCCAGGTCAAGGAGGGCCCGAAAATGACAGACATCGTTAGAGGAGCAGCCATCAAAGGCATGACCCGCCCTTCGAAGAGATTCAACGAAGGACGTGTCTGCGCCAAGAAGGGTTGCTCGACCAAGCTTTCCCAGTACAACAAGGCCGAGTACTGCCACGCACACGCGCCAGTTCGCTTCCCCAGGGTTCGGGGCAAGATCATGGATGGTCAGGACGCCTGAGCCGGTTCGGCTCGACTGGAGCCGACTCGTATCCAGTATCCGGCACCCGGTAGCCTGAGCGCATGAGCGAGGTAACTCTCCAGGCGCCCGAGATCCACTGCGACCACTGCAAGATGAGCATCGAGGGAGCAGTAGGCGCGCTCGACGGGGTGGAGTCGGTCGACGTCGGCATTGCCGACGCCACCGTCCGCGTCGCCTACGACGACAGCCGCGTCGAACTGGGAACGATCAAAGAGGCCATCGAGGAGCAGGGCTACGCCGTCTTCGGTTGACTCTCGCGACTCCGGGCCAAGTGACACGATCCTCTTCGACGTCGACGGGATGACCTGCGCCACCTGCGCGGTCCGGATCGAGCGGATCCTGGGCCGTCAGGACGGAGTGGAAGCTGCAAACGTCAACCTGGCCGGGGCATCGGCTCTGGTCAGGGTGAGCTCCCCCGTCGACATCGCCGGTCTCGAGACGGCGGTGGCCAAGCTCGGATATGCCATCGCGCCCCGTGCCGGCGGGGAACAGCCCAGGGACATGGTCGAGCGCTACCACGAGCACGAGCACGGGCAATGGCGCAAGTTCTGGATCGCCGCCGCCCTCACCCTGCCCGCCATGTTGCTCGCGATGTTCGGCCCCGAAACCGAGTGGAGCCGGTTCTCGCAGGGAGCCTTGGTGACCCCTGTCGTGTTTTGGGGCGGATGGCAGTTCCATCGGGTCGCCTTCCGCCAGGCGCGCACCCTCGGCGCCAACATGGACACCCTGATCTCGCTCGGCTCGCTGGCCGCCTACTTCTACTCGATCTGGGCGTTGGCCACCGGTGAGCCGGTCTTCTTCGAGACTGCCGGTGTCATAGTGACCCTGATCACGCTTGGCCGTGCCTTCGAGTCACGAGCCAAAGGACGCGCCTCCGAGGCGGTCCACCGGCTCCTCGAGTTGGGGGCCAAAGAGGCCAGGGTGGTCACAGCCGACGGTGAGCGACTCATCCCGGCCGATGCGGTGATCCCGGGCGACCTGATGGTGGTGCACCCCGGGGAGAAGATACCGACCGACGCCGTGATCGAATCGGGGAGATCGTCGGTGGACGAGTCGATGCTCACCGGCGAATCCCTGCCCGTCGACAAGGGCGCTGGTGATCCCGTCTACGGAGCAACCGTGAACCAGGAGGGCCGTCTCGAGTTGCGGGCCACCGCGGTCGGCGCCGACACCGCGCTGGCAGGCATCGTGCAGATGGTGGAGCAGGCGCAGGGATCCAAGGCGCCGATCCAACGACTGGCCGACAGGGTCTCGGCCGTCTTCGTCCCGGTGGTGATGGTCATCGCCGTCGCCACGGCGATCGCCTGGCTGGCTCTGGGCAACGAGTTCGCCGCGGCAGTCCAGGCGGGGGTGGCCGTGCTGATCATCGCCTGCCCCTGCGCGCTGGGTCTGGCCACACCCACTGCCATCATGGTGGGAAGCGGCCGTGGAGCCGAGTTGGGGATCCTGTTCAAACGAGCCGAGGTCTTCGAGATGGCGGGAAAGGTCGACACCGTCGTCTTCGACAAGACCGGGACCCTCACCTCGGGCGCCATGACCCTGTCCGACGCCTCGACCGACGGTGACCATCGGGAGTTTCTCCGCCTCGTCGCCTCCGTGGAGGCCGCCTCCGGCCATCCCATCGGCAAGGCCGTGGCCCTCGGCGCAGACGATGCCGAGATCGATCTCGCCGTCCCCGATCGAGTGGAGAGCCTGGCCGGGTTCGGAGTGATCGGGACGATCGAAGGACTCGAGCTCGTGGTGGGAAAGGCCAAGCTGCTCGCCGACCGTGGCCTGGGCATATCGGAGCGGTGGCTCGTGGAGCTGGCCCGTCTCGAGGACGAGGGCAAGACCGCCTTCCTCGCCGGCTGGGATGGAGAGGCGAGAGGAGTCGTCGCCGTCGCCGACACGATCCGCGACGGTGCGGCACAAGCCGTCGGCCGGCTGGGAGCGGATGGTTTGACCACGGTGATGATCACCGGGGACAACCAGCGGACCGCGACCCGGATCGCAGCCGAGGTCGGCATCGACCAAGTCCACGCCGAAGTCCTGCCGGGGGAGAAGGCCGATCTCGTGGCCAGGCTGCAGGGAATGGACCGGACGGTCGTCTTCGTCGGCGACGGCATCAACGACGCCCCGGCGCTCACCCGATCCGACCTGGGCATGGCGATGGGATCCGGAACCGGTGTGGCCGTGGAGGCCGGCGACGTGGTCCTGCTCAACCCCGATCCCCGGCTCGTGCCTCTCGGGATCGAGTTGGCCGCAGCCACCTTGGGGACCATAAGGCAGAACCTGTTCTGGGCGTTCGGGTACAACACCGCGGCGATACCGATCGCCGCCGCAGGCCTTCTCGATCCCATGATCGCAGCCGGGGCCATGGCCTTCTCCTCGCTTTCGGTGGTCATGAACGCCCTCAGGCTCAGGCGTTTTCACAACGACGAAACGACCGTCACCTAGTTGATCCCCGGGAGTAGGTTGGAGTCATGGGCTCCTTGCAGTGGCTCGATCGACCGGTCCTCCAGGAGCCGGTGGCGCTGATCGCCTTCGAAGGCTGGGGTGACGCCGGGGAGTCGGCGAGCCTGGCCGCCTCCGAGTTCCTCAACAAGCTCGACGCCGAGCTGTTCGCCATAATCGACCCCGACGACCACTTCGACTTCCAGGTGCGGCGTCCCATCGTCGAGCTCGACGCCACCGGGATCCGCTCCATCTCCTGGCCTCGCAACGAGCTGTATGCCGGGCGTGGCATGGAGCGGGACATGGTGATCCTCCTCGGCGAGGAGCCCCACTACCGGTGGAAGTCGTTCACCAACGACGTGGTCGAGGTGATGAAGGTCATGGGGGTGACCCGGGCCGTGACCATGGGAGCCTTCATCGGCCAGGTGGCCCACACCCTGCCCGTCCCCCTGGTGGGCTCGGCCAACCGACCTGACGACCTCGCCATCCACGGGCTCCTCCCTTCCGGGTACGAGGGCCCAACCGGGATCTTGGGGGTGCTCAACCATGCACTGGGCAATGCCGGGATCGACGTGATCTCGGTCTGGGCCGCGGTCCCCCACTATCTGTCCAACCAGGAGTATCCCCCCGCCACCGAGGCCCTGGCCGTCAAGGCTTCGGAGTTGTGTGGCGTGACCCTCGACATCGGGGAGCTTGCCCTCGCCTCACGGCAGTTCCTCTCCACGGTGGATGCGGCCATCGAAGGCAACACCGAGTTGGAGGAGTACGTCGAACGGTTGGAACAGGAAGCAGATGACGACCGAGGCGACCGATTGGTCGAGGAGATCGAGAAGTTCCTGCGCGGCCACTAGGGCGGCGCCATCGCTCAAACCCTGAGGATCGGGCACCTCGCCGGCCGCCGTTCGAATAAGGTGCATTTGGTCCGAGCCATCGGCGTCATATGGCAAGGAGAGGCGCGTAGCGGCAGCCGGGGATTGCAGCGCACTTCGACACACCCATGGCGGCGAAGGCCGTAGTGACACCAGAGTCACAAGCAATGGGCCACTAGGGGGGCCCCATGAGGTTCGTGTTCTATCTCCATCTGCTCGCGGCGACGGTCTGGGTAGGTGGGCTCATAACCCTCGCCGTGGTGATCTCCGGAGTCCGCAGCGTCACTGACGAACGCTCCGTGCTCGCCGCGATTGCCCGCAGGTTCGGGGTCCTGTCCTGGCTGGCGATGGCGGTCCTGGTCCTGACCGGGCTGATTCAGGCGGCCGACTACGGATGGGGCGGGCTGCTGCTGGTCAAGGTCTCCCTCGTGCTCGCCTCGATCATCCTCTCCATCTGGCATTCCCTCGGCGCCCACTCCCAACTCCCCGCCCGACGAGTCATGATCCAGGCCACCATCCTCATCCTGGCCCTGGTCATCCTCGGCCTGGCCGTGGCGCTCTAGAGGACCGGCACACAGCCGTTCCTAATGCAGTGCGTCACGTATACGTGACGCACTGCATAAAGAAAGGACCGGCTGTGTGCCGGTCCTTCCAAGAAGTCACTTCCGCTTGTGGCGATTCGCCTTGAGACGCTTGCGGTACTTGTGCTTCGACATCTTCTTGCGACGCTTCTTGATCAACGATCCCATGCAAAAACCTCAGATCCGTGGAGGGAGAGCCCCCATTGTCGTGGCATCTGGGGGCTAAATCAAACCGAGGTCAGCGATCGTGGGCGGGACCCATCGACTCGGCGATGCGAATTGCCTCGTCCAAGCCGAGCATGGTCTCGAGACGGTGGGTCACCTCATCGGTCTCCCACATGAGGACGTTCCCGCCCAATCTGAGCGTCTCCTCGACACGACGACCTGAGGCGTCCTCGACGGAGATGACGTGGGGATCGCCTTCGATCCAGAAGCCATTCCGACCGGCTACCTCGGTGGGGATCACAGTGGATTCCGGTCCCAGACTCTTGACGAACCTGGCGGCGTCGCCGTCTCCGTGGAACTGGCTGTAGAGGAGCCCGACACCTGTGTCACCTGAAGCCGGGAGCCTCTCCCCGCCCGCCCACACCATGTTGATACGGCCCTCGAAGAGGTACACGCCGTCCGGGTCGCCGGGCTGATCGGGGACTGAAACGGGGAAGTCGACCGCTTCGACCGCTTCGTCGAGACTCACCTGCCGGCCAAGGTCGAGACCGGCCCCGACCGGGTCCTCCAACTCGGGGGTGAACTCGATCTCGATGCCGGCCACACCGAGGAGGTCGGCCACTGCCTTCCGAGCCTGCGGTGAGAGAACCAGCAACAATGCCACCAAAATCGCCAACGCAGCGGTGACCGGGACCCACCGATGTCGTCGTCGTGTCTCCGGCCGGGGCCTGCCCAGGCGTGGGGTCAACTCGAAAAGGGGAGCCGAGGGCTCGGGCCAGTCGATGTGATCGGCGAGATCGGCGAGAAGCGACTCGACGGACCGGCCCGGATCACTCATGACCCACCCCTTCGATCACGCCCGACAGCGCCACCTCGAGACGGGCCAAGGCACGGGCCGTCCGGGACTTCACCGTCCCGGCCGGGATGCCGAGGGTCTCCGCCGTCTCCGCCTCGGAGAGCCCGAGCAGGTAGCGGAGGGCGACCACCTGCCGGTAGCGCTCGGGCAGCCCGTTCACCGCGGCAAGCACCGACTCACGATCCGCCGCGGAGACGACCACCGTCTCGGGAGATGGGGCCGCATCTCCCGAGAGGCGGTCGCTGGCCAGACGCAGACCGAGGCGGTCCTGGCGGCCGTGGGCACGTCGCTGGTTCAGAGCCTCGTTGCGGACGATGCGGAGTAGCCAGGGTCGAAACGGGCTGTCCTGGCGAAACCGGTCCAGGGCGTGATAGGCCTTCACGAATGCCTCCTGGGTCACGTCCTCGGCGTCGCTGTGGTCGCCCATCACCAGGACGGCGACCCGCAATGCGATCGCCTGATGCATGCGCACCAACTCCTCGAACGCTGCGACATCACCGTTCCTAGCTCTCTCGATCAGGTCCTGCTCGATCAGTGGGCGGCCCTCCACCGACATGGCTCACCCTTCCTACACCGATGGGAGTCGATCGGTTCCAGCGCGATACGGGAACCCTTGGCGGGCCGGCGGTGTATGGACGATGACCGCCACACGAGGAACCTGCACATGAGACACACCCTTCGCATTCTGACGACCATCGCCGTGCTCGTCATGACCACCGGCGCCACAGCCCTCGCCGGCGCCATCACCGTGGTCACCTTCGACGAGGTTCCCACCGAGTTCCAAGCGGGAACCACACACACCGTGAGCTTCTCGATCCTGGCCCACGGGAGGGAGGCGTTAGACGCCGGGCCAACATCGCTGAGGTTCCATGGTCCCGATGGGGCGACTCACAACTTCGTGGCCCGCTACGACGGAGAGGGCCGCTACACCGCAGAAGTGATTCTCCCCAGGAGCGGCCAGTGGCAATGGGCGGTCGCCACCGGTGAATACCTCCGGCAGGATCTGGGGACGATCTCGGTCGCCCCGACCGATGGCAAAGACGGTCTGCTCGCCTCGCTCCGGGTCGGGCTTCCGATCGCCACACTGCTGGCGGTCATCCTGCTCATCGTCCAGCTGACTCCGATGATCCGCATCCGGAAAGGGCCGGCTCCGACAGCCGATGTGGTCTGAGCGAGCCCGAATCCTCCTGACGGCCGCCATCGTCGTTTTGTTGGGCGGGGCGACGGTAGCGGTCTTCGTCGTCGACGCACAATTCGATCAGACCCGGCCGCAGGCGATCGATGGACGGAACGTGTTCCTGACCAAAGGTTGCACCAGCTGTCACAGCCTCGTCGGGGTGTCGACCACCGGCCAGATCGGGCCCGACCTGACCGATCTCGCCGATCGGGCGGGCAACCGGGTCGAAGATCTCGAAGCCGAGGATTACATACGCCAGTCGGTGCTCGACCCGGAGGCATTCGTCGTCGACGGTTTCAGCCCCCTCATGCCCACCCTCCCCCTCGACACCGAGGAGCTGGACGCGCTGGTGGAGTTCCTGCTCGCCGAGACCTGACCTAGTAACCGACCTCAGCTGCCGGCCCGGAGCAGCCCGACCAGGATCCCCTCGCTCAGGGCCTGCCACGAGGCTTCGATGATGTTCTGGTGGACACCGACGGTGCCCCATCTCGACTCCCCGTTGGTGGTCTCGATGAGGACCCGGACCCGGGCTGCGGTGCCGTCGGAGGAGTCGAGGTCGCGCACCTTGAAGTCGGTTAGACGGAGCCGCTCAACCTCCGGGTAGGTATCGACGAGCGCCGTGCGAACGGCCTGGTCGATCGCATTGACCGGGCCGTCGCCCTCCGCCGAGACCTCGATCGACCGCTCCCCGACCCGGAGCGTCAGGTTGGCCTTGGCCGTCACCTCTCCGTTGGCCTGGATGTGCACCGCGAGTGACTCCAGCTCGAAGAGCTCCTCGTATCCCTCGGTGGCCCGGAGCACCAGCATCTCGAACGATCCGTCAGCCGCCTCGAATTGGTAGCCGGCGTGCTCCAGCTCCTTCACCCGGTCGACCAGCATCTGGGCGCGTTCGGGATCGAGGTCCCAGCCCTTCTCCTCGGCCACGGTCAGCACTGTGGCCCTTCCCATCAGCTCGCTGAAGAGCATCCGCGCCGAGTTGCCCACCGCGCCGGGGTCGATGTGCTCGTAGGCGCCCTCGAGACGAGAGAGGCCAGAAGTGTGCAGCCCGGCTTTGTGGGCGAACGCAGAGGTGCCGACGTAGGGGCGGCGGGCGTCGATCGGGGCCCCCAGGATCTCGGCGATTTGTTGGGCGATCGGATAGAGCCGGGCCAGCGAGTCGCCGGGGATCGTCTCCACTCCGGACTTCAGGGTCAGGTTGGGGATGACCGAGCACAAGTCGGCATTGCCGGTTCGCTCCCCGTACCCGTTGACGCAGCCTTGCACCTGGTGGACGCCCAGGGCCAGGGCGGTGAGTGAGTTGGCGACGGCGCAGTCGGAGTCGTTGTGGAAGTGAACGCCGAGAGTGGTGTCGATCCGAGCGGTCACGCTCGCGATGGCCGGGGCGATATCGGAGGGAAGAGCCCCGCCGTTGGTGTCGCAGAGCACGACCCGCTCAGCCCCCGCCTGCGCCGCGGTCTCGAGGACGGAGAGGGCGTATTCGGGATTGTGCCCGAAGCCGTCGAAGAAGTGCTCGGCGTCGAAGAAGACCCGCTTGCCCCGGTCGCGGAGGTACTCGATCGACTCCCCGACCATGGCCAAGCCCTCCTCGAGAGAGGTATTGAGAGCCTCGATGACGTGACGATCCCAGGACTTGCCCACGATGCAGATGAAGTCGGTGTCGGCGGCAAGCAGGGCCTGGAGTTGGGCGTCGGCGCCCACCTCACCCCTGGGTCTCCGGGTCGAGCCGAACGCCACCAGACGTGATCTCTCCAGGTCGAGCCCGCCCTTTGCCCTGGCGAAGAACTCGTCGTCCTTGGGGTTTGCCCCCGGCCAGCCCCCTTCGATGAAATGCACCCCGAGCTCGTCGAGGAGACGAACCACCCGAAGCTTCTCCCCTACGGTCGGGGAGAGCCCTTCGGCCTGGGTGCCGTCGCGGAGGGTCGTGTCGTAGATCTCGGCTGTCTGGTTCATGGTTATCGCCCTGGCAATAGAAAGGACCCCCGCAGTCTGCGGAGGTCCGGTGCAGGGACAGCGCCTCATCGGAGGCGCGTGCCCCTAGGGAATGATGATGCGTGCGCTCGGCTCGGTCATTCCTCTCATCGCCCGAGCAGTATGGGAGGGGATCCCGTCTTCGTCAAGACGGGAGGGGGAGTTCCGCATTCCTAATGCATTGCGTCACGGATACGTGACGCAATGCATTGAGTTGGTGGCCCCACCTCGGTTTCGTCCCGACACCCGTTTTTGCGCCCTTCGACCCGGTTTCAAGCGGGAACGGCCGCTGAGCCCGCCCAGCGGAGAACCCGCCGCGCCCGGAGGGTGTTCCAGCGACTGGGGAACCCGTCGGGCCCTTCCATCTCGAAATGGGTCGGACCCTGGTGTGTGTTCTCCAGAGGCCAACGACCCTGCTCGTCGCGCTTGCCCGCGACCAGATCGACGGCCTCGGCACACCGGTCGTCGAGGGCAGCGCCGGTCGAGCGGAAGTAGTCGAGAGCACGGAGCAGGTCGTAGTACCAGCGTGTGGGGAAGGAGAACATGGTGAACCTAGGGTCGATGACCTGCCCGGTGGACCGCCTCCTGAACAAGTCTCGTTCGAGGAGATACTCGTCTCCCCTCCGGCGCGCCGCGGCAACCTTCTCCGAGAAACCAGCTTTCTGCTCCCACTCGAGCAGCCCTTCGAGCACGCAGATCGTCGTGTGGAACGACGACACCTCCGCCCCGTACTCGGCCCAACAATTCCAACCGCCATCGAGAAGTTGACCCTCGAGCAGACGTTCGACGATGCCTTCGACGGGCTCTCCGAAGTAGGCGCCATTCGCCACCGCGATTCCGTTGATGCACGGCTCCGTCTCGCCCTCGAAGTAGAGGGCGTTGTTCGCTTCCCACCTGACGTTCTCGCGGACGAGGGCGACGGCACCACGCGCCTGGGAACTCACGGGATCGACGCCGAAGTCGCGCAAGAGCTGAAGCGAGAAATGCGTCGCAGTCCAAGCGTCGAAGAACGGCTTCGACTCATCGACCCATCCCGGCCGGTAGGTACCGCCGTCCCAACGCCCGTCGGCATCCTGCAGGGCGAGCAGCTGTGCGCCCCACCCCACGACGGCGACCCGCTCGCGTTCGGCGGCCACATCATCCGGGGCCGAATCGGTGAGATCGCGAAGCACCTGCCAACGGATCGCGGGGTCGGCGTCCAGCAGCCAGTCGTTCGTGGTCATGACCGGCGAGGGTAATCCTCGTCGGTGGATCGGCCGTCTGCCCCCCATTCCCAAGGCTCTGCGTCACGCATGCGTGACGTAGAGCAGAAAGTTGGTGGCGCCACCGGCGCCACCGGCGCCACCAACTTTCTTTATGCAGGGCGTCACGGATACGTGACGCCCTGCATTAGGAACGCGGGGAGGTCACCCCCCGAAGGCTTGCTCGAAGGCGGCCCTGAACTCGGGGGTGGAGGGGCCGCTGAAGCCGCAGTAGTTGACGTTGCCGTCGTAGGCGGTGATCAGGTATGGGGCGCCGACTTCGAAGGGGAATCCGGCGATCAGGGCTTCCATGCCCTGAGGTGCGTTGAGCACCACCTGCCCAGCGTCGCCGCCCTTGAACCACTCGTCGACGGTCAGGGTCACCGAGTCACCCTCCACGGCGGTGACGGTCCCTTCGAAAGCGAGCGGTGCCCTGGCCAGCTCCTCGACACTGAACATGATGCACATCGCCGTCGAGTCCTCGCCCCCCGCCTCCAGGACCAGGGGCGGGCCGCCGGCCACCGGGTCCCCGGAGGTGCCCCCGGTGAGGGCGATGGCACCGCCCACGGCCACCACCAACGCCGCCGCCGCCGCCACCCCGACCAGCCATCGGTTCGGCTTGGGCTCGGGCTGTGACGCCGGCTGTTCGGTGACAGGTGTGCTCATGATGTCCTCCAATAGACGTCGGGACGATTCGGTCGTCATCGATTTGGTTGGGACGCCGGGGTGCATCGGGTCGAGACGGGCAAGCCGCTTGCGTAGCTGGTCGGTCATCGCTGCTGCTCCTCGGCGGGTTCTTCACCTATGTGTCCGGGATTGGAGTCATCCTGTCGGGTGAGGGATTCGGCGAGTTTCTTTCGGGCGCGGCTGAGGCGGAGACTGACGGCATTGGCGGTGCTGCCCAGGACCTGTGCGATCTCCCGAGGCTCCAATTGCTCCCATGCCCAGAGACGGAGGATCTCACGATCGGCTGGGGGAAGCCCGGCCAGCGCCTCGGCCAGATCCGGGTCCTGCTCATCGAGGACATCGGCCGGATCCCCTCCGGAAGTGTGTTCCCGTTCCGATTCGAGACGTTGGACCAGCCGAAGATGACGCTGGGCCGCCCGGCGGTGGTTGGAGAGGGTGCGTCGGGCCACGCCGTAGCACCAGGGCAGGACCGCGTCGCGGGGCACATCGTCGAGACGTCGCCACACGGTGAGGAGCACATCGGATAACACGTCGCCGCTCTCCTCGGCCGTGGCGCGGCGACGCAGATACCGCTGGAGCGGGTCGTACACCTCGGTGGCGATCGCTTCGAATCGCTCACGACGCTCGGTTTCGGAGCTCATCGTCAGACTCTGTCCGGCATGACGCCGATTCTGTCACCGATTCTGCGCCTACCGCATGGTGGATCATGGGTCGGGGGACCTATGCAGAGCGAGGCCGGTTTTGCCGACATCCTGGGTCAGCAGCAAGGCCAAGTGCCGAATGCGATCGGCTCCCCCCGATCGTGCCTCCCTGAGAACCAGGTGCGGTGCCACCACCCCGCACCTGGTTCGCCTATACCCTGTCATCTCTCCCTTAGCCTGGCTCGGTCATGGGCAGCACCGTTCTCGACACACGCACCCTGAACCGTGCCCTCCTCGCCCGCCAACTCCTGCTGCAACGCTCCAAGCAGCCTCTCACCCGTGCCCTGGAGGGAGTGGGCGGGCTGCAGACCCAGTACGCGCCATCGGCATACATCGGGCTCTGGTCTCGGCTCGACGGCTTCGAGCGGCGCCATCTCACCCGCGCCTTGGAGCAGAGGCGGGCGATCCAGGGAACCCTGATGCGGGTCACCATCCACATCGTGTCCGCCCGCGACTATCCGCGACTGACCGAAGCGGTACGAGCCTCGCGACGTGAGTGGTGGAGCCGGGTGGCCAAAGATCGGGCCTTCGATCGAGGAGAGTGGGCCAGTATCGCCTCGCTGATCCGACGAGAGTTGGCCGACGGCCCGCGCCGGAGAGCGGAGCTGATCGAAGTCCTGGAGGCCCGGGGTTACCCGAGAAGCATCTGGGAAGGCGTCGGGCTCGTGGTCGACATGGTCCGGGTGCCGCCCTCGGGGACATGGGAGCGTCGCCGCGCCGACCTCTACGGGTTGGCCGAGGATTGGGTGGCCATGACACCGGTGAGCGAGGAGGATGCCCTGGAGCACCTGGTGCGGCGTTATCTGGGCGGATTCGGGCCCGCTTCGATCGCCGACATCTCCAGCTGGGCAGGGGTGCCGATCACCACCCTGCGCCCGATCGTCGAGCGGATGCGTCTCAGATCCTTCCGCGACATCGAGGACGGCGAGCTGCTCGATCTGCCCCGCCAACCGATCCCGCCCGCCGACACTCCTGCTCCGGTCCGCTTTCTCCCCACCTGGGATGCCACCCTCCTCGCCCATGCCCGAAGGACCCAGATCATGCCCGAGGAGTACCGGAGCATCGTGTTCAACACCAAGAACCCCCAATCGGTGAGCACGTTCCTGGTCGATGGTGCCGTGGCCGGGACCTGGAAACAGGAGGGGCCTGCGGTCACGCTCGAGCCGCTCGCCCCGGTGCCGCGCCCCGTCCGTCGCGAGCTCGACGAGGAGGCGAAGCGTCTGAGCGCGTTCCTCTCCTAGTGGTAGGTCAGACGAGGCCGGTCGTGGCCAGCTGGGGGGTGAGGACCTCGAGCCCGGCTTCGGTGAATGCGGCAACGACCCTCTCCCTCGTCTCGTTGGTGCACAAGGCGATCACCGAAGGCCCCGAGCCCGACCGGGCGGCATGCAGCGCGCCGGCCCCCTTGGCCACCTCGATGAAACCTGCCACCTCCGGGGAGAGCCCGTCACGTGGGCGCTCATGGATCTCGTCGCCGTGGGCGGCGGTGAGCAGCTCGGGATCACCCGTGATCAACCCGGCGGTGAGCGCTGCCACCCGGGCCAGGCTGCGCAGGACCCGGTCCTGGGGATGGAACGGGTCGATGACCCGACGAGCCTGCTCGGTGGCGAGATGGCGCTCGGGGACCCCGACAACGACCTGAAGCCCGGGATGGAACGGGAGCCGGAGGGGCAATCCCTCCGCCGGGACCAGGGTCAGGCCCCCGTACACCGCTGCGGCGACATTGTCGGAATGGCCTTCCAGTTCCACACCGATCCGGTAAACGTGATCGAGACCGGGCTCCTCCCCCGCCAAACGCATGGCCGCAGCGATCCCTGCCACCGTGGCGGCTGCCGACGAGCCAAGCCCCTTGCCGATCGGGATGTCGGCGTCGACCTGGAGGGCCAGTGGCGTCGCATCGCCGACGACACGGCGTGCCGCGGTCAGCACTCCATCGGATTGCTCCGAAGCCGGCCGGTAGCGCCCGACGTGTTCGATATTCCATCGATCGGCGTGACTGGCCTTGACCGTGCATCGGATGTCGAGGGCGAGAGCGATGCAGTCGAACCCGGGACCGAGGTTGGCCGATGTGGCCGGCGCAGAGGCGGTGGCTGAATGAAGGTCCTGGCTCACCCTCGCAGCCTATTCAGGGTTAGCGTGACCGTAGTGGGCGACCTCTTCGACGTCGAGAACTTGCTCCCGGAGCTGATCGTGGGGCTCGGTCTGGCTCTGATCGTGGGCAACGGGCTGGCCTGGTGGAAGCATCGGCGTGGCGAGTCCCCGGCTGGGGTGGAGAGTCCTCAGTACCGGGCGGGTCGGGTGGCGTTTCTGACGGTGGTTGGCCTTCTCATGACCGTGTGGGGGGTCGTGTCGCTGCTCACGTAGCATCGACGGATGGCATCTGAAGGCGGGACCCGGGCGATCATCGCCGCGATGCTGGCCAACGCCGGGATCGCGGTGGCCAAGTTCGTCGCCTACCTCGTGACCTCTTCTGCCTCGATGCTGGCCGAGTCGATCCACTCCGTCGCCGACACGTCGAATCAGGGTCTGCTTCTGCTCGGTGGCAAGCGGGCCACCAGGATCGCAGACGACCAGCATCAGTTCGGCTACGGCCGGGAGCGCTACTTCTGGTCGTTCGTGGTGGCGATGGTGCTGTTCTCCCTCGGTGGTCTGTTCTCGATTTACGAAGGAGTGAACAAGATCCTCCACCCTCATGAGCTGGAGTCGGTCGGTTGGGCGATCGGAGTGCTCGTGGTGGCCATCGTCCTCGAGTCCTTCAGCTTCCGCACGGCCATCGTGGAGGCCCGCAAGGTGAAGGGGGTTCGTGGGTGGTGGGAGTACATCCGTGGCTCGCGATCACCCGAGCTGCCCGTCGTCCTGCTCGAGGACGCCGGCGCCCTGATCGGCCTGGTGCTCGCCTTGATCGGCGTCGGTTTGTATGCCGTCACCGGCAACGAGACCTGGGACGCGGTGGGCACCCTCAGCATCGGCACCCTGCTGCTCGTGATCGCAAGCTTTCTCACGGTCGAGATGAAGTCTCTTCTGATCGGCGAGGCCGCCACCAAGGGCCACATCGAGGCGATCACAAATGCCGTCTCGGCCAACGCCGATGTCGTGCGGATCATCGATTTACGCACCCAGCACATCGGCCCGGATGAGTTGCTCGTTGCGGGAAAGATCGAATTCTCCGCAACCCTGACCACACCGCAGTTGGCGGCGGCGATCAACGTGGTGGAGACGGCTATCAGGCGGGCGGTCCCGCTCACCGGCCGGGTATACCTGGAGCCTGACGTGTGGACGGCTGACCATGTCCCGACTCCGGACGGACCGGCGTCCGACCTCGGGGACGGGCCGAATTGAGGTTTCTGCCCGATGGCTCGAGGACGTCGGTCTAAGCCACCCTTGCCGCACCCGGGCCCGGCCAGGCGGGCATGAACGAGGGGGGGATGAAGCCGCGGGTGGCAAACGCATCACCGACGGCGCGCGACACTCCTTCGAGCTCGCTTTCGGGTAACAGGGCGATCGCGCATCCACCGAAGCCGGCGCCGGTCATCCTCGCCCCGAGCGCCCCCGCTTCGACCGACGCCTCGACGGCGACGTCCAGCTCGGGGATGCTGACCTCGTAGTCCTCGGCGAGGGAGCGATGCGAGGCCCCGAGGAGAGGGCCGATCTCCTCGAGCCGATGCCCGCGCATGAGATCGACCGCCTCGAAGACCCGTTGGTTCTCGGTGATCACGTGCCGGGCCCGCCGCACCTCCACCTCGTCGAGGGAGCTCGACGCGAGCATGTCGATGGTGGCATCTCTGAGACTCTCGACACCGAGCGCGGCGGTCGCCCTCTCACATGACGCCCTCCGTTTCCCGTACTCCCCCGTGACGAGCTCACGGTGCGCCCTGGTGTCGATGACCAGGATGGAGAGCGGATCGGTCCCTGGTGATCCGGCCAAAGGCACCGGGCTGTATTCGAGCGACCGGCAGTCGAGAAACAAGGCGTGCCCTTCGATGCTGCACATCGAGGCAATCGGATCCATCACTCCTACCGGAACACCGACCCACTCGCTCTCGGCGCGCTGGGCGAGCAGTGCCACCGCCTCGGGCTCCAAGTCGACACCGGCGACTTCGGTGGCGGCGAGCAGCACGGCACAGACCAGTGCCGCGCTCGAAGAGAGACCGGCCCCGAACGGCACCGTGCTCTCGATGGTGAGGTCGATCCCAGCGACGGGGACGCCGGACCCCTCCAGTGTCCGCATCGCCGCCTCGGGATAGCGCGCCCAGTCGGTGCGGGGCACGCCCGAGGCAAGGTCGAGCTCAGCGGTGCCGAACTCGCGGCTCGACACGCCCAGGACCCGGTCGGAACGGGAAGACGCGGCGACCTGGACCGCCTCGGCGATGGCGAAAGGGAGGACGAAACCCTGGTTGTAGTCGGTGTGCTCACCAATGAGATTGACCCGACCCGGCGCACGCCACACCCCGGCAGGGGCCCGGCCCCATTGCCTGGCATGACGCCCGACCAGTCCGTCGAGCCCTCCGGTCACGGCACCTCGTCTCCGTCCCCGGCTGGCACGGGCGACGGCCCGCAGGCGGGCAACGGGATCAGGTGGTCGACGTGGCGTGCGAACATGGCATGGAAACTACGGTCCCGGTCGTTCACCCAAGGCAGTCGCTTCTGCGGCTTGCAGTTGTACTCGGGTGGTGGATCCCACTGACTGACCACGAGAGCCGGACCTAGAATGATCGCTCCCGCGGGTGTAGTTCAATGGTAGAACACGAGCTTCCCAAGCTCGGAGCGAGGGTTCGATTCCCTTCACCCGCTCCACTCGAATCGAGCCCCTTCCGCGACTCACCCGCCGTGACGCAGGAGCTCGGAGACGTCGGCGTTGTCCGCGGTTCGCTGTGCCATCCGGGCCGAGACTGCGGCGAGCAGCACCACGAGGGCCAGGACGACGAGCGTGATGTCGGCCGTGCCCACCCACTGCGGGGCGGGTGGGGTCTCGGGAAGCGGGTCGAGAGCGAGATACAGGTCCCGTGACGCCCACCGGCCCACGGCCACCCCGCCCAGAGCCCCGAGCATGGTCAACGAGCCCACTTCGAGGAGACCGGCCAGGGCGTGGTCCCTCCGGGACAAGCCCATCCTGCGGGCGAGGGCATAGGACAGGTTTCGCCCCCGCTGCCTGGTGTCGGTGTAGATGAGCACCGAGGCGATGACTATCAGCCCGGCCAGCGCCGCGTACAACCTGAGGAACTCGAAGGTCCAGACGATCACGGCGAACTTGAGCTGATCGAGGGTCGTGTCGGCGGCGATGGTGAAGGCGAACCCCATCTCGGAGTCGGCCATGATCCCGTCGATCTCGGCCTCCTCGAGGCCCTTGCTCCAGATCATGTAATCGGCGCCACGTATCCGATCCTCGTCGGGAGCAAGCAGTGCTTGAAGGCGAGTCCTGTCGACTACGAGCAGCGGCCTATCCCGAACCGACCCTGGGAACGCCGAGACCGAGCCGACCACCTCGACCTCGAAGTCCATCGCGTCGCTGTCGACGACGCCTCCCGACACCGCCCCGTTGGCCACAACGGCGTCGAGGACGGCAGCATCGGCATCCCCGGCCAGATCACCGAGCACCTGGCTCAGCGGCCGGTCGGCGTAGGTGCTCAGCCAGAAGCCGCCGTCGGCGAAGGTGGCGGGGTCGACACCGATGACGTCGACCGTCAGCCCGTCGAGTCTGGCCCGCTCCAACTTGACCACGATCGTCGAGTTGCCCTCCATTGCGGGGGGCAGATCCTCGATGCGGTAGATCAGGGTCGAGACGTCGGAGCCGATCGAGGTCTTTCCCTTGGCGTCGATGCTGATGGTTGCCGAGCGAGCCAGGTTGGCCGAGTACACGAGGATGGCCACCGGGACCGCGGCGCCGGCTATTAGCGCCAGCGCGACGGCGGGGGCAGAGAGAACCCGTCGCGAGGCGAGGAACCCGGAATGGCTGGCCGAGCCCAGCCGGTAGATGAGAGGGCGAGCCAAGGTGACCAGTTGCGAGATGAGCAAGACGGCTGCCAGCAGCACCAGCACCGGGAAGAACAGGACCATGGGGTCGACCGACCCGACCACGACATTCTCCCCGAGCGTGACCGCCTGGTCACCGATCAGGGTTCTGACCATGAACGCAGCGACGAGGCTGAGGACGATCAGTGGCCAGCGCAGACTCAGATCGCTGCTTCGCCTCCCCCTTCGATCGAGCAGGCCCCTGGCCTTGACCCCGGCGACCAGCGCGGCGGCGAGCAAACCCACCCCGGCCGCGGCAATCGTCACGAGCAGGCCATCCCGGCGGGCGAAGATCTCGATGTCGGGCGAGGGGCCGACCAATCCGATCACCAGGTTGCCGACACCGGCGCCGAGCACTGCTCCGGCCACCACCGGAAGGAGCAGCTCGAGACCGGCCTTCACCGCGATCCCGGCGGGGGGCACACCCACTGCCGACAACAGCTCCAGCTCCGAGCGACGTCGCTCGACCCAGTAGGCGCCGGCGGCACCGAGCAGGCCGACACTGGCCAGCAGGACCACGGCAGCAAGGGGGAAGATCGAGGTCTCCAGGGCCTCGATCTGAGATCTGACCCGATCCGTGACCGGGAGCAGCTCAGAGTCGAGCGCCAGCTCGAACCCGGTCAGATCCTCGCTCAGTGCCTCCTCGAGAAGACTCTCGACGTTCGCACTGGTCTCCTCGATGGTCGCAGCCGCCCGATATGCCGCGGTGACAGTCAGGCCCTCGATCCTGATCGGTACGTGCCATTGTCCCGGCTCGTGCCCGCCCCCGTAGATGGAGTGGAACAGCTCGGGGTCGTCCTGAAAGGTGTCGACTTCGAGGAGAAGCGGGGCCGGGGGAAGGTCACCCATGGCATTCGGTGCGATCTCTTGCTGAAAGGTGCACCAGTACGGATCCAGGTACTGGTTGTAGAGGTCCTCGTAGACGGCTGTGACAGTCAAGGGAACGATGGTGATCTCGGACCGCCCATCGAAGAAGAACAGCTCGTAGGTGAAAATCACGTCGTCGCCTGGGCCGGCCCCGATCCACTCCGACGTCCTCCGGTCGATGTAGGCGCCCTCTCCGTGAGCGCCCTCCACCAGCTCGATGTGGTCCCGGAAGTCACCAAGACCCATGATCCTCACCTCGATCGCCGTGTCGTCACCCCCGGCGAGGGCGAGGTCGGCGGTGCCACCACGCAAGACAAGGTTCGGTTGTTCGAAGGATTCGTCTGCACCAAGGGTCGACTGAAGGACCGCCTCGTTGAGCTCGAGATCCCGCGCCAGGTCGGCGTCTACGGAGGCAACGACGGGCATCTTGGCCGCGAACCTGGAGGCACAGCGCCCCTCCAATTGCCGTTGTAACGCCTCGCTCCCGGCCGAAGACCCGAACAGAGGGGTGAGCGACGCCACCAGCCCGAGGATCACGGCGGTGCCGAGGATCGCCACCAGCAGGACTCTGCGTCGGAACAGGAGCCAGGGGGCCCGCCGGAACGGAGGAGTCGTAAACATGGGTCGAGGGCATCACGCTATACGGGCCGGTCCGGGCGAGCCCTACCATTGTCGGCAATACGCCCAGGAGCATCATTGATCTTCTCCGACCGTTCCATACGGGAGGCGATCGAGTCGGGTCTGATCCAGATCGACCCCTACGAGCCGTCCTATGTCCAGCCGTCATCCGTCGACCTCCGGGTCGGCGACGGGTTCCGTGTCTTCGTGAACCACCGTTACAGCCGGATCGACCCACGCGACCCACAGACCGATCTGACCCAACTTGTCGAGGTGGGCGAGGATGAGCCGTTCATGCTCCATCCGGGCGAGTTCGTCCTCGGCTCGACGTTGGAGCGGGTCAAGCTGGGCAACGATGTCGTGGCCCGTCTCGAGGGAAAATCGTCGCTGGGCCGGCTCGGGCTCCTCATCCATTCGACCGCCGGATTCATCGACCCCGGCTTCGAAGGTCACATCACCCTCGAGCTGTCCAACGTCGCCACTCTCCCCATCGCCATCTACCCGGGCATGAAGATCGGACAGATCAGCTTTTACCAGATGACCACCGAGGCCGACTTTCCCTACGGGTCGGCCGAGCTCGGGTCCAAGTACCAGGGCCAGACCGGCCCCACCGCCAGCAGATCGCATCAGGACTTCCAAGGGGGCGACGACGATAACTAGCGCGCCTGCGTATAGTTCGAATTGGGTCCGGATCTGCCCGTCCCAAGGGGGGTCGGGAGGACCAGAATCGGGTCCAGGTCCCCTTCGTGCCCTAATTGAGTCCCCCCTCTAGAAGCTTCCCCGGCTTCACAGGGCAAGTGGGAACCCCTCCAGCGGCAACCTTCGGGTTGCCGCGCGTCCCGAATTCCGGAACTCTCAGCCGTCCAGGAAGTCGGTCACCGAGGGCTGGCTGAGGAACTCTTGGGCTCGCTCAGGGGAGCAAACCGTGCTGATCGACGTGACCAGCCCACCGACCTCGACGATTTGTTCCATGGTCAAGGTGCTCATCGACTCGTTCTCGTCGATGATCGTCTCGAAGGCGGCGATGTCGGTCTCACAATCACCCGAGGTCTCCCCGATGGAGTCGGCCACGTCGGCAAAGCCCTGTATCCATTCCAGATAGGCGACGGTTCCGGGAGCGTCCCTCTCCGCGATCTCGATCATGGCGGCAAAGGCCTCCTCGTCGCTGCCTTCCGGATCGGGGCAGTCGAGATCGTCGATTGTCTCGCCGTACTCCTCACCCAGAGTCTCCATCTCGGTGCTCAGCGCCTCCATGTCCGAAACGGTCATGGTGGCGAAGTCGACCCCTTCCAAGGCCGGCTCGATCGCCTGGAGGAACCCGACCAGCGCATCGACACACTCTGCGGGCATATCGTCGAAGCTCACCGTCGCCCCGTCGTCCTCCGACGTGGTGGTGGCCTCAGCTGCGGTGGTGGTAGTGCCGCCTTCAGTCGTTGTCGTGGCCTCGGCCGAGATGGTGGTATCGGTTGTGTCGCCACCACCACAGGCGGCCACAGCCATGACGGCAACCAGTGTCAAGACTTTGAGTGCCCTCATAGGGCCTGTCCCCCTCGTGTCGGTTCCCGGGCCGGCGCCAGAGTATCGGCTCCGCCCGGCTACAAGGACACCTGCGTCCCGATCTCGATCACCTGGCCGGGGGGAAGGCTGAAGTAGTGCACGGCGCTCGACGAGTTGCGATGCATCAGCGCGTACAGGGCCGTCCGAGCCCGAGCGATGCCCCGACCGGTTGTGATGATCGTCTCGCGACCCACGAGATAGGTGGCGTCCGAGGGATCGAACCCGAACTCGGGGTCGACGATATTGGCCAGGGCGCGGGGCACGTCGGGCTCGTCCATGAACCCGTAGTGGAGGACGACCTGGGAGAAACCATCACCCAGATGGTGGACCGTCGCCCGGCGCGCCTGGGGGACGCGCGGGACACTCGAGGTCTGCACCGCAACCAGGACCACGGTTGCATGGATTATCTCGTTGTGACGGAGATTGGCGAGCAGGGCAGGCGGGGTCACCCCGGGATCGGGGAAGAGGTAGACCGCGGTCCCAGGCACACGTAGCTGGGGATGGGCCGCGATCGAGCCGATGAAACGCTCGATGGGCAACTCGCCTCGGCGCAGCCTGGCCGTGAGGCTGCGCCGACCGTTCTTCCACGTTGTCATCGCGGTGAATATCGCCGCGCCCACCACGAGCGGAAACCAACCCCCGGCCGGAACCTTGACGATGTTGGCCGCGAAGAAGGCGAGATCGACGACCAGGAAAACCGCAGTCAGCAATCCTGCGAGTGGGGGCGACCAGTTCCACCGCTCCTTCATCACGTGGTAGAGCAGGGCCGTCGTGATCAGCATGGTGGCAGTGACGGCGACACCGTATGCAGCGGCAAGGTTGCTCGAGCTGCGAAAGGCGAGGACCAAGCCGACACAAGCGACCATCAGTCCCCAGTTGACCGTGGCGATATAGACCTGGCCGATCTCGCGGGGCGAGGTGTGGTCGATGTCGAATCTGGGCAGGTAGCCGAGTTGCACCGCCTGCATGGTCAGCGAGTAAGCCCCTGATATCAGTGCTTGCGAGGCGATCACCGTGGCCATCGTCGCCAGCACGACGAGAGGGAGCACCGCCCAACCAGGCGGCATTCGAAAGAACGGGTTGTCGATGTTCTCGGGGGTCGCGATCAGCATCGCTCCCTGCCCGAAATAATTGAGGAGGAGTGCGGGGAACACCACCGTGTACCAGCCAAAGCGGATCGGGCGTTTCCCGAAGTGGCCCATGTCGGCATAGAGCGCCTCGCTGCCGGTGACGACGAGAAAGATCGCCCCCAGGGCGAGGAAGGCGAGACGGGGAGACTCAACGATGAAACGGGCGGCATGGGCCGGATTGACCGCGGCCAGGATGCCCGGGTCCTGGAGCACGTGATAGCCACCGAGGCCTGCCAAGACCGTGAACCAGACGATCATGACCGGTCCGAAGATCGCCCCTACGGTGGCGGTCCCGGCGCGCTGGATGCTGAACAGCGCGATCAGGATCACCACCGCGATCGGAACCACATACGGGGCGAGACCAGGTGCCGCCACCTCGAGCCCCTCCACCGCCGACAACACGGAGATCGCCGGGGTGATCATGCCGTCGCCATAGAGCAGTGCGGTTCCGAACAGGCCGAGGAGGATCAACGCCCAACGAAGACCGGTGGTCGGCGCCTGGCGTCTGGGGACGATCAGGGCGGTCAGGGCGAGGATGCCGCCCTCACCGTGGTTGTCAGCCCTCATCACGAAGATCAGATACTTGACCGACACCACGAGCACCAGCGCCCAGAACATGATGGACAGCACGCCGAAGACGCCGGCCCGATCGACCGCAAGCCCCTCAGCGACGTGAAACGACTCGCGGAACGCGTACAACGGGCTGGTCCCGATGTCGCCGTAGACGACGCCGAGGGCACCGACGGACAGGACGAGGAGGTAGCGCTTCCCGCGCATCGGTGAGGCGGGCATCGGTTGGCTATCCCCTGGTGTGCCTTGTCGTGAGTTTCAAACTCAGCAGAGCCTGGCTGGTGGTGTGGGAACCGGTCTGAGGCACAACTTGGCGAGAGTAGCGCCCGGTACAGTGTGACCGTGCTCCTCACGATGATCGTCGAAATCCCCAAGGGGAGCCGGAACAAGTACGAGACCGACCACGCGACGGGCGAAATCTTCCTCGACCGGATGCTGTTTACCGCCACCCGATATCCGGCCGACTACGGGTTCATCCCCGACACCTACGCGGAAGACGGCGACCCCCTCGACATAATGGCGTTGGTGACCGAGCCGACCTTCCCCGGCTGTCGGATCAGGGTACGGCCCATAGGCCTTTTTCTGATGGAGGACCAGGGCCACGCCGACCACAAGGTGCTTTCGGTGCCTGACGGGGATCCCCTCTGGCGCCACGCCGAAGACCTCGACGACGTCCCCGAGCACCTCCTTCGGGAGCTGGAGCACTTTTTCGCCGTCTACAAGGAGCTGGAGGACAAGAAGACCGCCACCAGGGGATGGCGTGGGGCGCCCGAGGCCTACGAGACCATCGATCGAGCCGTGGAGGCGGGCCGGGTCAGGTGACGTCGCGGCCGAGGTTGGCGAACCGGGTGAACTCGGGCTGGAAAGTGACCTCGACCGGCCCGGTGGAGCCGGCCCGGTGTTTGGCCACGATCACCTCGGCGATGCCCTTCCGCTCCTGATCCTCCGGGTGGTAGTACTCATGGCGGTAGATGAACATCACCACGTCCGCGTCTTGCTCGATGCTGTTGTGAGCGACGATCCCGTTGGCGAGGAAATTGTGGGTTAGCTCAACAGTGGCGTCGAAGACCTCCTCCTCGCCCCGAGGAGTGATCGCCACCACTCTGTCCCACAACACGTCAGATGTAGCCAGACTCTCTAGATAGGGGTCGTCTAGCGCCTCGGCGAGACGTTTCATGCGTTCCCGTGACACCCCGGACTTGTACAGGGCAGATCCGGCGTGGGACATCCCCAGCCGACGCGCCAATTCACGTGCCGACACGCCGGCAGCCGGCATGGCCTTGGATCGGACGTATGCCCAAACGTCGGCAGGTATCGAGTCGACATTGGGGTTGGCTTCCCGGGATGCGACAACTGAGACCATTCGCTCGGCCATGGCTCCTCTGGCACCCGCCACGCCCACATCAGTGAGGAAGGTGAGTCGACTCTCATGTCCCTGCACCATCACGTGATGCTGATCGCGCCCGTTCCGTTGAGGCACCCGTCGGACGCGAGCTTGAATATCGAGTCGGGTGAGGAGCGACTGGACGTCCTCGGCCAGCTTGCGACTGCTGGTGGCGTAATAGATCGTCGCCAAGGAGCCGTCGGTCCATACACAGCCATCGGTTGCCCAAAGGTGCCGTAGAAACAGGGCCACAGCTTCTCGGGGCAGAGTGAAGACAGGTGCCGGGATGAAGAGCTCATGGGATCGCTTGTCGAAAACACCGAGTTCGTCGAGCCACGCCGCCAGCGGGTTGCGCCTGACCCGCGCCACACGGTTGGGTGCGGCCAGATACAGCTGTAACCAGGTGCGCTCCTGTTTGAGGCGCGAAACCACGCCAAAGGCGCGCTCTGCAACGTCGGCAACGATCGATGCGTTCTCAGGGTCAACCGTGGTGTATCGGAGGGCATCGTGCGCCAGGTGGCAGCCGTCGCCAATCATGTGGGCAAGCACGATGATCTCGTCTTCCGACATGGCTTGCGCAGTTCCGCTCGCACCCAGCCGTCGGCTCACGGCAATGCGATCGCCGACGTCGAGGTCATCGAGGCGGGCCCATCCGTCGAGGGTGAGGAAGGGGTGGTTACCCGAGGCCCGAACTCTTCGCCCCGAAGCCAATTCGAGCTCGAACACGCGCTTTACACCACTGGGAAAGGCCTTCACCAACCGTGACGGCACCAAGCGGTAGCTGTCGTCGAGACTCCACACCGGAACGTCGGTTGCCCCCGATCTCACCAACTCTCCCAGCGTCACCTCGGCGTTGGTGTCGGCTCTGACCAGGCGGGTGTCTGCGGTCAGACAACCAGACTCGCGTAGATCGGAGAGACGGGGTCTCTTGTCCTCCCTGGTCTCCAATGAGCGATTGAGCTGGGATACGGCGATGACCGGGACTTCGAGCTCCCGGGCGAGATTCTTCAGGTTCCTGGTGATCTCCGAGATCTCCTGTTGCCGGTTCTCCCGGCTCGACGCCTCCATCAGCTGGAGATAGTCGATGACGACGAGGGAGAGACCTTTCCTCCGCTTGAGGCGGCGGCATTTCGCCCGGATGTCGGTGACGGTCACCACCGGGGAGTCGTCGATGAAGATCGGGGCCTGGTACATCTTGCCCGCAGCATCGACCACCCTCTGCCACAAAGGCCCGAGCTGTCCGGAGCGGAGCTTCATCGAGTCGACGCGGCCAACCGATGAGAGGATCCGCTGCACGATCTCCTCCTTCGACATCTCCAGAGAGAAGATGGCCACCGGCTCCCCCAGGACGGCGGCATTCACCGCGATGCCAAGGGCGAGGCTGGATTTTCCCATCGCCGGCCTCGCCGCGATGACGACCAGGTTGGCCGCCTGGAGCCCGGCCAGCTTCTTGTCCAGGTCGACATAGCCGGTGGCGAGACCGGTCAGCTCCGAGCCCCGTTGCTCGAGGAGCTCGATGTGCTCGAGCACGTCGCTGAACAACGGTCCGACCTCGAGCAGGGTCTGGGCGCTTCGGCGCTCGGCCACCGAGAGCACCGCCTGCTCGGCCCGGTCGAGGACCCGGGCGATCTCTTCGTCGATGTCGAAGGCGACGTCGGTGACCGTGGCGCCGGCCCGGATCAACTCCCGCCGCTTGGCGTGCTCCTCGACGATCCCCGAGTAGTAGAGGATGTTGGATGTGGAAGGGACGATGTCGACGAGACGGGCCAGATAGGAGACGCCACCGACCTTCTCCAGCTCACCCCGGCGACGAAGTGCCTCCGAGACCGTCACCGCGTCGATCGCCTGATTGCCGTCGAACAGCTCGCGCATGGCTTCGAAGATGGCCTGATGGGCCGGGATGTAGAAGTCGGGAGGATGGAGCCGGTCCATGACCTCGTTCACCGCCTCCTCAGAGAGGAGGACGGCTCCGATCACCGACTCCTCCGCTTCCCTCGAGTGGGGCGGGTTTCGGTATCCGGGCCTCATCTGCCCCTGGTCGGTCATGCTCATCTGGTCCTCATCCAACATCCGAGGTCTGACAAATTTCGCGAAGTGACAGAACTGAGCGGCTCGGGGGGCCTTGCACGGAAGACCCCGCCGGTGGGCGGGGAAGCCAATTCTGCCAGCGGGGAAGAACGTGGAAGATAGGCTCGCCCGACTGAGGCGGACAAGCCCTGGGACTCATCGATTTTCGCGCGGGCCTTTATTGTTTTCGCGGTGGAAGGGATTCCCAGCAAGCTCGCGAAATCGACACTATTCGGCGGCGGTTGCTCGTTCTCAATGCAGGGCGTCACGTATACGTGACGCCCTGCATTAGGAATCAGGAGGCTGGGATCACGTCGAGGGTGAGCGGGAACTCGACGTCGGGGTGGAGTTTGATGTGGATCTCGTGGAGACCGATGGCCCTGATCGGCTTGGGGATCTCCACCACCGCCCGATCCAGCTCGATGCCGGTGAAACGCCGGACACCCTCCACCACGTCGGCCACAGCTATGGACCCGTAGAGCTGGCCCTCGTCCCCGGCCTGAGCCGCGATCACCACACGGCTCCCGACCAGCTGGGTGGCGAGACGCTCCGCCTCGTCCTTGGCTTTGCGCTCCGCCTCGATGCGAGCCTCACGGACCGCCTCGGCCTGCGCCAGAGCACCCTCATTGGCCTTCACCGCCTTCTTGCGGGGGAGGAGGTAGTTGCGGGCGTAGCCCTGGGCGACGTCGACCACATCGCCCCGCTTGCCCAGCTCCTGGACGTCGGAGATGAGGATGAGCTTCATCGCGTGTTCAGATAGGGGAGCAGTGCCATCTCACGGGCGTTCTTGATGGCGTTCGCCACTGCACGCTGATGAGTCGGGCAGTTTCCGTTCACCCGTCGCCCCCGGATCTTGCCTCGATCGGACATGTACTTGCGCAGGACCGAGACATCCTTCCAGTCGATGTAGTCGACCTTCTGCTTGCAGAAGGCACAGGGCTTGGGACGGCCCCGTCTCGTCTCCGCCGCCCGACGCCGTTTCGGACGCGGGTTGTTGGTGCTCTTTCTTGCCATTCAGCTCAAATCTCCTGATTCAGAACGGTGCCTCATCGGGCCCGTAAGTCTCTCTTGCCACCGGCGCCGGGGGGACGTCGGCCCCCTGGCCTCCGCCACCTCCGCCGCCGCCGCTCCAGTCTCCGCCCGAACGTTGGGTCTTGTTCACCGAGGCGGTGGCCCAGCGCAGCGAAGGCCCGATCTCGTCGATTTGAACCTCGACGACGGAGCGCTTGTCGCCCTGCTCGGTCTCCCAACTCCTCTGCTCGAGACGACCGGTGACGATCACCCGCGTCCCTTTCTGCAGCGACTCGGCGGCGCTCTCGGCCTGCTCTCGCCAGACGGTGCCGGTGAAGAAGCTGGTGTCCTCCTGCCACTCGCCGTCGTTGCCCCGCCAGCGGCGGTTGACGGCGAGACGGATCTTCGCCATTGCCACCCCGGACGGGGTGAAGCGCAACTCCGGGTCGTCGACCAGGTTGCCTATCAGAGTGACGTTGTTCGACATGTGAAATCTCCTCTTCTCACGTCCCGATGTCGATCATGCCGTGACACCGGGACGGATTCCAGTCATGCGCCCTTGCGCACGATCTTGTGCCGAACCACCTCGTCGGCCAGTGACAGCATTCGATCGAGTGAGTCGACGGCAGCCGCCTCCGCCTGGAAGGTGACCACCGAGTAGTACCCCTCGGAGATGTGGTCGATCTCGTAGGCGAAGCGACGCTTCCCCCAGAGATCACGCCCATCGACGGTCGCTCCCTGCCCGGAGAGATGCGATTCCAGATCGGCGATCCTGGTTTCGACCTCGTCCTCGGCCAGTTCGGGCCGATGGATCGTCATTACCTCATAGTCGCGCATGTGACCTCCTGTGGACATCCGTATGGAAGGCCCCACCAACCCGGTGGGGCAGGGGTTTCACGCAACCGAACGGCGCGAGACGTCGGTGCGGGAACATGATTGTAGGGCGAACTCAGCCCGATGGGGAAGTCGAGAGACGGTCGCCCTCACCGAGCTCCACGACGCCCAGCGGGGTCTCCAGCGCCCACCGCACCGGTCCCGGTGTCGGGTAGGTGACACACGGCTCGTCATTGCAGGGTGTCATCGCGTGGGTGCCGGTCAACGCCCCCTCCTCGTCGAAGAACCAGACGTCGAGCGGGATGAGGGTGTCCTTCATCCCGAACACGGCCGGGGTCGGGGTCTCCCAGACGAAGAGCATGCCGTCGATCTCCGCCGGAAGCTCCTCCACCCGGCGTAGACCCTGAGACCGCTCGGTGGGATTGTCCGCCACCCAGACCCGAAGCTCGTTGGCGCCCACCGCCACCTCGGCGGTGTCGAACTGCAACCCGTCGACCACGGTGGTGACAGTGGTGTCGACCACGGTGGTGTCGGCCACCGGAGCGGCGGTGGTGCCCGGGGACACTGGCTCGGTCTGGCCGGGCGAGGTGGTGCCGGAGCAGGCGGCGAGAGCCAGCACCAGGCAGAGGAGACGAGTCAGTCCGAGGACCGACCCTTCAGCATCTCGGCGGCGATCTCCTCGGACACGTGATAGCTCTCGTCCTCACCGGGGAAGTCGCCCGAGCCGACATCGGCCACGTACCGCTCCAGGGCGGCCACCGCCTCGTCGGCCAGGTCGGCGTACTTGCGCACGAATTTGGGGTAGTTGCCCGATCCGAGGCCGAGCACGTCGTGGAACACGAGCACCTGGCCGTCACAGGACGGGCCGGCCCCGATGCCGATGGTGGGCACGTCGACCTCTTTGGTGATCAACTCACCGAGGATGTCGGGGACGCCTTCGAGCACGATCGAGAAGCACCCGGCGTCCGCGATGGCCCGGGCGTCCTCGATGATCTCCCTGGCGGCATCGACCATCTTGCCCTGCACCTTGAACCCGCCCATGGCATGAACGGACTGCGGGGTGAGACCGAGATGGCCCATCACCGGGATCTCGGCATCGAGGATGCGCTCGATCATGGGCAGGCGTTTGCGGCCCCCCTCCAGCTTCACCGCCTCGGCTCCACCCTCCCGGACGATCCGGCCGGCGTTGCGGACCGTGTCCTCGGGGGAGACGTGAAAGCTCAGCCATGGCATGTCGACTACGAACAGTGACATCGGATTTGCCCGTTTCACCGCCCGGGAGTGCATGATCGCCTCATCCATGCCGAACTCGAGCGTGGTGCTCATGCCGTGGACGACATTGGCCGCCGAGTCGCCGACGAGGATGATGTCCACCCCCGCCCGGTCGGCGATCACTGCTCCCGGGTAGTCGTAGGCGGTGACCATGGAGATCTTGGGACCGCCCTTGCGAGCCCTGATGGTGGGAACGGTGACCTTTTCGCGCATGGGGGGAAGGATACCGGGTGACGCCTCCTGCAGGTCCGGGCGCCGGGGCGGCCCCAGTGGGCGATCTGTCTTCCCGACGCACGACCGATAGCATGCACGGGTCCCGCGCACACTCGAAGGGATGCTCGATGCCCAAAGTATCCCGGTGGCGGCTGTTCTGGACCGTGGTCTCGATCGGCGCCGCCGTCTATATCGTCCTCAACAACCCGATCAATCTCGGTCTGGACCTGCGCGGTGGCACCCAGATCCTCCTCGAGGCCCAGGACACACCCGAGGTCACCGTTGATAGCGAGGTGACGAACCGGACTCTCGAGGTGCTGCGTCGCAGGGTCGATGCCTTCGGGGTGGCCGAGCCCACACTCCAGGTGTCAGGTGATCGCCGCATCATCATCGAGTTGCCTGGCCTCGACGACCCCGACCAGGCGCTCGAGGTCATCGGTCGGACCGCCCAGCTCACCTTCCATCCGGTGGTCGACTCGGTCGCCGCCGGTTCGGCTCCGGAGGGAACAGCAGACCTGATCCTCCCCGGAGAGCCCGGCGAGGACGTGGTCCTGGCCCCGGCGTCGGTGACCGGGGACCAGGTGGAGAGCGCCGCCGCCATCTTCGACAGCCAGGGGTCCGGCCTGTGGGCGGTTTCGATCGCATTCCTCCCCGAGGGCGAAGAGCAGTGGGCCCAACTCACCGCCGAGGCCGCCTGCGCTCCGAACGGCGATCCGGCCCGCCGGGTGGCGATAGTCCTCGACGGCACGGTCCTCTCCAGCCCCAGCGTCTCCCCCTCGGTCCAATGCGGCATCGGGATCACGGGCGGCGAGACCCTGATCACGGGCAACTTCGACGAGGAGAGCGCCGGAGAGCTGGCCTTGCTGGTCCGGGCCGGCGCCCTGCCGGTACCGGTCGAGGTGATCGAGCAGGGGACTATCGGACCGTCTCTGGGTGAGGCCGCCATCGAAGCCAGCCTCGAGGCGGCCCTGATCGGGGCTGGGCTCACGATCCTGTACATGATCGCCTTCTACCGTTTGATCGGCCTCACCGCCGCCCTGTCCCTAGGGGTCTACGGTCTGCTCTCCTATTCGGTCCTGGCCGGTCTCGGGGCCACCCTCACCCTTCCGGGCATCGCCGGCTTCGTCCTCGCCATCGGGATGGCCGTCGACGCCAACGTCCTGGTCTACGAGAGGGCGAAGGAGGAGTACGCGCTGGACCCATCCTTGGGGCGGTCCATAGTGGCGGGTTTCCAACGGGCGTGGACCGCCATCGCCGATGGCAACGTCACCACCCTTATCGCCGCCATCCTCCTCTTCTTCTTCGCTTCCGGGGCAGTGCGAGGGTTTGGTGTCACCTTGACCATCGGCGTCCTGGTCTCGATGTTCTCCGCGCTGGTCGTGACCCGGGTGCTGCTCGAGATCCTGTCGTCGGTGAAGGCTCTCCAGGAGCGACCGGGGCTGATGGGGATGACTTTCGGCCGCAGGTTCCAGGAATGGCTGAGCACCTCCGCGCCCAACCTCTTCGCCCGCCCCCGGCGCTGGCTGGTGATCTCGGCGGTGGTCGTGGTCATCGCAATCGCCGGGATCCTCGTCAGGGGTCTCAACTTCGGCCTCGAATTTCTCGGTGGGCGTCTGGTCGAGTTCTCCACGTCCCAGCAGATCGACCTGGAAGCGCTGCGTGACGACCTGGCCGACCAGGGCCTGCCTCGAGCCGTGATCCAGGAGACCGGTCAGGGCAACATCGTGATCCGGACCGAGCCGCTGCAGCCCGATCAGGAGCTAGCCCTCGAGAACACCGTGGCCGGGCTGGGCGGTGAGGCGACGATGGTTCGTGACCAGTTCGTGGGCCCGACGCTCGGGGAGGAGATAAGGAACCGGGCGATCATCGCACTCGGCCTCGCCTTGCTCATGCAGTTGGGCTACCTGGCGATCCGATTCCGCTGGACCATCGGGAGCGCCGCGGTCCTCTCCATGTTCCACGACGTGGCCATCGTCATCGGTGTGTTCGCCTGGCTGGGCAAGACCCTCGACGGTGTCTTCCTGGCCGCATTGCTGACCATCATCGGCTATTCGATCAACGACTCGGTGGTGATCTTCGACCGGATCCGGGAGAAGCAGATGGACCGACCCGGCGAGCCCTTGGCCCCGATCGCCAACGAAGCGTGCCTGCAGACGGTCCCGAGGACCATCAACACCGGCCTGGGAGCGATCATGATCCTGGTCGCCCTGTATCTGCTCGGGGGCGACACGCTGGCCGACTTCGCGCTGGCACTCCTCATCGGGATCCTGGTCGGCACCTACTCCTCGGTGTTCACCGCCACCCCCGTCGCCATAGCCCTCGAAGACCGCTTCCCCCGTCCCGTCCCGGAACAAGCAGCTGGAGAGCGGCGGCCGCATCAGAAGCAGAAGGCGGCTCCGAAGCGCATCTTCGACCAGTAGCCGGTGGTCAGAGAACGGCCCGCACCCACTCGATGTCGGCCGCCTGCTCCTGTGCGCCTCCGGGGGTCTCGACCACGATCGGGGCGCCGGCCTCCACGATGACCCGGGCCAGCTGATCGGACGGGATCAGTCCCTTCCCCAGGTTCTCGTGACGATCGCGCCGTGAGTCGAAGGGGTCCTTCGAGTCGTTGGCCTGGACCAGGTCGATGCGTCCGGTGGCGTCGATGATCCGGGGCACCACCTCGTCGAACGGCTCGCCGCCGGCCCAGAGATGACAGGTGTCGAGGACAAACCCCACGTCGTAGGCCCCCACCACCTCGAACAGCCGGCCGATCCACTCGACCCTTCTCGCCACCGCCTTGTCGCCGCCGGCCGTGTTCTCGATCATCACCGGGACCACGGAGTCAATGGAGTCGAGTGCCTTCCTCCACCGGTCGATGCCCTCCTCCTGGGGGCCCTCGCCGGTGACATGGCCCCCGTGGACTATCACTCCCTCCGCCGCGATGTCGGCTGCCGCATCGCATGTCTCCTGGAGGATCCTGCGCGAGGGGATCCTGACCCGGTTGTTGTCGGCGCAAACGTTGATCAGGTAAGGAGCGTGGACGTAGATCGGGATGGGAGAGGCTCGCAACGCATCTGCGTCGGGGCGTGGGGGAGGCTTCTTCCAGGATTGCGGGTTGGAGAGGAAGATCTGGACCAGGTCGGCCTTTCTCTCCAACGCCTCGTCGAGAGGGCTCACCGAAGGTACGTGGGCACCGACCTGGATCAAGACGGGTCCCAGATCCGGGTTGTCCTGGCCCGGGCCTCGCGGCGGGCGGCCTCGGTGGCGTACTCGGCCAACCGGTCGGCGACCCGGGCCGGCGGAGTGGACCAATCTTGGGCAAGGAGCCCGAGGACACGGGTTTCGACCCACCGTCCCGCCCAGGGGTGATCGGGGAGGTCGGCCCGGTCGCGAACGGTGATGCGGAGGAGGAGCAGGATGTCCCCCTCATCCATGATCTCACCCGGGGCGACGTCGACGATGTTGCCCCAAGGGATCAGGTCGGGCTTGTGCAAGGGGCCACGGAGCCGCACCGCGAGCCCGTCATCCCGGGCCTCGATCACCTTGGTGGGCAGGAACAACTCCTTCAGACCCCAGAGCACGAGGAAGGCGGAGAAGATGAGCATTGCCCAGGCCCAGATGACGTCACGAGGCTCGTAGATCTGGGTATCGGCCGGGGGGAAGACCAGTTCCCGGAGCCAGTTGGTGATGCGGCGGTTGGTGAGCACGTCGACCGCGATCACCAGAAGTGGGATGCCGCCGATTGCGAGCAGCCACATCTTCACCGCGGAGCGTGTGACCAAGACCTTCATGTCTCGAAGCCGAGATCGGCTGGCACGACGAGGGCCAGATAGGGGATCGACAATGCCGCAAAAGCCTCGGCGGCGCGGCCCTCGGACCGGTCGACCAGGGCGATCGCCTGGACAACCCGTAGCCCGGCGGCGGTGGCCGCCTCGGACGCCTCGGCTGCCGCCCCTCCGGTCGTGGTCGTGTCCTCCACGATGGCAACCGGCATCCCGGCGGTGACCGGGCCCACCACACGTCCACCGGTCCCGTGCGACTTGGCCGTCTTTCGGATCGAGAAGGCATCGATCGCCCGACCCCGACCATGAGCGACGAAGGCCACGGCGAGGGCAATGGGGTCGGCGCCCATGGTCATCCCGCCCACCGCTCTCACCTCGGGCTCGACGACGTCGAGGACGGCCGCTCCCACCAGCAGGCCCCCTTCACCGCTGAAGGTGGTCTGCCTGGCATCGAGGTACCAAGCCGAGCGCGCCCCGGACCTCAGCGTGTAGGGACCGTCGGTGAAGAGGGCGTGGCTGCGCAGATGATCGATCAGGCCTTGACGGGACACGAGGCAATCGTATTGCCCGGGGAATCGATATGGGCCGACGCCGGTGACGGCGGTACGGTTCGAACATGGACCTGTTCCTCGTCAGACACGGCCAGCCCGACTGGACCCCGGACCGGATAGCGCGCAACGACCCCCGTCTCACCGAGCTCGGTCACGAGCAGGCCAAGCGCGTAGCCCACCATCTCGGTCACGGCGAGGAGTTCGATGAGCTCTGGGTTTCCACGATGAGACGCGCCCTGCAGACCTCCGAGCCGGTGAGCTCCGAGATCGGCGCAGAGCCCGAGTTGTACGGCTGGCTTCAGGAGATCCAGAATCCCCCGACCTGGGACGGCTCGCCGGCCGACGAGATAGAGAAGGCACTTCGTGAGGCCAACTTTCGCTCGATGGAAGAGATGTGGGACGGGCTCCCCGGCGGGGAGTCGTTCCGCGATTTCCATCTCCGGGTGGTGACCGGCCTCGAGGAAACCCTGGCCGCCCACGGGATCCGCCCGATGCACGAGAAGCATCGGCATCTCTGGCAGGTCGAAGACCCGGGAAAGCGGGTGGTCATCGTGGCACACGCCGGGACCAATGCGGTGGTTCTGGGCCGTCTCCTCGGCCTGGAGCCGGTCCCATGGGAGTGGGAGCGTTTCCGCCAACCACACACCGGTGTGTCCCGCCTGACCATGACCCGGATCAGCACCGGCTGGGGGTTCTCGTTACGACAACTGGGCGATGTGACCCATCTCGAAGAAGGGATGGTGACCCAGTGATGGTCGGAGGGCGCCGGCATTGGGAGTGATCAGGTCGATCGCCCGCAGGGTGCAGGAGAGTCTCTTCTTCATCCCCGCGGTGGTGATCACCGCTTGCATCGCGCTGGCTGCTCTCGCCCTGTACGTGGACAGCGAGGTGCCCGAGTTCCTCGGGGATCTGCGCTTTGTAATCGCTCCGACCGTTGCCGGGGCGCGCTCCATCGTGTCCACAGTGGCCGGGGCCACTATCACCGTCGCGGCCATCGTCTTCTCCATCACCGCCCTGTCCACCCAGATCGCTTCCAACCAGTACTCGCCGCGGGCGGTGAAAGGATTCTTCGAGGACCGGTTCCAACAGATTGTGATCGGTTTCGTGGTCGGTACCTTCAGCTACTCATTGGTGGTGCTGACCGGGCTCGGCTCGGTGGTTCCCTCTCCGGAGTCCACCAGCTCCAGTGTCTCGGTGACCCTGGCCATCGCCTTCGGCGTGCTGTCGACGGTGGCCATCGTCGCCTACATCGACCACTCCCTGCGCCGCATGCAGATCGACGTGGTGGTTCGCCGGATCGCCGAAGAGACGGTGGCATCGATTCGTCACCACAGCCGAGATTTCCCACGTGGCCCGAACTACTCCGAGAGCCGCGACCCGGAGGGAGCACCCGTCTCGCTCAACTCGAAGAAGACGGGATGGGTCCAGAGGATCAGCCCCGACCGCATTCTCTCGGCACTTTCCCCGGGAGCGATGGCCCGAGTCGAGGTCGGTCCCGGCGAGGCGGTGTCAGAGGGTGACGTCCTCTTGACCTATTGGCCGGCCGTCACGGAGCCGGGCTCGATCGACGAAGCCGCCCTCATCCGGGGGATCGAGGTCAGGCGGGAGCGGTCGATCGAGAACGATCCATCCTTTGGCATCCGTCTGCTGATCGACATCGCTCTGCGCGCCCTCTCGCCGGGAATCCACGACCCCACGACCGCGGTCGACGTTCTCCACCATCTGAAGCTGCCGATGCGCGAGCTGCTCACCACCGACGCCCCGGCCAGGGTCCACACCGGCACCGAAGGTGAGAAGGTCTATTTGCCCGAGGTGCTCTCGACATCGAGCCAGGTTCACGCCGCATTCGCCGAGATCCGACTCGCCGCTGCAGACCAGCCCTATGTCATCAAGACCCTGGTCGAGATCCTCTCCGATCTGATGATCAGTGTGCGGGCGGCGGACCGGGAAGGGCAGGAGGCCGCCATCCTCGCCGAGGCCCGCCTGGCGGTGGATGCACTGCGTCACTCCGGACTACCGGAGCGTGACGTCGAGTGGGCGGTGGGCAGCACAGGTGTGCTCAACCTCGACTAATGGCCAATGAGCCTCTGGCTCGTAGCTCGTAGCTACTTGCCGAATCTCCGTTCCCGGGTGGTGAAGTCGCGGAGGGCGCGGAGGAAATCGACCCGGCGAAAGGCGGGCCAGTTGACGTCGACGAAGACGAACTCGGCGTAGGCGGACTGCCAGAGCAGGAACCCGGAGAGACGCGACTCTCCTGAAGTCCGGATGAGGAGGTCCGGATCGGGGAGGTCGGCCGAGTACATGTGGGAGGCAAGTGTCCCTGCGTCGATGTGAGAACCGATCTCGTCGGGGGACACCCCGTCGGCGACCAACTTCGCCACCAGGTCCTTGACCGCGTCGACGATCTCCTGACGGCCCCCGTAACCCATGGCGATGTTGAGTCGGCGCGAGCCCCACGGTTGCTCTTCCTCCGCCGCCTTGGCCGCCGACACCAACTGGTCGGGGAGAAGGTCGAGACTGCCGATGAACCTGATCCCCATGTCGTAGCGGGCGCAGAGTGCCGGGAGACGTCCGAACAGTTCGACGAGGACCTCGAAGTAGGGCTCCAGCTCTTCGGCCGGCCGTGACAAGTTCTCCCTGGAGAGGACCCAGGCCGTGACCGCCGGGACCTCCAACTCGTGGGCCCAGCCGAGGAACTCCTCGAAGCGACGCATGCCGACCCGGTAGCTGTCGGTGTAGGTGGGGAGCCGCTCCTCACGAGCATGACGACGATGCCCGTCGAGGACTATGCCGATATGACGGGGCAACCGGTCTCGATCGAGACCGTTGACGAGGTTTCGCTCGTAGAGGCGGTAGAGGACACCAAGAGCCATTGTGGATACCCACATGCTACCGGTCTCCACGACAGCCGCCTCGTCTCCGCCTGGGTCATTCGGCCCTTCCCTCTTCGTCCCGGGTGCCGATACTCTCATCAGGAATGGAAAGGCTGACACTTGGGAAGATGCAGAACCCGATTCGTGGATTCCTCCACGGGTCGGCTGCGGTGGCGTCGGCAATCGGGCTCGTTGTCCTTCTCGATCGCTCCGATGGGCGACTGAGGGCGGTGGCCGGTGCGCTGAGCTTCGGGGGCGCCCTCCTCGTCATGTACACCATCTCGACTCTCTACCACTCCGTTCCCTGGGAGCAACGACTGAAGACGAGGCTGCAGAAGCTCGACCACTCCATGATCTTCCTCGTTGTAGCCGGCACCTTCACCCCGATCGCGATCGCATCACTCGACGGGACCATCCTTCTCCTCGCCCTCGGCGTGGTGTGGGGCATCGCCGTCACCGGCATCCTGCTCAAGGCGCTGATGCCCGGCGTGCGGACCTCGCTCTCGGTCACCCTGCAGATGGTCATGGGCTGGTCGGCCCTGATATGGATCCCATGGATATGGCGTGAGCTGGGCCCGGGGGCAATCGCGCTCATCGTCCTTGGTGGTGCCTGTTACACCATCGGCACCGTGTTCTATGCGGTCAGGTGGCCCAAGCTGTTCCCGAGGACTTTCTCCCACCACGAGCTGTTCCACGTCCTCGTGATCGCCGGGAGCAGCTTTCACTTCTTCGCCATCCTGCTCTACGCCATCCCGGCGCTGAGCTGAGACGGGTCATCGCTCCACCGTCTGGGAGTAGAGGGCGTCCCATTGGCTCCGGGTGACCGGAACGCACTCGGGGACGAGCTCCATCATCAGGCAGAAGCCCGACGAGCTCCCATCCAGCGAGAACCGGGCCGTAGTGACGTCCGCGAAGGCGAACACGGTCCCGTAGAGCTGACCCCGGAAGTAGTCGCCGGCAGTGGTCGTGCTCACATTGTCGATGCCGGTTATCGACTCTCGGTCGAGATCGATGACGGCCACACCGTCGGTCCCCACCGCTACGTCGAGCAGGGCTTGCGCCGTGGCCGATGAGAACGATGAGCCGAACCCCGCGGCCTCCTCCTCCGGAGTGGGGCCCGCCAACAGGGCTTCGAGGGCGGCCACCACGACGACATCGGCGGCGGGGACCAACCTTTCCACCGGCTGGAGCCCGGCGAGGAGGCGTTCTCCCGTGCCTGCCCCCTCCTCACACACCTCGTAGAGGGTGACCACCATCTCCCCGGAACCGGGCTCGGGGGTCGGTTGGTCGCAGAAGACCTCCCCCAGCTCTGAGGTCGAGCGGGGCGGGGTCGTGGTCGACGTCTGCGTCGTGGTCGACATCGGCGGGGTCACCGTGGTCGCAGCTGGGAAGGCGGTGGACGACGGGATTCCGGCGCCACCGGTTTCCTGACCATCGGCGACGCAACCGACGACCCCGAAAGCTACGAGCACCACGATGAAGCGCAGTCTGCGCTTCACTACCCGGTCGGCAATACCGAGCTCTCGGCACACAGCGCCTCGACATCGTCCATTCGGGACGGGACCATCGATGTCAGGTTCTCGTGGCCGTCCTCGGTGATCACCACGTCGTCTTCGATCCGGACCCCGATTCCGAGGAGGTCGGCCGGCACGGTATGAGTGATCTCCTCCGCGTTCTCCCGAGCCTCAGCCTCCTTGGCCATCGCTGCGGCCCTCCCCTCCAGGATCCGACGCTGATTCCACTCGTCCTGGTCGTACTCCAGCATGGTCAGGGTGATCTCGCCCTTGTCCGGTGAGATGTACAGCCCCGGCTCCACGGTGAAAGCCATGCCAGGCTCGAGCTTCCTCGGCACGCCCTCGACCCGGTAGGTGCCCAAGTCGTGCACATCGAGCCCGAGCCAGTGCCCGGTCCCGTGGAAGTAGAAATGGTTGTAGTGGTGCATGGCCAGGGATTCCTCGACCGTCCTGGGGATCAGCCCCAGCTCGACCATCCCCTCGGTGAGGACGCGCGTCGCTGCGTCGTGGATGGCGCGCAGGCTCGAGCCCGGCGCCGACATGTCGAGGCCTTTCTGGAAGGCCCGGTACACCACCTCGTAGACGGCGCGCTGTGGACCGGTGAACGTTCCGTTGGCAGGGAAGGTGCGGGTGATGTCCGAGGAGTAGCCATCCACCTCGGCGGCGGCGTCGACGAGGATCAGAGCCCCGTCCTCGATGAGATGGTCGTTCTCGACATAGTGGAGGACACAGGCGTTGGCCCCGGACGCCACGATCGAGGGGTACCCGTTGTGACGGGACCCGGCCTGACGCCAGAAGTACTCCAATGCGGCCTGTACCTGGTACTCGTACAGCCCGGGGGCGGCGAAGCGCATCGCCTCGGCATGACCTCGAGCGGAAAGGGCGCAGGCCCGACCCAGGCTCTCCACCTCATCGGGGGTCTTGATCAGCCGCATCTCGGCGAGAAGGACCGAGATGTCCCTGACCGCCGAGGGGACTGAGCCGCCATAGCGCTCGCGATGACTCCGGGCTCGGGCGATGATTCCGCTCACCCGATCGTCGTGACGCGGGTTCCCGCTCCGGTACCAGAGGATCTCGCGCCCGATCATGAACCGGGTCAGCACCTCGTCCAGCTCACCGATCTCGTAGGCGTTGTCCGCCCCGAATCGCTCCCTGGCCCCATCGGTGCCCACGCGGTAGCCGGTCCAGGCCTCCATCTCGGGGTCACGGGGCCGGACGAACAGCGTGTAGTCGCCTTCGTCGTGGCCGGGGGTCAGTACTGCTACCGCCTCCGGCTCGTGAAAGCCGGTCAGGTACCAGAAGTCCGGGTCTTGGTGGAAGTCGAAGTCGGTGTCGTTGCTACGGGTCACCTCCACCGCGGCGGGGACGATGGCAATAGCGTCCTCACCGATCTCCTCGGCGAGACGTCTGCGACGGTCGGCGAACTTGTCGGTCATGCAGGAACCGTACCTGCGGCCCGACTTTCCGCGGCCAGGATCCTCAGGGCCCGGTCACCGTCCGTGTGCCCGTTCACTCGGAGGAAGGGACTTGCTCCAGGTCCACGATCAAGGGGAAGTGGTCCGAGCCGAGGGTGGGGCCGAGATGGCGGTCCCGAACCCTCAGCTGGTCGCTGTGGAGCAGATGGTCGATCGGCACCCGGAGCAGGAACCATGAATCGGCGGGGAACGAGGCCTGGAGGCCGAAGCCGATCTGAGAGTTACGCAGGCTGCCCTCGGCGACGAGTCGGCGGAAAGGCCAGGACCAGGGCGATGCGTTTAGATCCCCTACCACGAGGAACGCCCCTTCTTGTTCCGACGCCCAATCGGCGGCAAAGGCCAGTTGGGCGTCACGGAGGTCGGCCCGGTCCGCCGTGGTGGGGGCGAGCGGATGGGAGGAGAGAATGCTTACCGGCACCGTCCAACCTTCTGGCTGGTACTCGAGGGCGATGGCGCGAGCCGCACCCTCGGCGAAGCCGTAGGAAACGGCTTCGAGCTCGTCGCGAGCCAACACGAGTGTCCCGAAGATCAGGTTGTCGGAGCGGCCCCTGACCACCTCGTAGTCGAGCCCCGATGAGTCCAGCGCCACTTCCCAGGGCCGACTCGCCTCGTGGAGCAACACCACGTCGGGCTCGGCGGCCTCGATGTACTCGATGACCTCGTTGTAGCTCTCGTTGGTGGAGAGCAGGTTGAGGCTCATCACCCTCAGGTCAGGGGCGCCGGCCACCGGGTCGCCGGGAGAGCCGACGTACAGGGGCGCCACGAAGAGCAGGTTGACCAGCGCAACCGAGAGTATGCCGAGACCGGTGCGCCGCCAGCGTGAAGCCGCGATCACGAGACCGAGCACGAGCAGGACGACCACGTATTGGGCGCGGAAGTTGGCCAGCACGTCCAGCCACCACACCCAGCGCCCGGCAAAGGAGGCAAGGCTGACCGCGGCGAGCAGCACGGCGGGAATGACCAGGATGATCACGGGCCCACGTTAGGGAGCGACGGTCAGAGAGAGTCGAGCCAGGATGCGATGGCGATACCTATCTCCTCGCCCGAATCCTCCTGTACGAAATGCAGGCCGCGGACGGTCTGCTCCTTCTGGTTGGCCCATCGACGGCAGACTTCTCGCTGTCGTCCGACCAGGATCGACCCTGGCTCGGCGTTGATGAAGAACTTGGGCACCTCCGGCCCTTCCAACCATCTCTCATTGGCCTCCACGATCGCCTTCACGTTGGCCGGCTCCCCCTCGAGGGGGATCTCCCGCGGCCAGGTGAGGGTCGGGCGTCTCGACTCCCCCACCTCCCGGAACGGCTTGCGGTAGACATCGAGCACGGCTTCGGGCATCGGGTCGAGGACCGAAGCCGGGAGGAGGCGTTCGACGAACACGTTCTTCTCCAGCACCATCGCCTCCCCGGCTTCCGAGCGAAGCCCCTCGAAAATGCGGCGAGCCGCGTCTGGCCAGTCGGCCCACGTCAACGGGGTGACGATCGTCTCCATGTAAGCCACGGCCCGAACCGAGCCCGGGTGACGCCGACCCCAGTCGAAGATCAGAGGCCCACCCCAGTCGTGACCGACCAGGGTGACGTTCTCTTCGATCCCGAGACCGTCGAGGAAAGCCTCGAGGTAGGCCTGGTGGTCGAGAAAGGTGTAGGTGTGAGGGCCGCGAAACACCTTGGCCGAGTCGCCCATGCCGATCAGGTCCGGAGCGATGCAGCGGCCGACCTCGGATACCGCGGGGATGACCTTCCTCCACAGAAACGAAGAGGTGGGATTGCCGTGGAGGAGGATGATCGGGTCTCCCTTGCCGTGCTCGACGTAGGTCATCGGGACACCGAGCACCTCGCGCCGGCGCTTCTTGTGCGGGTCGAACCGGCGCAGCATCACCCGCTCCGCTCCGCCGCCTGTCCACCCGGCTCCGTCACCGACCTGCGCAGCTCGGCCACCTGGATATGCACCGACTCGGGGCTGCCTCCGCCCGGGCTGTGCCGCCGGGCCACCGAGGCGGCGGGGTCGATCAGCTCGAGGTCGGCCTCGACGAAGGAGTCATGGGCCCCGGCCAGATCGGCGATCGTGGCCTCGCCGAGGGAGCGGCCCTCCCCTTCGAGCCCCAGCAGCAGCCTCCCCACCGCCCCATGAGCATCGCGGAATGGGATGCCCCGCCCGACCAGGGCCTCGGCCAGGTCGAGGCTGGCCGTCTCCACCATCGGGGTGACGGAGAGGAACTCGGTGTGGGCCAGCATCTCGCTCATGGCATAGAGCGACCCGGCCAGGACATCATCGGCGTCGAAGACCAGCCGCTTGTCTTCCTGCAGGTCGCGGTTGTAGCTGAGGGGGAGACCCTTCTGCAGGGCCATGATGGCGCCGAGCAGCCCCAGCACCCGCGCCGCCCGGCCCCGGACCAGCTCGGCGATGTCCGGATTCCGCTTCTGGGGGAGGGCCGACGACCCAGTGGTCACGCTGTCCCCGAGTCGGACATGACCGAACTCGGAAGTCGCCCAAACGATGAGCTCCTCGGCGAATCGGGAAAGGTGCACCATCGCTTGGGAGCAGCAGAAGACGAACTCGGCGAGGTGGTCACGGGATCCGACCGCATCGAGCGAGTTGTCGAACACGGCCCTCATCCCGAGCGCCCTGGCTGTCGACTCGGGGTCGATGGGCAGCGATGTGCCGGCCGAGGCGCCGGCCCCCAGAGGCGAGATGTCGATCCGGTGCCGTGCGCCGCCGAACCGCTCCGCGTCGCGAAGCGCCATCCAGGCATACGCCATCAGGTGGTGCCCCAGCGTGGTCGGCTGGGCCTGCTGGAGATGGGTGTATGAGGGGACGACG
>Ga0299913_10000004_pt1 | contig 101438 bp, 99 predicted proteins | sample RVTome_9_FD_201360 | JGI IMG/M metagenome (GOLD analysis project Ga0299913, IMG submission 201360) | Soil microbial communities from uranium-contaminated site in the Upper Colorado River Basin, Wyoming, United States - RVT155D38 (version 2) ... | reverse complement strand
GAGCAGTGCCGCGAGGCGTGGGAGATAGGCCGTTCGGCCGAAGGCCTGCCGGACGGTGAGGGGATCGATTCGGTCGTCGTGCTCGGGATGGGTGGCTCCGGCGTCTCCGGCGATGTCGTGGCCGCGGTTGTCGAGCCTCGGCTCCCCTTGCCGCTCCGCACGATCAAGGGCTACGGACCGATCCCAGAGTGGATCGGGAGGAACACGCTCGTCTTCGCCGTGTCCTATTCGGGGAGCACCGAAGAGACGATCGCGGCCCTTGACGAGGTTCTGGACCGTGGCGCGCGCATCGTCACGGTGTCTTCCGGTGGCCCTCTCGCCGCGACCGCGGCATCGCGCGGCCTCGCGCACGTCGCGATCCCAGCCGGTCTCCAACCGCGTGCGTCGCTCGGCTATCTCACACTGCCGATCCTGGCGGTGTTGACGCAGATGCAGCTGGTGCCCGACATGCAGGCCGATGTCGACGAGGCGATCAAGGTCCTCAGTGAGCTGGCGTCGCGCTGCCACCGGGAGCGGCCGGTCCCCGAGAACCCGGCCAAAGACCTCGCGGCGCGTCTGCGCGACCGGATCCCAGTGGTTTACGGGGGCCAGGGTCTGGGAGCGACCGCGGCGTACCGCTTCAAATGCGACCTGAACGAGTACGGCAAGACGCCCGCCTTTTCCAACGAGATCCCCGAGCTCGACCACAACGAGATCGTGGGTTGGGATCAGTTGAAGAAGCTCACCACGAGCTCGTTCGTGCTCGTGTTCCTTCGCGACGAGGGCGAGCATGAGAGGGTCAAGGTCCGCTTCGAGATCACCCGCCGCCTCATCGAGGGCAACCTCGCCGAGGTCGTCGAGCTCTCGTCGGAAGGCGACTCGGTGCTGGCCCGGCTGCTGTCGCTGATCTTCGTCACACAACTCGCCGCGATCTATGTCGGTCTGTCGTACGGCGTCGATCCCGGTCCGGTAGCAGTCATCCAGCAGCTCAAGTCCGAGCTCCGAGACAGATAGAGGAGAGACATGGCGATCGAAGGAGACATCAAGGATCAACAGCTGGCCGATGAAGGCAAGCTGCGGGTGGAGTGGGCGGACCGTCAGATGCCGGTACTAGCGCGCATCCGGGACCGATTCGAGAAGGAGAAGCCGCTCGACGGTGTCGCGATCGCCGCGTGCCTCCACGTGACGACCGAGACCGCGAACCTGATGCGCACGCTCGCCGCCGGCGGGGCCGACGTGTCGCTGTGCGCGTCGAACCCGCTCTCGACCCAGGACGAAACCGCTGCCAGCCTCGTGCACTCGTACGGGATCCCCACGTTCGCGATCCGGGGTGTGGACGAGACCCAGTACTACGGTCACATCAAGGCAGCGCTCGATCGCCGTCCCAAGATCACGATGGATGACGGGGGCGACCTCGTGACGATGCTCCACCAACAGCGTCGTGACCAGCTCCCCGAGATCATCGGCGGGACCGAAGAGACGACCACCGGTGTCATCCGCCTGCGATCGATGGAGGCTAACGGCGTGCTCGGCTACCCGGTCGTCGCGATCAACAATGCCGACACGAAGCACCTCTTCGACAACCGCTACGGCACCGGCCAGTCGGCGATCGACGGCATCCTGCGGGCGACGAACGTGCTAATCGCCGGCCGCACGGTCGTCGTATGTGGCTACGGGATGTGCGGTCGAGGGGTCGCGTCGCGAGCCAAGGGCCTCGGTGCGGACGTCGTCGTCACGGAGGTCGACCCGACGCGCGCTCTCGAAGCAGCGATGGACGGATTCCGGGTCCTTCCGGGACGTGAGGCCGCGACGCAGGGCGACATCTTCATCACTGTTACCGGAAACAAGCACGTCCTCGGCCCGGATCACTTCGAGCTGATGAAGGACGGCGCGATCCTCGCGAACGCGGGGCACTTCGATATCGAGCTCGACCTGGCGTCGCTCCGTCGGATGGCAACGTCCCAGCGTCGCGTGCGCCAAGAGGTCGACGAGTTCGAGCTGTCGCCGGACCGGCGCATCTACGTGCTGTCCGAGGGCCGGCTGGTGAACCTCGCCGCGGCGGAGGGTCACCCGGCATCCGTGATGGACATGTCGTTCGCGAACCAGGCGCTGTCGTGCGAATGGATCGTCGCGAACGCGGCCGAGCTCGAAAAGAGGGTCTACGAGGTCCCGGTCGAGATCGACAAAGAGGTAGCGCGCCTCAAGCTCGAGACGATGGGTGTGCGCATCGACGAGCTCACGGCCGAGCAACGTGCCTATCTCGAAGGGTGGGAAGAGGGCACCTAGCCCATTTACGTCGCAGGTCCTCGTTAGCTTCGGGGCATGCGTATCTCTGCAGCCGTCGATCTCTGCGCTCGCAGGAGCTGCTTCGGATGTCGCTCGCCCGGGGCTCTCTTGTGTGACGCGTGTCACTCTGAGCTTCGGCCCCCCGACCGCGGCGATCCGATCGCTGATGTCGACTGGGCCTTCGTCCCTTGGCGCTACGAGGGCGCGGCCCGCGACCTCGTCCTCGCGTTGAAGCTCAGGTCGCAACGGGGGGCCGCGGTTCCCCTTGCGGATGCATTGGCCGGAGCGATCCAGACGCGCGGGACGACGGCGAGCACCGTGACCTGGGTACCGGCGCGCCGATCGGACATCCGGCGGCGAGGGTTCGATCACGCCGAGGAGATAGCGCGCGCTCTGGCCGGCCGGATAGGCCTCCCCGCGGTCGCAACACTGAGGCGCGCGGCCCCCAGTCCGGACCAGACGACCCTGAGCGCGGCGCAGAGAAGGTCGGGTCTCCGGGGGGTCTTTTCGGCCCTCGACCCACCCGATCGGGTACTGCTGGTCGACGACCTAGTCACTACCGGTGCAACGGCTAGTTCGTGTGCTCATGCCCTGCGGGCGGCGGGTAGCTACCTCGTGGACCTCGCGGCCCCCTGTAGGGCGTGAGTAAATCCGGCCACATCACAGATACCTAGGCACAATTGCTTAGGGCTTTCGTAGTGGTCTGGTGCGTACAATCGTCCGAGAACGCCCGAATCGACGTCTAACGGACAGGGGATGCGGTGGCCGACACACCTGGCAACGACGACGCCATCAAGGTTCTAGTCGTAGATGACCACGCGCTGTTCCGGCGCGGACTAGAGATGGTGCTCGATGGTGAGCCCGATATCGATGTCGTCGGGGAAGCTTCCGACGGCCACGAAGCGATCGAGCGGGCCGAGAAGACCACCCCCGACGTCGTCCTCATGGACGTTCGGATGCCGAAGCGGTCTGGGATCGAAGCGACCCGGGCGATCAAGGACACCCTCCCGTCCACCAAGATCTTGATGCTCACGATCTCCGACGAAGAGGCCGACCTCTACGAAGCCATCAAGGCTGGGGCCTCCGGCTATCTGCTCAAGGAGATCTCGATCGAAGAGGTCGCCGACGCGGTCCGTCAGGTCCATGCCGGCCAGTCCCTGATCTCGCCGTCGATGGCGTCCAAGCTCCTGAGCGAGTTCGCCACGATGGTGAAGCGTCGCGACGAGCGCACCCAGGTCCCGGGTCCCCGGCTCACCGATCGCGAGCTCGAGGTCCTCAAGCTCGTGGCCAAGGGCATGAACAACCGCGACATCGGGTCCGAGCTCTTCATCTCCGAGAACACGGTCAAGAACCACGTGCGGAACATCCTCGAGAAGCTCCACCTGCACTCCCGCATGGAGGCAGTCGTCTACGCCGTGCGCGAGAAGCTCCTCGACATCAAATAGTGCGAACCAGTTTCGGTCTTGTCATTCTTCCTGCGCTGAGTTCCGGTTACCGGAGCTCATGTCGGTCAGAAGAGGCTTAGCCCCAATTCTCGAGCTATCCGCTCTTCCAGGCCAGGCGACCTCGAGGTGATGTCTTCGGCGACTGCGTAGATCACCTTCCAACCCAAGGCCCATGCTGCCCGCTCCTTGCGCACGTCCCGCACCCAAGACTGGCGGCCCGAATGCCACCTGAAGCTGTGGCCTTCGATCGCAACTCTCTGTTCGGGGTAGGCGAAGTCGAAGCGCGCGATGACGCGACCCTGCTCGTCGATCAGTCGGTGCTGTCGCACCGGTGGGGGAAGAGCTGTCGTTCGGAACCACGCCGCGAGCTTCGTTTCCAATCCCGATTCGGTGGGTGCTGCGTTTCCTCGGCTGATCACTAGGTCTCTCAGCCCCTTGGTTCCCGGTCGCCCGCGGCCGCCGATCTGCTGGAGTTGCCACTTCAGTCGTGGCAGAGAGGTGAGTCTGCGACGAAGTGCGTCCTCTAGAGCGAGCTCCAACTTGGATCCCGGAAGACATTGGCCGAGGTCGAGCAACGTCCTGGTTGGGTCCGTGGCGGGGATGCCGCGGACGCGCCCTATCTGACCATGCTCCACTTTTCCTTGGTGAACGATCACGTCACTATGTGGTGAACGGATCGCTCGAGCCACGGTGATCTCGACCCGATCTGCGTCGCAGCCTTCGAGTCCCCAGAGCCAAGCCGCGGATCTGTGCGAAGCGATGCCTCTTGACCACAGGCAGGCAGCCCTTAGGGATCGTTCGAGGGTTTCCGGCAATCCGGCCACGGCGTAAACCGTGGGAAGTACGCGCACAACCTTCCCAGCAGTCGCCCCCCGCGATATCGCTTGCGAGGTCACGCCCATCGATCTCGCCTCCTCGACGGTGAAGAGGCCGCCTTTCCCTAGGGCTGACTCGATCAACCGATCTAGAGGACGCTTCTTCGCGGCGGGTCGGTTCTCCAGCATGGGTTGAATCTAGATAGGACCTGTGACGCATTTCTTTCTGCGATGGGTTCGGTAACCGGAGCTGATGTCATGAAGAATGGATTGGGAGCCCGAGGCGCCCGGACCCGTTCTTCCGGAAAGCGCCGATAATGGGCTCTCATGTCCATATTCAAGAAGGTCCTGACCGCGGGCGAGGGCAAGAAGCTCAAGGCCCTCGAGGCGCTGATCCCGCAGGTCGCTGCCTATGAAGACGAGATCAAAGCCCTCTCCGACGACGCCCTGAGGGCCAAGACGGGCGAGTTCAAGGAACGGCTCCAGAACGGGTCCGATCTCGACGATCTCCTGCCCGAGGCATTCGCCGTGACCCGCGAGGGGGCGTGGCGGGCGATCGGGCAGCGCCACTTCGACGTTCAGATCATGGGCGGGGGCGCGCTGCACAACGGCTGGATCGCCGAGATGAAGACCGGTGAGGGCAAGACGCTCACCGCCACGCTCGCCGTCTACCTGAACGCGCTGTGGGGTGAGGGCGTCCACCTCGTCACCACGAACGACTACCTAGCCAAGCGTGACTCCGAATGGATGGGCCAGGTCTACCGATTCCTCGGGCTCAACGTCGGCCTGATCCAGTCACAGATGTCACCGGCGGACCGCAAACCCGCCTACGCGGCGGACGTCACGTTCGGGACGAACAACGAGTTCGGGTTCGACTACCTGCGCGACAACATGGTCACCGAATTCGACCGGCTTGTGCAGCGGGGGCACTACTTCGCGGTCGTGGACGAGGTCGACTCGATCCTCGTCGACGAGGCAAGGACACCGCTGATCATCTCGGGCGCGATCCAGGAGAACAACAAGTGGTACCAGCAGTTCGCGCGCATCACGCCGCGGCTCCAGCCCGACGTGCATTACGAGGTCGACGAGAAGAAGCGGACGATCGCGATCACCGAGGAAGGCGTCGCGCAGGTCGAGCAGATCCTCGGGATCGAGAACATGTACGACCACGTCAACGTCGACATGATCCATCACCTCAACGCTGCACTGAAGGCCAAAGAGCTCTACAAGAAAGACGTCGAGTACATCGTCCAGCACGGCGAGGTCCTCATCGTGGACGAGCACACCGGCCGCACACTTCCCGGGCGGCGCTACTCCGAGGGCCTGCACCAGGCGATCGAAGCCAAGGAAGGCGTCCGGATCAAAGAAGAGAACCAGACGCTCGCGACGATCACGCTGCAGAACTACTTCCGCATGTACGACAAGCTCTCCGGAATGACCGGCACGGCGCTGACCGAGGCCGCGGAGTTCGGCCACATCTACAAGCTCGAGGTCGCGCCGATCCCCACGAACCGTCCGATGATCCGGAAGGACGAACAGGACTTCATCTACAAGACCGTGGATGCGAAGTGGGACGCGGTCGCAGGCGACGTGGCAGAACGTCACGAGAAGGGTCAGCCGGTCCTGCTCGGGACCGTGTCGGTCGAGAAGTCTGAACACCTCTCACGCGTGCTGTCGAAGAAGGGCGTTCCGCACATCGTCCTGAACGCCAAGCATCACGAGAAGGAAGGGGCGATCGTCGCCCAGGCCGGTCGCCTGGGAGCGGTCACGGTGGCGACGAACATGGCCGGACGAGGCGTCGACATCATCCTCGGCGGCAATCCCGAGGGCATGGCGCGCCAGGAGATGAAGGCCGCCGGGTGGGACAACGACGCGTACCTCCTGGGCGAGTACTCCGAAGAGGACACGCGTGCGTACGAGGCGGAGTACGAGCCTCTCTTCGAGCGGTTCAAGGAGGAGACGGCTGCCGAGCACGAAGAGGTAGTGGCACGCGGTGGGCTCTACGTGCTGGGGACGGAGCGCCACGAGTCGCGCCGGATCGACAACCAGCTTCGTGGTCGTTCCGGCCGCCAGGGGGACCCCGGCGAGAGCCGGTTCTACCTGTCGCTGGGCGACGATCTCATGCGGCTGTTCGCATCGGACCGCATCGCTTCGGTGATGGACCGCCTGAAGATCCCCGACGACGTCCCTATCGAGGCCAAGATGGTCTCGAAGGCGATCGAGCGCGCGCAGACGCAGGTCGAGTCGATGAACTTCGAGATCCGCAAGAACGTCCTGAAATACGACGAGGTGATGGACAAGCAGCGCCAGGTCATCTACGCCGAACGACGCAAGATCCTCGAGGGCGCAGACTTCCAGGAGCAGGCGTTGGACCTGATCGCCGACGTCGTGGCGTCTGCGGTCTCGGAGCACGCGAACCCCGAGATCCACCCCGAAGACTGGGACTGGGAGCAGCTCTTCGCCCGGGTGCGCGAGATCTTCCCGACCACGCTAGAGCCGAACCGGTTCGACCACGATGAGACCTCGTTCGAGGAGGTCTCCGAGGCTTTCGCCACCGATGCCGTCGAGGTCTACAAGAAGCGTGAGGCCGAGCTCGGCTCGGACCAGATGCGCCAGATCGAGCGCCTGGTCCTGCTCAACGTGATCGACAACCGCTGGCGCGAGCACCTCTACGAGATGGACTATCTCCAGGAGGGCATCGGCTTGCGCGCTATGGCCCAGCGGGACCCGCTGGTCGAATACCAGCGCGAGGGCTTCGACATGTTCCTAACGATGCAGGACACGATCAAAGAGGACTTCGCCCGTTATGTCTTCCACATCGAGGCCGTGCGGCAAGACGAGCGCCAAGCCCCCACCCAGGTCCGCCAGGAACGTCGCCAGATCCCGATGACGCAGATGCAGGCGCCGCCCGAGTCGGCCGACGTCGGGATGGAGGGACACCCACCCCCGAACAGCGAGGACGTCGTCATCCAGCAAGCGGTCTCGGACAAGATCCCGCGCAATGCCCCCTGTCCGTGCGGCAGCGGCAAGAAGTACAAGCAATGTCACGGCCGCCCCGGCGCCGCCGCGCTGTAGTACTCCTTAGACGCACTCGGAAATCTTCAGAAGATCTTCTGAAGATCTCAGAGTCTCCCAAGCCGAGGGTTGCAACCCGAGCCACATCTCTCGTTCTCGTCGCGCTGATACGCGCATAGCGCGTACCACGACAACGAGTTCAAGGTTCGTGAGCTATCCCGCGCTAGGCGCGGCTTTTCTCACCAACCTCCGATCTCGAGGACCGACCGGCCCCCCGAGGCGACCGACCGGCCGCCGGTGATCGCTATCAAGCGATCACCTCTTGTTCCTCCCCCGGTGGGGGTGGCGGTGGTGGCATCTTCATGCGGACGGCGACCGAGCCGTGGTTCTCTTCCGCGATCAGAACCGGTGCGGCTCTTTGCGACAGCACGTACACATCGCCCGGTTGTGCCGTGCTACACCCCGTCGTCGCCACCCGCACAACGAGTTTCGATGGCGTCACCCAACCGATCGGGTGGATGTTCTTGGCGCGCATCTCCTCCGGAATCTGGAACTTGCTGAACTCGTTGTCGAACCTTCCCGGCTCCCCGGCGACACAGTCACCGACCTCGAACCATGCGAGCTCGTGAGGAAAGATCGGAGAAACGACATACTCGTAAGGATCCGCCCCCTTATCGATCGTTTCGAGGACGGGGTCGTCTCCCATCGACAACCGATGCAGATGCCAGTTGCGCGGCCCGTGACGAGCGTCGTAGTGCAGGAATCGTCCATCCTCTGAGAACTGCAGGTTCGAGATGAAGTTTGCTGCTTCGCCGCGCGCGATCAACTGCGGTTCCGTACCCAGGTTTGTCGCGATATAGAGACCGTAACTACCGTTCTCACCTTTCCCTGATGTAGCGATGTGCGTGCCCGCGGGGTGATAGGTCACCGCGTCGTGGCGCGCCAGGAAGGAGATGTCGGCCGGTCTGCCCCCGAAGCTCGACCGCTTCACCAGCTTCCCGTCATCGAGCCACACGACGGAGGTGCCCGTCGGTCGGGACCACGCTGCCTCGCCACTCGGAGCGAGCTTTCGTGTCGCGGCGAGCTCGGTCGAGAGGGCGCGGCCCGAAACGAGCACGCGATCTCCGGTCGCGTTCCACCGCAGGGCGTCGGCACCGATCGGGCTCAGGTCGGCGAGCTCGGCAAGGCATCGGCGGTTCTCTCCGGTCGGGGAGACCGCGATCAACCGGCCCTCGCTGATGAATGTGACCTCCCCGCCCGGCCGCGGCCGACCCAAACCGTCACAGGTCTCGGTGGGCTCCAAGGTGATCTCAGGTGAGGGCGTGGCCGTGGGCTCGGCGGTGCTGGGGGCCGCGGTGGCGACAACGTCGTCGGGGGGCTCGGACGTGTCCGGGGTGCACGCGGCGAAGATCAGGCCCACCATCACGATCCCCGCCAGGCGCCGCATCGCGGCATCTTCGCACCGGGGCTCCCACCTGGGTAGGGCCTAGGTCAGGGCGGGAACGAGATTTTTCGCACCGATCGCGACTCTTTGCGGTTTAGCCGCTACATATCGTGGCAATAACGCCCATAACGGAAAGTTAGAAAGCGGCTACGGAGAGTTACCAAGGGAGGGAGATCATGATGCGACGCACGGGCTTCATCACTGTTCTGCTGGCGGTACTTGCTCTTCTCGCGCTTCAGGTGGCGCCCGCGTTCGCTCATCACAGGGATGGCCACGCTGGCGGCTCGGGGTCGACGAGCACCCGGGATCACGACGGCGATGCGGATTCCGACTCATCGACCGCCTATACCGAGGACGACGACACGAACGACGGGAACACCCCCAACAACGTCTCCGACGATGGCGACAACGCCCACCCGTCCGGCAAGGACCGGTCGGTCGAGAACGGGGGTTCGGGCAACCAGGGCAATTCCGAGTCCGATCCCGACGATGACGGCCACGGCCCCGATCGCAGCAACGGTGGCCCCGACAAGCCGAACGGTTCGGGTGGGGTCGATCTCGCCGACCAGGACGGTAACAACGGTTGCGGCAACGACGATGACTTCGAGGACGACAACGAGGGCTGGTGCGGCGGCAAACCCAAGGAGGACGACGAGGTCGAGTCCACCAGTACCGAGAAGTGTCCCGACGGATCGATGCCGGTCCACGGACGGTGCGACGAGGTCAAGAGCTTCGTGTGCGCTCAGGGCACCGACATGGCGGGGCGCACACCGAGCATCTTCGGCTGCGACATCCCCGAGAAGCAGGTGTGCCCGCTGGGGAGCGACATGGTGGGGCTTCCTCCCGGTGAGCATGGCTGCAACGACGACGACGTACTAAGCGATTCGGCGAGCGACGAAACCGATGCCGACAAGTCCGACAAGTCCGACGACACCGACGACACCGACGACAGCGTGATCGGCGGCAGGAAGGACAGCGTCCTCGGGGCCCGGTTCACGTCCGGTGCTCCCGCGGTCGGTGCCGCAGCAGTTGCAGGAGCAGCGGCAGCCGCTCCCGGTGACGTTCTTCCCTTCACCGGGACCGGGCTCCTGCCGGTCGCGGCATTCGGGCTCGCGCTGGTCGCGGCAGGTTCGGCACTCGTAGCTCGCAAGCGCTAGCAACCGGGGTCGTGTAAGAAGAGGGGGCCTTCGGGCCCCCTTTTCTTGTTGCGGTCGGTACCCTCCATCCGTGTCTTCACCGAGTCCGACGCCGATCGAGGTCGAGTCGATATCACTGACGCGCGCGGGACGTGCCGTCCTTCACGGAGTGTCGACGGCATTCGCCGAAGGAAAGGTCACCGCGATCGTCGGACCTTCGGGCGCCGGCAAGACGAGTCTGCTCCGGTGCATCAACCGGCTCGAGGAACCGCACGAGGGGCGGGTCCTGCTCGATGGCACCGACACCCGCACGCTCGACCCGACGGAGCTCCGCCGGCGTGTCGGGATGATCTTCCAAACTCCGGTGCTCTTCGAGGGTGGCGTGCGCGCGAACCTGACCTATGGACTGGACCACGTTTCAGAGGGTGCCCTCGAAGCGGGGCTCGCGTCGGCCGGGCTTGCCACGACGTTCCTCGAACGCGAGTCACCGGCCCTCTCGGTGGGGCAGGCCCAGCGCGTGTGCATCGCCCGGGCTCTCGTCCGTGATCCCGAGGCACTGCTGCTGGACGAACCGACATCCGCGCTCGACTTCAAGGCGGCCGCGCGTATCGAAGACCTCCTGCTGTCGCTGGCAGAAGGAGGGCTCACCGTGATCCTCGTCACCCACAATCTCGACCAGGCCCAACGTGTCGCCGATCGTGCCGTTCTCCTTGTCGAGGGCCGAGTCGTTGCTGAAGGATCACCCGACGAGGTCGCCGACGCGTGGCCCGAGGGGGCTGCATGACCGACGCCGGGACCGCTGGAGTGGCCATCTCGCTCGTGCTGGTTGCGGTTGCGGTGGTCATCTCGTGGCGCAACGGGCTTCGGCTCGAGTCCGATCTCGCAGTGGCGACGGCGCGCGCGATCGTTCAGCTCAGCGTAGTGGCCCTCGTGATCACGTTCGTGTTCGAGAACGAGATCTTCGCGGTGGTGGTCGTGGCTCTGATGCTCGCCGCCGCGACCTGGACGTCCGCCGGCCGCCTGAAGGGGATCCCGAGGGCACGTTCATTGGCCCTGTTCGCGATCGCGTCGGGAGCCATAGTCGCGCTGACCGTGCTGTTCGGAGCCGGCGTATTCGACCTCGAGGCTCGGTTCGTCATCCCGATCGCCGGGATGTTGATCGGAAACTGCATGACCGGGGTCTCGGTCGCAGGGTCCCGGGTGCGCGACGAGATAACCGACAAGACGCTCGAGATCGAGGCTCGGCTCGCACTCGGGGTCCGGGCCAAGGATGCCCTTCGCCCCTATATCCGGCGCGCTGCGACGACCGCACTGATACCCGTGATCGACACGACCAAGACCGTGGGGCTGATCACCTTGCCGGGTGCGTTCACCGGCATGTTGATAGCAGGTGCCTCGCCCGCCGACGCCGCGCGGGTGCAGCTCGTCGTCCTGTTCATGCTGCTCGGGGCCGTGGCGATCGCGGGGATGGCGACCACGATGTTGGTGACGAGGATGTTCGTCGGGCCGGGGGAGCGCATCGTTACTCCTGTGAACTAACCTGGTCCGCATGGAAGATCTAGGAGAACGCTTGGACTCGATCGAAGCCAAGCTCGCGCGCATCAAGGAGTACCTTTGACGTCGACGTAAAGTCGACGAGGCTAGAAGAGCTCAAAGCCAGGTCCGCGGCCCCCGATTTCTGGACCGACTCGAGTTCCGCTCAGAAGACGATGTCGGAGCTGTCGCGTCTATCCGAAGACGTAACGACATACGAGCGAGCAGCGGCCCGCGCCGGGGATGCTCGAGTCCTGTGGGAGCTCGCCAGCGCGGAGAGCGACGAATCGACGGCCAAAGAAGCTGAAACCGAACTGGAGATCCTCGAACGGGAGCTCTCCGCGCTCGAGGTCACGGCCCTGCTCGGCGGCGAGTTCGACGACAACCCTGCGATCCTCGAGGTCCACGCCGGCGAAGGTGGCACTGACTCACAGGACTGGGCCGAGATCCTCTTGCGGATGTACGAACGCTGGGTCGAACGACGCGGCTTCAAGTTCCAACTGCTGGAGGTCACTCCCGGTGAGGAAGCCGGGGTCAAGAGCGCAACCCTGACGGTGGAAGGACGCTACGCGTACGGACTCCTCGCGGCAGAGCGCGGTGTCCATCGACTGGTGCGCATCTCGCCGTTCGACGCCGCCAAGCGGCGCCACACGTCGTTCGCGTCGGTCGACGTCACTCCCGAGGTCGAAGAGGACGTCGAGATCGATATCTCACCCGACGACCTCCGGGTAGACACCTACCGTTCGTCGGGGGCCGGGGGACAGCACGTGAACGTCACCGACTCGGCCGTGCGGATCACCCACATCCCCACGGGGATAGTCGTCTCGTGCCAGAACGAACGCTCCCAGATGCAGAACCGGGCCGTGGCGATGAGGGTCCTCAAGTCCCGCCTTCTGGCCAGGGCCCGGGAGGAGCGCGAGGCCGAGATGGAGGCGCTGCGGGGGGAGAAGCGCGAGATCGGGTTCGGCTCCCAGATCCGCTCGTACGTGATGCATCCGTACCAGATGGTCAAAGACCACCGCACGGATGTCGAGGTCGGAAATGTCCAAGCCGTCCTGGATGGGGACATCGACCGGTTGATCGAGGCCGAACTGAAGCGGAAGGCTGTGCCATCATGAAGCCCGTGACTGGGACCCCCGAGGTAGTCGACCGGGTAGAGAACGCGACGCTGGCGCAGATGCGCCACGTCGACATCGATGACGTCTACGAGCAGATGGACTGGTTGCTCGAATCGCGCCCGACCCCGATCGACCTGTACCACCGCTGGGAGAACCAGAACTGGTCGACGCAAGACCTCGACTTCTCCGAGGACGCGATGCACTGGAAGAGCATGGAGGGCGCGTTCGAAGGGATAAGGACCGAGCTGCAGCGAACGTTCACGCTCTTCTTCGTCGGCGAGCAAGCCGTTACCGACACGCTCTCACCTCTGGTGCACGCGGCCCCCGATGAAGGTTCACGCATCTTCTTGGCGACGCAACTCGTCGACGAAGCCCGTCATTCGGTGTTCTTCTCACGTTTCTTCGACGAAGTGATCGGTGTATCGGGTGGTTTGACCGAAGCATTGAGCGTCCTGCGCGACAAGACGGTCGGCGGCTTCCGCAAGCTGTTCGACGAGGACCTCGTCGCCGCGACCGAGGCCGTGCGCATGGACCCGGACGATTACGGCGCGTGGGTCGAAGGCATCACGATCTACCACCTCATCGTCGAGGGCATGCTGGCGCTGACGGGCCAGAAGTTCCTCCTCGGCACCCTGCGCGAGATGCAGCTGCTGCCCGGGTTCTACGCTGGCTTCACCGCCGTCGCCCGGGACGAGTCGCGTCACGTCAACTACGGCGTACGGGCGATCATGGAGGCCGGGCTGAAGGACCGGAAGCTCCTCGATCGGGTCGAAGCGATGATCCAGCGGTTGCTTCCCGAGGCGTGCCGGATCGTTGCGGCCCCCGACCGCAGGTTCGCGATCGACCCGGCCGAGACGCCCGAGAATCTCCGGATCAGCCCCTACGACGTCCGGGCGTTCTCGCTGGTCTCGCTCACGAAGCGCCTCCGGGTGGCCGGGTTGTCCGAGGCCGCGTGCAAGGACATCACCACCAAGGGCCTTCAGTATTACGACGCCGCGTGGGCTGAGTACGAGGACCTCCACGGGACCGAGCACCCCCGCCGCTTCTACGACCAGATGGCGGCCTCCGGCTCCTGACCGTTCCCCCTGTTCGCTCTAGAACCCCGATACCCTGAAGGCTCATGATCAAGACCGTTGACGTTCGTAAGGAATACAAGGGCGGCATCACGGCCCTAGATGGGCTCACCCTCGATATCGAGAAGGGCGAGTTCGTCTTCGTCGTGGGCCCCTCGGGGTCCGGCAAGTCGACGTTCCTGAAGCTCCTGACCAAGGAAGAGGAGCCCTCTGGCGGCGAGGTCTACGTCGCCGGCAAGAACCTCTCGAGCTTGCCTCGCTGGCGGGTGCCCTACCTGCGGCGCAACGTCGGCTGCGTGTTCCAGGACTTCAAGCTCCTCCCCAACAAGACCGTGTTCGAGAACGTCGCTTTCGGCCTCGAGGTGATCGGCCGGCCTCGCAACGTCGTCCAGCGCCAGGTACCGCAGATCCTCGAGCTCGTCGGCCTGGGCGAGAAGCTCGACCGGTTCCCCGACGAGCTCTCTGGTGGTGAGCAACAGCGTGTGTCGATCGCGCGCGCGTTCGTGAACCGTCCACTGATCCTCATCGCCGACGAGCCGACCGGGAACCTCGACCCCGCGACGTCGGTCGGCATCATGCGTTTGCTCGATCGCATCAACCGGACCGGGACGACGATCGTCATGGCAACGCACGACCACGCGATCGTGGACTCGATGCGTCGACGCGTCGTCGAGCTCGAGGCGGGCCAGGTCGTGCGTGACCAGTCCCGCGGCATCTACGGGGTGGGCACATGAGGCTTCGCTACTTCCTGTCGGAGACGTTCACGAACCTCCGCCGCAATCTGCTGATGTCGATCGCGGCCGTCAGTACGGTGGCGATCTCGCTTCTGCTCCTTGGTGGCGTGCAGATCCTCGGCATGGTGGTCGGCAACATGACCCGGTCGTGGGAGGCCAAGGTCGAGGTCAGGGTCTTCCTCCTCAACGACATCACCGAGGGCGAGCTCCAGGAGCTCGAGACGACCTTGACGAACCTGGATCAGGTTCGAGACGTCCAGTACGTTTCGAAGCAGGCGGCATTCGAAGAGTTCAAGGAGCAGTACGCCGATCAGCCCGAGTTCTACGAGAACCTGCCTGAAGACTCTCTGCCTGCGTCGTTGGACGTGAAACTCACCGACGCGAAGCACTCCGAACCGGTGGCGACGTTAGTCAATGGTGCGCCGGGAGTGGACGAAGCCAAGTTCGGTGGTGATCTGATCCGCCGATTACTCAAGGTCAACTCGTTGTTGCGCACGATCACGTTCGTGATGTCGCTCGTGCTGATGATCGCGTCGGCCGCGCTGATCGCGAACACGATCAGGGTGGCGATCTATGCCCGGCGCGACGAGATCGGGATCATGAAGCTCGTAGGCGCGACGAACTGGTTCATCCGGGTGCCGTTCATGATGGAGGGCGTCTTCGCGGCCCTCGTTGGTGCGCTGATCGCCGGTGGGATCGTGCTCCTTGCCAACGCCGTGCTGTTCTCCCGAATGGGCGAGGCCCTGCCGTTCCTTGCCTCCGTCTTCTCGTTCTCGTCGGGCGAGATCGCCTCGATCCTGCTGATCCTGGCCGGGGTCGGAGCCGCCGTGGGCCTGGTGGGCTCGTCCATGGCGCTGCGCCGCTTCCTCGAGGTCTGACCGAACCGTCCTAAAGGGCCACCCGCCCGGCGCCGACATCTCCTAGGGGCGCGTTTGACCGTTTCGCCCTGTTAGTTGTGTTGTTAATGAGGTTTGTGTTAACTAGGATGACTACATCGACCAGGGGATCCGGATGAGCACTTTCAGGCGCCTGACCCGGCGGAGCGCGGCCCTCCCGGCCGCCCTGCTGGCCCTTGGCATGCTTGCGATCCCCGCTGCCGCCCGTCCTTCGCTGGAAGAGGTCCAGGACCGGAAGGCCCGGGCGGCCGAACGCGCCGCCCGGCTCGACGACCGGGGTGACTCGCTTGCCGGCAAGGTCGCGGCGCTCGATGCCATGCGGGCCGAGGCGGAAGCGAAGGTGGATGCCCTCGAGGACCAGCTCGACCGTCTCGACACTCGCATCAAGGTCAAGCAGAAGCAGCTGACCGAGGCTCAGAAGCGGATGGCGGTGCTCACGAGCGAGCTCCAGGACATCCTGGCCGACCTCGGCGGGCGGACCGACGTGTTCGTGGACCGGGCTGTGGCCGCCTACAAGGCCGGACCTACCGCCGGCGTCGAGGCGGTGCTGTCCTCGGGCGACTTCAACGACCTGATCGCACGCTACGAGTACTACCAGGCCGCTCTTGACACCGACTCGGCCCTGCTCGACGAGATCGAGACCCTGCGCGATGGCGTCGAGGGTCGCCGTATGGAGGTCGAACAGCGCCAACAGGAGATCTCCGACGCCAAGATCGCCCTGCTCAAGGACCGGGCCGCGATCGAGGTGATCCACGAGGAGCGCTCGGCGGTCCTGGCCGAGCGCGAGCAGATCGTCGCCGAGAAGGAATCCCTGCTTTCCGAGGTCCGCGGCCGCCAACGCCACTACGAAGAGGTCGTCGCCCAGCTCGAAGAGGATGCGGCCGAGATCCGGGCCCTGTTGGCATCCCAGGCGTCTTCAGGTGGTCCGTTCCCGACCGGTGGGGGCCAGCTGCTGTGGCCGGCGGCCGGACCACTGACATCCGGCTACGGCTACCGCACCCACCCGATCTTCGGCGACACCCGGCTCCACACCGGCATCGACATCGGGGCCGGTTACGGCGCTCCCGTGATCGCCGCCGATGCCGGCACGGTCGTCTTCGCCGGGGTCATGAGCGGCTACGGCAACGCGATCGTCATCGACCACGGCAACGGGCTGGCGACGACCTACAACCATCTCTCGTCCTTCCTGGTCGCGGGCGGCCAGGGCGTGGCCCGGGGCTCCCAGATCGGGGCCGTGGGCTGCACGGGCTATTGCACGGGACCCCACCTCCACTTCGAGGTCAGGGTGAACGGGAACCCCGTGGACCCCATGCCTTACCTGCAATAACCCCCCGGTCTCCCCTCGGATAGGCCCCCGTCCTCTACCCTGTAGGCGTGGAGCGCTGGCAGAAGGTCACGATCGCGATCCTTGCCGTCATCACGGTGTGCTTCAGCGCGTTCTCGATCGGCTTCGCGTTCGGGGCGAAGGGCGACAGTGGCTCCGTGGTCGGGACCGGCGAAGGGATCGGTTCGGTCCAGGAAGCCTTCACGAAGATCCTCACGGAATCGGTCGACCCTCCGAGCGAGAAGGCCCTAACGCGCGGTGCCATCAAGGGGATGGTCGAGGTCCTCCGCAAGCACGAGGACCCCTATGCGTTCTTCTACACGCCGAGCGGTTACCGGTCGTTCCAGGAGTTGACGACGGGACGCTTCTCCGGGATCGGCGTGTGGCTGAAGCAGAAAGGTGGCGACCTCGAGATCGTCTCGGTCCTGCCCGCTACCCCGGCCCAGAAAGCAGGCCTCCATCGCGGGGACGTGATCCGCTCGATCGATGGGGCCCGGGTAGCGGAGATGTCCAGCGACGATGCCGTAGCCCTGATCAAGGGGCCCGAGGGCACCGAGGTCTCCCTTCGGGTGGAGCGGGGCGCTCGCGATATGAGCTTCACGCTCACGAGGGCCGAGATCGAGCTCCCGAACCTGATCTCCAAGACGATAGACGGAGACCTGGGCTACATCCGGTTGTTCGGGTTCGCCCGGGGTGCGGCCGACCAGATCCACGCGGAGGTTGCCGGTCTCCTCAAGGATGGGGTGAGGGGAGTGGTCCTCGATCTGCGCGACAACGGCGGCGGCTTGTTCCAAGAAGCGGTCGGCGTTGCGAGCACGTTCATCGAAGACGGAGAGATCGTCACCTACCGCCAGCGCTCGGAAGGGGACATCGTCTACGACGCGGAAGGTGACGCGTTCGAAGATCTTCCGCTTGTCGTGCTGGTGAACGAAGGAACCGCGAGCGCGTCGGAGATCGTGGCGGGTGCGTTGCAGGATCGCGAACGCGCCATGATCATCGGGACGACCACGTACGGGAAGGGTTCCGTGCAGGAGGTCGTGCCATTGACCGACTCGTCCGCTCTGAAGCTGACGATCGCTGCGTACTTCACACCGAACGGCAACGACATCAACGGCTCCGGGATCGATCCCGACGTCGAGGTCGACGACACGGCTGCGGTCCAACGTGCACGGGCCGTCGAGATCCTCAAGGGCATCGTGATCTCGGAATCCGGCGCGCAGGGTTAGGTGGCCAAGGAGAAGGGTGACGGCACCAAGCTCATCACGCAGAACCGCAAGGCTCGTCACAACTACCTGATCGAAGAGACGATCGAAGCCGGCCTCGCGCTCGTCGGCACCGAGGTCAAGTCCTGTCGCGAGGGCAAGGCGAACCTCACGGATGCGTATGCCGCGGTGCGCGATGGGGAAGCGTGGCTCCTCCAGTGCCACATCTCGCCGTACTCGCACGGCAACCGCGAGAACCACGATCCGGGCCGGCCCCGCAAGCTGCTGCTCAAACGCAACGAGATCGTGATGCTGCAGGAGAAGGTCGCCCAGGAGGGCCGCACTTTGGTTCCGCTCCGCCTGTACTTCAAGCACGGCCTGGCCAAGGCCGAGATCGCCATCGCCCGAGGCAAGCAGCTCCACGACAAGAGACAGAGCGAGGCCACCCGGGACGCCGAGCGCTCGATGCGCCGCGAGCTAGGCCGCCGCCGCTAGCCGCCTACGAGAGATTGCGTAGAGACTTCGCGCCCCAGGGCGGGGTTCTATGGGTCGACTTGTCACAGATCTGAAAGGACCCTGAGAACCATGCAGATCAAGCGTTCGGTAGCAGTCGTAGCCGCCCTGATGATCGCGGGGGCCGCGTTGGCCGCTCCGGCGATCGCCAAGAAGGACGGCGAGCGTGGCAAAGGCCACGGCAAGACCCGGCCTGCGGCCACCAAGATGAGGTTCAAGCTCGACTCCCACCAGTGGGATGTCGGGTCCGAGATCACCGGAGCCGTAACGCTCCTCACGCGTGACGGTAAGAAGTGGGGTCCCCTCGAGGGCGCCGCTCTCACCGTGACGATCAAAGGTGGCGAGGAGTGCGACGCCGCGGAGCCCACCGAGTGTGTCGTGCTCCCGAGCGACTGCGCGGTCGCGCCCACCGATGCGGATGGCTACACGCTGGTCGCGTGTGCGACCCTCACGGCGGGTGAGTACGTGATGAAGGTGAAGTACGCAGGCGACGAGACCCACAAGCGGGCCCAGCGGGCCCAGGGGTACCAGGTCGGCGCCGACGATGGTGAAGAAGAAGACGACGACGGGGTCGAAGACGTAGTCCCGACCCCGGAGCCTTCGCCGACGGTCTAGATCCACGAGCGGGTCGCGGGTGGCACGAAGGGCGCCTACGGGCGCCCTTCCTCGCGCCCGGCCCCCCCAACGCCGAGTGGTTACTGAAGCACCGTATAGGTGCCTGAGTCACGACTCGACTGGGAACGTTTCGTTCCACCCGGTCGTTAACATCGATAGGCACATTGAAAAGAAGGTCAGATCTGGGGCTGAACTGGTATCGACCCTGATCGACCGAGGTAAGTGAAGCGAGCCGAGGACTCCTGGTATCCCTCGCAAATCATCCAGGAACACCAATAAATGCCGCTGCGTAAAGCACGGTCGCGACCCCTATAGCGGTCGCCGTCGGCCCGGAGATCGCCTGCGCCTCCGGGATCCGGCGTCGCCTAGCAGGCTTACCGCTCTGAGTTCGCTCGAGGCGAAGAGCGGGACATCTAACTTGAGCTAGGTACCGGCCGCCGCCGTCCGTGGGCCGGCCGGTCGCCGAAGCTAGACCACGGACTACGCTCGTAGAAGCCTTACATCGGGATCGGGGGACCCGGGTTCGATTCCCGGCAGCTCCACCGCATGAGGCATCGCCATAGCCGCCCGAGTGGGCGGACGGGAAGCCGTCACCAAGCTCCCGCCTCAGATCGCACTTGCCTGTGCCCTCGTCGATCAGGGCTCGAGCAGCACGGCCTCAAGCGTCGCTTTCGCCCATGAGGCCCAGCGGTTGTCGTCCCAATCACCGTCCACGACGAGCGCCCGATACGTTTCCGGGTGGCCGATCGCGAAGATCGCGGCCGCGGACTGGTCCGTCGTCGACCCTTTCCTGAGCGCACCGCGCTTGGCGAGCAGCCGGGCGACGTCGCCGTAGTTGCGCAGCCGCTGGGTCGCGCGCTCCTGCTCGAGCGCGGCGGCGTCAGGGTCGGCCGCAGCGGCTTCGCGGATGACGCGGAACACAGGTGCGGTCCGGGGAAGCGCGCCGCGCCAGAACTCGACCAGCTGGCCGATGATCCGGCGAGGGTCGGGTTCGCGCTCTGCTTGTTCGCGCATGAACTGCGGTACATGCTCCGGGGCCCGCTCGCCGGCGGCGGTGAAGTCGAGCACGCGCGACAGGATCTCGCGCTTGGAGCCGATCGAGTTGTAGATCGTTTGCACGGCCACGCCCGCCTCGGCCGCGATGCGGCCGATCGAGGTTGCGTGATAGCCATGCTCGGTGAACAGCCGCGCGGCCGCCTCGATGATCGTCAGCTGGGTCTGCTCCGCCGCGATCTGTTGCCTCTTCTTGACTTCCCGCATATGACTAGAATAGCATTCCATCAACTGGAATGCCATTCAAGGAGGGCGCGATGATGAACCCCGAGCAGCTGAAGTCACTAACTCGCGAAGGGTTCGAGCGAATGTTCAACCGGGGTGATCTCGACTATGTCGACGCGGCGGTCGCACCGGGCGCGGTCGACCATCAGGAGCCCGAGGGTACCGACTTCGTCCCCCACCTAAAGGCCGTGATCTCCACTTTGCGCGTCGCATTCCCGGACCTCCGATTCGAGATGCACGAGGTCATATGCGAGGGAGACACCGTCGCCTGTCGCTCGACGATGACCGGTACGCACCAGGGACCGCTGCGGATCGGGCCGATGGAAGGCCTCCCCGTGACCGGCGTGCGCGTTGAGGTCCCGCACATGCACTTCTTTCGCTACGACGACGAGGGGCGCGTGACCGACCTCTGGCACGTATGGAACACGCTGCTGCTCGCGCGCCAACTGGGGGCACCGGCACCGGACTTGCGCGTCGGCACGCCGACGTGAGCCGACCAGCCAGAAGCGGCCTTCAGGACTTCTGCGCGCCGCGAACCTGTGCCTGGACTGGGTAGTACGCTGAGCCAACCGCTCCGCCCGGCCCATGGGTGGAATGCTCCGGCACGGCTGCGATGATCCCTCCAACCGGATGAGAGAGGAGAGCGGCGTGGCGGATCCGACCGAGACCGATCCCGACAAGTACAAAGTCGTCTTCGAGAACGAGCGAGTACGCGTGCTCGAGTACCGCGACTTGCCCGGCGCGAAGACGAGCCCGCACGGTCATCCCGACAGCGTGATGATCACGTTGAGCGGGTTCGAGCGTCGCCTGACCGCCGGCGACCAGACCCGTGATGTCACTCTCGCTGCGGGCGAGATCCGATGGCTGGACGCCCAAACGCACTCTGGCGAGAACATCGGCAGGACGCCGACCCACGTCGTCTTCGTCGAGATGAAAGAGGAAGCCAAAGCGCGGACGACGCCTCCGACGCTGGGGCCGTCCGACTAGTCCGCCTGACGTGAACGACATCCTGATCTATCCCCGGATCCGGCCTGTCTGTGAAGCGCGCCACATCGCTCTGCTCTGGAGCCCTGTTCCCTGAGCGATGGGAGGACGGACCGAAGGGAGAGCGATGCGCGCGGGTGCTGCGGCGGTTGTGATGGCTTTGTTTTTTCCGGGGAGCGTTGCAGGCGCGGGCACAGGATGCCCGGACGGGACCGACGGCCCCGACGAGATCTACTGCTCGAGCACCGATGATTCACACGAAGGTGACGCGGGCGATGATCTCATCGTCGGGCGCGGAGGGGACGATCTCCTCCGGGGAGGACCGGGCAGAGATCGAGTGCATGGCGACGGCGGGATGGACATGCTGATCGGCGATGGCGGTGGAGATCACCTCTACGGAGGTCCGGGCGCCGACTCGCTCGCCGGATCCGACGGCAACGACGTTCTGGACGGTTCCACCGGGGCCGACGCTCTTGCGGGCGGCAGCGGCTGGGACCAGATCGAGGGGGGCCCGGATGACGACGAGATCAAGGCGGGAGACGGGATCGACCGGCTCCTCGGAGGCGACGGCGACGACATCCTGTCCGGCGGACGCGGCGAGGATCTGATCTATGGGGACCGGGGGTCGGACCGGATCTTCGGTGGCAGCGGACCCGACGAGATCTACGGGGGAGAAGAAGACGATCACGCGCGTCCAGGGGGCGGCATCGACGTGGTGATGATGGGTGGGGGCGATGACTCCGTCGACGCAGCCGACGGACAACGCGATCGCATCCGCTGCGGTAACGGCTTCGATCGAGTGGTGGCCGACGAGTTCGATCGGGTGGGCGAGAGCTGTGAGGAGGTGGAGGTGGCCCCGCCCCCTATCGACGCTGGATAGGGTATGCTGGCATACCATGAAGAGGACAACGGTCAAGCTTCCGGACGATCTTGATGCGCGCCTACGTCACGAGGCCGCGCTCCGGGGCACGACGGTCTCCGATCTCACCCGTGAGGCGATCGAAACGCATCTCGGTGGAAAGAAGCGCCGGCTGTTGGCCGCCAAGGCTGGTCGCAGCGGTCGCAGGACCACGTCCGAACGCGTCGAGGAGATCTTGCGAAGCGAGGTAGGCCGATAGCGCTCCTGGTTGATTCGGGCCCCCTGTATGCCTACGTCGACCAGGATGACCGCAACCACGAGACGTGCCTCGATCTCCTGTTGACCCACCAGGGCCCGCTGGTAGTTCCGACCCTCGTCATCACTGAAGTTGCCTACCTCGTCGAGACGCGCCTGGGGCCTGAGGCGGAGGTCCGATTCCTGGGTGACGTCGCCTCCGGAGCGTTCACGACCGAGCCGGTCGTGCCGGCGGACTGGATTCGTATCGCCGAGTTGGTGTGGCAGTACCGAGACCTTCCGCTGGGCACGGTTGATGCGTCGGTCGTGACGGCCGGCGAGCGGTTGGGCATCCGGGAGGTCGCAACGCTGGACCGGCGCCATTTCTCTGTCGTTCGACCCACGCACACATCTACCTTCGAGTTGGTGCCCTAACCGCGGCGATATCGGCTCCGGGCACAGAGCTTCGTTCGCCCACGATCAGGTCAGCTCACCACCTGCGACCTTTGCACGGCTACCACGATGTACGTGGGTAAGCGTGCAAAGGTCGGCGGGCGGGCATTTTCTCCGAACCATCTCCTTGCTGGGGGCGTCTCCTATGTGAGACCCAAAGGGGGGATGGTCAGTGTCCAAGCGTTTCGCTCTCGTCGTGCTTTCGCTCCTGATCGCACCGGTCGTGATCGCGTGCGGGCAACCCACCGCTTCCGTCGCTACCGAAGATGTCTTGTTCCTCGCCTCGCCGCGCGGCCTCTACGCGGTCGATACCGAAGATGTCGAGCCCCGATTCGCAGGGCCGCTGGCGGTGCCAACACGGGACTGGTCGGTAGCGGTTCGCACCGACACCTCGAATCGCCCGCGCGCCACACAGGTGATCGCTCGACGGCCCGCGACCAATGAATTGCTGTGGGAGCGCGAGGTTGATGGCTGGCTGCGCACGAAGATCGTCTCGAACGATGGGTCGATGGTCGCGCTTAGCCCGATGCGGGAACGCTTCTACCGCGATGGCCGCACCGAGACCCGGTTGATAGTCACGGGGGACGGCGCGACCACGCGCGACCTCCGATTGGCCGGGAACTACGAGCCGGAAGCGTTCTCGACCGACGGCAACAGTCTCTTCGTCATCAAGTACATGCCGGCGCGCAACCCCAGCAGCTACCAGGTGCGTCGTCTCGATCTCGTCTCCGAGAAGGTTGAAGGGGTCTACACACCCGACGCCCACCTGCAGGAGCGGATGGGTGGCACCGCGCGGGTCCAGGTTGCGAGTCCCGACGGGACCCGGCTCTACACGCTGTACACGTTGATGGGCAATGACGGCGAGCGCCACGCGTTCGTGCACGTCCTAGCCCTCGACGAACTGTGGGCCCACTGCATCGACCTGCCCGATGGCTTCACCGACTCGGCCGAGTCCGCCACGGCCCTGGCCGTGTCTCCGGACGGCGCCACGTTGATCGCCGCGAACTCGCAGTCGCAAGCGGTGGCCGAGGTCGATACCGAAGCCCTCGCTCTTAGCCGCACGACCACCGTCGATCTCGCTCGAGACCGCAACGCGTTCGCGTCGTTCGCGCCGTCGACCATCTATCTGGCCAGTGGCGACCGGGTGGTCGCGCTCGACAGCGCCACCCTGACCGAACGACACGTGTGGGCGATGGGAGAAGACGTCCGTGGCCTGCAGGCGACCATGGATTCTCGTCGCCTCTACGTCGGGCTGCGGAAGACGATCGCCCTGCTCGACACGATCAGCGGCAAGCAGCTGAGGTTGATCGATCCGGATGGCATCGGGCGGATACAGCGTTTCGGCCCGGCCACCCAACCGGTAACGGCCACGAGGTACTTCACCTGCGCCTGCTGACGATCTGACCGGCCCGGGCAACCTCTCCCCGCCCGCAGGCGTCTGTTTCGTGCGGACGGTAGACAGGAGAGGAAAGATGGTCGTCATGAGGATGCTCGGAGTCGCCCTGGCCGTGGTTATCGGCCTGGGCGCGTGCGGGGGCGACTCAACCCCGGGCGCGGCTGCTACGCCCGACGAACAGATCAGCTCGGCTCCCGAGGAAACGGACCTCGCGACGGCGCAGCCGTCCCCAACCGATGAGCTGTGTGTGGCGCAATCTTCGGACCGTTTCGAGGGCCGGGCCCTGCTCACGGTGACCGAGCCGTGTGCCGGTGACGAGGTGTCGAGCCCGCTGTCGGTCGCCGGCGAGGCGAACGTGTTCGAGGCCACGGTCAGCATGCGGATCCTCGACGAGGATGGCGACGAGCTCGCCACGGCATTCACCACCGCCCAGTGCGGGACTGGATGTTGGGGAGCGTTCGTCGGTGAGATCTCCTTCGAGGTCGACCACGAGCAGGCCGGGACGTTAGAGGTCTTCGAGAGCTCGGCCGAGGATGGGTCCGACATCCACAAGGTGTCGATACCGGTGACGCTGCTGCCGTAACCGAGCTCGACTATCTGTTCAGTGACATCCCTGCGGTCACCGAGTCGTCGGCGGGGAAGTGGAGCCCGAACGACACCATCTCGCCACTCGACTCGACCGTCAGGGTCCCTTTGAGCGCTTCCGCGAGACGCGTCGCGATGTAGAGGCCGAGTCCAACGCCGGGGCTCTCCGCGTCCGGCCCCCGTTGGAACGGCTGGAACAACTCCGACTTGTCGAGGCCGTCGGGCAGCGATCCGTGGTTCGAGATCGAGATGTGGGCAAAGCCATCCTCGATCGTGGCCGTGACCCTGATCGGCGATCCGGCGGGGGAATGTTTGAGCGCGTTCTCCAGGAACACGCCGACGACCTCGTAGACCGCGAGATCGTCGGCCTCGATCGTCACGTTGTCGACTTCTTGGATCTCGAGACGCTCGGGGTCGAACCCGCGCACGCAGCGATCGATCAGCGCCGGCAGGTGGATGATCTTCGACATCCCCGCGAGCTCGGCCCGCGCTCCCTGGAGCAAGCGATCGATCAGATCCTTGAGCTCGCGGCCCCGGTCGTACGCGGATGACAGCATCTCGGCGCGCAGGTGACCGGATAGTTCCTCGTGGTGCTTCTCGATCGTGCGCAGCGTTCCCATGATCACCGTTAACGGAGTCTTTAGCTCATGCGACGCCATGGCGAAGAACATGTCCTTCGAGTGCTGTGCTTGCCGGAGTCGTTCGACCGTGCGGGCGTCGGTGAGCGCCAGGCTCGCGTGCTCCGCGAACGCGAGCAGCGCGTCCTGCTCGGTCTTGCTGTAGGTCCGTCCCTGCTTGTAGGTGGCAACGACGAGGCTCCCGACGAGCTCTCCATACTCGTAGACCGGCGCTGCCATAGCGGCCTGGAGTCCGGCTGTGGCCAGGGCCTGGATCGGCTGGTCGGAGCTGGCGTAGTTCTCGACGATGACGAGCCGGTTCTCCTTGATCGCCAGGCCCCCCGCGCCCTCGCCGACCGGTGTGCGCTGGAGCTGGGCAACCATCTCGTCGGTCAGGCCGACCGAGGATCGGACGATCATCCACTGGGGGTCGTCGGGATCGATCAACCTCAGACCGGCGACCTCGTCGCCCAAGAGGTCCGCCGCGCCCGTGGTGATCGCGTCGAGGACCTCTGGGAGCGGCGCGCGGTGGGAGATCGAGCGCTGGATCTTCGTGAGTTTGCGGAGAAGGCCATTGCGCTCGATTAGCTCGCGCATGACGAGGGCCGAGAGATCACTCTCCGTCACCCCATCCAGGTCGATGCCCAGCTCGATGGCTGTCGCTCGAAGATCGAGGTCGGCCATGCCCCCTAGTCCTTCTCTACGTCCCACAAACCTCGCTCCGCCTGCGAGGATTGGCTAAGTATGGCCGAGAGGAGCCCCGCCGTGGTGAACGAAGAGGTCCGTCTGACCGCGTACTCGCACGCGGGCGGATGCGGGTGCAAGCTGTCACCCCTGGAGCTGGCCGACGTGATGCGCCACGTGAAGACGGCCTCGGCGGACCCCGCGGTGCTGATGGGTCTCGATACCCCCGACGACGCAGGCGTGTACCAGGTGGCGCCCGGCGTTGCGATCGTGCAGACGGTCGACTTCTTCACCCCGATCGTGGATGACCCGTACGACTGGGGCCGGATCGCGGCCACGAACGCGCTGTCGGACGTCTACGCGATGGGCGGCCGCCCCGTAACCGCCCTGAACCTCGTGGGATGGCCCCGTTCACTCGACTTCAACCTCCTCGGGCGCGTCCTGGAGGGCGGAGGCATCGTCTGTGAGGAGGCCGGTGTGACCGTGATCGGCGGTCACTCGATTGACGATCCGGAGCCGAAGTACGGCCTCGCCGTAACCGGCATCGTCGACCCCGACCGGGTCGTCGCATCGCGCGGTGCGCGGCCCGGCGACGAGCTCGTTCTCACGAAGCCGCTCGGGATGGGCATCATCTCGAGCGGCATCAAGGAAGGGAAAGCTAGCGAGGCCGCCGCCGCGGAAGCGATCCGGTTGATGACGACGTCGAACCGGGCCGCGTCGGAGGCGATGGTAGAGGTCGGAGTCAGCGCCGCAACCGACATCACGGGATTCGGATTGTGCGGTCATCTGGCCGAGATGCTGGGTGACGAGATCGGCGCGGAAGTCGACGCCGACGCGGTCCCGATGTTGCTTGAAGCGATCGAGCTGGCGCGCGATGGAGTCTTCCCGGGAGGGAGCAAGCGGAACCGGGAGGCGATGGCGGATCGCGTCGCGACCGGCGGCATCGACGAAGCCAGAGCCGCGGTTCTGTTCGACGCACAGACATCCGGGGGGCTGCTCATCGCAGTCGACCCCGACAAGGCCGAACGGTTGCACAGCGCACTCGCAGACCGCGGTGTGAACGCCGCGGTAACGATCGGTCGCATCGTCGACGCGCGCGGAGCCATAACGATCACCGGCGGATGACGGACGGCCTCAACCTCTCTCGTTCGATCGCGGACGAGATGATCGCTCACCTGCGCGCCGGGAGGCCTAACGAGGGCTGCGGCCTCCTGGCCGGCGAGGATGCGCTCGTAACCAAGGTGATCCGCATGACGAATGCGGCAGCGAGCCCGATGCGATACGCGCTGGATCCGAAGGAACAGTTCAGCGCGTACCGGTTGATCGAAGACGGGGGCTTGTCGCTGGCCGGCGTGTTCCATTCGCATACACATACCGAGGCATACCCGTCACCCACCGATGTTCGGCTCGCGAGCGAGGACGTTCCGTACGTGATCGTGTCGTTGGCCGAAGATCCTCCGGTCATCCGGGCGTTTCGGATCGTCAAGGCGAACTGGACCGATGAGACCGGCGAGATCGTGGAAGTCCCCGTGGTTATCGACGGTTGACTACGATGTCTACGCAGCATCGCCAAGGAGGAGAAGACGTGGCCGTACAGGTCCGCATACCAACGGTTTTCCGCAAGTACACCGCCGACCAAGCGACCGTAGAGGTTGCCGGTGGCACGATCGCGGACGTTATCGACCAGCTCGAAGCCAGTCACCCCGGTCTCAAAGAGCAACTGATGACCGCCGAAGGCGAGCTCCATCGATTCGTCAATGTCTACGTCAACGACGAGGACGCCCGATACCTCGAGAAGCTCGAGACGAAGGTGTCGGAGGGCGACACGGTCTCCCTGCTCCCTTCGGTGGCCGGCGGCTCTTCCTAAGCCGCATGAAGCATTCCTCGATCCTCGACGCCATCGGCAACACCCCTTTGGTCGAGGTGCCCAAACTCTGCCCCGTCGACAACGTGCGGATCTGGGTGAAGCTCGAGGGTCAGAACCCGACTGGGTCGGTTAAGGACCGGATCGCCATCGCGCTGATCGAGGCTGGTGAGGCATCGGGTGACCTCACCGATGACAAGGTCATCCTCGAGCCCACCTCGGGCAACACCGGTATCGCCCTGGCGATGGTCGCCAGCACGCGCGGCTATCGGTTCACGGCGGTCATGCCCGACAACGCGAGCGCCGAGCGGGTCCAGCTCCTCCAAGCGTTCGGGGCCGACATCATCTTCTCGGAAGGCGCCAAGGGAACGAACGGTTCGGTGGCGATGGCCCAAGAGCTCGCACAGGACCCGAAGTACTACATGCCGTTCCAATACGGCAATCCCGCGAACGTGGATGCCCACTACCGCGGGACCGGCCAAGAGATCCTCGACGACCTTCCCGACGTGAAGGCGTTCGTGGCCGGGCTCGGGACGGGCGGCACACTGATGGGTGTCGGCAAACGGTTGAAGGAGCACGATCCGAGCATCAGGATCGTGGCGGCCGAACCCCAACTCGGCGAGCTCGTGTACGGCTTGCGCTCGCTCGAGGATGGATACATCCCGCCGATCTTCGATCCCGACGCGATCGACGGCAAGGTGATGGTTACCGCGCGCGACTCGATCCTGTGGACGCGCTCTTTGCTCCAGAAAGAAGGGATCTTCGCCGGGATCTCCGCGGGGGCCGTGATCTGGGTCGCACAACGTGTGGCCGAACGGCTCTCCGCCGACGGCGGAGGAGACATCGCCTGTCTGTTGCCCGACGGGGGCTGGAAGTACATGTCCACCGAGGCCTGGACCCAAGACATCGACACGGCCGAGACGAACGTCGAAGAAGTGCTGTGGTGGTAGCGGACCCGAAGGCCGGTCGCCCGATCGGCATGTTCGATAGTGGTGTCGGTGGGTTGACGGTCGCCCGGGCAGTTATCGACCTGCTCCCGAACGAAGACCTCGTGTACTTCGGCGACACCGCCCGCTGTCCCTACGGGCCGCGGCCCCCCCAAGAGGTCCGCAAGTTCGCCCTCGAGATCATGGATTCCCTGGTCGAAGAGGACGTGAAGCTCCTCGTCATCGCGTGCAACTCCGCGTCCTCGATCGCGCTCAGCGACGCGCGCAGCCGATACGACGTACCGGTGATCGGCGTGATCGAACCAGGTGTCCGGGGGGCGATCGCAGCGACGCGCAATCGCCGCATCGGACTGATCGGGACCGAGGTCACGGTGCGGTCGGGGGCATACGACGACGCCGTGACGGCCAGTCGGGCGAACGTCACGTTGTTGTCGAAGGCGTGTCCTTCACTCGTCGATTTCGTCGAGAAAGGCGATACGACCTCCGACGAGGTCGTCGCGGCCGCGCAGGGCTACCTCGAAGAGCTGAAGGAACAGGACGTGGACACGATCCTGCTCGGCTGCACGCATTACCCTCTGCTGTCCGGGGTGATCCAGTACGTGATGGGGGAGAGCGTTGTGATCGTGTCGAGCGCCGAGGCGACCGCGAACGAGGTGTTCGCGAAGCTCCGCAACGACGGGCTGCTGAACCCGGCGCGTAGCCTCGGCATCCACCGGTTCATCTCGTCGAGCGAAGAAGGGATCTCGACCGAGCTCGGCACCCGTTTCCTCGGCCCGGAGTTCACCGAGGTCGAACACCGTCCGTGGGACAACCCATGAGCTTTTCGGTGACGGTTCTCGGCAGCTCGGGCATGTTCCAAACGCTCGACCGAGCCTGCGCGGGTTATCTGCTGCAGATCGACGGCGCCAACCTGTGGCTCGATGCAGGGGCGGGAACGTGGCAGAACCTGCTGCGGTCGATCGACTATGCCGACCTCGACGGGGTCCTTCTCACCCACGGCCACCCCGACCACACGACCGACGTGCTGCAGGCCTACCACGCACGCCGCTACGGCCAGGCCGAAGCGTTGGATCCGATCCCGTTGTGGGCGCCGCACGAGACGCTCGACCGGTTGACGATGTTCGCGAAGGGGATCGACGAGGCGTTCGACCTCAAGGCGATCACGGGCGATGACGAGATCAGCTTCCGCGGAGCCAATCTCACGTTCGTCGAGATGGCGCATCCCGAGCCGACACTCGGGGTCCGGGTCGAGCTCGGTGGGACGGTGGCGGCGTTCTCTTCGGACACCGGTGAGGCGGCCGATTTCGAGACACTCGCGGGCGGAGCCGACCTGTTCGTGTGCGAAGCGACCTCGCAGGAATCCGACGACCTGTGGGAGGGTCATCTGCGGGCCTCCCAGGCTGCCCGGATCGCGCAGCAGGTGAAGGTCAAGAGGCTGGTGCTGACCCACCTTCGCCCGGGCCGCGATCACTCGACTACCCTCGCCGAGGCGCAGGCGGCCGCACCCGGGTTGTCTATCGACCTCGCCGCGGACGGCATGAGACTGGAGCTCGCATGAACTATCAACGGACGGACCACCGGGGGCCGCGCGACCTGCGCGCCGTCGAGCTGCAGAGCGGCTTCATGCCGAACGCCGAGGGTTCCTGCCTCGTGACGATGGGCGACACGAAGGTGATCTGCACCGCCTCCGTTCAAGAAGGGGTGCCGCGGTGGCTCAAGGGCAAGGGATGGGGCTGGGTCACGGCCGAGTACTCGATGCTTCCTCGCTCGACCACCGAGCGCGTCGACCGAGAGGTCAACCGGGGCCGCGTAGGGGGCCGGACCCAGGAGATCCAGCGCCTCATCGGCCGGTCCCTGAGGGCCGTGACGGACCTAACGGTGATGGGCGAGTGGAGTCTCCTGATCGACTGCGACGTGCTTCAGGCCGACGGGGGGACACGCACCGCCTCGATCACCGGTGGATACGTCGCGATGCACCAGGCGGTCGAATGGATGAAGACGAACGGCAAGCTCAAGGTCGACCCGATGCACACCGCGGTCGCGGCGGTCAGCGTTGGCATCGTTGAGGGGACCCCGATCCTCGACCTCAAGTACGACGAGGACTCCAACGCCGAGGTCGACATGAACGTCGTCATGACGGGATCGGGGAAGTTCGTCGAGGTTCAGGGCACCGCAGAGAAGGGCGTCTTCGATCGCTCCGAGCTTGATGATCTGGTCAACATGGCCGAGAACGGGATCCGCGAGCTGTTGGAGATGCAAGAGAAGGTGCTCGCCGGCTGAAAGCTGTTTTCGCGTCGCGCAACCGACACAAGGCCGAGCAGGTCGCGGCATTGCTCACCGACATCGAACTCGTCGCTCTCGACGACATAGCACCAGATCTGGTACTGGAGGAGCCGTTCGACACGTTCACCGACAACGCGCTAGCGAAGGCACGTGCCGTGATGCGCGCGACCGGGCTGCCGGCGATCGCCGATGACTCCGGTGTCGAGGTCGACGCTCTGGACGGCGCGCCGGGTGTCCGCTCCGCCCGTTACGCAGGAGAGGACGCGTCTGACGCGGAGAACAACGCGAAGCTGGTGGACGAGCTTCGCCAGGTTCCCGAACCCGACCGCACCTGCCGCTACCGGTGCGTCGCGGTGGCGGTATTCCCCGATGGGGAGGACGTCATCGCCGAGGGATCGTGCGAGGGGCTCGTGGTTCTCGAGGGTCGCGGGACGCTCGGGTTCGGCTACGACCCCCACGTGATCCCGGAAGGCGAGACCCGGACCATGGGCGAGATCCCGCTCGATGAGAAACTAGCGTTCAGCCATCGTGGCCGAGCGTTCCGCTCGCTAGCCGAACAGCTTCGTCGTGGAGGGTCCCACACGTAGTAAGACACGACATCTTGTCGCGCCAGTCGTCACCGTCTATCTGGGTGAGCATGCCGCCGGCCTCCGCAACGATCGGCTGGAGGGCCACCACATCCCATTCCCGCAGGCTCGGCTCGACCATGATGTGGGCCGCACCGCGTGCCACGAGCATGTGGCCCCAGAAGTCCCCGAAACCGCGGCTTCGCCACGATCTCGTGATCAGCCGCTCGAAGAACTCGTCGAGGCCTGCAACCCGGAAGCTCGCGGCATCTGCGAACACCACCGTCGCGCCGGAGAAGTCGGTGATCGGGTCGACCGCGATCGTCTCTCCGTTCATACGGGCCCCGGACCCGATCGCAGCTTCGTAGGTCTCCCCAAGCGATGGCGCGTGCGCGACCCCTACGACTGCTCGATCGTCGATCTTCAGCCCTACCAGCGTGGCCCAGGCCGGGATCCCCGCCATGAAGTTGTTCGTCCCATCGATAGGGTCGAGGACCCAGGTCGGAGTCTCCGCGGTGGCAGGGCCGCCGCCGGCCGAGGTGAGCCCCTCCTCCTCGCCGAGGATGTTGTGGTCGGGATAAACGCGCGCGATCCGGAGGCGCATCTGGGCCTCGGCCTTCCAGTCCGCTTCGGTGACCCAGGTGCCGTCGTCCTTCTTCTTGGTCTGGGGGTCCTTGCGGTAGTGGCCTTCGGCGATGCGCCCGCCGATCTGTGCCAGCTCGCGGGCGAACTCGAGGTACTCGATGAGCGCGCTCACTCGGCGGCCTCGGCGCGCGCGGCAGCGATCGTTCGGTTGTTGATGATCGGCAAAGCGGCCAGCGCCATGATGACAAGGGCGATGAACTGAAGGACGAACGGCGAGCGCAATCCGTACACGCGGCCCATGATCCCTCCAAGCGCGGCGCCGATCGGCATCGACCCCCATCCGAGCAGCCGGTAAACGCTGTTCACGCGACCGAGCAGCCGGTCCGGGATGATCGCCTGACGAAGGGAAACGGTGATCACGTTCCACACCACGGCGGTGAAACCGAAGATCGCCGACATCGCCCCGACCACGAACGCGTTCGAGGTCAACGCGATCCCGAGCGACGAGATAGCTCCTCCGAGCACCATCGCGATCAAGGTCGTGCCCGGTCCGGCTTTGCTGAGCCGTGATGCAGCCAGGCTTCCGATGAGGCTCCCGACGGTTCCGGCACCCAGCAGGATCCCGTATCCGACCTCGGAGAGGTTGAGGATCTCGAGGGCGTAGAGAACGAAGATCGAGAAACCGGCCATAGAGACCCCGTTCCAGATGCCGAGCATGATCGCCAGCGTGCGGATCAAGCGGTGCTGCCACAACCACCGCAGGCCTTCCGCGATGTCGGTCCGGATCGTAGTGGCTGGTGCGGTTTCATCCTGTGACGCTCGGAACGAGCCGGCCATCATGGCGATCAGTACGGCCGAGATCGCGAACGACGCTGAATCCAACAGGAACGGAACGGCGGCCGCTGCCGCGAACAGGAACCCACCAAGCGGAGGGCCGATGAACTGGTTGTTGATGATCTCGGCCGCGTAGAGCCTGCCGTTGGCTCTCTCCAGTTGGGACCGTTGGACCACCGCCGGCATGATCGCCTGCGCGGAGTTATCGAAGATCGTCTCGGCGCACCCGAGCAGGAATGCCACGATGTAGAGAACGATGAGCGACGACGCGTCGAAGAGGACCGCCAGGCCGAGCCCGAGCATCAGCAGGGTACGGACCCCATTCGCGATGCTCATCGCGAGCCTCTTGTCGATCCGGTCCACGAGCGCACCGGCAACCAACGCGAACAAGAACCACGGAAGCGTGGCCGCGAGGTCGATCGCGGCTACCTTCGCCGGGTCGCGGGTCAAGGACGCGGCGAGCAACGGCATCGCGGTCCACCGGACGCCGTCGCCGATGTTCGAGATCGCCGACGCGGTCCACAGCTTGTTGTAGTTCGGACCTAAGGGGTCATGAGAGCTCTTGAAGATGCGCCCCAGCCCCCGCCGCGGAGGCTGAGCGCCTGGAGTCTCCGGAAGTGGCTCCGAGCTAGTCACGACCCGGCACGATATCGGGACCAGGGGCAGTCCCGGACCCGTAACATCAGCGTCCCGCGGGCGTGGAGGAACGGCAGACTCGCCGGCTTTAGGTGCCGGTGCTCGAAAGAGCGTGGGGGTTCAAATCCCTCCGCCCGCACGATCGGACTGAGTTTCTGTACTGGACTACCGGATAGCGGAAGTAGCGGACAGAAACTCGATCTGGGGCCCCCGTGCGGCCCTATCAATGCGACCAAAATCTGACTAGTCATATCGGACCCGCGCAAAAGGGTCTGAATGGGGCATTGGCCTGGGCACTGAGGTTCCAGACCATTGATGCCGATAGTCCACACGGCGAATCGACATCTTTCTCTAAAGGGGTTGGTCCAGATCTTCGGCTCAGTTCATGCGCTCAGAAAAACCATCTGCACGGCTGTGGCGGCGGTTTCGGTAGCAGCTCTGGTGGTGGGACCGGCTCAGGCTCTCCCATCGTCGAAGGGGTTCGGCCCGGCCATCGACGCCCAGGGCTATGACGGTCAATCGAGGTGTTCCCCGGATCCGAAACCCGGGATGGTTGCGTTCCAGCGGATCCTTCACGCTCAGTTCCCAAGCATCGGTTACGGCTACATCAGCCGCGCATGTTCCGTCGGTGGTCAGAGCGAGCACAAGGAAGGCCGCGCCCTCGACTGGCCGGTGAACGCGGCATACGGATCGCACCGCAAGATCGCCAAGAAGGTCATCGACTGGTTGTTGGCCGAGGACCGCTACGGCAACGAGGCAGCAATGGCGAAGCGTTTCGGGATCATGTACCTCATCTGGAATCGCCGGATATGGGGTTCATGGGGCGGGTGGGACACCTACTGCGTCCAGAAGCCGCGCGGCTGTATCGATCCCGAGGACAAGGACCTGCGTAGCCCCCACACCGATCACATCCACTTCAGCATGTCGCGCGCCGGTGCCAAGAAGCAGACGACGTTCTGGAAGCGCGAGCGTTCGATGCTCGCAGGCATCGCATCGCACCCTTCCTACGGCTACTGGGAGCTCGGCCGAAACGGTGGCGTCTCTCCGTTCGGCACCGGCTGGTACGGCTCGAAGTCGGACACGTTCCTGAAGAAGGCTGCTACCGCCATGGCGTCCACCCCCAGCGGTTACGGCTACTGGATCGCGACGAAATCGGGCCGGGTGTACGCGTTCGGCGATGCCCGTCACAAGGGCCAGATCCGCGAGGACGGCCTCACGATCGTCGCTATCGAGCCCACGCCGACTGGAAACGGCTACTGGCTGCTCGCAAAGTCGGGCCGGGTATCGGCGTTCGGGGATGCAGGTTTCCGCGGATCATCGCGCGGAAGTGGATCCCCCGTCGTGGCCATGGCCGCGACGTCGACGGGCAAGGGCTACTGGCTGTTCGCGTCCGGTGGCAAGGTCTTCCCGTTCGGCGACGCTGGTGACTTCGGCGGCCTTGCGGGAGAGTCGTCGGCTCCGATCGTCGGCGGCGACAACTTCGGTGACGCGGGCTACTGGCTCGCTACCTCCGGGGGCCGCGTGGCGGCTTTCGGTGCCGCGCCGAAGCTCGGTGGCGCGGATGGGCTGGGTTCGACGGTCGTCGGCATGGCCGCTAACCCAACCGGTACCGGCTACTGGCTGCTCACCCGGAAGGGTCGCCTCGCAACGATCGGCGAGGCCGTGGCTCTGGGTTCGCTCGGCAACTAGCGGTCGAAGACGCGTTCGTCACACCTAGTACCGCCTGGCGAGAGTCAGTGTGACCAACGCGCTGATCCCAAGTGAGACGAGGTCCAGTACGACCCCGAACCGCCGGTCTAGCTAGCGGCCCTCGCCGAGTCCGATCACGCCGAGTCGGGTCGCGACCTCGAGCAGAGCATTCTGCACCTGGTCTCCCGTGCATCGTCCCGTGCTGAGCGATTCTTCGTAGTCGGTCATGTTGTGGGACGGCGCTGCGATACCGGCCGCGTTTGCTGCCCTGATGTCGTACTGCTGCGCCGGGATGATGTAACCGAGGTGATCGTTGGCCATACCTAGAACCATCGTGTTCCGTGTGCGTGACACATAGTCCTTTGTCACGAGGCTGATCGAGGCGAAGATCTCGCCGGGCGCTTGCATGATCGCGATCGCGTCCCCTGCGTAGTTCTCCGGATCAGTCCTGATCTCCCCGGAACCGGGCGAACCGATGAGGAAGCCACCGACTGGAGTCTTGGCACTCATCGCGGAGGCACCGACACAGCTGGGGCTATTCCCGCCACCCACCTGCTGGACGCTGGTCGATGGACCGTCCGCGTGGGGGCCGGGGATCGTGGTGTCTCGGACAAAGATGCCGGCCTTGTTGGCAGCGATCAACGAGAAGTTGTCGGCCGGGACCGTGATGATCTGTTGATCGGTGACGATGTCGTTGGAACTGAGGGTGTGACCGGTCCGTTCGGCAGACTCCATGATGAGCTCCGCCAGACCGTAGCCATGACCGTCGCGCCCGAAGTCGCGGCGGACCGTCTGGTCCCCGAGTCCACCCGGGATAAAGACCGTGTTGCCGCCCCACTTCTCGTTCAGCCGCTCCGCGAGATGACCGACGAATCCGCTATGGAGGTCGTGGTTGCTCGCGGTGACGGTCGTGTGAACCGAGTAGTTCACGAGGGTGCTGATCGTCCTGCCCGGTTCGACCGGTCCCGGCTCACCGCCCGATGGGGGAGCAGCGATCGCCCGAAGCCAGTTCAATTCGTAGTCTGGGATAGCGCGGGTAACGCGGCGCCGGTCTACGTTGAAAGGCTTCGCAGGAGTTGCGCCGGTTTGCAGGGTGGCGAGCTGCATGTTGTCGACGGCTTCTCTGATCGCGTCCTTGGTTGCATCGCGGACCAACTCGAAGTACCACGCTGGTGACGCCATCGCCGTGTCCGCGCTTGCGTGGGTGTGAGTCGCCGCGATAACGAAGTTCTGTGGTGGGATGTTCAAACCCTCATCGGCGAATTCGGTCGACAGAGACTGTGCGATCGCGCGCGATCCACAGGTGTCCTGCGGCATGGGTGCTTCCGGATCGTCGGGGCAGAACTTGGGGTCGACCCCGTAGAACCAGGAGATGGTGTCGAGGCCAGTGAACACGATCGTGCTCTCCCCGTTGGAGATCGCTAGAGCTCGCGCGTAGACGCCCAGATCATGGGCCTCGTCGACTCCTGTCGCCCACTCGTTGTCGAACGTTCGAAGGCAACCGACCTTTGTGAAGGGCGTGTAGAACTGCTCTTCCCCCTCGTCGAAAGACTGGTGGAAACGGTTGCAGTTAACGTCCCCATCCGATTGATCACCGGGATCGGCGACGTCTTCCTCGGGGTCGTGTCTTAGCCACGGTCCACCTTCGTTCACGGGGACGGGAGCGATCGAGACGTCCGAGGCCCCAACCTTGAACAGTCCTGGAGGCAGTTTCTGACCGGCTTCTAGAGTTGCTGCTTCGGCGCTTGCCTGCTGAAGAGAAGCGTCGGCGGTGACCGCCTGTGCGGGTGGTTCGGCTGAAGTACCGGCCCCAACCGGGATGAGGCCGGACGTGGCCCAGGCCACGCTGAGGACGAGCGCGCCGGTGAGCGCGCCGACGATCACGGAGTTCAGGACGCGTCGCATCGGACGGGGATTCGCCGGCGATTTGGTATGTCCTGCGTAGCTTGCCCCACTTCTGTCACAGGGGATCCCCGAACTAAGCTGCGCACGTGGCAGACGAGAACGGCCCCCCGGCCCCCCCATCTCCGTTCGTCAACCCTCCCAAAGCCGGGGTCCCTCCTCCTCCCACGACCCCCATGACCCCGGCAGTACCTCCGGTCGGAAACGTCGCCCCTGCGGGCCGGGGACGCACGATCGGGATCGGGTCACCCGTGGCGATCGTCGTGGGGCTGATCGCAGCGGTCGGTGCGTTCTTCCTGGTACAGAACCTCCTCGATGAAGACCGCGTCGCGCCCACGGCGGAAGAGGTCGCGATGGCGTTCATCCCCGTCGCCGGTTACGAGTACCTGGATATGCCGGCCGAGGCAATGGAACCGCTCCGGGAAGCGTTCGCGGCCGAGCCCATCGCGAACGAGACGATCGAGCATTTCGACGCGCGCCAGCTGACCCAGGGTGGCGCGCCTTCCGCCGTGGTGTTCATCCTCTCGGTCGACCCAGACTCGATGGCAGGAGATTTCGAGGAGGCCTACATCGCCGGGTTCAACGAGTCCGCCGGTGCGACGGTCCAGGATCTGGATCTAGGTGACGCGACCGGGCACATCGCGACGACCCCGATGGGCACGGTGGCGTTCTTCTTCGACACCGACGGCTATGCGTTCAACGTCGTCGGGCGCGACGCGGGCTCCGTCACCGAGATCGCCCGTGCGCTCGAGCAGGGGAACTCCTAGAGCGCTTCGGGCGCCAGGCCCTCGGCCGGTTCGACGGGCTTCTTCCCTCGTTCTACCCGCCAGATGCTGAAGGCCGCCGTGGCCGCCGTCAGCCACGCGGCCCCCAGGAGGAACCCCCCGACCACGTCGGTGATGTAGTGGACACCGAGAGCGAGTCGCGTGAACCCGATCGTCAGAACGAGCGTGACGATCCCGGCGATCACCCGCAGCCGCCACCTCCGGGCGATCACCGGCAGGAACGTCAGAAGCAACGAGCCGTAACCCACGACCGACGACATCGAGTGGCCCGAGGGGAAGCTCTTGCCGTGCGCAGTCGCAACCGGGTCTTCGAGCGATGGGCGCGGTCGGTCGACGGCGATCTTGACGATCGAATCGATCAACCCGCCGAGCAGTCCAGTCACGACTAGATAGATGGCAAGGCGCGGGTGGCCCTGGCGCCACATGTAGTAGGCGGCCCCCCCGGTGAGGAAGTAGAACCACAGCGGCCCCCCCATGAAGCTGATGATCTGGAGGACGTTCACGAGCGTGGGGGAGTCCCTGACCCCCTCGTGCAGGGTGCGTGCCGCCGACGTGTCGAGCCGGGTCAACGGGCCTTCTTGAGTCACCTCTCGCAGGAGCAGGCCGAACGGCACGGCCGCCACCAGGATCGCGATGACGAAAAGGGTGAGGCGCAGCCCGTAGCGATGGGCGGGGTCGAATCGCCTCTTCATCATCTCGCTCAGACTCATGGGTCTGATGTTTGCCCTTTCATCCCGGTGAGCAAAACCTGGCGATGAAGCTCCGTGATCTTCCCCGCGAGGCGTTCCTGTGGCTGGCGGGGCTCCGTCTCGTGGTCGGCCTCGCGGCCATCCCGCTGGCCCCATTCCTCTATCGCCAGCACTTCATCGTGCTCGTGCTGATGCGCCCCACGAAAGAGGTCCTGTTGGCGGCGGGCTTCCTGATCCGTCAGGGCAAGGTCGACCTCGGCCCGGTGCTGCTCGCATCGATTCCCCTGATGCTCCTCGGCGTGTGGCAGTTCTTCTACCTGGGGCGCGTGTACTCGAAGGAGATCCGCGAGGGGGAGGTCCCCGGTATCGGGGGCCGATTGATCGCTCCGGACAAGGTCAAGAAGCTGCAGAAGGTGCTCGACAAGAAGGGGCCGCGACTGATCTTTCTCGGGCGGCTCGCGGTGTTCTCGTCGGCGATGGTCGGCGCGGCCGCGGGGGCCGGCAAGATGTCGTCGCGCGACTTCCTCGTCCCCGACGGCCTCGGCGCCCTGGCTTCGACGGCCATCACGCTTGCCGCCGGCTACTTCTTGGGGGCCGCGTACGAGAAGGCAAGTCCACTGCTGACCGTGCTCGGCGTGCTGGCGCTGGCCGGCGCAGGGGTGCTCCTCGGTCGTTACCTGCGACGGGTATGAGTCAGCCGACGGGGGCATAGATCGTGAGTGGTTGGGCTCTTTTCTCGATGAAGAACTCCTCGGGACCGTCGAACGTCTCCCCGTCGCGCGCAAGTCGCAAGGGACCGTTCAGCGAACGGATCTTCACCTGTGACGCGAGGCGCTGCTCGTAGATCCGGCTCCGACCAAGCCGGCCCGTGAGCACCGACGCGATCAGCCTCGTCCGTCCCCATGACGCCGCGTCGATGATCCGGATGTCGAGCTGCCCATCGTCGAGTCGCTCGCGCCACGCGGGCGCGAAACCACTGGGGTGGTAGCGGCAGTTGCCGATGAAGATCATCCAGATCTTGCGTGGCTCGTCGTCGATCTCGACCTCGGTCGGTTCGCCTTTTCTAAGGACGCGCCACAAGGCGAACACGAGGGCGGGCCATTTCCCGATCCTGTCCTCGAGCCTCTCGCGCGCATCGACGAGCTCCGGGTACGCGCCGAAGCTTGCGGTGTTCAGGAACGGCCTGTCCGCGATCGTCGCCACATCGAGGGCGATCGCATCGCCGGCTTGCATGGCGGTGACGGCGTCATCGAGTTTCTCGACCCGGATGTCGCGCGCTAAGTGGTTGAGCGTTCCGCCGGGGAACACGACCAACGGAACCTTGTGCTCGGTCGCGACCTCAGCGGCAAGGTTGATCGATCCGTCACCCCCGCATACACCGAGCACGCGGGCACCCTCGGCAGCGCGCTCGATGACGGCCTCGAGGTCATCGTCGTCGGTATCGACCTCTTCGATCACCGCCTCTGGAAGGGCTTCGGATAGTGGCTTCAGCAGGTCGCGTGCCAGCGGGGAACCGGCCGACATGTTGACCACAATGGTCAGGCCTGTGCCCGACGTTATGGATTCGACCTCGACGCGCGTTACCTGATGTGGACCGAGCTGATCCGATGGCGCAACCGGCCAGAACGAGCGTGTCGCCAGGGCGACGGTCGAACCGAGGATCGATCCCACGATCACGTCGCTCGGGTAGTGCACACCGGTGTAGATGCGCGAGAAGGCAACCGCACCGGCGAGCGGACCCAGGGCCGGGGCCAGGTAAGGCATCTCGAGCGATGCACCGACCGCGAAGGCGAATGCAGATGCCGAGTGCCCCGATGGGAACGACGTCGAACGCGGAGCGCGGCTCAGTCGCCGGACCACGGGCACGTCGTCGATCAGCGGGCGCGGGCGGCGCGACGCGTACTTCAATGGCCCGTTCGCGATCGCCGAGCTGATCCCGATCGACAGGAGGCCGCGCGCCGCCGCGCGGCGACCGAATCGCCCACCCACCAGACCGAGCAGTGCCGCGATCGCCATCCACAAGACAGACTTGTTGGCGGCGCGGCTCAACCGGGGAAGGGTCTTGTCCAACTCCGGCGCGTGCCCCCGGGCCGCGCGCCGGAACCACTCGACGTCTTTCGCGTCGATCCAGCGAAGCAAGCTCTTGATCGTCATCTCCAACCCTTACCCAATTAACTCTGCGTGAGCTCTTGACTACAGCGCGTGGCTGCGATGAACTTGCCCGGGCCCCCGCCCGGGGGCGTTATCGCGGGCGATACAAGGAGGTAGATGTTTTGAAAGCTGGGCAAAAGCTTGCACTGCTTACGGCAGTGACGGCAGTAACGATGGGGATACCCGTGGTGGCCAACGCACAAGCCACCGCGGACTACACGGTCGAGATGGGCGGTGAGATGCCGCACGGATTCAGCACCCGGGTGATGGCCCCGCTGATCAACGGGCAGCCCACGATCGACGTTGCTACGGGCTCCGTCATCGATCTAGTCGGTGGGGCTCTACTTATACCCGCCGGGGAGAACCCCCAGGATTGGGCGGCGGAGAACACGGGGGGACTGGATCTTCCTTTCAGTCAGATAGCCAGCGATCCCGATGCCGACCTGACCGAGCCATTCCCGACCGTGGCGCCATATCGCGCTCACCTGTTCGGACTTCCGGCGACCGACCCAGACTGCGGCGCGGCAGCAGAGTCGCCCTGTGCCTTCAGCGGTAGCGGAACGCTTTTCGGCGGGGACCGGTCCCCCTTCGACGGCCACTTCTTTGTCGAGGTAACAGCTCTTCCGGGGACGACCCTGTGGGCGGTGAACCCGACGAACGTAAATCGGCAGTCATCGCTTCGAATCCGCATCGTGGCCACAGGCGTTTCGACGCAGGAGTTTATCGATGAGGCGCGCGACATGTGGGTGGCTCATGAGCAAGACACGGCCAAGGCCCTCTACGAGAAGCTCAACACCACCTCCACCAAACACAAGACAAAGTCGGGACAGGTCGTGCACGACGGCTATGTGGGTTACGACACAGAGACCCTCGTCCTCTTCGACATGTTCCCGGCCAACATCGTCGTCAAGAAGGGAGAGAAGGTTCGCTGGCACTTCTCCCATGTATCGATCGAGATACACGGTGCCGCGTTCCCCTTGAAGGCGGGTCTAAACGCAGCCAACAATGGGTTCATTCCGGTTTGCGACCCGGACGGAACCGGTGAAGGCCCCGACACCTTCAGCGTCGACTTCGAGACGTTCTCGTGTCCGGAGGGAAGTGGTGAGCTCGAGCTCGATCTGACCGCCGACATCACTGACGAAGTCGGCGATGGGAGATACCCCGGTGGTGCCCAGAAGGTCGAAAACTCGGGTCTTCGCGGCGAGGACATCCCATCGGCAACCGGTCTCGCCGGTGGCCAAGGGACCTGGGACGTGGTCTTCACCAAGGCCAATGCGAAGGGCTACAAGTACGTATGCACGGTGCACGGCCGCGGCATGCTCGGCAAGGTCACGGTCAAGAACTAGAGCATCGAACTAGCAGCGAAGAGGGGCGGCCTTCGGGCCGCCCCTTTCTCGTACGCATCAGGTGATCTCCCGAGGGCACCTCCCATGACTCGGAAACACTCCTCCTCTTTCGTTAGCCTTGCGGGTATGGCCCAACCGACTGCCAGCCGGCCTCATATCCCCGACTACGGTCTGCCGACCACGACCACAGGCTTGATGAAGTGGAGTCAGGTCGAGGAGCGGCTCGAAGCCTCGAAGCACTACTGGTTCGCGACGACATCTCCCGGCGGCAAGCCCCACGTCAATGCGATCTGGGGGGTGTGGGTCGGCGGCGCTCTCTACTCCGGTGGCGGGCCCGACGTGCGCTGGGCCAGGAACCTCGTTGCCGACCCGCGCATCGCGGTGCACCTCGAGGACGGTGAGAAGGTCGTGATCGTCGAGGGCCGCGCGGAGCGCACCTCGACCGAGGATGACGACGAGGTCAAGTCCGTGAAGGCCGCGTACAAGAAGAAGTACAACTTCGACCATCCAGCGCCGTTCTGGAGGATCACACCGAGTCTCGCGTTCGCATGGACGCGCTTCGAGAAAGACGCGACCCGCTTCAGGTTCTGAGACACACGTTCTTCCTGCGACCAGCTCCGCTATCCGGAGCTGACGTACGAAAGAAAGAAGGTTCTTCCCGCTAAACCGAGGAGAACCGAAGAAAAAGGGGGCCCGAAGGCCCCCTCGTTCTTTCCCCCCAGCCTCACAAGATCTTCGACGAAGGTCTCGCGAACCACCTGTGCCGACGCCGGAGCGAGATGCCTGCGATCGGGACAAGTGCGAACAGGAAGAAGAGGTCCTCGGGGGCCACGCCCTCCACGGGAACACCCAGGTCTGAAGTGTCGTGGTTCATCGAGTTCTCGAGGATGTAGAGGCCCGTGTAAGTGAGCGCGTAGTCGCGCAAGCCGTAGCGGTGGTCGTTGACCTCGGTGGGCATCCCAAGACCGCCACCGAGGATGCGGATCTTTCCTTCGCCCAGCTCGAGCTCACCTACGGACGTGCGGGTCCCGTTATCCGAGCCGCCACCTCCGGGCGCCGTGGTCGCGACCGTGTAGCCGTCGGCTGCCTCCCACGCCGTCCGATCGACGACGCTCATCGGCGACTGGTCGTTGCCGATCCCGTAACCGATCAAGGTGTACTCCGCAAGCTGCCGAGCGTTCAGACGCAGACGCTGCACCATCGGGTGCTCGAAGTCCTCGATGTTGGCGTACGGCTGGTAGACGTTGATGTCTGTAATGGCTTCGGGGGCGACGACCCCCAGGTCGCCCAGTGCATGCAGAGCCTTGTCGGTGAGCACCAGGTTCCCACCACGCTCAACCCAGGCTCTGATGTTGGCGTAATAGCTCGTCGGATCCACCGGTGGTCCGGATGGCTCGTCGGGGAGCGGGACATCCGCGAGGACCAACGTGTCTACTGCGTCGAGCGCAGCTGGATCCGATGCGACTTCGCCTGAGGTGAGAGAGACGAACGGGTGCTCGAGCAGGGGGCTCGTGTCTTCGAACCACTGCATGTTCGTCGCTTCGTAAGGCCGCTGCGGCACGGGCTGGCCGTTGCGCCCGATCCCCGGTGACTCGGATGGGTTCGGGCCCGGAGGACGCCCGGCGCCATTCTCGTCGTTGTCCGTGACGGTGTCGGGGTTGAAGACGTAACCCGGCACGCCACCACCGGTTGGGATGGTGACGTTGTCGACGTTGAATTCGTCTTCCTGGTAGAGGGCGTACGCCATCGCCGTCTTGATGATGGCGCGCGTGGCGTTGATGTGATTCTCCTGGAGGTAAACGGTCCACTTGTTGCCCGGGGTGGAGTGGTTCAGCCAGATCTCATAGTCCATCCCGGTGACACCGAGGTCGGTCGCGAGGTAGTCGCCGATGAAGCCGGTGTCGGTGTAGCCCAGCGTGTCCCACACGGTTGCCCATCGTGCGGGCTTCTGCGGGGTGTACCCGGTGCCCGACGGGTCGCCATCGTTTCCGTCGGCCGTCTGTTCTTCGATCTGGTTCGAGATCCCGAGGAACAGCGTGTCGTCGATCACCGACTTGGTTCGTTCCGCGATCGCCATCAGCCGCCGGTGATCGACTGAGTCGAACTGACCCGCGGGATACATGATGTCGACGTACGCATTGCTGGTCGTCTCGCCGTGGACGTCGGCCCCATAGGCCATCAAGCCATCGACGCCCGCGGCTGCGATCTCGTGCATGAACTGATGTCCGTAGAGCATCTCGCTCTCTTCGAGCGGGTTGCGGTTGTGATTGATCCGTCCGACGGTCGGCATCTGACGGTTCAGGTCGGTCCCGAAGCTGTTGCCGCGCGTGAAGCTCCCACCGGCGCCCCGTGCGAGGTCCCCGGAGACCCAGCCGTCGATGTTGAAAGCGATCAGATAAACGGCCTCTTGTGCGAGGAGATCGCGCACGGGGATGTCGTGGAACTCGGGGTCCACACCTGTCGTTGAGTCGTAGTTGTCCACGCCATCGGTGATGGTCCCGTTCGCCTCGGCCGCCATCGCAAGGTCCTCCGCAGTGCGCACGCCACCCTCGCGCCCTCCGGCCTCGTTACCGTGCACCGAGAGAGAGAACAAGAGCGTCTGCTTTCCGTCATCCGGGACCTGGTGGTCGGTGATCTTGATGACCCAGATGTCGCGGCCGTCACCGGTGTCGTTCTCCATGTAAGGACGGATCTCGTCCGGGCCGGCGCTTACCGCGTCCTCGCCATAGAGCTCTTTCAGGGTGAAGACAGAGATCCAGCGTGGGTAAAGGGTTTCGAGGTACTCGATCCCGGACTGGAACTCGCGCTGGCCGGTGACCGGATGCGGGTCGTACTGGATGTAGGAGTGGGTCAAATACGACTCAGGGAAAACGCGGTTGCCGCACACAGCACGGGGAGGCCCCCCCGGGCTTCCATCGGACGCTGGCGTGAGATCGGTGCAAACCGGCGTTGCCGAAGCGGCCGGAGCGATCACAAGTGAGCCGGCCAGGATTGCGACGGCTGCCAATAGGCGAACAACGCGAGTCATAGATCCCCCTTCTAGGACTGTGGTTGCGGGAGGGTTCTCCTCTGTCGGAGTCGTCCCTTTTGTGCGTATGCACAACGATGTGCGGTCGGGCTATGGGCGGCCCGACCCGTCTGAGGTAGGCAGATCGCGGAGCGGGCGCAGGAATCGGTTGAAAGCCGTCTAACCAGGCGTTTGGGCCATATGGCCCTCAATCACCCATTCCCGAACAGGAGATCCGATGCATCTTCGCAACCGTTCCTTGGCGCTGGCCGCCGGCCTCGCCATCCTGGGGGCCGCGCTCCCGCTGGCAACCGTCACCGCCGCGCCGATCGTCCCCGTGACCACAGCCGTCTCTTGTGATCCGATCGACACAGCGGCCTGCATGCTGCCGTTCCCGAGCGATTTCTTCACCACCGCAGATGCCACGACCGGCACCGGGCTAAGGATCAACATCCTTCCCGACGCGATGCCGCGCAACGGCTCCGAGGTGACCGAGGGCGGCGAGGGCAAGCCCGTCGACCCGACGGAGTGGAACCGCAACGACGGATGGTCCCCCGGTGCCATGGTCATGACCAAGGTCGCAGGGATCGATCTCCACCAGACATGGGGCACCGCCGATCGCGCTGTCAGCGATGTCGGGCTCAACGAGTTGGGCTACTTTGATTACCGCGACCAGATCACCGACATCAACCTGTCGACCGCCGATGACTCGCCGATGGTCATCCTCGACACCACGACGGGCGAGCGCTTCCCGTTCTGGTCCGAGATCGACCTGCACCCGAACGCGGACGACAACCCTGCGACCCCGATCGACGAAACGGATCGTGTCCTGATCCTGCGGCCGGCTCGCAACTTCGACGAGGGCCATCACTACGTAGTTGCGTTGCGCAACCTGAAGGACTCAACCGGCGCGACCATCCCGGCACAGGAGCCGTTCGCGTCGTTCCGCAACGGAACCACGCCCACGGTGCCGGAGACGCCCATCGTCGCCGGGCGACGCGCCGATTTCACGGACCGGATCTTCCCGGCCCTTGCCGAGGAAGGCATCGACATCAGCGAGCTCTACCTCGCGTGGGACTTCACGATCGCGAGCGAGCGGAATCTGTCGGAGCGTGCCTTGACCATCCGCGACGACGCCTTCAAGAATGTCCTAGGTGATCTCGACCTGGGCGACCGCAAGGTCCAGGGCTCGGCGCCCGCGTTCACGGTTGAGAACATCGCGGACCGCAGCGATGGCTGGATAGATTCGTTCGGTGTCGAGCATCAGCAGCAGATCCGCCGAGTACGCGGCACCATCACCGTTCCCAACTACATGGACCGGGTGCAGAACACGACGGGCAGGGTCGAGTACGACCACGAGGCGTGCGTTCCCGATCCTGTCGACGAATGCACTTACACGGACATGCCGGTACCGGGCTCCCGTTTCTACGACGATCCGACCGATGCCGACTCGCTTCCCGATCGGAGCCCGATCGAGCCCGACGTCACCGTTCCGTGGGTCTGCGATGTCGTTCTCACGCAGGACCAGCAACCGGTCGGAGAGCAGATCCCCGGCTTGTATGGACACGGCCTCCTGGGCACGCGCGATCAGGTGGGCGACCTCAAGACTCCCCGTCGCAATGGACCGTTCATGGGCTGCGCGGTGGACTGGTGGGGCATGTCGTTCTCGGACCTCCCGACCGTGGTCGCGATCATCGGGGACCTCTCTCAGTTCCCGTCATTGGCGGACCGCGCTCAGCAGGGCTTCCTGAACTTCATGTTCCTGGGCCGCGCTCTCGTGCACCCGGATGGTTTCGCATCACACCCCGCGTTTCAGAACGGTGACGGAACCACCGAAGGTGATCGGTTGATCCACACCACGAACAAGACGGATGGCACCGGCGAGCCGGCGAAGCTCTACTACGACGGCAACAGTCAGGGCGGGATCATGGGTGGCTCTCTCATCGCCTTGTCGCCCGACATCCACCGCGGCATCCTCGGCGTCACCGGGATGAACTACTCGACGCTCCTGCAGAGGAGCATCGACTGGGAGAACCTCTACGCGATCCCGTTCTATGCGAACTACCAGGACCCGATCGAGCAGCAGATCGCGTTCGCGCTGATGCAGATGTTGTGGGACCGCGGCGAGACGAACGGCTATGCGGCCCACATGACCGACGACCCGTACGCGGACACGCCGAAGCACGAGGTCCTTCTCCAGGTCGGCTACGCGGACCACCAGGTGACGAACCACTCGGTGGAGGTCGAGGCGGCCACGATCGGCGCGCCGCTGATGGAGGGTTTCGCGGCCCACTGGACCGACCCGAACGAGCCGTCGCGGATGTTCCTGCCGGTGGCGGAGTACCCGCACGAGGGCTCGGGTCTCGTCTACTGGCACAGCGGCAACGCGACGCCTCCGAACGGGAACCTTCCGGCGACCCACAACGGCGATCCCCACAGCCACGGGCGTGACGAGAACGCATCCGGGTGGCAGGAGGCTCAGTTCATCCTCACGGGTTATCTAGTCGATGTGTGCAACGGAGGTCTGTACCTGACCCGTCGTCACCCCGACAACGGCAATGTCGCGAGCTGCCAGCAGCCGACATGGGCCCCCGGGACCTACGACACCGGCCCTCCCTCGGGGTTCTAGGGCCCAACAAACAGTTGCGTTGCTGTTACGCCCGCCGGTCGATGCTTGTTGAACCCTAAGCATCCATGAGGCTTCTTCGCCCGTATACAGATACGGGTGAAGTAGCCATTGTCGACTGGGAGGAGATCTCGTGATCCACAAGGGCTTCGTCGTAGCGCTAACTACAGTCGTCATCCTCATCGGTGGTTGTGGGGGCGACGATGCCGAATCCGGAACCGACACCGGAACCGACACGGGCGGTTCCGAGTCGGTAAGCCTGACCGCCGCGGAGTTCGCATTCGACCCGAGTGAGCTATCAGCCCCCGCCGGTAGCACAATCGAATTCACGAATGCCGACGAGGCCCCCCACACCTTTACCGCCGAGGATGCAGGCCTCGATGTCGATGTCGAAGCGGGCGGGTCGGCGACTATCGATCTCGCCGATGTCGAGCCGGGTACCTACGATTTCCTCTGCACGATCCACCCCGACACGATGACGGGGACCCTGGAAGTTACTGAGTAGTCGTGCCGGGGGGCGTCTTCACCACCCCCTGACCGCCGAGTGGTGACTCAGCCACCTATACGGTGCTTAGTCACCACTCGGCTTGCCTTTGGGCGTTTGCACAAGAGGAAATGCGGACGGATGGGACAAACCCTCCCCCATGACAAACCTCTTGAAGCGCCTCATGGTCGCCGGCATCGCCGCCGCCCTCGTTACAACCGGCCTCACGAACCCCGCCACCGGACCGGTTTATAGGGGTCTAGCCCTCGTTTCCTCTCCGGCCCTGACGGCCGATCTCGAACGGTTCGCCCAGAAGGTCGCCGGCATCGCCGCCGGCGAGGATCCGTCGAGCGAGCCGAGCGCGCCGGGGCCCGATTGGCTCGTGAACCAGCGCACCGGAGCGGACGGCACGGTTTCGTTCCGTGAGTACCAGCGCGCGCTTCGCCAGGCCGAGGACTCCGAGCAGCGCACCCTTGCCGAGGCCCCAGAGATCGCGGAGGCCGAATGGGACCTCATGGGCCCGACCAATATCGGGGGCCGGATCTCGGACCTTGCGATCGACCCGATCCTCACCGACACCGTCTACGCGGCCACCGCTAGCGGAGGGGTGTGGAAGTCGACCGATGCCGGGATGAACTGGACCTATTCGTGGCCCGACGATGAGACCCAATCCATGGGCGCGCTCGCGGCCGGCAGCGATGGCGTCCTCTACGCCGGCACGGGCGAGTCGAACCCCGGTGGCGGATCGATCACCTACGGCGGCACCGGTCTGTACCGGTCGACCGACCACGGCGAGACGTGGACGTTTTCTGGGCTCCCGCACTCGGGTGCCTTCGGGCGCATCGTGGTCGATCCCAGCGATCCATCGCGTGTTTTCGCTGCTGCCGCGGGCAACCTCTACAGGCCCGGCGGTCAGCGCGGCCTCTACCTCTCCGAAGACGGTGGTGACGAATGGGAGCGTGTCCTCGCCGGCGAGACCGAGACCTCCGGGGCGGCCGACATCGCGATCGATCCTCAGAACCCGGACAACATCCTCGTCACGATGTGGGACCACCACCGGGTGCCGTCGCATCGCATCTACACCGGTGTCGGCTCGGGTTTGTGGCGCTCGAACGACGGCGGCGAGACGTGGACGGAGGTCGACCTTCCTCATGGCCTCGAAGAGCAGAACGTCGGACGGATCGGAGTGGCGTTCTCAGCTTCTAACCCGGACCGGGCCTATGCGATCGTCGCCAACAAGCAGGACGGCACCGGGGTTGGGGTGTTCCGCAGCGATGACGGAGGCGCAACCTTCGTCCAGACCGCCGCCGGGGGCGGAAGCCTCAGCCAGTCGAGCTTCGGGTGGTGGTTCGGGCGACTCTGGGTCGATCCCGACGATCCGCAACGTCTCTTCGTTCCGGGAGTGAGTCTGCTGCGATCGGTGAACGGCGGAGACTCTTTCTCGAACGGCGGAAGCGGCGTGCACGCCGACCAGCACGCGATGGAGTGGGATCCCAAAGTCCCGGGCCGCGTGTACCTCGGCAACGACGGGGGCATGTACCGCAGCGACGACGATGGTCAGAGCTGGACCGGGGCCGAGAACCAGGGGTGGACCCAGCACTATTCGGTCGATGTCGGCGAGCTCACCCCCGCGCACGTCGTCTCCGGTCTGCAAGACAACGGATGCATCAAGAACTGGAGCGGCATCGAGGATGGCGGTATCGGTGGATGGGATTCGTACGGCTGCGGTGACGGTCTCGAGACCCTGATCAATCCCCAGCACGAGCGCACCATCTACGGATGCTCCCAGTACGGCGGCTGCAGCATCTCGGTGGATGGCATGCCTGTGGGGGCACCGATGCAGTTCCCATCCGGAACGCGAAAGGGTTGGTGGACCCCGATCATCTTCGACCCCATCAACTCGCTGACGATGTATTGGGGTGGCAATGTGGTCGGTCGGTCCACTAATGGGGGCCTTTCTTTCACGGCGATCAGCCCCGACCTCACCAAGAACGAGGCGCAGCTCGATCAACACAGTGGCTACAACAAGCTCCGGCATGTGGTCACTGCTATCGCTGCGTCGGAGTCGAGCATTGAAACATTCTGGGCCGGCACGGACGATGGGCTGCTGTGGAAGACATCCAACCTGTCCGCGGAGGCCCCCTCGTGGTCACAGATCGAGAGCCCCGACCTTCCCGACGGTGCATGGATAACGCGCGTCACGGTCGACCCGTCGGACAACAACACCGTTTACGTCACGTACTCGGGCTATCGCGGCGGCGACGACGCGGCTCGGGTCATGCAGACCACAGACGGCGGCACGACGTGGACCGACGCCTCGGGAGACCTCCCGGAGGCTCCCGTCAACGATCTCTTGACAGTGGGGGACCGTCTGATCGCCGCGAGCGACGTTGGTGTCTTCCTGTCGGAAGACGGCGGGAAGAAGTGGTTCAAGCTCGGGGCGGCCCTGCCCGCGGTGCCCGTGATCGAGATGCGCTACCACGAGGGGACCAACACCCTCACGATCGCGACCTTCGGCCACGGCATCCAAAGAGTGGCTCTCCCCTAGAGACCCCGACCGTCGAGTGTTGACGCCGCCTACCTATACGGTGCTTCAGTCACCACTCGAACAGCTCGATCTGGTTTAACTATCTCGATCCTGCGCGAGACTCCTTAGTAGGCGGCGTGACTGGGAGGTGCTGCGATGCGCGCACGGGTTCTTGCTCTGCTCACTGCAGTTGTTTGTGCATTCCTCGTTGTTCCTCAGACCGCTAATGCCGAACCGACTTGGGCCCCCGCCGACACCGCGACGATCCACCCGGGCGTCCAGACGTTCACGGATGGTGCTCAGTGCACCGCCAACTTCGTCTTCTTCGATGCGAACAACGACATCTACATCGGTCAGGCTGCCCACTGCGCCGGCTTGGGTGCTGCGACCGACACGAATGGTTGCACCGCCGAAACGCTGCCCGAGGGCACGCCCGTCGAGGTCGACGGCGCGAGCGCGCCGGGAACGCTCGTTTACTCGTCGTGGGTGGCGATGAAGGACAACAATGAGGACGAGGAGAGCGCCACCTGCGCCTACAACGACTTCGCCCTGATCAAGCTCGATCCCAGCGACTACGGGAAGGTCAACCCGTCCGTGCCCTTCTACGGCGGTCCCATCGGACTCGGCTCGACCACGTCGGTCGGGGACAAGGTCTACTCGTACGGCAACTCGGGCTTGCGCTTCGGTCTCTCTCCGTTGAGCCCGAAAGAGGGCTACAGCCTCGGCACCCACTCAGAAGGATGGAGCCACGACGTCTACACCGTCACGCCGGGGGTCCCGGGCGATTCGGGCTCCGGCTTCCTCGACCCATCGGGGGCCGCGGTCGGCACACTCAGCACGGTTGCGCTGTTGCCGTTCCCGGCCTCGAACGGTGTGGGTGACCTCAACAAGGAGCTCGCGTACGCCATCACCAACAGCGGGATCCCGGGCCTCGAGCTAGCGGCCGGGACCGAGGACTTCCTCGGGGGCTTGCTTCCCTAAGCGCTAAGGGGTACGAGCAAGCTGCGCAACTTTCGTACACGGCTCTGCTCAATCGTGGGACCGCATCGCCGAGGATGTGTGTATGCGGATGCGACTTGCTGTTATTTGCGCGCTGATCGCGGCCCTCGCTGCTCTTCCCATCGGACCTGCCTCGGCCCACGGCGATGGGCATGAGGGCGGGTCATACGGGCGGTATCGCTCCAACACGAGTAGGAACTGCGATCGGGATTCCCGGTCGTGCAGTTTCGTTTTCTCGCGTCGGACGACCGTGAGGATGGCCGAGCGGATGTCGGCCCTCGTTTCGGACTATCCCCAATACGTCGAGAAGCTCGCCAAGCGCGTTTGTAAGCGGGCCGAGAAGAAGAACGAGTGCGAGGACAACTGGGTCGCGGGGCTACTCAACGGCCTCGACGCCCTTCAGTTCGCGTCCGAAGAGGGGTCCTGCGGTACCTTGAAGCTGCGATGGAGTCGATCGCTCGGGCTCAGCCAGGAGTGGGGCTACACGAGCGGCTCCACCTGCCGCGACTGATCCGGTTAAGCCCCCGTCCCTACAACGGGCAGAGATAGCCGAGTCGTGCGTCCATCTTCCCCAGAGCGGGAGCTGCTTCTAGAGGCGGTGCTTCGACCGTCTCGGCTTCGGCTGGTGAATCGTGGAACCGAACGATGTCGACACCTCGACTGTTGTCCGCGATGAATACGTACCCGTTGTAGAAGTACGGCGCCCAGGTGCTCGCACCGTTGGGCCTGAAGTACCCGACTTGGCGGATGTTCTTGGGGTCGCTGACATCGAGGAAGCGGGTGCCTTGTCCGTAGAACGCGTAGGCGAGTAGGCCATCGCCGCGGTCGGCAAGGTAATGGGCCGAGGCACACGCGGTGGCGCCCTCCTGACCTTGTGGGGTCCAGGTATCCAGGGCGCGCATCCGGAACTTCGTCGTGGCGATGTCGTTCCATCCCTCCCCGTTCAGCGATCCGCGTAGGTCGTAGGTGGCGAATCGCCCTGATGTGTTGCAGTTGGACGAGAGGTTCTCCTCGGTCGCGTACAGGACCATCCCCTTCGTCTCATCCTCGGGCGTATCTGGATCGTCTTCGTCGGGGATGGTCGCGTCGACGTTGCGCCATGAGTTGTGCATGAAGCGCGAAGGTGTGGCTTCACTGGGGCTGCCGCCACCACCGTACGGGATCGGCGCACACGCGGTCGCGGCCTCGACCTCACCCGTCAACGGGTTCAAGTGGTCGCCCTCGGTCCAGTAGCCGCGTACACCACCCGCACCGGACACCCACGCGACCCCGTTCGCATCAACTTGGACGTCGTGAGCGTAGTCCGTGACTCCGTCGTTGCGGCCGATGTCGATCGGATCGGGGCAGGGGACAGGGTTGGCAGGATCGCGCACGTCTGTTGCGTAGATCGGCCGTCCCGTGAATCCCGGTTGGGTTTGGGCATTCGCGTAGGGCCCGCCCGTCCATAGGAAGTCGCAATCGTTGACGCAGGTGCTCGTGTGCCCGGCGGGGACCAGGAAGAAGCCGACCTGCGTCATAAGCGCCGGATTCGACGCATCGATCACGTGTACTGCACCGAATGGGAACGTAGCCCCTGGGGTGGCCGAGGTGGTGAACCCGCGCGGGTCGCGGCTGATGAAGACTCGCTTCCGAACCGGGTCGACATCCATGTCCTCGTTCTCCCAGATGTACATAGGGAGGACTCCGAGCAACTCCGGGGTCGCGGGATCGGTGATGTCGTAGCTGAAGAGCCCTCGGCTCGTGCTCACGAACATCGTGTTCTCGATGAAGTTGACCGCGATAGCTCCGCCGGTCTGGGTGACCGTCGTGATGTATTCAACGTTCGCCGAGATATCGCCGGGAGGCGGCGGCGCCGCAGCCCGAAGATCCACTGCACCGGCCGGGCTTCCCAACACACCGAAGACCACGATGGCCGCGCTCGCGACCGAGAACCTCTTGAGCCCCATGTTGTCCCCCTTGACTTGGTGAGGGACTGTTCGCCGCACGCTGTGGGGGTTCCTGCAGTCCGTCTAGGAGTGTTCGCCCCGGCTTGCCAGGTAGGCACCCGCCAGGACGAAGGCCGTCCCCAGGAGGGAAAGCAGCGCGATCGACTCGTCTCGAAGCAGGGCCCCCAGCACGATGGCGACGATGGGGATGAAGTAGATCGTGACCGATGCCCTCGAGGCACCGACGCGTCCGACCAGGGTGGCCATCCACAGGAAGGCCAACCCCGTGCCGAGACATCCGAGGGGGACGACCGACGCAAGACTTGTCCACGAGAACGTCGAGTCGCCGGCCGCGACCAACCCGGGGCCCAGCGTCAGGACCAAGGCGACGGTCTGAACCCTGAGAAGCACGGGCAGGGCCCCGTACTTGCGTTGCAGGGGCGCCATCACGTTCAACGCGATCCCGTAACAAACTGTCGCCAGCATGACTAGCAGTGCGCCCGTGGCGGTCGCGTGGGCGCCCTGGATGGGAAGCCAGCTGACCGTCACCACCCCGGCGAAGCCGATGATCAGGCCGGCCGATTGTTTTATGCCGGGAAGTTTCCGGGCCCCGATCGTTGCCACGAGTGCGGCGACGATGGGAACGGCTCCATTGATCATCCCGGCGAGCGAGGAGTCGATCCATTGCTGAGCGATGGGAAAGAGCAAGAAGGGGATCGCCATCCAGAGCACGCCGACGACCGCGACCGCGCCCCAGTCGGAGCGCTGGATGGGCTGGCGAGCGCGCTTGACCCAGATGATCGCTGCCATCCCGAACAGCAATCGGAGCAAGGTGATCAGGGCGGGCTTGAAATGCTGCAGGCCGACCTCGATCAGGACGAACGACGAGCCCCAAGTTAGAGCGGTGCCCGCGAGCAGGGCCCAGTCTTTGATCGCGAACGCGCCCAGACGTAGGGGTGTCTGGATCTGGGTCTCAACCTGCACGGCCATCCGGCCAGCCTAATCAGCAGCGGTCGTGCTGAAAGCCGTTCTCCACATACTGGGCCGGTTATGACCGGCTTTGTTACGACTGCTGAACTGCTCGTGCGAGGGTGTAGAACTCGTCGCCGCTGAACACAGCTTCATAGACGTGGCTGCCGCGCGCGCAGTTGTGCGGCGCACTGAATACCGCGACGCCGCTCCCGTCGGTCCGCGCCGTCCCTATCTCAACGCCGTCGCATGAGAACGTGACGACTCGGTCGAACAACCCGATCCCATCGTCTGTGAGGGTGGCAGTCAGGGTGCGTTGCTTGTCCTTCCCGGTCCCAGTCGCATCCGCGACCGCAAGCCCCAGTTGTGAATCCTCCTTGGTGACGGCGATCGTCGTCGCGTTCTGTGATGCCTCGTACACGTCGTCTCTTCCCGCGTAGTGCACGGTCAGGGTGTAGTCGCCTGGAGCCACCTCGAGAGAACGAGTCACCGAAGCGATGCCATCTGCTCCAGTCGTGCCGGTCCATGTAGCCGACTCCGCCCCGGACAGGACGAAAGCGACCTCTTCACCGGCGATCGGAGCGCCGCTCTCGTCCACCAACGTCGCGCCCACCGTCACCTCGTCCCGGTACTGACCACTGCGTGCGGAGTCGCTCGTGAAGGCGACGCTCGTCGGCTCGGCTAGCGGCTCGGTAGCGCCTCCCGTGACCACCAGATCCTCGGCCAGCGTCGCGAAGCCGTACTTGATCCGGAACTGCTGCTGGATACCGATGGCGCGGTCGTTGATGTTGCTGCTGTTGTACGCGCTCCACACGGCGGCGAAGAACCACTCGCTGACCGTGCACACCCCGTCGGGGGGATTGAACGGAGCGCCGTTAACCGGCACGTCGAAGCCTTGAACGATCGGGAAGCCGGGCGCGGTCCACCCGTCGCACGGGGTCAGCCCATCGAGCACCCGCTTCATGTGGCGGTAAGTGACACCTCCACCACCGGCGGGAGATCCGAAGCACTCCGTCGTGATCGCGCAACCCGTCACGACGATCCGGTTCGGGCCAAGTATCCCGCTCGGCGAGGGAACACTGCCATCCGGCACGGTGCCGCTGGCGGCGGTAAGGCTGTCAGAGAACCCTCCACAGAAGCTGCAGTCGACCGCGACGAACATCCGCGTCTCAGAAGAGAAGTTGTTGTTGAGCTCGGTTCCAAGCTCGCAGTCGTAGAAGTCACCGTCCTGACCCCCGCCGCCCCCGAGACCTGAGAACGAACCGGCAACGCGCGTCGGCGGGCATGCACCGCCCGTGAGGGCTCCCGTCCACATCAAGCCATGGCTACTCAGGAAGAAGAAGAACTGTGAGTCCGGGTGCTGGCTCGCGTCGGCCCCCATCCGGCGAAGCTCTGCCTTCAGGTTCGCCTCGGTGCCGGCTCGGTAGCTCTTGCCGGTCTGTGCATCGGTGAAGTTGTTGTCCATCGCGAGGATCGTGGCCTGCGATGACGGGATGCAGTACGTGTCGCGCAACGCCCCCAGGAAGGCCTCGAAGTTGCGGATGTCTTCTTGGAAGTCGTCGCGCAGCTCGGGGTCGTAAACGATGCCAAGGAAATAGACGTGATCGGCCGTGCCCGTGCAGCCCTCGGGGTCCGGCTCCACGGTCTCGGTCGGCGTCGGGGTGGGGTCAGGGTCCGGGTCGCCGCCAGCAGTGATGCGAAGCGTGGCGGCGGTGTCTAGCCCGAAGAAGTTGACGGCGACGACGTATCGCGTGCCGACCGGTACGAGAGCCGTCTCGTCGATGTCGGCAGTTGCCGAGTCACCCGTCGAGGCGCAGCCCTCGTCGAAGAAATACATGTCGAGGTCGTACTCGGGCCCGTCTCCGGTCAGGGCGGCAAGATGGCCGCCGCCCGCGACGACTTCGGGAAGGACAGAGAAGACGTGCCCGTCCACGCCCTGGGTGAACGGCTCTTCCCCGTCGCACCAGAACGTCCACTCGCTCGCCGCTAGCCCACCGCCCGTAAAGAGAGAGGCGGGGTTGGACGCGAGGACCACGCCGGTCTCTTCAAAGATCACCCCGTCGGAGGTCTGTGCGATGGCTCCGGAGACCTGAAGCCCGGTGACCATGAAGACGGCAAGAGCCGCCCCTACAACCCGGCGATAACCGTGAGTGATCGACATCAGTGTCCTCCCAGACGCTTGCCGAGGCGCGAGCGCAACCCCCTGGACCGTGGTTCGCTGTGGAAGAGGTGTTCTCCTGCCTGAGAGGGCGGGCTTGTCTCAGTTCATCGACAGGGCCCGAACCAGTGCATCTTCGACCTCGCTCGGTAGTCCATAGGATTCGGACGCCTCTTCGATGGTGCCCCAACCCACGATATTGAGTACGCGCCGAGTGGAGTCGCTCAGAGCGACCTGGAGTTTGATGCCCCTCGCGCGGCATGCTCGTGTCGCTGACTCCAGAACGTCCACGCCGGGTAGCCCCACGAAGGTGATGCGTTGCCAGTCCAAGGTCAGGACCGCGGGGTTCGTCGTCATGACCATCGCGATCGCTTCAGAGAGTTCCGGCGCGGTGGATATGTCGATCTCTCCTCTGCAAACCAATCTTGATTCGGTGGCGGTATGTGACACCGTGAGCCGCAAGCGGGCGTCAGGTCGCGTCGGGATCTGTTCTTGATCGTTGTTCGGCAAGCCACCACCTCCCGCGGTTTGGATCGGACTTCTGGGTCCTAGAGCCCGGCGACATCGATCTCTCAGTGGTAACCGTTCCTCACGAGTGCATCAGCGGGGTAACCGGCATGTCACCGAAGTGTCACGAGCTATGTAGCCGTGGCTAGACGGATACATTCCAAGCGTGGAAGCGCTGGCATTGGGCGACCGTTGAGCGATCGCCGGGCCGGAGTCGCGCTCGTCCTGGCCGCCGCGCTGTCGGTCCAGTTCGGCGCGGCCTACGCGGTCACGCTGTTCGACGAGCTCGGACCGGGAGGGATCGCGTTCGCGCGCCTGGCGCTCTCGGCGATGTTCCTTGTCGTCCTCTGGCGGCCGTCGCTGGGAGGCCGCCCGCACGGCGACCTGCGGATCGCGGCGCTGTTCGGCCTGGCGCTCGGGCTCATGAACTGGTCGTTCTACGAGTCGATCGAGCGCATCCCCCTCGGCCCGGCGGTAACCATCGAGTTCTTGGGTCCACTAGCGGTAGCCGTCGCGGGCTCGCGCCGGGCGCTCGACGCGGTCTGGGTGGCGCTGGCAGCCGGCGGCGTGCTCGCGCTCGCGCGCCCGTGGGAGAACGGCGGCGACCTCGACGCGCTCGGCGTGGGGTTCGCGCTGGCTGCCGGCGTTTGCTGGGCGGCCTATATCGTGCTCTCGGCGCGTACCGGGCGGGTGTTCCCGGGGGGTACCGGTCTTGCGCTAGCGATGGTCGTTGGCGCGCTTGTCACCCTGCCGGCCGGGATCGTGCAGGGAGGATCGGACCTCCTCGCGCTGCACCTGATCGGCGCCGCGGCGATCGTGGCGCTGGCGTCCAGCCTGATCCCGTACTCGCTCGAACTCGAGGCGCTCCGCCGCATCCCCGCGAACGTCTTCGGGATCTTGCTCTCGCTCGACCCGGCACTGGCGGCGCTTGCCGGCTTCCTCGTGCTCGACCAGTCGCTCTCCACACTCGACATCGCTGCGATCGGTGCGGTCGTGGTCGCCAGTGCGGGCGCGGCGGCGACCTCCCGGGCGCCGGTTGCCTCGGAGCCACCCTAGAAGGGCGATCTCCTGATGAGTGCTCGAGCCAACGGGCCCCCCCTTTCCGCCGGTTACATCGCAGCCCCCGGCCGCCAGGACAAACATGCAGGAATGCGACATAAGTGGGCGAACGCTCCTCCTGCTAGGTCTCAGACAGCCAAGGGTCGACGGAGGCATCAGCGGTCCGGACGGTCCTGGATCGTTCGACAAAGGAGTCAGCGTGCGCCGTCGCTTCCGGTTCCTGGTATCGCTCCTCACCGCCCTGCTTGTGCTTCCCGCCGGCACCGCCGGTGCCGTCCCCAACCCGCTCAGCCCTCCTGCGATGGCCGAACGCTGTGCTGCGGGCGATGTGCTGCACGCCGCGGTGGAGCTGTTCGGCTCCGGTACCGAGTTCGCCCAGATGGATCATGTCGGCGAACTCACGACGGCTCTTGTGCTGGAGCCGTTAATCGCGCCGGGCACGCGTCACCGTTTGATCGCGATCCCGGGTGGGTGGTGTGACGCGGAGTTGGCTTTCAATCACGCGTGGAGGGCCAACGGTCTGTCACCCCTCGACGGCGACGGCATGGCCGAGGCCTACGCCCGACTCGCTGCTGCTCCCTACTTCGACCAGACGACCGTCACCTCGAGGACCAGCGTTGCCGGGGTGCACACGATCAAGACGCACTCGCTCACGAACGGTGTCGAGGCGCGCTGGACGATCGTCACCGATCCTGCAGGTGTCCGCACCGCTCGCTGGGTGTCGACCGGGTTCGCCGTAAAGCCGTTCGTTGCCCAGTGGGAAGGCCTCACCGGCCTCGAGGGGCTATCCGAGTCCTACGCGAGGGTCGCCGATGGCCGACTAGATGCAGTGCGCGGCCTTCCCACCGGTGCGATCGAAGAGCCATCCGCCGAGGTCAGCTTCGTGGGCGAGGATGGTTTCAAGATCGTTGTCGGTTATGGCGACGCGCGTGTCGGTCCCGACCCCGGCCAGGACGCGGGCAACTTCAACGTGGACTATCTGAGGGCGGCCCGTGATGTGGCGGCCGAGAACTACCAGGATTTCTACGACTGGGGATTCCGCGGCACGTGGGCCCCGACCCGCCATCGCGTCTACGCGGGTGTAGGAGGGCTAAACGTCAACGCGGCTCCGACGTTTGGTCCGCCGGGCACCGGTTACATCATGTTCAACAGTCAGTCCGGGCTCGGTTGTCTCGCGTGCGTCTGGATCGCCGATGACTTCCAGATCCACATGAACACCGAGTTCGACAGTGCGTTCCTTGCCCTCGGTTACTCATACCCCGGGGCCAGTCGGAAAGAGGTCCTTGCGGATGTCTTGGGCCACGAGATGTTCCACAACTGGCAGAACAACTACGTGAAGCCAACCTCCACGGGCAGAAGCGTTCCCGGGTCCTATTCGGAGGGCACCGCCCGTATGCAGGAAGCCCTGCACTCCTACTCCCACATATCCCACCAGCCCAACTCACTGATCTACGCGGCCGACCTGAACGGGTGCAACGGATTCAGCGCTAGTGATGCCGGTATGGCAGGCGGGGCGTTCCAAACCGCTGTCTACGAGGCCTGCAACTTCTGGCTCCCGTGGTACGGAGCCGAAGGGATCGACGTGCTCTCGAAGCTCGTGAGAGAAGGAGCACCTGCCGGCGCGGCCGTCCCCGGCGCCAGCAACGCGCGCAAGGTGATCGGTGCGATCGAGGTCGCGACCGGCCAGCCGTACGCGGTTTCGGCTGCCGAGTGGGCTGCAGGCTTGATCACCGGCGAACAGATGGTGTGGGGGCCGGCGACAGGCACCGGCGAGACCCTCGACTGGGCCGAGCACCTTCGTCGGTGGAAGCCTGCGCAGCTTCTCTCGGGGCAGTCCGCGACCAGGAATCTGGCCGAAGGCGGAGTCATGGCCCGGCGTGTGTACGCCTCCTCTCTGACTGCCACGATCACCGAAGGCGCGACCCTTGCGGTTCTGCGAGACACAATCGACGGGCTATCGATCACTCTGCCCACGCCGGGTGAAGAGATCGACGGTCCCGCAGCCGGCGAGGAGGTCTACCTGCTGGGCATCAACCCCGGCACCACGTCGCTCACGACGACGATAGGGATCCAAGCCACCGGGCCGGAGCCCCCATCGCCGGAGGCCGTCCAGACGACCATGTACATGGATGGAGCCGCCCCGATCGGTGAGGGAGATGCGCTGGGCTTCCAGACGCTCGTGCCCCAAGCATCGGGGGAGGAGAAGTCGAAGCAGATCCTCAACTACGTCGGCGGACCCAACAACAACTGCGCTGGTAACAATCTCTTCCCGGTATTCGTTGGGTCGTTGTCGGGAACGGTGACCGGTGATCTCGCGGTCAAGTTCGACGCCAGGTCGACTCCCGGAGAGGTTCTGATCCGAGTGTGGCCCGACGTCAACGGCCAATTCTGCAACGCGACCTACATCCAGCCGGCCCGTTCTGCTCAAGCGGCACTGCCGTCGGGTGAGGGTGTTGTCGAAGTTGCGATCCCCGGCGATCCATTCGATGTCGGCAGTTACATCATGGTTCAGGTATCTCCGGCACCGGTGACGATCTCCGAGGACCCGCCCGTGAATGGATTGTCGCCATTCGTTGCTCGGATGTTCTACGGGACGACCGCGTCACGCGTCGAGTTCAGCTGTGTCCCCTACATCGGCGAGACCGACTGCATCCCAGGAGGCGCGGGACCCTCGACCTTCGAGTAGTGATCCGAACGGAAGACGCTCACGCTCCGCGGCGGGCACGGCCGATCGCCCCGAGGATGAGACCGATGGCGATCAGTCCCAGGACTCCGCCTGCTATCAGCAAGAAGATCGCGATCGGGCCCAGCACCGGTACTTCGGCCCCCGCGTCGCCCACCACGCTGATCCCACCGGATCCGTCGGCGTTCATCACCACGATCGTCCACTCACCATTCGAGAGAGGCCATCGCATCGACTGCGATCCGCTCCCTTCGCTCGATGCGATCCAGAAGTCCTGTTGACCTGGCGGCGTCCGTGGTGCACCGCCTTCCGTCCCGACGAGGTCATGCCCATCGCGTTCGGCAAGGTTCGGGATCACTGCGTAGGAAACGCCGGAGAGGTACGTAGACACCTGGGATGACCTTCCGATCCCTACGAAGACCTCATCCCGACCGCTGGTGATCCTTACGCGTGCATCGCCCAGGATGGAACGAGGAAGCACCCAATCCGGTCCGTCGGCGTGCAGTTCGAACCCTTCGGCCACTATGGCGAATGCGTCTGTGTCGAGACTGACTTCGGGACTGGTCACGAATCCATCGACACGTTCGCTGGTGTGGGCCCACAGCGCCAGGCCTCCACCAGTGGCAACGCCGAGAGATGCCAGAGCGAAAAGACACCCAAAGACGAGGGCAGTGACGGGTCCGGCCGTCCACCCACTAGAGCCTCCGTCGGTGATAGCCGGGGGTGCTTGCGGCGAGGTAGCTCCGTCCGCGGGTTGGACCCCGTGGGGCGATGGCGGCGTGAACGAAGTTGGTTCATCACCGCCAACGTCCAACCGGAACGGTGGGTACACGTCGGTCATCAGTGATGCGTACGCGGCGACACGGATGACCCAGCGATTGAAGCCAAGCAGTAGATCGAACAACTGGCTCGGGTACGTGCCGGTGAAGGCCAGGATGACGCCCGCGATCACGGCGAGCACGGTGATGAGACCGAAGCCCGCGACCTGCCAGTTCTCTCCGAATGCGAACCACGCGCCTCCCATGAACAGACCCACGATGATGTAGTGCGGGATCGCCAACAGCCACCATTTCACCAGTACAAGTCCACGCGAGAGCGTCTCGGGATAGGTCACATCGAGGTGCACTGGGTAGTCGCTGACATCGGCAAGAGTGAATGGGGGATAGCGGTCCGTACCGAGAGCGCCGTAGGAGTAGTAGGACACGCGCCACGACCACCGCAGCACCCCGACGTTGAAATCGAAGATCGCCCTCGGATATCTCCCCGTGAACAGGATCGCAAAGAACGCGACGAAGCTAACAACAACGAAGGCGATCCATAGGAACGCCAACACGAAATAGTGAGGGATCACCAGGATCCACTTCACCAACCACAACCAACGCGACAGCCCATCATCGAGTTGGGCTCGAACAGTGACCGGGTATGCGACCTGTGATGCCACTTACGCCACCTCCTCGCGCCGCATCGGGTGCGGCAACTATCGACCTCGTGGGGCTCGGCTAACGGTGACTCACAGCCTGGCGCTCTGCTGGCGCAGAAGTAAGGGCCGAACGGACCTCTATCGACGGGACGAATCGCCCGTTCGGTCTGGAGTTGGTCGAGTTAGATAGTGGTGTGAACGTCTGCGTGGTCTTCGCCGTCTCCCTCGCCACCGCTCTGGCAACCGGTCTCGGGGTCATCCCGGTAGCGGCGGCGCACATGGACGAGAGGCGTTCGATGGGACTCTCCCGCTCCTTGGCGGCCGGTTTCATGATCGGCGCATCTGCCGGGTTGTTCTACGAAGGGGCACGTGAGGACACCCTGGCCACGGCGGCCGGTTGTGTGGTCGGGGCCGCGTTCATCTATGTGACCAAGATCCTGCTCGAGCGCTCGAACCTCGGCCACGTCGGCAACCTGAAGGGCGCTCGTGGGATGACTGCCCTGTTGGTGATCGGTGTGATGACCGTCCACTCGCTCACCGAGGGTGTAGCGCTGGGCGTTTCGTTCGCAGGCGAGGGGTCACTCGGCATCCTGATTGCGATAGCGATCGCCATACACAACATCCCGGAGGGCGTTGCGATCAGCCTGACGCTCGTCCCGTTCGGTGAGCGTCCTTGGAAGGCCGCGGCATGGAGCATCTTCTCGAGCTTGCCCCAACCTCTGATGGCCGTTCCTGCCTATCTGGCAGTGAGAACGTTTCGACCTCTGTTGGCTGCAGGCCTCGGCTTCGCAGGTGGGGCGATGTTGTGGATGGTGTGGACCCAGTTGCTACCCGAGATCATCCAGGATCAGGAACGAGCCCGGAATGTGGCCGTCCTAGCGCTCTCGGCCGCTGCGATGATCGGGATCGAGCTCGCTATCGGGCTGTGATCCGAGCTCGGAGATGCGCGGGTCAGGTGCGATCGAGACCGACCCGATCGATCACCCACCGCGGGTCGGTCGGCGATGGCAGGGCCCCTTGAGGGCCAACCGGACCCTTGACCAAGGCCATTCGGCCCTACTCCCCCGATCGGCGAGGTGACACCTTGCGATTAGGAGATAGGAGGAAGCGATGAGTAACGGCATGGTCGAAACCCGTCCTTTGGTGTCGGTTCACTCCGGTACCACGGTTGCCGAAGCAGCTCGGCTCATGAGCGACTGCAGCATGGGAGCCGTCGGCGTGCTTGGGCCGGACAAAGAGGTAGCCGGGATCTTCACGGAGCGTGACCTGACCGGATTCGTGGCGCGGCACGGCGACCCTCTGCAGACGGTGATGAAGGAGGTCGTGAACGATTTCCCGGTCGTGGTTGCAGGCCCGATCTCCGACCAGGATGCGATCGAACGGATGAAGAAGGCCCACATCCGTCATCTCCTCGTAAACGAAGGTGGCCACCTACGCATCGTGTCGATGCGCGACCTGATGGGAGCGTGGGGCGAGTGAAGGGCCGGATGCTTCTGGTCACCGAGGATCCTTCTTTCATCGATGACGTCCGCGACGCGATCGGCGTGACCCACGATGTTGTGACTTGCCTCGGCCCGGCTCAGGTCGGTTGTCTTATGGAGTCGCGTGGGACTTGTCCCTTGGTATCGCGATCCGCGATAGCACTTGTGGACTCCCCGCCGACAGGGGACTTCTTCGACCATTATCGCGGCATCCCTTCGATCCTCTATGCCGAGCGACTCGCTCGAGCACACCCCGGCACCGAGGTGCTGATGTGCAACCCGGCCGCACAACGGGAGCAACCGAGCGCGTTCCTTACCCGCACCAAGGCTCTGGAACTGATCAAGCAGAGGTTCACGGATATGAGAGGAGAGACCGATGAGAGTTAGTGAGCTGAGGCCGAGAGATGCGATCACCGTCTCGAAAGCCGAGAGCCTTCGAGGAGCAGCCAAGCTACTGAACGACGACGAGGTCGGTGCCCTTGTGGTGATCGGTGCCACCGATATCGACGGGATATTCAGTGAGAGGGATCTTTCTCGCGCCGTCGCCGACGGGGTGGATCTCGATGAGGCAGAGGTCTGTGAGTACATGACGTTGGCCCCTGTAACCGTCGATACGGACAGCTACCTCGGAGAGGTGATCGCCGACATGAACGAGTTCGCCATCCGTCATGTCGTCGTTATGAAGGATGGCGAACCACTCGGCATGGTGTCGATGAGAGATGTGGTCGCTCTTCTAGGAACGAGGTGGCCGGAGCTCTGACCGGGCCTCCAGATGGAACCAGCCCTAGTCACGACGCACATCTCCAACGTGATCTTGCTGGGCGATCGCGCCTACAAGGTTCGGCGTCCCGTGGCATTCCCATTCCTGGATCTGTCCACGGTCGAGAATCGTCGTGCTGACTGTGAAAGAGAGATCCGTCTGAATAGCCGGTTGGCTCCCGATGTCTATCTCGGCGTCGGTAACTTCATCGGTCCCGGGATCGATGAGCCGGTGGTCGTCATGAAACGGCTGCCCGCGGACCGAAGCCTCGCCCGGATCGTTATTGATGGCACCGGCGATGGAGCTTCCGCGGTCAAGCAGGTTGCGCGGCGTCTGGCCTCCTTCCACGCAGCCGCAAACCGTTCGGCCTCGATCTCTCGGTTCGGATCTGCCGATGCCATGCGAGAGAAGTGGCGATCGAACCTCGATGAGATCGAGCCATTCTTGGGGAGCATCCTCGAAGCTGAGCGCCATCGAGGCTTGGGCATCCTCGCCAACGCGTACCTAGAAGGTCGTGCAGATCTGTTCGACGAACGGGTGCAGTCCGGATCCATCCGGGATGGTCACGGCGATATCAAGGCCGATGACATCTTCTGTCTGGAGGATGGACCACGCATCCTAGATTGCCTCGAATTCGATGACTCGCTTCGGTACGTTGATGTTGCCGAGGACACCGCATCGCTTGTGATGGACCTGGAACGCCTCGGACGACCCGACCTCGGCCTGGTTCTTCAGTCCTCCTACGAAGAGTACGCAGGAGACAGTCCCACGAAAAGCCTGCTGCATCACTACATCGCGTACAGGGCTCTGGTACGAGCGAAGGTGGCGTGCATCTCCGCGGCAAGAGGCGATGAAGACGCCGGAGATCGGGCGCGGTTGCTCTTCGCTATGGCTCACACGCACCTTGTCCGCGGAGCGATCCGTCTCGTGTTGGTGGGAGGTCTGCCAGGCACGGGCAAGTCCACCCTTTCCCGTGAACTATGTGACGTGCAGGGATGGACATTGCTGAGCTCGGATGCAGTCCGGAGGGAGATCTTTGAGCCATCTGGGATGGTGACCGATCACTTGTATGGAGCCGGTCTCTACGATCGCCGTTCGAAGGACATTGTCTATTCCGAGATACTGAGGCGAGCCGGGTACCTCCTGGCGCGCGGGGAGTCGGTCGTTCTCGATGCGTCGTGGAGCGACGAGGGGCACCGAGGGGACGCCCGAGAGCTCGCGCGGCAGTCGTCCAGCTATCTGATCGAGCTCGAGTGTCGCACCACGCCCGAGCTGGCCGACGAGAGGATGAGGCAGCGGAGAACCGACGTCCGAAGCCTGTCTGACGCGACCCCCGAGATCGCTCGTCGCATGGCCGTCGACTTCGCTCCCTGGCCTCAATCCGACATCGTCGACACTTCACGGGACGTTTCCGCAGCGGTCGAGGTTCTCTTCGAAGGGCCCCTGAGCCGAGAGCCATCGTTACGTCAGGTCGTCAGCGGGAGTCGCTATTAACTCTTCTGCAGGACGTGGGTTCGGGTAGATGTCCCGTCGCTGGCTACTTTTGGATGTGACGACCGATGAGAGTTGCCCGTGCGTGGCGGGCAATCTTGTCGCTCACGGATCCGAGGAGGGCGCGAGAAACTGGTCCTACGCCGCGGCTTCCGACCACGACCAGGTCGTAAGGCCCACGATCAGCCTCTTCCAGCAAGGACGTGATGGGATGCCCGAGAACCGGCCTCGCAGTGGCGGTGAAGTGTCGATCCTTCAATCTCGAGACAGCCGATTCCGACAACCGTGCAGCCCTATCTTCCGACGTCCGGAGGATCTCCTTCTCTGTTTCTGGATCGACCATCGGCGGGATCGGCAAGGTCGGGACCAGATCCTCCAATGGGTACCTCTCGACGGCCATCGCGACCGTGTCGCAGCGAGTGGGATCGGCGAAGTCCATGTAGTCGTTCAGAGCGATGGTGGCGCCCCTCGAACCATCCGTTCCGTACAGCACCCGGGCGGTATCCGTCTCCGGTATCGACTCGTGGACGAGCAACACTGAGTTGGGGGCCGAATGAAGCACGTGTGTACTAACGCTTCCGAGTAGCAGGTGCCCGAGCCAACTCTTGCTTCCCGCTCCAACCACGGTCAGCTCATGCCAGTCCTGCTCGACCAGTCCGATGATCTGCTCTGCAGGGGAGCCTTCGAGCACCCGGCCCTCGGTCTTGAAGCCGGCAGCCAGGAACCGTTCCACACCAGCATCCACCAACGCAAGAGCATCCTTTCGCCTGGCGGGGAGTGGGTCGAGGATCAAAGGGATGTCTTGGACTTGTGGAACGCCCGTTGGGACCACCGAGAGAACCGTGATCCGAACTCGATCGCGGTCGGCGATCTTGTCGAGCAGCCTCTCGGCCTCGAGGGCAGAGATGGATCCGTCGGTTGCGAACAAGGCCTTCATGTGGACCCCCTATAGGTCTCGTAGCGAAAGGATGTGTTGGATCCCGTCTTGTTCCACGATGAGGTGCCTGATGTTGTGTGTCTTCATCAGCTCTCGCGCTTGTTTGTCCGTTACGTCTCCGTTTGCAGTCACGAGCTCGGTGGTCATCACGTCCTGCACGTGAACTGAGCTCGGGTCATGTCCGGCCCCGACCGCGCGAGTCACGTCTCTTTCGGTGATCACCCCCAAGAGGTTGTGTCCATCGTGCGAGAAGACGCCCAACGCGCTGACGGCCTTGCTCGTCATGAATCTCGCTGCCGTCGTGAGGTCACAGTCCAACGTCACGCCCTTGAGTGAATGGGTCCGAACCAATGTGTTCGGCATCGACGGCCTCCTTCAGCTTGATCGTCCTAAGAATCAGCGTTCCCAGGACGCGGCTGTAGGGCCTGACGGCCCCCTGATTCAGGGCCTATCGGCCCTCGGGCCGCCGGAGGCGTGCTGTCATCTTGTTGAGATGAGGCAACCGCGAGGTGCCCTGTCATGAACGTCATGGATCGGATCTATTCCTCGATCCAAACCGGGCTGTCGGATGGGGATGCCGCCGAACGGCTGAGGAAGAACGGCCCCAACCAATTGCCCACGCGACCAAAAGAGTCGGTGTGGCATTCGATAGTTCGTCAGTTGAGGGAGCCGATGAGCCTTCTGCTGATAGCGGCCGCCGTTGTTACCGGCGCTTTCTTGGATGAGCCGATCGATGCCGGGGTCATCACGCTCATCGTCGCGCTCAATGCCTGGATCGCCGTCGTGCAGGAGAGAAAGGCAGCCGCAGCGATCTCTAGCCTCGAGACCTTTCAGGTGCCGGCGGCCACTGTTCTTCGGGATGGGGTCCCCAAAGTGGTGCCTTCGAGAGAGATCGTCTCCGGGGACTTGTTGATCCTGTCGGCGGGCGACCGTGTTCCGGCGGATTGCGTGTTGATCGAGGCTCGAGACGTTGAGATCGATGAATCCATGCTTACGGGCGAATCCTGGCCGGCAGGTAAGCACGTCAGCCATGAAGCGTTCCTCGGGACCCTGATGCAACGAGGATCTGCGCGGGGCGTCGTTACCGCAACTGGGCCGAACACCAAGCTCGGATCGATCGTGTCTCTGGTTCAAGAAGAGGCGCCGATGACCCCACTTCAGACGGAGCTTGCTCATGTGACTTGGGTCCTCGGGCTAGCGGCACTAGGGGTTGCCGTCGCAGCCATCGCGTTGACGATTCCGCGTCTGGGCCTCGATGACGCACTTCTGACGGGAGTAGCGCTTGCGGTCGCGGCGGTTCCTGAGGGTCTGACCAGCATCGTGACCGTCGCATTGGCCCTCGGGGTCCGACGCATGGCCGAGCACGGAAGTGTTATCCGGCGCCTGTCGGCGGTAGAGACGCTCGGCTGTGCGAACGTTCTCTTGACCGACAAGACGGGCACACTCACGCAGAATCGGATGGCCGTGAGTCATGTGTGGACCCCCGGGCGCTCAACAACGGACCCTGATGAGCTCGACGCCCCGGCACGGGATCGGTTCGTTCGGACGGTGATCTTGTGCAACGAGGCGAGCCTAGATCCGCCCGTGGGGGACCCGATGGAAGTCGCTCTGTTGGAGTGGGCCGGGTCGGACCGTGTGAACGTCGTGCGATCGTCGAGCGTGTTGATCGACGCCATCCCGTTCGATGCGTCCCGGAAGCGGATGACGACGATGCATCAGCTCGACGATGGCCGGATGATCCACTTGAAGGGTGCCCCTGAGGTGGTCGTACCTCTCTGCGCGTCTTCCTTGGGTCCGGATGGATCCGAAAGACCGATGGACGGGCCCGCTTGCACGAGCGTTATCGATGCGGCCCAGCGTCTGGCCGGCCAAGGCGTTCGGGTGCTTTGCCTGGCGGGTCGCGGGGCTCCACCCGATGACGACGCGCTGGACGATCCCGAGGGGGGATTGACCCTCTTCGGCCTGATAGGGCTGAGCGATCCGGTTCGGGTCGAGGCACCAAGCGCAGTGGCCAGCATCCGGAACGCCGGCGTTGATGTGGTGATGGTCACGGGTGACCATCCTTCGACCGCCGCCTACATCGGCGACCAGGTCGGGATACGAGGGAGCCTCGAGGACGACGCCACCTCTTTGGACGGACCGTCCCGCCACATCTATTCGAGGATCGATCCCGAAGGCAAGCTGTCGCTGGTGAAGGCTCTGCGCGCCAAGGGCCACGTGGTTGCCGTTACGGGAGATGGTGTGAACGACGCTCCTGCCCTCCGTCAGGCAGACATCGGGGTGGCGATGGGCCGGTCTGGAACGGATGCGGCCCGCGAAGCGGCAGACATGGTGATCACGGACGACAACCTCGCCACTATCGCCACCGCGATCAAGGAAGGTCGGGGGATCTACGACAACATCCGCAAGGTTGTTGAGTATCTGGTGGCGTCGAACCTCACCGAGGTCATGGTTGTCATGATCGCGCTTCTTCTGTTCCCCGGGCTGGGGGTGCCGCTGCTCCCACTTCAGCTGTTGTGGATCAACCTGATCACAGATGGGCTGCCCGCGATCGCCCTAGGTCTCGATCCGGTCGCCGACCGCGTGATGGAGCGGCGCCCACGGCCGCGACACCTCAGGCTCCTCGACGCCCCGCTGGTTCGACGGCTGGGTGTCCGAGCCATCGTCATGGCGGCTGGGACGCTGTCCAGCTTGATAGTGACCGTCTATGTCTGGGATGGCTCCTGGTACCGCGGACGTGCGTTGATGTTTCTCACGCTCGCCGCCTCCCAGCTCTTCTATGCGTTCGCTGTGCGAGCGGACCATCGCCGCCGGGGCGCACCCCGAAACCGCTCGTTGGTGATCGCTGCCTTGCTTGGGTTCTCGTTGCTGTTTGTGATCACTGTGGCCCCTGGTCTTCGGCACATCTTCGGAACCGTGTGGATGACGCCCAGAGAGATGGCATTGGTGGTTTCCTGCTCTGCGCTCCCAGCGTTGATGATCGCGTCGTTCGCTCGCTCCCACGCACGGTGGGATAAGCGACGAACAGCCCTCGGTTTCCCGGCCATCCGGCACTAGGCGCCGGACCACATCCTCGCGACAGTGGGGGACAACCGAACTCGTCCGCGAGAAAAGGAGCCCCTCATGGATGGATCACTCGGATCGGACACCACCCTGCCGAACAAGCGCAAGGTCATGATCATGGGCGCCGCCGGACGCGACTTCCACAACTTCAACACCTTCTTTCGCGACAACCCGGCTTATGAGGTGGTCGCTTTCACCGCCACCCAGATCCCCGGTATCGACGATCGTCGGTACCCGGCTGAGATCGCTGGATACCTGTACAGGGATGGCATCCCGATCTTCCCGGAATCAGCCCTCGAAACCCTCATCGCCGAGTACGGGGTCGACGAGGTCTTCTTCTCCTACTCGGACGTCTCACATGAAAAGGTGATGCACGAGGCATCGCGCGTTCTGGCTGCCGGCGCTACGTTCTCGTTACTGGGTCCCAAGGACACGATGATCGAGAGCAGCGTTCCGGTCATCGCCGCGTGCGCCACACGCACGGGAGCAGGGAAGTCTCAGACGACCCGCGCCATCGCCCGTTTCCTGAAGTCCCGAGGAAAGACGGTTGTGGCCGTCCGCCACCCGATGCCGTACGGCGACCTCGTTCGTCAGGAGGTCCAACGGTTCGCCACGATGGACGACCTGACTGCTGCCGAGTGCACCATCGAGGAGCGCGAGGAGTACGAGCCCCATATCGCTCAGGGGTCGATCGTCTATGCAGGCGTCGACTACGAGGACATCCTTCGCCAAGCAGAGAAGGAAGCCGACGTCATCCTGTGGGATGGGGGCAACAACGACTACCCATTCTTCAAGCCCGATGTCATGGTGACCGTTGCCGACCCGCTGCGTGTGGGCAACGAGTTGACGTATCACCCTGGTGAAACGAACCTGCGGATGGCAGACGTGGTCGTCATCAACAAGGTCGACTCCGCGACGACCGAACAGGTGGCCGAACTCCGTCGCAACATCGCGGGTGCCAACCCCGACGCTCAGATCGTCGAGGCGCGGTCACTGGTGACCGTCGAAGGGGAACCCGACCTGCACGGGAAGCGAGTCCTCGTCGTTGAGGATGGTCCCTCCCTGACCCACGGCGAGATGGGGTACGGGGCCGGGGTCGTGGCGGCTCGCAGACGGGGAGCCACGCTCGTGGATCCGAGGCCGTTCGCGGTCGGGTCATTGAAGGAAGTGTTCGATCGCTTCCCGCATATGGGTGCTCTCCTCCCGGCCATGGGGTACTCCCCCGAGCAACGCACTGACCTCGAGGCGACCATTGCGGCGGTAGAGGCCGACATTGTGCTGATCGCAACTCCCATCGACCTTCGTCGGGTCTGCCTCATCGACAAGCCGTCTGCTCGCGTCTTCTACGAGCTGGATGTCATCGGGCAGCCAACGCTCGAGAACATCCTGGCCGACCGGCTGGATCTGTAAGAGCGGAAGGAAAGGAGAGAGTCATGCGACCCAATGATCTGCACAGGTCCGTTCACTACGAACCATCGCCCGCTGCTCGCCCCGTACTGAAGCGTTCGCTCGGGCTGTGGATGGCGACGGCCCTGGTGATCGGCAACATGATCGGTTCGGGAGTCTTCCTGCTTCCTTCGTCGTTGGCGGCGGAGGCGGGCCCGATCTCGATCTTCGCTCTCGTTTTGACCGGCATCGGAGCCATGATGCTCGCGTTGGTCTTTGCCAACCTGGGACGAGCGTTCCCCCGAACGGGTGGGCCCTACGCGTATAGCCGTCGAGCATTCGGTGATTTCGTGGGCTTCCAGACCGCGTGGGGTTACTGGATCGCCGTCTGGGCAGGCAATGCCGCGATCGCCGTCGCGTTCGTGAGCTACGCCTCGGTGTTCTGGGGATCGCTCGCAACGAACCGTCTGCTCGCTGCAGGAGTAGGTATCGGAACGATCTGGCTGCTGACCTGGGTGAACATCCTCGGCGTCAGGCAAGGTGGCATGACCCAGCTCGTCACCACCGTGCTGAAGTTCGTCCCGCTACTCGCGATCGGGGTCATCGGCATCTTCTTCATAAAAGCCGACAACTTCACTCCGCTGTCTCCGAACGGGAGCATCTGGGCAGGCATGAGTACCGCTGCCGCGCTCACCCTCTGGGCGTTCATCGGCCTCGAGTCCGCAACCGTGCCGGCCGAAGAGGTGAAGAACCCGGAGCGCAACATCCCGAGGGCCACGATCTACGGCACCCTCGGCACGACGATCCTGTACCTGTTGGCGATCGTCGCGGTGATGGGGATCGTTCCGATCGAGCGCTTGGCCGTTTCGAACAGCCCGTTCGCTCTGGCTGCATCGGAGATGTTCGGCGGAGCGTGGGGTAAAGCCATCGCTGCCATCGCCATGATCTCGGCGTTCGGATGTCTGAACGGCTGGATCCTGCTGCAGGGTCGTGTGCCACTTGCCGCGGCCCGCGACGGGTTGTTCCCGAAGGCGTTCGGGAAGGTCGACGAGGAGCGCCACACGCCCGTATTCGGACTGGTCGTCTCGTCGTTGCTGGTCAGCGGTCTCATGATGATGAACTACACGGAAGGACTCGTTTCGCAGTTCACGTTCTTCCTGCTTCTGGCGACGTTGACCACTCTGGTCCCGTACGCGTACTCCGCGGCGGCCGAGATGCACATGTTCTTCTCCGACCGTGAGCTGTTCTCGGGACGGAAGCTCGGACGTGATGTAGCTATCGCGTCGCTCGCCTTCGCGTATTCGGTGTGGGCGATCTACGGCGCAGGGTTCGAGGTCATCGCGAAGGGATTCATGTTGATGCTCTTCGGGATCCCCGTGTACCTGTACCTGAAGTGGAGGGAGCACCAGGGACCTGATCGACCGCTTGCTCCGCCGAAGGAAGAGCTGAGGATCGATCTGCCCCTGAACGGGGTCAAGGTGAAGGCCACGATCGGCTGATCGATCTGAGGTGTCGCTTCCACCGCGACAGGGAAGGGGGGCCGGGGAGCCGGCCCCCCTCCTTACGTACGGCACATACGGTCCACTCGGCAGAGGCAGGGGGGCCATCCGGCTCTTCCTATCGGTTGGCGACCGCGTCAATGTCGAGGGAAGGTCGACTGCCCTCTCGAGATAGGTGAGTTCGATGCCATCTGGTGCGCGATCGAGTGAGCCGGTGCGGGCATGGCATGTCGAGATATCGGTGGATGGGTCCGAGGACATGGTGGAGTTCGAGTCTGCAACCGGCGGGCGCGTGACCATCAGCCTTCCACCAGAGCAAGGATCGCTCCTTCTCCGAGCATGTCATCCAAGCCTCGTGTGGAGGGTGCTTGCCTGGGAACCTCGCTGGTCGGCAGGCGCGAGGATCGAGATCCGTCCCTCGGGTCAAGATCGCGCGAACGTACGCGTGATCGATCCCACATCGACCGTGACGGGGATCTTTCGCGTGCCGCTGGTCATCGCCTTGGCGATCTCGCGCCAAGGAGCTCTTCCCGTGGCGGTTCACCATTCCCTGATCGGACGCCGGGTCAGCGGCCTCGGCGAAGAGGATCTAGACGAAGTCGATGGATTCAAGGCTTTCCTGTCGGGGCCGGCGCCGCACCTAGCGCCCCGGCCCCAGCACGACGTCCTAACCGTCTAAGAGGCCGGTCTCGATCCGGATCGACGTCTGGATGCATCCGCGCAGGCTGTTGTGGACGGTGCAACGCTCGATCACCTTCCGGAACTTGTCCTGTGTCTCAGATGGCATGGGTTCGGTTCGCACGGTCACCTCGACGCTAGACACCCGTGCTGGATTGTCGGCCATCGACCACTTGGCGTCCACCGTGAGGGTGTCCCTCAATCCATGGCGAGCGAGGAGTCGGCGCCCGTAGAACGCGACGCATGCCGGAAGCGAAGACACGAAGAGCTCAACTGGGGTGAGCCCATTGTCGATACCGCCGGCCAATGGTTGATCCACGACTACCGTGTGGCCGCGACACTCGACTGCGAAGGCGTCCCCGCTGAGTGAGGACACGCGTAGCTGGTTCATCTGGACTCCTTGTGCAGATCTCAATGCTCTCGTCCCCAGTGCGAATGGGGTAGGGCCGCTTGTCCTTGTGAAGCAGTGCCCTAAGGCCCTAGTGGCTTCCCCTGCTGACGGGCACGCTTGATTCCGAAGCTCGAGCCAGTCTTGATTCCGAAGCTCGAGCCAGTTCGGTAGGAGGCAGAGAGATGTATGTGCTCGTTGCGACCGATGGCAGTCGGGAAGCGTGGGCAGCGATCCGCTTGCTGCGGCGGGTTGCGCACCGGTCGGCCGTCGATGTGACCGTATTGGCCGTGGTCCCTAGGGGGATCCAGTCTCCGGAGCACCTCCCTGACTTGCTTGCTCCGGTCGTCGATCGAAGGTCGATCGCAACGGAAGCGATGCTTCGGGCGGTCGAGTTCTTGAACGGGTCCGGCATCCGAGCAAGAGGGTTGATCGCAGAGGGGCGGGCAGGTGCCGAGATCGTTTCTGCCGCCGTCTACGAAGACTCGGACCTTGTTGTAGTCGGCTCAGGTTCCAACAGTGTCCTGGCCCATCTTCTCGGCTCTGTGAGCACGCATGTCCTGAATCACTCGCCCTGTTCGGTGATGGTCGTGCACTCCCTTGCGTCCGATCTGAAGCCGAGGCGATTGTTGGTTGCAACCGACGGGGGCCCTCAATGGGGTGCAGAGCTCCATCTCCTAGAGCGATTGATCGATCCTCGGAGAACAGAGCTCAAGGTTGTTTCTGTTGCGGCAACAGATCCACCTCAGGTCATGGTTTCTCCTGGTGCCCATGCGCCTCTGATGGACGATCACGAGCGTGAGCGCCTTCGCAAGAGGGCCGAACGTGCTGTCGATCTGGCCTGTGATCAGTTATCCGAGCGCGGCTTCTCGGTCTCGAGCGCGGTTGCGAGCGGCCCAGTTGCTCTGACCCTTGAAGATCTGACGAAGGAGTGGTCGGCTGCCCTGACCGTTGTGGGCTCCCGTGGCCTCCACGGCGCGGAAAGGATCATGTTGGGCTCGGTGGGTCAGACCCTAGCGCGGCGCGCACCGGCGACGCTCGTGGTCCGCGAAGAGCAGGGCGCTAGCATCACGATAGATGATCAACGCGAGCTCGAACATAGCTCGAGGTAGCACGCACACGTGAGCGTTTCCGGATCCGGTTATCCGGAGCACCGGTCGGTCGACGTGACGCTGCGCGATGGTGCCACTGTCCACGTACGCCCAGTTCGGCCCGACGATATCTACGACGTTAACGAGTTCTTTGCTCGAATGTCAGACGCGAGCGTTCGCAACAGGTTCCATGTGTCCGTAAAGATTCGGTCTCAGGATCTCCATCAGTTTGTCGAGGTGGACTACGACCGCAGGTTTGGGCTGGTAGCCGAGACGGCAGAGGGAGATGAGTTCCGCATCATTGCTCTTGCCAATTACGTGGGCACCGAGCCGGGAACCGCGGAGGTTGCGATTGCCGTCGATGATGCGTTTCACGGGAAAGGCTTGGGGTCGATCCTCCTCGAGCACCTCGCGGAGGCAGGTGAAGGGGCCGGTATCACCTGTTTCGCTGCGGATGTGCTGTCATCGAATTCGGAGATGATCGAGGTTCTTCGGTCCCTAGAGCTGCCGATGACGACAACCGCATCCTCGGGTGTCGTGCATGTCGAGTTCCCAACCTCGTTGACGGCGTCCGCCTTGGATGCATTCGAACGCCGCGAGGCGGTTGCGGCCGCGGCAGGCGTCGGGGCCTTCCTGAAGCCATCTTCTATTGCTGTGATCGGTGCGTCTCGCCGGCGTGGCTCGATCGGTGGCGAGGTGTTCCACAACCTGATCAGTGGGGGATTCGCCGGCCCGGTTTACCCCGTGAATCCCACCACCGAGGTCGTTCAATCCGTGCCGGCGTTCCACTCCGTACTCGACATCCCATCGCAGGTCGACCTCGCCGTCATCATCGTCCCTGCTGAGAAGGTGAAAACCGTCGTCTCGGAGTGCGGTGAGAAGGGGGTCAAGGCACTACTGATCATCTCTGCCGGTTTCGCGGAGGTTGGTCCCCCAGGCAGGGCGGCTCAAGACGAGGCTATAAGTATCGCTCGCCGTTTCGGCATGCGCATCGTCGGCCCGAACTGCATGGGTGCTTTGAACACGGCTCCGAACATCTCGATGAACGCTACGTTCGCAGACGTCTCGCCCAAGCAGGGCAACCTCGGGTTCTCCTCGCAATCGGGTGCCCTCGGCATCGCGATCATGGACCTTGCGAACAAGCTTGGTCTTGGCATGTCGAGCTTCGTGTCGGTCGGCAACAAAGCCGATATCTCCGGTAACGATCTGCTCCAGTACTGGGAGCAGGACCCCGCCACAGATGTGATCTTGCTCTACCTCGAATCATTCGGTAACCCGAGGAAATTCGCTCGCATCGCGCGCCGCGTGTCACGAACCAAACCCATCGTTGCCGTCAAGAGTGGGCGTTCGGAGGCCGGAGCGCGAGCTGCTTCTTCCCATACCGCGAGCATGGCTGCCGGAGATACCGCGGTCGATGCGTTGTTCCGGCAAGCGGGAGTCATCAGGACCGACACCCTGGAGCAGCTGTTCGAGGTGGCAAGCTTGTTGGCGCACCAACCTCTTCCTGGGGGCCGCCGAGTGGCGATCCTGACCAACGCGGGGGGACTCGGGATCCTGTGTGCCGACGCTTGTCAGGCGGGGGGATTGGACATCCCGGAGCTGTCGCGGGTCACCAGAGAGAAGCTGTCGAAGTTTCTCGCTGCTGAGGCAAGTGTCACCAACCCCATCGACATGATCGCTTCCGCGTCGGCAGATCAGTACGGACGCGCGCTCGAGATCCTGGGCCGGGATCCGGACATCGACTCGATCATCGTGATCTTCATCCCACCTTTGGTGACGCGGGCAGAGGACGTTGCGGAAGCTGTCAGGAAGGCAGGAAGCTCCATAGACAAGACCCTGCTTTGTTGTTTCCTCGGGGTCCAGGGGATACACGACTTGCTCGGGGCAGAGGGCGCTGCTATCCCATCCTTTGCGTTCCCCGAGTCGGCCGCTCATGCGCTGGCGGCCGCGAGCAATTATTCGGCGTGGCGCTCACAACCTGAAGGTGACCTCCCTTCGTTCGATGATGTCCGTCGGACAGATGCACTGTCTCTCGTGGCAGCTCATGCGGGTGCGGAACCGACATGGCTGGATCCGTCGACGGTCGACCACGTGCTCTCCTGCTATGGGATCCGCATGGTGCGATCGCGACCGGTTCAAACCGAAGAAGATGTCGGGAAGGTCGCCGAGGAGATGCATGGCCCGCTGGTCGTGAAGCTCATCTCCGACTCGATCGTCCACAAGACCGACGTCGGTGGAGTTCAGCTGGATCTCCCGAACGCCGCCGCTGCCCAGCAAGCAGCCCAACAGATGAGGGAGGTTCTAAGAAGCCGCGGCCTGAAGGCAGAACTCGACGGTTTCCTGGTTCAGGAGATGGTCACTGGTAGCGGCGCCGAGATGTTCGTTGGGGTGTCTCACGATCCATCTTTCGGCCCGTTGATCGCCTGCGGTGCGGGCGGGACCATGGTCGAGCTCCTAAATGATGTTTCCATCCGGATCACCCCCCTTACCGAATCGGATGCACGGCTGATGGTCAGTTCCTTGAAGACCTATCCGCTGTTCGCCGGCTACAGGGGAGCGTCCGCCTTGGACGAAAACGAGTTCGTAGAGCTCCTGCTGCGCATCGCGGTGCTCGTCGAAGACCTTCCCCAGCTCCTGGAGCTCGACCTCAACCCCGTCCTGGTTCTAGAGAAGGGTGACGGCTGCATCGTCCTGGATGCGCGCATGAAGGTGGGTTTGGTACCTCCAGCCGCACCGCGAGGGGCTCGGACCGTCATTCCACCGCGATAGTCCGCCTTCTCGAACGATCTCCGCTAGGGCCGCTCAGCCCGGAACGCGTGGGTAGTCCGGCACTTCCCGCGCGAGCCATGAAGCGCGACCCTCGATGGATGGGCGAAAGGAGCGTTCGATGAAGAGGATCTTGTTGGTAGGCGGTCTTGTTTCCGTACTCATCGTGATCGTCTTCGTGACTGGTGCCGCGGCTCCGAGGCAAACGATGCCCATGTCTTCCCCGGGCTTCGGAGAGCATCACACCAAGGTCTTTTTCGCTCACGATCCCGCGTCGTCGACGGATTGCGCCGAGGTACGGGGATTCTCCCGCCGTACGTTCGGCCCGGATGTCCTGCACGACGCGATGAACCAGGTCTTGCGAGGGCCGAGGGAACGAGAGGCCCGGATGGGTGCGTGGAGTTTCTTCTCCCATCGAACGGCTGGGCTCATCAATAGCGTCAGGATCCGTTCAGGCGTCGCATATATCGACTTCGACGACTTCCGACACATCATTCCCGGAGCGTCTTCTTCATGCGGCAGCACATCGTTGATGGAGCAGCTTGACAGGACGGCCTTGCAGTTCCCGACGGTGCACTCCACTCGCTTCTCCTTCGAAGGCAATCGTTCCGTGTTCTACGAGTGGCTCCAGATGAGTCCTCCGTAGGAGGTGATGAAGATGCCGACACAGGTACTCGAGAGCGATGTCGAGGTGTCGGGTACGAGGTCTCGCACCCCGAACCCGGCCGCTCCTCCCCACCGCTCCCTCGCGTAAGGGATGGCTACGAAGCCCGAACCGAAGCAGAGCAGACCGTGTCCATCATCGCCTTCATTATCGTCGCGGCCCTGTGGGCCGCGTTCGTCGTGACGATGTTCTCCGAACCCTCGAACCTGATCCACATATGGAACAACTACAGGGACCAGTTCGTCGTCCTGCAGGCGATCGAGGGGTTGCTGCTGCTGCCGTGGGTGCTTGGTCTGGCGACATGGGCATCTGGGTGGGACGTGTGGATCCGATACCTCATCGTCTTCGCTCTGGCGTGGACAACCATCTACCTCTTCTTCCCCTGGAGACGAGAAGAGGCTGGTTGAAGGCGTCCATCAAAGCCCTTCCACAGTCTCGGTGAGACGTCATAGTTTGAAGTGATGAGCCCATCGACGGACAAGCGCCTCATGTCGCTCGTAGAGGCGGGCATGGCACTGGCGTCCGAGATCGACATTGACGTGCTGCTGCAGCGGATAGCCGACATAGCGCGCGACGTGATCGAGGCGGACTACGGGGCAGTGGGTGTTCTTGGTGACCAGGGCCAGCTTGCACGCTTCGTTTATTCGGGCATCGACGAGGAGTTGGCGAAGCGGATCGGTGATCTTCCCACGGGCCGTGGAGTCCTGGGGGCCTTGATCGAAGAGGGCCAACCGCTCAGGTTGCACGAGATCTCCGATCATCCGCGCTCGTTTGGATTCCCTCCTAACCACCCCCCGATGCATACCTTCCTCGGAGTACCGATCATCGTGCGTGACCAGGTCTACGGACGTCTCTATCTGACACAGAAGCGGGGAGCAGTCGATTTCACGAAAGACGACGAGCGTCTGGCTCTCGCGCTCGCTGCGCAGGCAGGTGTGGCGATCGAGAATGCCCGCCTCTACGTAGAGGTTCGATCGCGCGGCGAAGAGCTGGCGATCCTCGAGGAACGCGATCGCATCTCCAAGGAGCTCCACGACGGGGTGATCCAGGCGATCTACTCAGTCGGTCTATCTCTGCAAGGGACAGTAGGCACCCTCGGCCCTGAACACGAGCTAGCGGCTCAGCGGATCAACGACGTCATCACTCAACTGGACTATGTGGTGAGAGACGTACGCAGCTATATCTTCCAGCTTCAACCGCATCTGGTGCAGGAGAAGGGGCTGGCGGCGGCGGTCGAAGAGCTATCGCGTGATTTCGAAGTGAACACGATGGGCTCGGTAACGATAGACATTCCGGCCGAGGCTGTGGCGCAGCTGGATGCTCCCATGCAGGGACACGTGATCCAAGTCGTGCGAGAGGTCCTTTCGAACATCTCGCGCCATGCTCAGGCCAACGAAGTTTATGTCGGGCTCACCATGCTCCCCGATGAGTTGGTGCTAACGATCGAGGATGACGGTATCGGTTTCGACATCGGATCCGTCCGGCTCGGGCACGGGCTACGGAACCTCGATGAACGAGCCTCGCTGCTCGATGGGACGATCGCGATCGAGCCGCGCTCCCCGCGCGGTACCCGGCATCTACTGACTATTCCCTGGAAGGGGTCTCTCACATGAGTTCTCTAAGGGTCGTGCTGGCGGATGATCATGAGATCGTTCGCCAGGGGTTGAAGGCACTGATCGAGGCCGAAGAGGACATCGAAGTGGTCGGCGAAGCCTCGGACGGCGCGCAGGCGCTTCAGGTCGCGCGTAGCTACAAGCCTGATGTGGTGGTGATGGATGTCCGTATGCCCGGGGGTGGAGGTGTCGAGGCGTGCAGGGCGATCCGCGACGAGGTTCCCGATACCCAGGTGATCATGCTGACCTCTTTCTCCGATGACGAAGCGCTCTTCAACTCGATCATGGCGGGGGCCGCAGGCTTCGTTCTCAAACAGATCAGGGGAAGTGACCTCGTCGATGCCATCAGGACGGTCGGCAGAGGAGAGTCCCTTCTCGACCCCGGCGTCACGGCGAGAGTCTTGGACCGGCTTCGCAAGGCCAAGTTCGACGAGAAGGACCCGAAGCTTGCTCGCCTTTCCCCTCAGGAGGAGCGGATCCTCGACCTGATCGGCGAGGGGCTGACGAACAAGGAGATCGGTGAGCGGATCCATCTTTCGGACAAAACGGTCAAGAACTACGTCTCGACGATCCTCCAGAAGCTCGAGGTCGCCCGGCGCGCCGAGGCGGCGTCGTATGTCGCTCGGGTCCGGGCGGACCACCCACACCGCGAAGGCGAGTAGCACCTCCACTCCACGGGTTGAGTGCCGGGGGGGCCCCCCACCCTCTTCAATGGCCCCCCGAAATGGGTCCTAGCGGCCCGGTTGTGGGGGGCCATCCGGACCTATGGCGGAGCCCCGGAATCCGGGATGGTGGTGGAGAGAAAGAGACCACGACCAAGGAGGAAGAAAGTGGCACAGACGGTGGAAGCGAAGGGATTCGGGATGACAGGCACTAAGGAAGTGACCGCAGCACACATCACCCGCAGCTTGCTGGACCGTATCGTCAGCGTTACCGGAGCGATCATGGCTTTCGCTCTTGTTGCCCTCGGCGCAGCAGCCATCTACGGTGGTTCGTTCGCCATGGACAACGTGCGAGACCGCCTCGAGCCGCAAGGCATCGCCTTCGGCCCGGCCGCGGAGATGAGCGCGGAAGAGAAGGCCATCGTCGGCGACTTCGCCGGTCAGAAGGTCGACACCGGCACCGAGGCAGAGGCCTACTCCCGCCTGATCGGTCTCCACGTCAGCGAGATCGCAGGCGGCGAGACCTACGCATCCCTCGGCGGCCCGCTGTTCGCCCTCGAGGCTCAGATCGAAGAGGCCCAGGCGGCCGGCAAGGACACCACCGCCATGGAAGCCGAGCTCGCAGGTCTTCGTGGCCAGCGTGACACGGTATTCAAGGGCGAGACCCTCCGAGCGGTCCTGCTCAACGCTTACGGTTGGTGGGTCGTCGGCACGATCACGCTGTGGGTTGGTTTCGGAGCCGTGGCTCTTGGCCTGATCCTGGCTCTGTTCGCTGCACTCGGCTTCCGGCACGCGAAGAAGCTCTCGTAGCCTGAAGCTTCAAGCTCGCAGAAGGGCCGCCCCGTGGGGCGGCCCTTCTTGGCATCTCCTCGAGTCGCGCTTACACGGATGGGTTCATCGGCCCCCCCAAGGAAGTCCGAACGGCCCTATCGCGAAGAACAGCTCTGAGAGACGCTGTCTACATAAGAAGAGACCAATCAAGGAGTCGGCGATGGCAGACGTAAGGGTCCAGGATGTGATGACTCACCTGGTGGTGATGTTGTACCCCAACGACACGCTCCATGACGCGGCTCGCAAGCTGGCTCGTAATCAGATCAGTGGGGCCCCGGTCGTTGAAGATGGCAAGGTGGTGGGGATCGTCTCCGAGAGCGACCTCGTAACTGCCGCGATGCCCTCGATCCGATCGGAGAGGGGAGCCTCGATCCTCGACTTCTTCACGGTGATCGGTCATCGGCGTTCTCGGGCACACCATCACGCACAGCACGTCTCCGAGATCATGAGTCCGGTCGTGATCCAGATCCCTCCGACAACGAGCATCTGGAAAGCCGCCTCGATCATGGAACGTCGAGGAGTGAAGCGGTTGCCGGTTGTGGATGAAGAGGGTTTCCTCATGGGGGTCATCTCCCGTGCGGATGTGGTCAAAGCGATGGCGAGAGACGACGACCAGATTCGTGAGGATGTGGTTCAGGCCGTCCAACTGCTCGGAGCCGACGCGATAGGCGATCTCGAGGTCGATGTGACCGACGGCATCGCCACCCTTACCGGTCGGACCGACCGCAAGACGACCCTAGAACTTGCGATCAAGCTGGTGTCCCGCACCCCCGGGGTCATCGACGTGGTCGACAGGCTGAGTTTCGAGCTGGACGACACCAAGATCAAGATCGCAACCAACCCAGAGCCAGATCATCGGCTCAACTGGCGATCGAAGGCCGCGGTGAACGAGGGTCTGCGCTAGCAGCACCCCGCCCTTCGATCTTCGCCGAATGGATGTGACCTTTGGGCCCTTCAAGGGGTGCCCTTTGGCCCTGCCGCCGGGTGAGTGCGCGCGATGGGATTGGCGAGACAAGAACCCGCGGCAGCGATTTCTTCCAAGGAGGTAACAACCGATGGACTCAGCACTTTCGGACCGGACCAAGCTCATGATCGTGTGGCCGGTGGCGGGATTCTTCGTTGTGATCGCATTCGGGGTCGGGCTCATCTCGATGGCGACGTTCGACTCGAACCAACAAGCGTCGGCTGCCATCTCGACGAGTGAAAGCCAGACCGTCGAGGTGACTCTCGGTGACCTATTCATTGAGCCCAAGCAGCTGGAAGCCCAGGCCGGCTCGGTCACCTTCGAAGTGACCAACGACGGTCAGACCGAGCACAACTTCGCGATCGAGGGTCACGGAGCGACCGAGATGATTCCCCCCGGCGAGACGGTGACCTTGAAGGTTGCTTCATTGGGGCCGGGCGAGTACACGGTCGTCTGCGAGGTCGCGGGGCACGCCGGAGGTGGCATGACTGCCACGCTCGTCGTCACCGGTGATCCACCGGCCCCCGCCACCGGCGGCCATTCCAGTCACGGGATGGCGGGCATGACGGCCGCAGAGATGGTCGAGGTCGACACCGCAGTGACCAAGAGTTTTCCGGCCGAGACCAAAGGGACCGGCGGTCGGGCCCTCGAACCCGAGATCGTCGACGGAGTCAAGGTCTTCGAGCTGACCGCCGACGAGGCTCGCTGGGAGGTCGAGCCTGGCAAGGTCATGGACGCGATGGCCTACAACGGGATGCTCCCCGGACCGCAGATCAACGCCGACCTGGGCGACCGCGTCCGGGTGGTTCTCCACAATGAGCTCGACCAACCGACGACTCTCCACTTCCATGGATTGCGGGTGCCCAACGCGATGGACGGTGTTCCGGTGATCACCCAAGACCCTGTCATGCCCGGAGAGACGTTCAATTATGAGTTCACGATCCGAAACAGCGGCACACACATGTACCACCCGCATTTCAACGCCACCGAGCAGATCACCGAAGGCCTGTTGGGCGCTTTCGTGGTGCACGACCCCCGTGACCCGGAAGTCGCGGTCGACCAGACGATTGTCTTGAACGATGGTCCGCTTGGGTTCACGATCAATGGAAAGGGCTTCCCTGCGACCGCTCCGATCGTTCTCTCGCAGGGTGAGACCTTCCGTCTCCGCTACATGAACGAGGGTTTGCAGATCCATCCCATGCACCTTCACGGGTTGGTGCAACGTGTCGTCGCCAAGGACGGCTACCGGCTCCAGCAGCCCTACGACGTCGACACCCTCATGGTCGCACCGGGGGAGCGCTACGACGCCCTCGTCAAGGCGGACGCGCCGGGCGTCTGGGCGTTCCACTGCCACATCCTCAACCATGTCGAAGGCCCCGAGGGGATGTTCGGCATGGTTACCGCAGTCATCGTCGAATGAAGGAGCGGGCATGAAGAGACACGAAGCGTTGATCCCACTGACACACGATCATCATCACGCGCTGGCTGCAGCCAGACGGTTGGAGGGTTCGGCTACAGCCGATCCGACCGAACGCGCGTCCCAAGCCGGTGCTTTCCTCGAGTTCTTCGAGGCGGACACGGTCGCCCATTTCCGTGAGGAGGAGGAGGTCATCTTCCCGCTGGTGATCGACTACCCGGAGGCACAACCCGCCTTGACCCGCGTGCTGCTCGAGCATGTGCAACTCCACGCTCTCGTGTCCAGACTCAGAGCCGAGGTCGCCGCAGGTGTCGTGGATCCGGAGACCCCGAAGCTGATCGCGTCGCTCCTTCAGAACCACATCCGGCACGAAGAGAAGCTCTTGTTCCCTCTGATCGAGTCGACCGCAGCCGCGCCGCTTGCTTTGGTGGCCCTATCTCCTCGAAACCGAGAGGCGCCCGCCCGGGCGGAGGCATAGGCCGACGAGCCTGCCGCACGGGGGCCGAATGGCCCTTACACCCCGGCCTCCGCACAACCAAGATGGCAACAACGTCGGTTGAGAGGGGGAATGGCATGCGAGGCAGGACGATGGAAAGACTCGATCGGGATGAGTGCATAAAGCTCATGGAAGGTCATCCCGCCGGTGTCGGGCGAATTGCGCTCGCCGGGCCGAGGCCCGTGATCTTTCCCGTCAACTTCGCGATCGACCGCGGCAACGTCGTCTTCCGCACCGATCCTGGCAGTAAGTTCCACGCGGCGGTCCACAACTCTTTCGTTGCCTTCGAGGTCGACTGGGTCGAGCCGACGTGGCAGCTGGGCTGGAGCGTCGTCGTGCGTGGTCAGGCCCATCTCGTAACCGATCCCGACGAGCTCGCTCGGGTTCGCCGTCTCCCACTCCTGCCGTGGGCAGAAGGCGAGAAATCCAACTTCGTGAGCATCGAATCGACATTGATCTCCGGCCGCCGACTCGGCGACTAGCCAACCGCCGCGTAGGAAGGAGCAGGACATGGATCGTCCCGTAGTCGTAGTCGGAGGAGGCATCATCGGTACCGCTATCGCGCACGAGCTTCAGCTCGCCGGCGTACCCACGATGCTGGTTGAACGGGACGTAGACCCTCAGGGAGCCTCGGCTTTCTCCTTCGCGTCGCTGAGCTCGTTCGACGAGGTGCAGCGCGACGTCTATCTGCTCAAGAACCACGGGATGATCGGCTGGCGTCGGTGGGCCAATGTCTACGGGGACGATCTCGGGGTTCGCTTCCCCGGTGAGATCCGGTGGGCGGAGGCGGCCGATGGGGGCCGCTTCCTGACGGAGGTCCTCCAGCGAGCTACGGGGCGGGGCTATCCCGTGCGCCTGATCAACGGTGACGAAGTCAAGAAGATGGAGCCGGCGAGCGCCTTCAGTGGCACGTTCACGGCGACCTACGCACCCGACGACGGTCAGGCAGATCCCCTGCGTGCGATCGAAACGCTGACCGGCGCCTTCTCCGAGCACGGCGGCATGCTCTTGATAGGTCGCGCCTCACTGACGGTCGAGGGATCGGGCATCACCGTGCGTGTGGGGGAGGATCGCATCGAGGCTTCCACCGTGATCGTGGCAGCGGGTGCCGAAACGGCGATGCTGCTCGAACGGATGGGGTGGGAGGTACCGATGGACCCGAGCCCTGGGCTGCTGTGCGTTACCGAACCGGTCGAGCGTTTCACCGAGCGGATCGTCTATGTGTATCCAAGAGGCGAGGTTCCGATCCACCTCCGTCAGCTCCCAGACGGACGCGTGCTGATCGGCGAGCGCGCTCAAGACGAGGTTGCCAAGAACCCGACGATGGACCACGCGCGCAAGCTGCTGCGCCAGGCGAGGAAGGCGTTCCCGATCCTCGAGGACACCGACGTCGACCACTTCACCGTTGAGTGGCGTCCGATGCCGCGGGACAAGATGCCCATCGTTGGGCCGCTTCCGGGCCTGCCGGATCTATACGTCGCGACGGCACATAGTGGGGTAACGATGGCGCCGGCCCTCGCTCGATTCATCACGAGTGAGATCACAGAAGGCGTCGAGCAGGACCGTTTGAAGCCGTTCCGCCCTGGTCGGTTCTCGACCCACAGTGCAGATGCGTACGCGAGCATCGAAGAGGCCTTCAGTGGCGCCTCCGAGGTATTCATCGGCTGACCGTGAAGCTCAACTCATGTGCACCTGTGCGAACGACGTCTGCGCGAGCGCGACGCCGGTCGACCAGCCCGGTGCCCTGCCACCAGCCGGGGGCCGGATGTTCTCGACGTTGATCCCGCCGCGCACCAGCAGCCAAGCGATAACAGAGTTCGAGTTCCACATCTCTGTGGCTCTGCCGGGCCGACGCCCCCACACCAGCGCCGGGACATCGGATGTCAGTTCGAGGATGCGACGGGCCGCGGCTTCGTCGTCGCTCACCCGTTCGGGACTGTCGATCGCCTCTGCCGAATCAGGGATGACCCCCGAGCGCCAGCACCGGACCTCGTAGCGAAGGGCCCGCAATAGCCCGAGGCGTCGACTCCAGACGGGGCCCTGGACCGTCACTCCGCGCTCTTCACCACCCCCATCCGGTATCGGCCACGCGTTCTCGATCACGAAGCGACCCTCAGGCACGGTCACCTCTAGCGCGGTGTGGAACAGGTCGAGTGGTGCCCGGTGATCGCGGCGGGCAACGATCGATTCGTAGACCTTGCCGTTGAAGTGAACGAAGTGTCCGCCTGCTCCGAGCGGCAACCAGTAGAGGTCGATGCCGGGCTTGGTCAAGGTGTTAGGCCTTCCTCGGAACCTTGCCGGTCATCGTGAACAAGGCCTTCATTACTTTGTGCGCTCCGTCGGAGCACGGTTCGAACATGAGTGGACAGCCGCCATCGATGACCGTGATGCCGTGCTCGCGTCCGAAGCGAGTTGCAGAGTCGGAAACGCTGCCGGTGCCGAAAGACCGGTGCATCCAAACGTTGCGGATCCCGAGCTCATGGCACTCCTGCATGGTCGAGTCGGCGTGGGCCGGGCTGGTTGCGATCACGACCGCCTCGACGCCATCAGGGATCGACTTCAGGTCCTGATAACAGACGTCACCCTCGACCTCGTCCGCGTTCGGATTGACCGCAAAGACCTCGTACCCGCGATCCCTCAGTCGTTGGTAAACGACGTTGCCTCCATGCGACGCAGGCTTGCGAGAGACGCCCGTGACCGCGATGCGCCTGTGGCCCAGGAACTCCGTTGCTGCTTGCTTGATGTCTTGCATCAGCCGCTCCTTTCGTCTGTATCGCTGCTCTTCTTGATGGGTCATCCAGCGCGTAGAGCTCCGACGATCAATGCGGTGCTGATGGCGATCCCAGCCAGCCACCATGGGGTGAAGAAGACTCCGAACAGAACAAGGGAAGCTCCGCCGGATGCGATGGCGAGTTGCGGCCACCAACCTTGGTCGGTGAGGAATGCGACGCCGGCCGCCGCCAGCGCAAGCCCCACGAGAACGCCCAGGACGACGGAGAGCCTCCGGGCGTCGCCGAAGACCCAAGAGTGAGACGGGTTGGGCGGCTGCACCTGTCCCTCGGGGACTGCTGCGTACTCGGGGACCCACATCGCGAGTGTGACGAACCCATGAGCTATCAGGAAGAGCCCGACAAGGGTGCGAGACATCGACAACCTCCCTATTGGAAGTCTGAGACGGATTACGCCCTGTACTCGCAAGACTCACAGCGCGGGGGTGGATCGGGTAGGGCCGTTAGCCCTGGGGATTGAGGTCTGTTCAGCCCTACCAGCGGACTCCGATCGGAGGGACGGTGGGTCCACAACGTCAGCCATGCAGGAGGTGGATGGTGACAACGACGCAAGGGCAACACTCCTCGGAACGTCGGCTCGCCGAGATAGGTCGTCGCATCGACGGGCTTAGACAGACGGTCACGGACCGCGAACGCTTCCACGGGCGCCTCAACCAGGAGCTCGATATCTGGCGTAGATGGCGGGACGAACTTGCAGTTCAGGCCGAGCTCGGAACCATGGACGCTCGTGATGTGCTCGAGCCAAGGGTGGCCCAGATCGAACTCGCCTTCGAGCATGCAGTTGCCCGGATCGAGGGATTGCTCGCCGGACCGGAATTCGATGGTGACGACTTCTATGCGGCGGTCGGCCTAGCGCTGAGCGGCCTGCGCCGTGAGATCGATAACGCGGGAGCCGATTTCGATATCACCGAGTGAACGAGGGGACCGACATGGATGCCTTGGTCGTTTACGAATCGATGTTTGGCAACACCAAAGACATCGCCGAGTCCATCGCGGGCGGGATGGGCATGCGGCTCGACACGGAGATCGTGGAGGTCGGGCGAGCACCCCTGCACCTTGACGAGGGAGTAACCCTTGTAGTTCTGGGTGGTCCGACCCACGCGTTCAGCATGTCTCGTGCCAAGACCCGTTCGGCCGCAGCGGATGAGACAACCGCGCCCGTCCTGTCGCGGGAGATCGGTCTGCGCGAGTGGTTGGACCTGGTCGCGGTTCAGCCCGGGGTGGAGCTGGCCACCTTCGACACGTCTCTGAAGAAGTGGCGACGGATGGGCACGGCGAGCCGCGCTGCGACAAAGCGGCTGAAGAGGATGGGCTTGGCCGTTGCGGCTCCTCCCGAGACTTTCTACGTCGAAGGTATGACCGGTCCTCTTGCCGAGGGTGAACTGGCCCGCGCTTACGAGTGGGGGGCCCACCTAGCGATCCGCCACGCTCTGAACCGCAAGGATCTACTTCTGCACACGACGAGTGACCAGGCGCCCTCATCGGCAGGGCGGAAGTAGGGAGTGGGAGGACGACACCGGATCGATGCTCATCCCGGCTCCCGGCACCATGACCGTCGTGGGTCACGAGCGCAGCGAGAGGCGTCCAGCGTCGACCCGATAAAGGAGGAGAGATGGATCAGAGAGATGACCAACGTTACGACCGTGCTGTGAAGCGGGTGAAAGAGCTGAAGGAGTTCTACATCCACGTCGGTGTGTACCTGATCGTCAACGCCGGTCTGTTCGGCATCAACATGCTGTCGAGCCGAGACAGCCTGTGGTTCTACTGGCCGCTGCTCGGATGGGGCATCGGGGTGGTGATCCATGGCTTCAGCGTTTACGCCGAGCGGGGGATCTTCGGGCGGCAGTGGGAGGAGCGGAAGGCTAAGGATCTCATGGCGAGAGAGGAGCGCCGTGCGTCATGAGGGGCTGCTAGTCCCGCTGAAATGGGGCCGTTCGGCACCTACGCGTCCCTGCGTTCGAGACCGATGCTTGGTGTGTGGCGGCAGGAAGGGGTTGAACCGTGTCTCGCCACCAGATCACTGAGCCGAACGTCGATGAGGCCCATGACTCGACCGCGCCGGAGGGGGTCGATGAGGCCCATGACTCGACCGCGCCGGAGGGGTACGCGTTGTTCGTTGGCGAGCGCGACCATGTCTTATCGGAGGCCCTGTCAGCGGCTATCCCAGTCGTCCGGTGTCCCCAGTCCTCCTCGATGGGCTGTCCCGCGATGGCCTCTAAGCCATGCCCGGTAAGACAGAACGCCCGCGTAACCGTCGTGTTCGTGCCCACTGATGCGGACGAGCAGCGACGGCTCACCTGCATCGGAGCCGTCGATGCGCCGGTTGTCGCCGTCGTTGAAGGAAGCACCATCGGCCCGATCGTGACCGGCGACTTCGCGGTGGTGGGTGACGGGAGCGGCGCGATGGGCGTATTGGGTGCCATCTCCGGTGTGATCGAAGGCGAACATCAACGAGTTGATCGGCCCACCACGGGCGAAGGTGTAACTAGACCGAAGCAGGAGCCCCAGGGAACCAGAAGTCCTACAGTTCTCGCTCTGTCACGTGCCAGAACCCTGTACCGCCACGATCTCCGATGAAGCCACAGTGTCTTAGGAGCTGGTGACCGTAGGGGGTCAACCGGCCCCTCAAAGAGAGACCGAAAGGCACTTCCAGCGCGCCCCCCGACAGGATGACGCTAGGTCTGGAGCCAGACGACTCCGCCGAGGAGGTGACGGTCATGCGAAAACCCGTGATCCTGGATGTGAACCCGGATGTAGAAGCCAGGGACTGGGAGGCCGATCTCCTCGAGAGATTCGAGGCGCATGTCTTGACCTGCTCCGGCCCCGTCGAGAGCGGGGTATGTCCGCTCCTGCACGGCAAGGCATGCACGAAGGTCGACTCCGCCGACGGGGTGCTGTTCCAGCTCGACCTCGATCGCGACGACCACCGCAAGATCCTGAGCCTTTACGCCGACCGGCTCGAGGTTCCTATCAGAGCGGTGGTGAAGCCCGGCCAGAAAGAGCGGTACCCGGAACTCCTGACCAAGGTCGAGGTCTCCGAAGGCGAGCCCGGCCCTGCCATGTTGGACGGGTTCGAAGCAGAGGTCGAATCGCAACTCGAGTGAAAGGTTGAGTGGATGAAAACGAAGAACTTCTTGAAGGTGCTATCGGTTCTCGCCTTGGCAGGCCTAAGCCTCGCGGCCTGCAGCGACGGGGATGACAGCGGACTTAGCGTGGAGCTCAACGAGTTTTCCATCGTGGTTGAGCCATCGAGCGTCGCGAGTGGCGAGGTCTCGTTCTCGGTCGAGAATGTCGGGGGCATAACTCATGAATTCGTTGTCGTATCCACCGATCTCGACGCCTCAGATCTTCCTACGACGGACGACGGTTCCGTTGATGAGGAAGGCGAGGGGATCACTCCCATCGATGAGATCGAGGATATCGAGCCCGGCGACTCCGGATCGTTGACGGTGGACTTGGACCCGGGCGACTACGTGCTCTTCTGCAACGTCGTTGAAGGAGATCAGGTTCATTACCAGGCCGGGATGTACACACCCTTCACCGTTTCCGAATAGGGCAACCGGTGTTCACCAAGACCGGGAGTGAACGCTTCTACGGCAAGAGCGTTCGCTCCACGCCGGCGAGTTGCTCGTAGAGGCGCCAGCGCTCATCGATATCTCTCTGCGCGAGGCCGAGGAGTCGTTCTGATTCCTCGGGGTCGCTGCGTGTGCCCATGGTGAAGCGTGCTTCGGTCTTGACGAAATCAGTCAACGGGATGCTAGGAGCCTTCGAATCGAGATGGAAGGGGCGCTCGTGCGCCTCGACGCCGGGCTTGTAGCGCCACAGCGGCCAGTACCCGCTCTTGACCGCATCCTTCTGGTGGCTCATCGAGGTGGCCATCTCGATCCCGTGGGCGATGCACGTGCCATAAGCGATGACCAAGGACGGTCCTTCCCATGCGGATGCCTCTTGGAAGGCTTTGATCGTCTGCGTGTAGTTCGCTCCGAGGGCGACCTGCGCGACGTAGACGTCTCCGTAACCCGCGGCGATCATCCCGAGATCCTTCTTGACGGTCTTCTTTCCCCGCGCGGCGAACTTGGCGATCGCTCCACGCGGCGTTGCTTTCGAGGCCTGCCCCCCTGTGTTGGAGTAGACCTCTGTGTCGAGGATGAGGATGTTCACATTCCGTCCCGAAGCAAGGACGTGATCGAGACCTGCAGAGCCGATGTCGTAGGCCCACCCGTCGCCCCCCACGATCCAGATCGCCTTCGTGACGAGGTTGTCGGCGAGTTCCAGGAGCCTGGCGCCATCGCTCCCCGTGTTGCCATCGAGGTTTCGGAGCGCGACCCTCAGCTGCTCAACGCGCTCCCGTTGCCGGGCGATGCCTCCATCGTCGGACTGATCCGCCGAGAGGATGGCGCCGGCGAGGTCTTCGCCGACCGTCCCCGCCAGCTTGCGGAGCAGTAGCCGCGCACTGTCTGTCTGTTGCTCGAGAGCCAACTGCATGCCGAGGCCGAACTCTGCGTTGTCCTCGAACAGCGAGTTCGCCCACGCCGGGCCGCGACCATCCCCGTCAACTGCCCACGGGGTTGTCGGCAGGTTTCCACCGTAGATCGACGAACACCCCGTCGCGTTCGCAACCAGCATGCGGTCGCCGAACAACTGGGTCAGCAACTTGAGGTACGGCGTCTCGCCGCAACCGGCGCACGCACCTGAGTACTCGAACAAGGGGAGGCGGACCTGCGAACCTTTGACCGTCGAAGGATCCAGGATCGTGGGGTCGATCTCTGGGATCGTCGAGAAGAACTCGAAGTTGATCCTCTCCTCCTCCAAGACACCGCCGATCGACTGCATGTTTATCGCCTTGTGCTGGGCGTCGGACTTGCTGATCACCGGGCACACATCGACGCACACCGAGCATCCCGTGCAATCCTCGGGCGCAACCTGGACGGTCAGCTTGAGCCCGCTCACCTCCTTGGCGTGGAAGTCCTTGGATTGGAACGACGCCGGTGCACCTCCGAGGAGCTCGGGCTCGTACGCCTTCATCCGGACGGCGCTGTGGGGGCACACGATGACGCAGTGGCCGCAATCGATGCAGATATCGGGATCCCACACCGGGACCTGCTCGGCGATGCGACGTTTCTCCCACTGCGATGTGGCGGTCGGGAATGTCCCGTCAGCCGGCAGCGCACTAACGGGGAGCAGATCGCCGTCACCAGCCAGCATCTTGGCGGTGACGTTCTTGAAGAAATCTGGGACCAGGTCGGGTAGAGACCGTAGTTCGACCGGTTCGAGCACCTTGTGCGGGACCGTCACCTTGTGCATGTTGGTGATCGCGAGTTCGACGGCCGCGAAGTTCTTCTCGACCATCGCAGGATCGCGTTTCCCGTAACTCTTCGTGATGAATGACTTGATGGCTACGATCGCGTGAGCCTGCGGCAACATCTTGCTTAGGGAGAAGAAGCAGGTCTGCATGATCGTGTTGATTCGCCCTCGCATGTCCAACGACCGTGCGACCTGGTAGGCGTCGATCACGTAGAAGCGCAGGTCCAGGTCGATGATCTGACGCTGCACCTTGTGGGGGAGGTGGTCCCACACCTCGTCCGGCCCGTACTCGCTGTTCAGCAGGAACGTGCCATGCCGCGCTGCTCGCTTCAGGATGTCGATGCGGTCCAGCAGGATGAACTGACTGCACGATACGAACCCTGCATCCTCGATCAGGTAAGTGGACCTGATCTCCTCGGGATCGAAGCGCAGGTGCGACTCTGTTATCGAGCCGGACTTCTTCGAGTCGTAGACGAAGTAGCCCTGTGCCGCAAGCTCGGTCGCTTCGGCGACGATCGTGACCGTCCCCTTCGAGGCCCCCACCGTCCCATCGCTGCCCAGGCCATAGAACAACGCCTTGGTAGCAGCCTTATCCGTTGCGAAATCGCGTGCTGTGGGGATGCTCGTGTGGGAGACATCGTCGTAGATGCCAACCGTGAAGTGGTTCTTGGGTGCGGCTTTGCTGAGCTCGTCGAAGATCCCCTTGACCATCGCGGGCGTGAACTCCTTTGACGAGAGTCCGTAACGTCCGCCGGTGACGCGGATGGTGGCGCGGTCCTTCTCGGCAAGGGCTACGACAACGTCTTGGTAGAGAGGTTCACCAGTGGCGCCCGGCTCCTTATCGCGATCGAGAGCCGCCAATCGGGTCACGGATGGTGGAAGACACTCTGCGAAGGCTTCGGTGGGGAAGGGCCGATATAGGCGCACAGTCACCATTCCGACCTTCGCGCCCTTGGCGACCATGCGGTCCACGGCCTCCCTGACGGCCCCCGCACCCGAGCCCATGATCACGACGAGGCTCTCCGCGTCTGGCGCCCCGTGGTAATCGACGAGGTTGTAGTGACGTCCGGTGCGCTCGGCCAGGGCGTCGAACTTCGCCTGAACGATGCTGGGAACGGCGCTGTAGTAGGGATTGGCGGCCTCTCGCGCCTGGAAGAAGACGTCGGGATTCTGGGCCGAGCCCCGAAGAACCGGCGCGTCGGGTGTCAAACCTCTTGATCGATGCGCACGCACGGCTTCGGGGTCGACCAGGGCTTCGATGTCATCGTCCTCGAGAAGGTCGATCTTCGTTACTTCATGCGACGTCCTGAAACCGTCGAAGAAGTGGATGAACGGGATCCGTGCCTCGAGGGTAGCGGTGTGAGCCACGAGCGCCATGTCCTGTGCCTCTTGGACAGAGGTCGATGCGAGCATGGCCCAACCTGTTGGACGTGCGGCCATCACGTCTGAGTGGTCCCCGAATATCGACAAGGCGTGCGTCGCGACCGTGCGCGCTGCGACATGGATGACGCACGGGGTCAGCTCACCGGCGATCTTGAACATGTTCGGGAGCATGAGCAGCAAGCCCTGGGACGCAGTGAAGGTTGTGGCTGAGGCTCCCTTCAAGAGGGCGCCATGCACGGCCCCGGCGGCGCCTGCCTCGGATTGCATCTCGATCACCTTCGGGACCGAGCCCCACAGGTTCGGCTGGTCCGAAGCGGCCCACTGGTCGGAGAGTTCCCCCATGGGTGACGCGGGGGTGATCGGGTAGATCGCGATGACCTCGCTTAGGGCATAGGCGATCCGCGCCGCCGCCTCGTTTCCGTCGATGCAGGCCCGGTTGGCCGTACGCACCGGCACATCAGTTCCGCTCGGTCCCATGTGCTCAGGCTAGGGAGCCGGATGTCGCCTACCTAGGGCCGAACGGCCCCTCCTGGGGTGGCCTTTAGGTCCCAGGCCGGTCCAACCGGCAGCGGCATTCCGGGCCATCCGGCCCTACCGCACCGTGCCCGGTTTCTTCAGGCTGAGATCAATCGATGGTCCCGGGCGTGCCGGGAGAAAGCGAGGCCCCGATGACGGCGATCACCCAGTATCTCCAAACCAAGGGCGCGAGGTTCATGGTCGCTCCGCACGCGACGACCTACAGCTCGCTCGCCGAGGCCCGGGAGCTCGGCATCAGGGCCGACGAAGTGATCAAGACGGTGATGCTCGCGACCACCGCTGGTCACGTGGCCGCCGTGATCCCCGCGTCCACCCGCGTCAACACGAGGAAGCTGGAAGACCTCCTGTTCGTTGACGACGCGCGTCTGGCAACGGAAGAAGAGATAAGCGAAGACTTCCCGGACTTCGAGCTTGGTTGTCTTCTGCCGGTCCCTTCTCTGCTTGGGATCCCCACAGTTGTCGACCCCGAGGTCACCCTTCATGAACGGGTCGCGTTCGCTATGAGCCCGACCGAGTCGATAGAGGTCGAAGTGGCGGACCTCTTCAAAGGTGAGCATCTGACGCTCTCCCCGGTCGCACGGCGCCTCGAGCTCGAAGAAGCCTTCGCGGAATAGGAGGCGACGAGGGTGAAGAGGATCGTGATCCTTGGAGGCGGAACGGGTGGGACCCTCGTCGCGAATCGGTTGCGAAAGATGCTGTCGTCAGCGGAGGCGGAGATCGTGGTCGTCGATCAGGACGACCAGCACGTCTACCAACCGGGCCTGTTGTTCGTCCCCTTCGGTCTGTCGGACGTCGATCACATCGTCAGGCCCAGAGCCCGTCAGCTTCATGCCGGCATCCACTTCCACGAGAGCGCGATCGATCGTGTCGAGGTCGGCGCGAACGAGGTGTACCTGAGTGACGGAGCATGTCTGTCGTACGACATCCTCGTCATTGCCACTGGAGCGATCTTGGCCCCTGAGGAGACCGAAGGTCTGCTCGGTCCGGGATGGATGGACAAGGTCTTCACGTTCTACGGGCCGGAACCGGCAGCCGCGTTGGAGAAGGCCTTAGGTGCGTTCGAGGGCGGGCACATCGTCGTCAATGTCGTCGACATGCCGATCAAGTGTCCGGTCGCGCCGCTTGAGTTCTGTTTCCTCGCGGACTGGTACTTCACCGAGCGTGGGATCCGGGACAAGGTGCAGCTCACGTACGTCACGCCTTTGGACGGCGCATTCACGAAACCGATCGCGTCGAAGCACCTCGCGAGCATGCTGGCGGACAAGAACATCGAGCTCGTCACGGAATTCAACACGGGCGAGGTCGATGGGGCAGGGGGGAATCTGATCGCGTACGACGGCCGCGAGGTGGCCTTCGATCTCGCCGTTGTCATCCCTCTCCACAGTGGCGCCGGGTATGTCGCACGGTCGCCGGGGCTCGGCGACGAGTTGAATTTCGTTCCGGCGGACGAGCACACCCTTCAGGCAAAAGCGTCCCCGAACATCTTCGTCATCGGGGACGCGGCGAACGTCCCCGCATCCAAAGCCGGATCGGTCACGCACTACGAAGGCGAGACCGTTGTCGACAACATCCGGCGCTTCCTCGACGACGAGCCTCTCGAGCCGGGGTTCGACGGTCATGCGAACTGCTTCATCGAAAGTGGCTTCCACAAGGCACTGCTGATCGACTTCAACTACGAGACCGAGCCACTCCCCGGCCACTACCCGTCGGCCGTCGGTCTTCCCCTGTTGAAAGAGTCCCGCTTGAACCACCTCGGCAAGCTGATGTTCCAGTGGTTCTACTGGCACAGCCTCCTGCCGGGTCGCGACATCCCCGGTATCGGTTCCGACATGCCGTCGGCCGGCAAGGTCAAAGAAGCCCAACCCGAAAGGAGCGCGTCGTGACCACGACCACGCAACAGCTAGACGTTGAACTGAACGAGGAGGGTTTCTTCGTTCACCCTGAAGAGTGGACCGAGGAGATGGTTCCGGAGCTCGCTCGTCGCGAGGGCATCGATGAGATCACCGATGCTCACTGGACGGTGATCCGTTACATGCGAGCGGCCTTTGCCGCGAACGGAACCGGCCCCACCGTGAGGGCTCTCGGCAAGAGCTCCGGGGTCACCATCATGGAGCTTTATCACTTGTTCCCCAAAGGTCCGGCGAAGATCGCCGCAAAGATCGCCGGTATCCCCAAGCCACGCGGTTGCATCTGATCGAAAGGAGCACGACGTGAAAGACAAGATCGAGAAGGTTTCGATAATCATCTCCAAGGGTTCGCTGGAGGGGATCTATCCCGGTTTGATCATGGCGAACGGAGCACGGGCCGAAGGCATCGAGGCGAACCTGTTCTTCACATTCTTCGGATTGGACGCGATCCACGCGAAGCGTCACGAGCACATCAAGCTGGCGACCGTTGGAAACCCAGGGCTGCATTTCGCAACGTGGGCCGGGGGCCTTCCTGGAGTGTCATCGCTGATGACCCACTACATGGAGCACAAGATGGAAGCGCTCGATATCCCCTCGATCCCAGACTTCATGGAGATGATCTACGAGACCGGCGCGGGCATCTTCGCGTGCAAGGCATCCGTTGACCTCTTCGGGCTCGAGAAGAACGACCTCATCCCACAGGTGCAAGACATCATCACGGTCGGCGAGTTCTACGACATGGCAGCCGGCGGCGAAATCATCTTCACCTAGGACACGAAGGAGCTGATGATCATGCCTGCGGCTCTGGTTCGGCACGAGTCAGGCGACCGCTTCACGATCGAGGTGCGAGGTCATTCGTTCACCGTGGACCAGCCGGTCGCGGACGGGGGCACCAACCTAGGTCCGAGCCCGACCGAGGTGTTCGTCGCGTCGCTCGCAGGATGCGTGGGCTTCTACGGCCGACGTTTCCTCGCGCGCCATGGCCTTCCCGACGACGTGACCGTCGATGCGACATGGTCTATGGCGACGTCGCCGAGCCGCGTAGGGTCCATCCGACTCTCGGTCCGCGCACCGGGCTTGCCCGGGTCCCTCGAGCCCCGATTCGCGAAGGTCATCGAACACTGCACGGTTCACAACACGCTCATGGCTCCGCCGGAAGTTGCCATATCGATCGAACAAGAGCAGCGGTCGGGATCGGAAGTCGATCTCGATGAAGCATCGGACCCAGTGGGAAGTCTGATGCCATGACGACATCCCTCTTAGTGAAACAGCACGCCGAGCCCCAGCTTGCACCATCACACTCCCCGGTGACCGGAACCCCTCACCTGACGACGTGGGTGTTCGCCATCGTGGTCCTAGCTGGACTCCTCCTATTGGATGTGTTCGGCGGGGTTGCGTACGCATTCGTTGTCGCCATGCTGACTGCACTCGCGTTCTTTGCGTTTCCGAAGATCCGCGTCTCCACTCGTTCCCGATCGATCCACTCAGCGGATCTCATGGTGATCGCGGGGCTTTACTTGGCCGTCATCGGGTTCTTCCGGATCGCGTTCATCGTGATCGAGAACAACGACCTGCTGCTGTTCGGGAACTTCGCTGCAGGGCTCATCGTCGGCGTCCTTGGGCCGGTCTATTACACGGTGAAGATCCGTGGTCGGGGCTTGGCGAACCTAGGTCTTTCGATGGGCGCTTGGCGCACGACCCTGGGTCTCGGACTTGTACTTGCCGCGGTTCAGTTCTCCATCACGCTTTGGGGTTACGACTTGCCCCAAGCGAAGGATTGGATGCCCCTGCTTGGAATGGCGCTGATGGTCGGCGTTTTCGAATCGATCTTCTTCCGGGGTTTCATCCAGGTCCGACTCGAGGCCTCGTTCGGTGTCGTCGTCGGCGTGTTTGGTGCAGCTGCCCTCTATGCCGCTTATCACTGGGCCTACGGGATGGGAGTGACTGAGATGTCGTTCCTCTTCGGCTTGGGGATGGTCTACGCGCTGGCCTTCCAGGCCACGAAGAGTCTGCTAGTCGTATGGCCTCTTCTCACCCCGCTCGGCAGCTTCTTTGCGCAGGTGGAGTCGGGAGAACTCGTCGGGCGCCTTCCATGGGCGTCGCTGATGGGCTTCGCCGATGTCCTCGCGTTGTTCGGAGCCGCATTGTGGTGGGGGCACCGCTACGAACGGAGACACGCCATCCCACTCGATGTTCAACCGCGAGAAGAGTCATGGAGATCTTCTATCCCAGACAGGACGCAGATGACCGAGCGTGAAGGAGGACAGAATGCACGGACTCGTGTATCACGGACCGGGTAGCAAGGCTTGGGAGGAGATCCCCAAACCGACGATCATCGAGGACGGCGACGCCATCGTGCGCGTCGACGCGGTAACCATCTGTGGCACTGACTTGCACATCCTCAAAGGGGATGTGCCGGCGGTGACCGATGGCCGGGTGCTGGGCCATGAGGCGGTGGGAACCGTCGAGGAGGTAGGTCCCGGGGTCAAGACCCTGAAGGCAGGCGATCGGGTTCTCGTTTCTTGCATCACGTCGTGCGGACGTTGCGATTTCTGCCGTGAGGGCCGTTACGGGCTTTGCACCGGTGGTGGTGGCTGGATCCTCGGCCACACGATCGATGGCACCCAGGCTGAATACGTTCGGGTTCCGTTCGCCGACACGTCGACGTATCAGATCCCCGCGGGGGTGAGCGATGAGAACATCCTCATGCTCGCCGATATCGGGCCCACCGGCTATGAGGTCGGCGTACTGAACGGCGCTGTCGAGCCTGGTGACGTCGTGGCCGTCGTCGGTGCGGGACCGATCGGACTCTCGGCGATGTTGACCTCGCAGTTGTATTCGCCGAGCCACATCGTCGCCATCGATGTGGCCGACGCGAGACTCGATGCGGCGAAACTGTTCGGCGCGACCGCGACGATCAACAACTCGCGCGAAGATGCAGTCGAGAAGATCCAAGAGCTCACCGGTGGCAGGGGAGCCGATGTCGCGATCGAGGCGGTCGGGGTCCCCGAGACCTTCGAACTGTGCGCCGAGTTGATCCGCCCGGGGGGCCGTGTCGCCAACATCGGTGTCCACGGGAAGCCTGCAACATTGCACCTCGAGGACCTGTGGATCAAGGGTGTGACGATCAAGACGGGGCTGGTGGACACGTACTCGACCCCAACGCTGCTGAAGCTGGTTACATCCGGTCAGCTCAAGGTAGATGAGCTCATCACGCATCACTTCGCACTGGATCAGTTCGCCGAGGCATACGACGTGTTCGGCCGTGCAGCCGACACTGGGGCCCTCAAGGTGGTGCTCACAAGGTCCTGACGGCTAGCCAGGACAAGGAAGGACCTGCGGATCACTGCAGGTCCTTCCTTCTGCGAGAAGTCCAGTTGGCCTTGGTGCTCGTCCACACGGATGAAGTCACCGGGACCGTATGTGCCTCCCAGGATCAAGAGTTTGACCCTGTGGTGGCTGGTCGCGGTCGTCAACGCTGTCTTTCACCGGCGGGGATCTCGATGTCGAGATGGTTCGGTGGCGGCGCCAGTGGACATGCCCAGCGCGGATCGTACGAGCACGACGGGTTGTAGGCGAAATTGAAGTCGAGGATCACGCGGTCGCCGCTCATGCCTAGGTCCGCGCCCTTGATCGTGTCCAAGATGTAGCGGCCCCCGCCATACGTCGTTTTTCCCCTGGTCGCGTCACGGAAGGGAACGAAGGCACCTCCGCCGTATCCCTCGATCCACAACATCTCGAGTTTCTGCGGCCCTCCGTACAGGTCGAAGGCCAACGATCCACGTCTAGCGACCACGAACGCGCGGCCACTGCTCCCTGGTGCCTCGATCGGGTCTCCGGCAGATCCCGTGAACGCTGCCTCTACCCGAGCCTGTGGGTCGTAGTCGAAATAGGTGATGCCGGAGAACGTCGCGCGGTGGTGGGGAGGGAGCGGAGACTGCGGATGATCCCGGAAGAGCTCGTCCCGGCGTCGTCGCCACGTCATCCACGCGCGCTTCGGATCGTCGTCGGTGCGTACCGATGCGTAAAGCTCATGTATCTGACGCTTCCAGTCGAGAAGCGTCAGTAGGTCATCGCCATTCGGCTGGTCATCGCTCATCGCATAGATCCTCGCGGCCCGGGAGATCTTTCGACATTGCCGACGGGGGCAGCATCGATCCAGGTCTAACCCGCTCGGGAAAGGTAAATCAAATCTAGCGTAAGGACAGAGTGCTCCCGAAGGTCGAGCGTGATCCCGGTCGAGGTGAGGTTGATAGCCTTCGTGCTCCAAGTGCGGCGCAGGAAGGTCCGGCCTTCTAAGAGCCATTGATCCAGCGGGACGCGGTGACGTATATGCAGGAGATGAGCGAGAGCAATCGTCGTTACGCCGAGGAATTCGCCCGCGGGGACCTTCCCTCATCCCCGAGGAAGAAGCTCGCGGTCCTTACTTGTATGGATGTTCGCCTTGACGTGCAGAGGATGCTGGGCCTCGA
>Ga0299913_10000003_pt1 | contig 103487 bp, 137 predicted proteins | sample RVTome_9_FD_201360 | JGI IMG/M metagenome (GOLD analysis project Ga0299913, IMG submission 201360) | Soil microbial communities from uranium-contaminated site in the Upper Colorado River Basin, Wyoming, United States - RVT155D38 (version 2) ... | reverse complement strand
TGGCCTCTGGTAGGTAAGAAACAATGAAATCAGGCACGCGACCACGATCCAGGCTGCGGAATGCTTCAGTGGCCAGCTCGTCGGTGAACTCCTGGCGCGCGCGATTATGCCGCGATAGCTCCTTGGCAATTTGATCGGCGCGTCCGTGATTGTCGGTGGTCAGTAGCTCGACGACCGTATTGGGATCGCCCTGCATGCGCCCCATGGCATTGATGCGAGGGCCAATGCGGAAGGCAATCTGGTGCTCGGTCAGGGTGTGGAGCGCCACGCCGGCGGTATCGGCAATAGCCCGCAGGCCGATATTGCCCTTGGCGCGTTCATGAAGTCGCGTCAGCGCCGCCTTAACATAGAAGCGGTTCTCTTCCACCAGCGTGACCTGATCACAAACGGTGCTTACCGCCAGCAGGTCATACAACGCCGGCTCATGGTCGCGCGTCGACAATGCCTGCACCAGCTTGTAGGCAACTCCGCAGCCACATAAATCATTAAAAGCATAGCTTTCCCTGTCGCTGCGATGGGGATTAATGAAGTAAGGCGTTGGCGGCGGCCCCTTGAGGGTAAGATGATGATCAGTCACGACAACTTCCATGCCCTTGCGCTGAGCGTGCTTAATTGCCTCATGATCGCTACTGCCGCAGTCAATAGTGATGATCAAGTTTGTGCCGCGCTCGGCAATGCGGTTGACCGAGTCAATGGACAGGCCATAGCCGTCTTCGCGCTGAGGAATCAGGTAATCAATCTTGGCTCCCGCCTGGCGCAGAAAGTTGTACAACAGCGCAGTCCCAGGGATGCCATCGGCGTCGTAGTCGCCGTAGATCGTAATTCTCTCTTTGTTGCTAACCGCCTTGATGATACGCTCACGAACCGCCCCCATGCCCTTCATGTTGCGCGGGTTCAAGCTGGCGCTCTCGTTGGGCCGGAGAAAGAAATTCGCCTCATTGGCGCGCTTGAAGCCGCGACGCACGAGAATTTCGGCAGTCACCGGATGAATATTCAGATTCCTCGACAAGCTGTTTACGGAGCCTTCGTCAACGCGCGGATACTGCCAGGCAGGCTGATTAATCATTGATTCCTCATTCGTGGTGTAAAGCTGCAATCATCTTAGTCCCTAGCTAAGCGGCGCGTCAAATGCCCGATGAGACCGTCTTGGCGAAGAAGTCTTTGGCCCCGTGTCCTCACGCAGTCGGAGGTGGCTCGGGAAGGCGGACGGGGGCGAAGGCCATCAGTGCATTATAAACCGGTCGCGGTGGCTTTGCCTTCTTCAGCGCGTATTGGATACATGCAAAGGTGCCACCGGAAGCCTTGCCCGACCAGAAGGCGATAACAATCATCGATCGCTGAACCATCAGCTGATTGCGCTGATGGTAGGCCCAAAAGGCAAAGGTCGGAGAAACGGGCCCTACGACTTCAGTGGCGCATTGGCACAATAACTCTAATCGCTCGCGATCTGCCTGCCGCCATCGCTTGGCCATAACTTCAATCGGGAAGGGCAGGACCACCTCGTAGGTAAAAGCAATTCCCTTGTGCATGCCAGGCGTAAACCCTCGAGCGCCGAGATCATACACGGCCGCAGCCACGGCCTGATCAGTGCCTAAGGCGCCGCCAGTGATGACGTGTACGCCGCTGTAACCGCCGTCTTGGGCTCGCTTGGCGGCACGATCGAGTAGGTCAGCTATGGGCTCTTCTAGCGTTAAAGGCTTGCCATCGAGCGAGCGTAAGTCGCCAGGACGGTGGCCAGTAATGGAAATAATAAAATTACCCAAGACCGGCGTGGGAGTGGCCTCTTCTGGCTGTTTGCTGCTCATCATTTGATTTACGACTTGAGAAAACTAAATTGCACGGCAAAGTCGGCGCGTAATTTTCCACGAACCAAGCGCCAGCCCGGGTCGGCCTGCTCGAACAAGGCGATGCCGGATAGTGCTCGTCCGTCGGCCCAGTTATCATTCCAATCCGATAGTGCCAGCTGCATGGCCTCGCCATAATCGGTGGCCGTAACTCGGCGCGCTATCGTTTCAACCGTTGACATCAGTTATTTTCCGCCTTGTGCTTAACGCGATCTTAGCGCGCTCCGCATAGTTGGCAACACCATTCACCATTACTGCGACGGTCGAGAATACTGCGACGCGAGCTGGTGCCCGCCTTGCCATCGCGGCGACAGGGGCCACATAGATGTAGTTCGCGGCCGTCAGTAGTGGCTACGCGATAAATGGCGGAGGGCCGCATGGGGCCGCTTGATTCAAAGAGAGGATCCACCGCCCCGACGGGCAGGTTCTGGCTAGTCATGGACGGCACCCATATTAATCAAAGATGATGGCTGAACAATTGGTGTTCCAGAAAAGAATTAACGCCAATACCGGCCAAGCATGCATGCGCCTAGCATCTCTGTCGAGAAACATAGGCCGCGCCTCCGCGACACGTCTTGACGAGCGGGGGTTGATACCTAGGCTGGGCAAGACCGATTCATTATGGGAAAACCGATGGCAGAGCGCGATGTGGTGGTGGCGACCGGCGACGAGAGGCGGCCGTTGATCAGCTTGGATGAACTCAGTAATGAGCTGTTTGGCCTGCCCGGCACGCCCCGTCGCGATCGCCTCGATCGCCATCAGCGCCACCTGGCCAAGCGTCACCGACGCGCCGATCGTCTAACTCGCTGGCTACTTCGCTTGCCTGTGCGCTGGGCTTATAGCAGTGACGTCATCGATGGTGAGAAGGTGAAGTTTTACCATGGTCTGGGTCACCTGGCTTATGTCTTTTGGTATGACGTAGTCGAGGATCTCGACGAAATAGCGTACCGCCTCTCGCATCGCGGTGTGAGCGGTTACGATTGGGCTGCGCGCCTGCGCTGGGCCATCTACTCTACCCTCGACGGGGTCGCCTTTCATTACCTTGACGATGCCTACATCCCGACGCTGGCCGACGTGCGAGCTCGCGTGGCCGGCCAGCGTCAGACGGCCTGGAGGCGGCGCCACAATCAAGCGATCGAGCAGGCGCAAGCTGCCTGGGAAGAACTGAAACCGGCGCTAGAACAAAAATGACGGGCCGCAACCTTTAAATCAGCACTGAACATTGACGCTTGTGCCGGCTGCATGCAACGGTGCAAGCATGTCTCATTCTGCTGGATTCATTGCGCATCCATCCCCGGCTGTTCGCGCCAAGTTAACCTTACGCGCAGAGCTGCGCGGACTATTGGCGGCTGGGCTCAAAGCGATCTTCTTTCCTATCGTGGAGCTTGCTGACGGGATGATCGTCGGACATGAAGGCCTGACCCGTTTTGCCGATGGATCCTCTCCTCAGCTACGCTTTGAGCAGGCTCGTGATGTAGGCATGAGCCTGGCCCTGGAGACCGCGGCCATCGAAGGGGCGATCGCCAACGCCGAACAGTTGCCGATCTCGAGCTGGCTGAGCTTGAATGTTTCGCCGCGGCTACTGCTGTCGCCGCCAGACTCCTTGATTACAGCTCTACAGGCCGCTCCTCGCCCACTGGTGCTGGAGTTGGTTGAATATGAAGTGGTTGCCGATTACGAAGCTCTGCGCCAGGCACAGCGACAATTAGCAATGCAGCTTCCCACTGCGCCGGGCTGGGCCTTGGACGATATTGGTGCCAGTTTCGCTGGACTCGCCCATTTGCTGGAATTGCCAGCTACTTACATCAAGTTGGACCGCAGCCTTATCAACAACCTGGAGGTTGATCAGCGACGCCAGGCATTAGTTCGAGCTCTAGCTGTCTTCGGCGAGCAGGTGCAATCGACTCTGATTGCTGAAGGAGTAGAAACTGAAGAGCAGCGTCAGTTACTGCTGCGGCTGGGCGTAAGATTAGGACAGGGGTATCTTTTTTGGCGGCCGCCGCCCAATTAAGCCTTTGGCACGCTAACTGCAATCGCCTACAGGTAGTAAGGTCTTGGGGAAGAGCCTTGCGCGAGGATCAAGCCCGGGTCAAACCGGGCTAGATCCAGATTCGTGTAGAGCGGGTCGTCTACGACGGCTCGCTCTACGTGTGCCCGGCGCATTACCCCTTGACCATTGCCTAGCTTCTGCGCCAAGATAAAAGCATGTTTGATATGCACTTCCATTCGTTGGCCTCTGACGGCAAAGCCACTATTGATGAGATCGTGACCGCCGCGGCAGCGCAGCCGCAATTGCGCGCTATGGCCTTGACTGACCATGACCACCTGGCCAGCTCAATTACGTTTGCTGCCCGTGAGCCGCGCGCCTGGATCGGCGCCGAGATGTTCAGTAAGCATGGCAGCATGCCCGTGGACCTATTGGCGCTCAACGTGCGCCCGGATCATGATGAATTGAATAAATATATAGCCCTGCGCACTAATGAGCGACGTATCCGCTTTGATACTTATGCCGAGCGCCTACGCGCCGACGGTTGGACCTTTGAGCCTTCGCAGGCAATTTATGATAATCCCCAATTGGCGCGACCGCATGTGGTCGAAGAAGTGCGCCGTCACCCGGCCAATCGTGAACGCCTCATCGCCATGAACATTCAACCGGTTAAGCCGCCGGCGGAAGAATCGTCCGAAGACCGTATCTATCCTTTACTGATTGATCCGCTGGGGGTTACTGGTTTCGTCTACTCCACCGCCGATACAATTGCACTTATTCACCGCGCTGGCGGCCTGGCGGTTTTGGCGCACCCTATTATCAAGCCCTACAGCAAAGGCAAGGCGAGCAAGGCCTCTGCCCGACGCGGCCTGCGCGAAATGGTCGAAGCGGGTCTCGACGGCATCGAAGTCTTTCATAACGCTCAGCGCGACGAGGCCTTTGTCGTCGAGTTGCTTGAGCGCGCCGAGGAGCATAATCTGCTCGTCACTGCCGGCAGCGATGATCATGATCCAGGCCTGCCTTACCTGGGCAGCATGCTGGCGATTGATCACCCGGATGCCGAATACTACTGGCAGCAGCTATCAGAGGCCAAAGACCGCTATCGTTAAATGGAAGGCGCACGGCACACTCTCGCGCCGAGCATAGGTTGACACGAGCATGTCGCCTGCTCCATTATAAACGTGTATCAATTGGAGCAATAAATAGTGACTGATATTAACAACGCCGTTGTCTTGATCGTCGCCACCACGCAGCAGGCGGGCAAAAGCACCGCCGCTCAGTTTCTGGCCGATCGACTAGGCACCACGGCCATGTCGACGTCGGCGGCTATCGCCGAGCGCGTCGAGGAGCAGCTGGGATTGCCGGCCGGCACCATTGTCGCCACGCGCGCAGTCAGTCCCGAGAAGTTTCGCCCTGAGCTTATTGCGGAGGGTGATCGCATGGCCGCCGCCGGCCTGGCCCCAGGCATCGTCGCCGTCCAGCGCGGACATCGCGTCATTGATGGCATTCGTCGTGAGCAAGAATTGCGCGACACCATCGTTCAGGCCGAACGACTTTTTGGCCGCAAGCCAGTCGTTATCTGTCTCGAGCGGCCGGGGTCTACCAGTAATGACAACACCGAATCGGCGGCATTGCGGCGCCTTTCAGACTACGTAGTTCAAAATGACGGTAGTATCCGCAGCTTCCTGGGTAAACTGGCGCAGATTCTCGACGAACTTGCTCTTGTTCCTCGCCAACGCTTACTAGTGGATGTGGATAGTACCCTGTACGACTCCGATCCATTGTGGGTGCACTGCATGCGCAAAGTTCACAACCGGGAGCTTAAGCGCCACCACCTCAATAATTGGGATTGGTATACCCAGTTCAATCTCACACGCGCACAGTTTGATGAGCTAATCGAAGAGCATTACCATTCTCCGGAGCAGATCCTGGCCAACATCCCCTACGATGGCGCCGCCGAGACGCTGCAGCGTTGGGCCGGCCGTGGACACGAGATTCACATTGTCAGCGATCGCGCCGACGCCACTGCATCGGCCACCTCCGAATGGTTGATTAAGAATAACATTCCGTTCGACTTCGCCGTCTTTGGTCGCAAGATCGATAAGTTCGCCTATGCGGTCAAGTATGGCCTGACACTGATCATCGATGACAAGCCATCACTACTCGAGCAGCTGGTGCTTGATGGACGCATGGTGGCCGCTACCATTGAACAGCGCAGCAACTCTGCCACGCGCCGCCAGTATGGGCAGATCATCTCAGCCCGCACCTGGCCCGCCCTGGCGCGTAAGATCGAAGCTGCCGTCGCGCTCTAAAAAGCCAATAGCGTATCGAAAGCGGTGCGTTTGTGACGCGATACCACCCGCCCTTTAGCGGCGCGTTGTCAGCAATCAACAAGTTTACACGCAACAAGGCTTGACTTTTCACGCAACGCTTTTATGCTATGCCTTCGATGTCGTAGCTCAGTGGTAGAGCGGGTGGCTCTCATTTTCCGCCTGGACGCTGGTTCGAGCCCAGTCGGCATCGGCACCGAAAGGTCGTAGCTCAGTCTGCACAGCCTACACGGCAAAACCGTGCAAGCCATGCAATGGTAGAGCGGGTGGCTCTCATTTTCCGCCTGGACGCTGGTTCGAGCCCAGTCGGCTATTCGGTGATTAATACATAACTGCACGACTCCGTCGTGCGAGGCAAGAAGAAAGTGATAAGAATGATGCGCGACAACGGAACGACCTCTAGCGACAACACTCTGCGTGAGCTGCATGCTGGCTTGTCCGGCCGCGCCATGCCCGAGAGCGTTGTGACGCGCATCATCGAATTGCTGGGCGAACGTCTGTCGGCGGACGACCGTAAGGCACTGCCTTGGCGAGGCACCTCCCGCTACGGTGGGTATTCGTTGATGGCCAATGAGTTTGAAGCCGTGTCTTCGTTGGCGCGCGCGACGAATGTTCTCGCTGAGTTGATTGGCGCAGCATCGCTAAGTGAGACTGAAGGGCGTGACCCGGCCGCTGTCCGCGCTGTATTGAGTGTGGCTCGCGATGAGCTGCATCTATCCGAAGGATTGACTGACTTCAAGCGAGATCGCGCCAACCGTGCCGCCCGTGCCGGCCGCGGTTTGGAGCTATCTCGCCGCCGTTACAACAAGCTATTTCGTATCGTCAGTCGCCTAGAAGGTTACGCGAGCGAACTTGACGAACAGCTACGCCTGTTCAATCTAGGGCGCTTTGCCAAGACCTCCTATGCGGCCGAGCTGACCTATGATCAGTTCGCAACCGACGTCGATAGTGCCTGCTTCGTGGCCTATTACGCGGCCAACTTGGCGCGTCGCAGCTTGTTTACCAACGGCCCACAGGCGCGCGCCTTTGACGATGTGGCTGCTATGCTGCTGCGTCGTTGCGAGGCCAACGCCAATACTAACTGGTATGCGATTGCGCATGTCTTTCCGCGTGCCGACGTTTTGTCCCACTTGACTGCCGCTCAGCAGGTTGAGCTGCTTGATCGCACCTTGGCCAATCTGCATGCTGCAGCCGACGTCTTGGAGGTCACCGCTCTGCGGGGCGGCATCAATCTGAAGGCGATGGTTGTGCACAAGGGCAATGACAGCTCCACTTGGAACGCCGTTGCCGGAGCCTGGAATCGGGCACGTGACTACTGGATCGCGCTGGTCTACTCGCTGGGTCAGGAGTCGCTGTTTGAGTCCTTCCTGCCCGGCAAGGTTCTACGCTTGATGGCCGGCGATGTTGCCTTCTGGCATGCCAGCACCGGCGGCGATCTACACGATGATACTCCGGTTTGGGTCGAGCTACCCAAGCCGTGGGATGTCATGGCCGGACGCGCTCATTGCACCAAGGCCATGGTCGTGGCAGCCTGTGAGAAGGCGGGGATCAACCCTGACACTTCAGCATGGGCGGCACCACGTCCACGTACTGCAGTTGAGGCTTGGCGCCCCACGCCCGAGAGCGTACATGGCGTCGTGGTTAATCATCCGGAGCTGGCGCTATTTCTGCGCAAGATTGGCGTCTTTTCGGGGAAGAGCCTTAAGCTTGCGCAGCTGTCACCGGCAGGAGCATGAGCATCATGGGCCGTCCGCGGTTGCGGCGCGCCACCGTCCACCAACTAGATGGCGACGCTTATTTGCAATTGGTCGAGGACGGCCGGTTGTCATTTGCCCACGACACCTCTTCCTTGGCGGCCTTTTTCGCTCGCAATAACGCTTTCGCGGTTGAATATGAACTGGGGGTATTTTTAGTTGTGCGTGAAAAGCGCGCCCGCGGCAGTCGCTACTGGACCGCGCGTGCCTACCAGGGCGGACAAAGAGTCTCATCCTACATTGGCGCTCAAGTCGATCTTGGAAAGCTTCGCGAGGCCGCTGGCGAGCTGACTCGACGATTGGCCGGTAGCCAGACTGATGGATCTGAAGAATCTACGATGGAGAACGATATGCGTCGCGTAGTTGCCGACTTGTTGGCGCGCGAGACTGATCCAGATAGACGTCGGGCGGCGCAGGCCCTGGCGGCCCTGGCAGAGCGCGGTCGGTAACTGGATTGAGCCGTTGAGGCTCATTACTTGCATGAACATAGTACATGCAAACAAAAACATTCCCCCGATGGGCTGCGAAACCCTTCGCAGTAACAATCATTTTTACTTGTTTAATAGCCCTCTCAAGCGCATCCGTCATCGCTCAGAGTGATGAAGATGGCTCCGTGACCCACGTCGAAGTAGCTACCGTAATCGAGGTCACTGGCCCTGGCCTGCTGTCCTTCGGCAGTGGCGTGCCGGGCGATACGTTAGGTCTCGAGGACTTGGTTCGCGTGCGCACCAATCACCCTGCTGGCTACGACTTGTCATGGTTGGCTAGCGACATGGTGAATACGGGCAATGGCGTCATTGCTGCTGAGAACCTGGCCATTACGCTCGATGGCAGCTCGAGCGTTGCCACTACTGGGCGCACAGACGACGCTGGCTTTAACCATGCTTTGGCGGCCATCCTGCAGTTGCCGTTCGTGGAAAGCGGCACCTACAATGGCACGGTCGTCTTCACGGCGACAACGCACTAAGCGTGAATCTTGTCGACCAGTTCGCGTAACAGTTGCGGATCGTCGGCTTCTGCGCTCAGGTCAACTGAGCTCCAGACCTCGTCGGCCAGTCCTTTGAAGATGTTGCCCTCGGTCCCTACGCAGACTGCAAATAAGCGCGTGCCGCGCTTTTCCTTGGCATCTGCCAGGCGTTGCCGTGTGCCAGGCCCAATCAGAGCCTCTCCGTCAGTGACCATGACAATGTCAGCCTTTTCAAAGGCTGCCGATCGTTCCGATAGATCGATGGCGGCCGTTAGGGGGGCGTCAAAGTCAGTGCCCCCATCAAAGAAGTGGCTTAAGACGCTGACGACATCCAGGGCTCGGCCGCGGCCGGCGGGGAACTCGTTAATCTCGAGCTGGTCTGCACTGGAGAAATGAATAATGGCCAGGTCGCGGGCGTCGGCGCGCGCCACGCTGAGCATACTCATAGCAATGGCCTTGGCGGTGATGTCTCGCTGTCCTTCCATTGAACGACTCTCGTCCAGGCAGAAGATAATCGGCCCGCGCGTATTGGGCGGCTGTCCTTTGAGCCCATAGACCATCAATTCTCGCTCGGCAAACTTGCGCATGAAAATGGTCTCAGTCACGCGATCACCGAGCAGGGCAATCTCAGTGGGCAGCAAGCGCGCCAAGTCATTGCCCAGCTTGACTTCGGCAAGCTCATTGGGGCGCTGGTCAGGCCGTTGTCGATGAGCCGCCGCGGCGACAAAACGCAAGCGTCCCAGCAAGGCGGTCACTTCTCGCAGACGGGCATTCTGTTCGAGCTTGGCGAACAGCTCGAGCTTGTCTTCTAAGTTGATGTCGCCACCACCCCCGGCGGCATCGACGCCCCAAATTGAAAGTGCTTCATTGAAGGCGCGAATCTGCTTATCGGCCGAAGCTAATGAATCAGGCAGACGCGCTTCGCGCAGGTTGGCCCCGAAGTTTTCGGCAGCAGCCACCCGCTGATAATCGCGCTGATAATCGCGCTCCATATCTCCCAGATCGCTATCAATATCGTCGAGTCGACGCTTACGCTGGGAGACGGTCATCTCTTCAGGACGGCGCTTTTCTAGGGCTGCCTCAGCGTCGTCTTCCTCGGGACGGCTACGTCGGGCTCGTCGGCTCGAGGCGTTGAATTCTTCGATTTCTTCTTTCTCGCGAGCCAATTGATTACGCGCACTGTGATAGTCATACTCGGCTGACAGGAAATGACGCATCTCGTCGTTTAGAGCATCAACGAAGCGCGTGGCAAATGCCTCCAGGCACAAGAGTGAGTCGTCGGCTCGCCCCTCGCTCTGCGGATGGAGGCGATTATAGGCGGCCGAGTTAAGAACGCGCTCCAGGAAGGGGCGATTTACCTTGTAGGCGGGGTCGACCTGGTCTTCATCGGCCCAACGCACGCTGGTGCGATGAAAGGCTAAGAAGAGATCCTCCATCATGGCGGCGATAGTTGGCACGGCTTCGACGTGCTCGATGGCGAAATTCTTCAACCTTGGCGCTCGCAGCAGTAGGCGTCGATATAGGTAGCGGTCGTAGGCAGACGCTTCTAGATTGAGTTCGCGGCTGTGAGCCTCATCTTCGTCAGCTAGCGGCTGCATCTGGGGCTCGTCGGCTGCATCAATGGCAAGCACGGTTTATTCCCCCGTCGAGTCGTCGTCGGGCTCGTTGTCGTCCGACTCGTCATCCTCGTCACTGAAGCCACCAAAGGTGCGACGACTGAAGGCCTGCTCAATTTCCGACGCCTCGACCAGCGCAGCGGCCACAAAGTCGTTGCCGACTTCACCTTCTGAAAGTCGCTCCAGTTCTTCGCGGTAATGGCGGATCTGGCGCAATCGCGCCAAGTTAGCAGCCGTGTCGTCGGCGGTTGAATATGGGTCGGCCGCAGCCTCTTCCTTAATTGAGTCGAGCAAGCGCACAACTTCAGATTCAATCGAACCAGATACTTCGTCTACCGCTGCGCGCACACTGACAATTTCATCAGGATTGCTCCACAGCGCGTGAGAAAGCACGCCCAAGTCGGAGAGCTTCACTTCGGATCGATCCTCGAGCACCGCCTGCGCGGCTACCAGATTACGCAGCTGCACCTCACGCCGTACAGAGGTGGTATGCTCGGGACGGTCAAGCAGATCAAAGAAGGCGCGCTCAACCGCTTCAGGCCAGCGCACGTTAAGGCTGCGCATATGCAGCTCATTCAGATCCTCTGGGGTGATAAAGCCACTATATGGCAGGGCCAATTTGTGCTCGGCGCAATAAACCAGCGACTCAACCACCAGGTCTAGATACGCCAGGTCCACGGCCGGCAGCTCAGTATCGTCGCTGCTCATCAGGTCATTAATCAACTGTTGATCGCTGAGCAGATAACCGTATTGATCGATCATGGTTCGATCGGGACGCGCGTCGGCCGCCAGGCGCTCCATGGCGTCCTCGAGTTGCTTGGCTCCCTCTTCCTTGCCATCGTTCCGCAGACGGGCAACTTCGATAGGAGCATTCAATAGCACGCGCGCCGCCGCCTCGCGCACGAATTGCTCAAAAGCACGCATACGTCGTGAGAAGTCATTGATCTTGCGGCGTGACTCGTGATCGGTAACGGCATTCGAGCGATAGCGCAGCAAGATACGATCATAAATAGCCTCCAGGCTTTGGTCGGCGCTGGGGGTCTCGTTACTGGTGACGAACATGCTGATCAATGGGACCCGCTGCACGCGTCCACCATTGGTGAATTCTCGTTCGTTACTTAAGCTCAGCAGGGTGTTGATGATGGCGGCATTACACTTCCAGATTTCATCGATCTGGGCCACGTGCGAAGAGGGTAAATAACCACCCGTCTGTCGTACCAGAACACCTTCATCACGCAGGCGGGCAATGTCAAAGGGTCCGAACAACTCTTCCGGCTGGGTATGCTGGGTGAGTAGAATCTTATAGAAGACGCCGCTACGAATCCGTCGGCAAACTTCAGAAGCCATGAATGACTTGCCGGCGCCGGGCGGAGACAGCAGGAATACGTGGTTGCGGCTGATCAGAGCCAGCATCGCACCACGAATTTCCTCGCGACGAGCAAGAATGTAGGTATTCAACTCCCGCTCAACTTGCAGGACCTTGTCTACCGCAGATAGAGGGTTCGCGTTCAAGTCGCGTCTCCGCAGCCTTTCTTGTTTCGGACGCCTTACTGACGGCCTGCCCAAGCTCCGCAGAATGCAGCTTACGCCGCGGGCCGTCAACCATTCGCCACTAGACGAATAGGACCACCACGATGGGTGCGGTTTCTTTAGAAAAGGAGCCCATAGGCCTCGATGGCTCTCAATCTTCGTTGATTTGCTGCGCTGGCTCGTGTTATAATAGAGAAGTCAGCTAGCCCCGCTACGCTGACGAGGTAGGCAACGTTCAATTAGACATTGTTCAACCTTTTATTATTCTTATCTCCACTGCCTCACGAAGTTAAGAGAAGCATCCAATGACCCATTATGAAGAGCGCATCAACGCCTTCAGCGAAGGCCAGCGCATTGTCTGTCATTCACGCGATCGTGATGTGGCCGTTGGCATCATCGCCAGCAAGAGGACAAGTAACTACGGCGCGCCGCAATTGCTCGTCAAGCTCGAAGGGCAAGAGGGAGAGGTGCCATTCAACGCGGTTGACTGTGCCGAATTCGACGAAGCGTGGTATACTGAATACGACCAGAGCCGACGGCAGGCTTCCGCTCTGCATGCGCGCATGCAGCAGATGCGCAGACAGAAATTCCCGCCCCTAGAGGAATAAGATCATGCGTATCGGCGATAAGGTTGTTATTCGCGAATATTCTAACTTTTTATACCTGGCGTCCCTGCGTAGCGTTGATAGCCCTAAAAGTGCCACGGTGCGTTTTTTAAACGGGGATAATGCCGGCTACGAACGCGAAGTTAAGCTCGATTCGATCTTGCCTTACGAGCAGGCCAAGTACGAAGCCTGGCTGGCGTTGCACGAAGAATCAAAGAGACTCGAAGCACAAACCAAAGTTGCCCGTGACGACTATTCGGCAATGGCTCGCACAAACCCGCTCGGCGAAGATCTCGAGTGGTTGGGTCGACGTTACGGCAAAGTTTAACGTTTATACAGGAGACACGTCATGAGCGAGAAATTTCCGTTTGATAAGATCGTAGTCCGTGCCTCCGATGCTGCCGGCGCGCTTCGCGCCGCACAGGAAATTGCCGCCGAGCGAGGCCAGACGGTGACAAGCGAGCCTACGCCAACAGGCGCATTTGATGGGCGCTTCCCGCGGGTGAAGCTTTGGCGAGTCAGCGTAGCGCCGGCCACGATCACAGTACGAGCCGCGGATGCTGAAGGCGCCCTTCGCACCGCAGGGGAAATTGCCGCCGAGCGAGGCCAGACGGTGACAAGCGAGCCTACGCCAACAGGCGCAGTTGATGGGCGCTTTCCGCGCGTGAAGCTTTGGGAAGTCGGCCTAGCGCCGGCCACTGAAGAGCTGAAGAAAAGCAGGCTAAGACTTAGTCGTCTCGATTAGCCTCGGGCATGCCTGCGACCAATACTTCGCGCAACTCGTCCGGCGTAACATGAACCTTTGGATCAAAGATGATCGTGCTGCGCTCACCGTCTTGTTTAACTTCGTAACGACCGCTGGTCAGCATGAAGCGAGCCGGGTCTCCGGTCAGCCGGATCTTGATTTGCTCGCCGGCGGCTGAAAGATTATTGTAGACCTCGACCCCGTCACTGTGCAGGACGACAGTTGGACGCCCTGACTGAGTTGCCAGCAGCCGGAAGAGGCGCAGGAAATCGAACAGCGAATCAATGGTGATCGACTGATTGTCGTCGCTGCAGTGATATTCCATGTGTTGCGGCTCAAGAATCTGACGTCGGATTTTCTGACCGAGGGCGTTCATTTCCGAGGCGGGGCGATCGACCATGCCTTCATCGCCGAATACCGGGCGCTCGTCTAGCTGAGAATCTCGCGGCATGGGTGCCTCCATTGATTGGGGGTATAATTACTTTGTAGCAAAAGCTGATGAACAAGAGTGGCAGGGCCAGGGCCGCTCGTCAAGCTCAGACGCTATGCCTGACTGCCCTGCGTAGACAAAGTTTCGGCAGCCAACACGCGCTAATAACGCCCACAACAGCCTGCCGCTTGACGGAGCGCGCAATTAGCGCACATTGGCCCCATGACCAATGCAAGTGGCGATTCGCCGCTCATCCCCAGTCCAGAAGAAGTCGCCCCCCGGGCTTTGGATCCGGAGGAGAGACGCGCTGCCGTTTTGCAGGACGTGCGCAAAGATGCCCGTCAAAAGCGCCGATTTCGCCTCCCCTCGTTCCAGGGAGTCGACACCGACCGTCTTTTCAACACCGCTAATTTCATTCGTCTGGCGGTCATTGCCGGCTTGATCATCCTGGCGATCAATCTCGCCGGCGCGCTAGGGCAGGGCTCGGGGCAGATCGAAGTGGAGAATGTCGGCCAACAGCGCCTGGGCAGTGGCGGGGTTTACATTATGGTCCCGGCCAGTTGGGGAACGCGCCTGCCCGAGGGACAGTTCGAGACTCCGCTGGTGGCGATTCAACGACCGACCGAGGAAAGCCCCTTCGAACCAAGCCGGATCACGGTCAGCGCCGTCGATGTTACCAGCTGGTTTGGCGAGCAGTTAGATGCCGATGGCAATCCACTCCCCACCACGGCCCTGCTTGATTCATTCATCGCCGATTTCTTGGCCGAGTATGGCGAACAGTCCTCGGTAGAGACGGTCTTCTACTCCTCGCCAGACAATGAAGCTCTGCAGCTGGAGGCACGCTTAATTAGTTTCGAGCCTTCGCCCCTGGACGCCAATATGCGTCAGCAGGTAATGGTCACCCTGCCTGACACCCCCTCATTCCGCGCTGAAGATAGAATATTCGCTGTTCTGCTCACCTTTAGCTACGACGCTGATCGTGCAGGCGACGAGGTGGTGGAGCTGACGAATATTTGGGAAGACGTTCGTCAATCGTTGAGTTTTAACTAGGCTTTCGCCTTCTCGGACGCTTATAGCATCGCAAGAGGTTGACCCCCCTTCTCTGTGTACGCTACACTAATAGTTGATTACGGCGCTACATAGCCGCACCAATTCCGTCAGCGAGGGTTACCTTGTTCGAAGATTACATGACGCACGCCGTCGATCTGTTTAAAAATCACAACGAGTTCTGCGTCTTCGATCTTGAGACTACCGGATTCAAGCCGTCCAATGGCGCCAAAACGGTGCAGTTGGCAGCGCGGCGTTATCGCTATGATCACAACGCCCGACGCGCCACCCTGCTGAGCGAGCTCAATGAACTACTCGACGATCCGGCCATTACTTTCATTGAGCCTACGGTAGTTGCCGTTCACCGCATCGAAGTTGCCGACCTGCGCCGACGCGGCCGACCGCCCAAGGAAGTCTGGAATAAATTCACCAAGATGACCTCTGGTGCCGTACTGATGGGACAGAATATCATCAACTTCGACATTCCCTTTGCGAATGAAGATACGGTGCGTCACAACTTGAATCTACGCCTCGATATTGAAAATTCCATCGACACGCTCGTTATCGCCCGCATTTTGTGGGACCTGGATAACAATGGTCGCAACAAGCCCGGCTACAAGCTGCGCTCGCTGGCGGACATGCTCAACGTCAGGACCGATCCGGCACTGGATCACGACGCGCTGGGTGATATCGACACCAATTGGCAGGTCTTCCTGGCTATGCTGCCGCACATTCGCGAGTACGAAGCCAAGTTCATCCGGGGCGCGCCGAATCAATACAAGCGCGAGTTGGGCAAGTTGGCCGACTTGGGCCTATGGGGCAAGAACCACCGTTAGAACAAGGCGCAGGATATTCTCGTCAAACGCTTCGCTTGACAAATAACGGTTCGCATATAAAGTATGCGTACTTGCATACTTATTATGCGGAGAAGGAATGCTCTCTCGAACTGTCGCCAAAGTTGCATCGACCCTTTATCTTCACGCCGAGTCGCCACTGCGTCTATCACAAATCAGTCGCGCCAGTGGGCTCCCCCATCAGATGGCTGCTGCTGCGCTGCAAACCCTAGAGAAGCGCGGCCTAGTAAGCAGAATTGCCAAGGATGGCTACGATGCTTTTGAGGCGAATAGAAACAGCCGCTATTTTATTCCGGCTTACCTAACTGCTCTGGCTGATCTCCCGCTCGATGAAGCACTGCGCTCGCAGAGAGTAATGAGCGTCTATGTGTATGGATCAATGGCCACTCCGGACCTCGCTACAAGTCAAAGTGATATTGATCTATTAATTGTCGGCGACGTGAAAAATAAAGATATTCTACGTGAAAGTCTGAACGTTATTGGCGATCACTTAGGGAGACAAATCGATCCTCTTATTCTTACTCCAGAAGAAGTTGGCCAAGCTCAGGCACGCGAAGACTCGCATCTGACGGCTGCGCTGGCTGGAATTAACATCCGCGGAGAGAAGCTGTGAGCTATAAGCCGGAACAGCTTCCAGATTTACTGCGTACACTTGAACGAGCCAAACAACGCTTTGACGGCGCTGAAGGCGCGATGCTGCGCCTCGATGTATCTCAAGGTGAAATTGATAATAACTACGAAGGCGTGGTGAATGCCATAAACTTCATCGTACAAGCTTATGTTTTGGGGACTACTGGCATTCAACGTAAGTTTGGTGAAGCTGAAGCGTCCACGAAGATTGAATCAGTGCTAAGTACCTTGGGCCAGCAACACATCAGCAATCTTCCATCTGCAAAAAGGTTGCGTGCGGCGAACGCGCGCCGTAACGAATCAGGACACGAGGGATCCATGCGCGGAGAGATAGATACTGACGAAGTAGAAGCTGCCATTCACGATGGTCGTTTATTTATGGACGCCGTAATACGAGATCTTCGTCGTCGTAAGGTTTTGCCTTCAGCCAAAGTAGAGAATCATGGCCAAGCATAAAGTTGTCATTGTTCACACCGGCGAAGATCTGCTGGCCTACGCCTCGGGCGATACCGATGTCTATATTGTCGATCTGACTTGGGAAGAACGCGACGGCATCGTCTTGAATGAGGGCAAGCCTCTGCCGATAGAGTCGCTGGCACAAATGCTGACAGATTACGGCGCCGACCTCGAGCCGGCAGCTCGCAAGCAGCTCGCCAAGGCGCTCAAACTGTGATCAGCGGCGACGAACGGCCTGTCGCTTGCCCCACCTGCGGATCGGGCCCCGTAAACTTGATTGATACCACCGTCTACGATCTTTTCGCCTCTGCCAATGGCGCCTACCACGGCCAGAAGCGCCCGCTCGAGAAGGGCGATCGTCGTGCGCATGTCAGTTGCGCCAATTGCCAATCGCGCTGGCCCTCCCCGGACTTTACTCGCGCCTGGCGTTTGGCCGGCTCGCCGCGGATAGAAGAGTAAATATCATGCGCTTCAGCAAGCGAGCGAAGCGGCCAAAGCTCGACGAGCGCGTAGGCTGGCATGTGTTGGGAGAGCATCGACATCTAGTCTTATTCAGCGCGCTGACGGGACTGCCCGAGCCGGTGTGCGGGGCTGAAGCTTCCCCCTCAATATCCGGTCCAGCAACAACGAGTGTTACGGACTGTGCTCCATGCGCGACCTGGTCATACGAAGTTTATCTTCCGCAGCTTTCGTAGGAGAACTTCAGCCAAAAACCGCCATGCGATTATAGTTATCGCGGCAGCGGGCGCAATCGCGCGGCACGAAACAAACGTCAAACCGCTGGCGTCCGCCACAGCCGCATTCAAGACTGCAGTAGACACTGTCATCGCGCACATGCTCTAAATGCGAAATCAGCTTGGTGCGATTCATCACCCGCCTACAATGAGGGCAGGGCAAGGGCTTGCCGTGGTGATCGATAACATCATTCATACAACGATCTTGGCGGCATCACAGTCTCCGTCAACATCCGCCCTCTCTTGGCGCTGAGCTGTTTTTAATTTGCCACAAAAGAACGCCAGGTGACCTTGACGGTTTGCGCGCGCTCGGTACGATCGCGCCGTTATTGATCACGCTGAGGAATAGATACGTTCGCATGAAAACCCTGACCACTATCGCCAATCGCACGCGCGCATTATGGGAAAAGATCCCCGCCTCATTGCATCTGCCCTTGGCTATTTTATTCCTTCTGAAGCTGGCCGTCATTGATAATATCGACAATGGCCTTGCTAACTTGACCTTGCTGTGGACGCAAGTCGCCGGCGGCCTGGTTGCATATTTGATCTTCCGCTCGCGACGTTCGTCTAACGTTCACCAGTTTTCGCTCGAGAATGCCGCCGCCGGCCTGCTGGCAGGCGTCGTCTTCCTGGTAGTGATTACCATTGCTGGTCTGTGGATCTTTGAACTAGAACTGCTGCCGCGTCTGCTGATGCCGATCTGGATCTACCTACTGGTTCAGGCTTCGGCCTATGCGCCCAAGGCGGACCCACGTTTCGTCGATTCACTACTTGGCGCCCGCGTCCGAGCCTTGGTCACTTCAGTGGTGCGCAAGCGCATGGAGCGCAGCGGTGAGCTCAAGCCAGGTCAAGAGCTCATCTTGGGGGCTAGCAATCGTGCCGCCAAGCGCGCCGCCAAAAAGGGCAAGCAAGTCATCATTCGTCAGCGTACGCCGCGATAATCTGATGAAACGTCTTAGTCAGCTTGCCAATCGCGCCTGGGCGAAGTTGCCGCTTGATCCGCGACTGATTACCATTCTCGTTATTATGGGCCTGTGGCTTGCGCATAGGGACCCGGCAGCCTTCCCATTCGTGAATCCGTTATTCCTGATCTTCCAGATCATTGCTGGCGTTTGGGCCTACCTGGTCTATCGCGAGCGACAAAGCTCTGCAGAACACACCTTTTCACCGGAGATCGGCATGCGCGCCATGGCCGGCACAATCGTACTGGGCATTGTTACCGGCATCTTTGGCTACTGGTTCTTCCCGCTTGAGACCTATACCCGCGTCTCGACTGTGATCTGGGCCTACTTGGTCTTCCAGGTAAGTGCCTACCCGCGCGGCGACGCCGATGAGACGTATGAATCGCCAATGGTCATGTATGTGCGCTGGAAGCTGAACGAGTTTTTCAACCGCAACAACACCGACTCGAGTCGCGCTGACGGAGCCAAGCGAAAGTAGCCGACCCGGACGGTTGTATTTTCTCTATCGGGCGAAGTCTATAGCCTCTATTATTCGTTACGGCGAAAGCCGCGATCGTCTCTTAGCGCCTCAATCAGGCCGCAGGCATTGCAGATGCGACTGCCATCACGACGCGAGGTAGCATCAAAAATAGGATCATTAAAGAGAAGCTGATCCTTGCAGCGTGGGCAATAATCTTCCGAGCGCGGCGGCAATTCGGTGTTAACGCGAAATGACATGCGAATAACCTCTGGGCGTAACGGAGGACTAAGCGGAAGTGATACTGCCTCCGCGCTCAACGTCCGTCAATAAAGTTCTGTTTGCTCAGAAGTGCTATCTGCGATGGCTTTCTTCCCCTCGCGCTAGACGCCCTTTAGCCGCTATATGCGCAGATGCGAGACAGCTCCGGCGGGGCCTTGTATGCTATAGACAGTATCGCTTGAGCTGGCCACTCGCGTGGCTGGTTGTTCTTGCGAGCCTACATGTTAAGGTGTCTTTTACGTGCAATATTGGCTCTTCCCCATCGCCGCTTTCGCGTCCGCCATCTCGCGATGGTCGGAGCCGTCTGCTGGCGCCAGCGAGGCAGTCAATGCTTAGGCGTTCAGAAGCTTCGGCAGTTCGAGCTTATCTGCAGACTCGATCGCGTATTGTGCTAGCTCTGCTGGTCGCGCTCCTCTGCCTGTTGCTGGTGCTGGCTTCGCACTCGGTTGTTTCGGCCTACTATCGCGTTCTGCCAGAGCCTGCCGACGGCGGCGGACTCTTCCAGCTTCCAGACCTGCAGGTGGCTCAAAATAACGGACTGGCGTTGAATGACTCCCTGACGCGCGTATATGTGATCAGCTACGTCAGCGTTACCGGCCCTTCTTTGATTGATCCGACTCAGCCGATACCCGAGCAAGAAGTCGTATTTTCCGACGACACACAGTAACAAGCGAGGTTCTCTTGTTAAGTCAGCCAAACGACAACGAATTAGCCGTCTTGAAGGCGGTCGCTCTGGCGGCGCGTTTTTCCGCCCGTGGCGGCCAGTGGCGCGGCGCGCGCACCGACGAGGTCGCTCATGTCTTGGGCAGCTACCGGTACGTGTCTCGTCCGGACTTGCTCAATACCAAGCGCGAGCGATTGATGACTTCGCTACGAAAGGCAGAGCTGATCGAAAAAGTGCGCGACGGCAGCTTTAATTATTGGCGGCCGACCGATGCCGGGCGCGCACTGCTGGACGCACAAAAGCAGGCCTAAATAGGGAATAAACCTCCTTATTTAGCCTCGTGAAATAGCCTACCTTCGCCCCTTTCGGGCCGCTTGTTTGGTTCCTCATTTTATATGCGCTTTCCTTTGACGAGGCGGGCTTATGAGTGCAGAGTAGGCAACTCGCATTCAGCCCCCCACCTACCACCGGAGCTTCGTTAATGACTAGCCGCCCTCAATCTGTCGCTCGCTCAAATCCCGGCTTGAAGGTTAATCGCTTTTTCACCAAGCCCGGAAAACACCCCTATGACCAGATCGATTGGGCACTGCGTTCGGCGCTGATCAATAACGAGCGCGGCGAAATGGTCTTTGAGCAGGCGGACGTCGAGGCTCCGGCAAACTGGAGCCAGTTGGCGATCAACATCGTCGTCAGCAAGTATTTCCGCGGCCATCTGGGAACACCCGAGCGTGAGACCAGCGTCAAGCAGATGATCGATCGCGTCGCCACCACCATCGCTGACTGGGGCCGCAAAGATGGCTATTTCGCCTCTGATAAGGATGGCGATGCCTTTGAACAGGAACTACGTCACCTGCTGGTAAACCAGATGATGGCTTTCAACTCGCCAGTTTGGTTCAATGTCGGCTGGCGCGATGATCCTCAAACGTCGGCGTGCTTTATCAATTCGGTCGAAGATGATATGGGCTCGATCATGGATTTAGCCAAGACTGAAGCGATGTTGTTCAAGTTCGGCTCTGGCGCCGGCGTTAACTTGAGCAAGATTCGCGGCTCCGGCGAAAAGCTATCAGGTGGCGGCACCGCCTCGGGGCCACTGAGCTTCATGAAGGGTTACGACAGTTTTGCCGGCGTTGTGAAAAGTGGAGGCTCCACGCGCCGTGCCGCCAAAATGATCGTGCTTGACGCCGATCACCCCGATATTGAAGATTTTATTGAGTCCAAAGTGCGCGAAGAGCGCAAGGCACATGCTCTGATTGCGGCCGGGTACGACTCTTCTTTCACCGGCGAAGCTTATCAGTCGGTGCAGTATCAGAACGCCAATCATTCAGTGCGCGTGACGGACGACTTCATGCGCGCTGTCGAAGATGACGGAGCCTGGCAACTGACGGCTCGTACCGATGGTGCCGTCATGAAGGAATTGCGCGCTCGACAACTGTTGCGGCAGATGGCACAGGCCGCCTGGGCCAGTGGCGACCCGGGCATCCAGTACGACACGACAATCAATGATTGGCACACCTGCGCTAACACAGATCGCATCTATGCAACTAATCCCTGCGGAGAGTTCGATTTTCTAAATGATACTGCTTGCAACCTGGCCAGCTTCAATTTGATGAAGTTCGAAGCGGCCGATGGCGCTGGATTTGATATCGCCGCTTACCGACAGGCGGTGCGCATCACCATTACGGCCATGGAGATTCTAGTCGGCAATTCCAGCTATCCCACGGAGAAGATTGCCAAGAACAGTCATGATTATCGCCCCCTTGGTTTAGGCTATGCCAACCTTGGCGCCTATTTGATGACGAAGGGGATGGCCTACGATTCCGATCACGGCCGCGCCATTGCCGCGGGCTTAACGGCAATCATGGGTGGCGAAGCCTATGCCCAATCAGCGCGTATCGCGCGCGATTGTGGTGGGCCATTTGCCGGGTACGAGAAGAATCGCGAGCCAATGCTGCGCGTCATCGGCAAGCACCGCACCGCCGCCTTCCAGATGCCAGATTCGCCTCTATCTATCGTCGCTTACGAAACCTGGGATGAGGCGCTCGAGCTGGGAGAGAAATATGGCTATCGAAACGCCCAAGCCCTAGTCATTGCCCCAACCGGCACCATCGCTTTTTTGATGGACTGTGCCACTACCGGTATTGAACCAGACATCGCTCTGATCAAGTATAAGAAGCTAGTTGGCGAAGGATACTTGCGCTTGGTCAACGAAAGCGTGCCTGAGGCCTTGCGGACTCTCGATTACGACGACGAGCAGGTTGCGGCGATCATCGCTTACATCGATGAGCATGAGACAATCGAGGGCGCGCCGGAGTTAGATCCCGCCCATCTGCCTATTTTCGACTGTGCCTTCAAGCCAGCCAACGGCACCCGCTCGATCGAGCCGATGGGGCATGTACATATGATGGCGGCGGCACAGCCGTTTATCAGCGGCGCCATCTCGAAGACTATTAACCTGCCTGAGGCAGCCAGTGTTGAAGATGTCGAAAAGGTGTATCTCGAAGGTTGGAAGCTGGGCCTGAAGGCGCTGGCCATCTACCGCGACAACAGCAAAAAGAGTCAGCCATTGAACACTGGCAAGAAGACCATCGTTGTAAGTGATGATGTCAGTGGCGATGTCGCGGCCAGCTTGCAGCAGCATATCGAAGAGCTTGAAGGCGCGCTGGAGGTGGCACTTGAGCAGCTGCACGAAGTAGAAAGCACCAAGACGGTGGTTCCCACGCCCAAGCGACGTCGCCTGGACCAGGATCGCAACAGCTACACCCATAAGTTCAGCGTCGGCGGACATGAAGGCTATCTGATCATCGGCCTGTATCCGGAAGGCGAGCCGGGTGAGATCTTCATCAAGATGGCCAAGGAAGGGTCGACTGTGTCGGGCTTTACCGACGCCTGGGCCACCAGTCTGTCGATCGCTCTGCAATATGGCGTTCCTCTGCGCGATTTGATTGGCAAATTCGCCCACAGCCGCTTTGAGCCATCTGGCTTTACCATCAATCGTGATATTCCCATGGCCAAGTCGATCGTAGATTACGTTGCCCGTTACCTTGGTTCGCGCTTCTTGACTGCCGAGGAGCGTAGTGCGTTGGGCGTACTCGATCGCTCCGGCCCCGATGGCGGGCCGATGATGATGGTCGACGCCGCTTCGTCGACAACACCGCCCCCATCAGTTGCCGCTGTGCCGGCCGCTCCGTCGAAATCGGTCGCGCCCTCTGCCGGCGGGACATCGTTGTCGGACTTGGCGGCGCAGACTGGCGACACGCCGCCCTGCCCGTCATGCGGATCCCTGACCGTGCGCTCCGGCACCTGCGCCACCTGCCTGTCTTGCGGGACGACGACCGGCTGTTCCTGACGGTCCTTTCTATTCGCGAGACCCATCCCACTGCCAGTGCGTTCGCGAGTTGCGCCATTTTGGCTGCCGACAGACGCCACAGCTACAGACTAAGTTGTGCTTGTCGAGAAAGCCGGGGCGATCGTCGTATGGATAATCTGAGTCGATCAGTAATGAGCGCCAGATATTACGAACGATAAAACGTCGCCGTGCGATATGCCGAGCTCGTTGATGACGACGTTGAGCTGATTTGGCCATGGGGTGCTCCATCTTGTACGCCCCCCGGAGTAATCTCCGGGGCAGCGTATGGAGCGCCATGCCTGATCTGCTAACATACCTTTATCTTCGCGTAAACAGGCGCGAAAAGCAAAGCGACAACGGCCGGGTTAGTCGGCGATCGCAATCATGGCCTGCGCGGCGGCCAGCAAAGGCTCGAGCTGCGGCGAGCGCAACAAGTAGCCATGGTCGCCTAGGGCTCCAGAGAACACATCACTAATCGACTCATGATGGACGATCAGCGAGGCGAAGGCGGAGCGAGCCTCGTCGTCGGACAACTGATAGCGACGATGATAGCGACGACCGACGTAAAGACAGTTAAAAGGCCGCACTGACGGAGATTCGACCCTGTCGTGAACCACCAGGCTGGCCCACTCGCGCGCAAAATCAAGATCGTGGGCGTAGTTGAACATATCGATGCTCAAGCCTCCAGGAGGCCGCATGTTGACCTCCAGGGGCATTAATACCCCTTCGGAGGTACGGAAAAACTCGAAATGGAACGGCCGCTCGCGCACATCGAAGGCCCGCACCACTTGTTGGCCTAATTCGCGCAGATCCGGGGCAATCTCGCGAGTCAGGTAGTAGAAGATATCGCCACCACTATTGACGATCTCCATGACACCATCGCCATAGGTCATGGATGATTCGTGCACGACTCGCCCGCGACGATCGGTCATGCCATCATACGTGACGATTTGACCGGAAATAAACTCTTCGAAGATATACGGTACCGCCGGCAAGGCGGATAGGAAGCTTTCTAATTCGGCCGCATCGGCGATCTTATACGTAGCCGCCGCACCAACGCCAATATCCGGTTTGGCTACGATGGGAAATCCCACTTCGGCAGCAAAGGCGCGAACTGCCTTGGTGTGACGGTAAACGCGCCCTCGAGCGACGCTAAGGCCGGCGTTGATAAAGCGCCGCTTCATCAGGCTCTTGCGCTTGATGTGCTCAATCTGGCGTCCATTGATGCCAAAGATGTTGAAGTCAGTACGCAGGGCCGCTTCTAGCTGCAGCCAATGTTCATTGAGCGAATCGAGACGATCGATACGCCCGTGGCGACTGATGAAGTAGCCCAATGCCCGCACCTGCTGGTCATAGTCGCCTAGGTTGTCAACGCGATAATGATCATTCAGCGCACCGCGCAGCTGCGGCGACAATTGTTCAAAGGTCGTGTCGGTAATGCCAAGCACATTGGCGCCGGCTTCGCGCAGGGCAATCGCAAACTGCGCCCAGTTGGGCGGGAAGTGCGGAGAAATGAAGACGAAATTCACTTTGGCTGCGAACACCATGCATGCAGGGGATTGGCCGTCAGCTTGAGGCGAACGCGCCGTTCGTCAACCCCGTCTCATTTATGAAGGCCCGTTCGTCCAGGCACTATTGTGCCGGCGTCGTCCTAGCGAGCCTGATCGAGCGCCTGCTGCTGTAAGTCGGCGATGCGCGCCAGCTCGCCGCGCTTGAAGGCCTGTTGTGCCTCGGTCGTGGCAGTATCGCCGCGCAGAGCTGTGGCCTCGGCGGCCATATTCTTGTTGAACGTGATCAGCTCGCCCCACTGCGCCTTCCCGCCTCCGCGCGAGGCGGCCAGTAGCATCGGTGAAGTATTAAACGACAGGCGCGTAAGCTCATCTAGCTTGAGCGGAGCTGCCAGCTTGTAGATGAAAGCAAGGACTTCCTGTGCAGTCTGCTCGAGCCCCGGTCTGGCGGGTAGCTTTGCCTGCAACGAGCAAATCGTATATGCCGGTACGACCGGCTCCATCGCAGGGCCCTCGTCAGGATCGGGCGTGCGCATGGCCAAAGGCGGATCGAATTGAATGCCTTCGTGCGAAAGCACGACCAGCGAAGCATCAAGGCCGGGGGAAGTAGGGCCATATTCGCGGGCCATCCAGGCGGTGCCACTCAGGGTGCGGCCATGGCGCCAGAAATGCTCCAGGTCGGCCAGATAGATGATCTGCTGTAACTTGCCAGCCTCGAGCGGGCCCAAAGACAGCAGGGAGAAAATAGTGCGGCGTAAGGGGGTATCGAAGGAGGTGGTATCTAATGTCAATTCACTCATAACCGAAGCATGGGCCGCCGCGCCGGATCGTCAAGCAAGACGATGAGCTTGATCTGCCGTGCAGGCTGTCTTGTCAGACTCATCAACCTGTATCATTTTGGCCTAAGTGTGATGTACAATAAAGATTCGCCACTGATAAGGCTACGATGGATCAGTTAACCGACCCCACCGCCGATACCGCCACCGATGCGACGTCCGATGTTGTTGAGGCTGCCCTGCGTGGAATTATCGCCGAGGCGCGCAAGCATCGGCCCAATATTGACCAGAGCCTTATCGAACGCGCCTATCAGGTGGCGGCGGCGGCTCACGAGCCACAGGCGCGCAACTCCGGCGAACCCTATATCATCCATCCTTTAGCCGTAGCCCGCCACCTGGCCGAGCTACAAATGGATGCCGCTGCCATCGCCGCCGGCTTGTTGCACGATGTGGTTGAAGATACCGACATTGGCCTGCCGGAGATTGAAAAGAAATTCGGCGCCGAGGTAGCTTTGCTGGTCGATGGCGTCACTAAGCTGTCGAAGTTTGGCTCTGCGCGCAGCATGGAAGAGCAGCAAGCTGAGAATATCCGCAAGATGTTCATGGCCATGGCCGAGGATATCCGCGTCGTCATCATCAAGTTGGCTGACCGTCTGCATAACATGCGCACTCTCGAACATTTGCCCGCCGATCGTCAGCAGCGGATCGCGCGTCAGACGATGGAGATTTATGCTCCTCTGGCGCACCGGCTGGGGATGTGGCACATCAAGTGGGAATTGGAAGACCTGGCATTCAAGTATCTCGAGCCAGCCCGTTATCGTAGCTTAGTGGAAATGATTGCCGATCGCCGACGCAGTCGCGAACGATTCATTAGCCGCAGTATCGCCATTTTGCAGCGCGCTCTCGATGAAGCGGGGATTAAGGCTGAAATCTCTGGTCGCCCCAAGAACGTTTATAGCATCGCCAAGAAGATGGAACGCAAGGGCGCTGATTTCAATGAGATTTACGATATCTACGCTATCCGTCTGATTGTAGCAGAAGTCAGCGACTGCTATGCCGCGCTGGGCGTGGTTCATTCACTGTGGCATCCGGTGCCGGGCCAGTTCGACGACTACATTGCCATGCCGAAAGCCAACATGTATCAGTCGCTCCACACGGCCGTCTTGGGTCCTGACGCCAAGCCTTTAGAGGTGCAGATTCGCACCGCCCGCATGCACGAGGTGTCCGAGGCCGGCATTGCCGCCCACTGGCGCTACAAGGAAGGCTCGCGCAGCGATACGCGCTACGACGAGAAGCTCGCCTGGGTTCGTCAGCTGATGGAGTGGCAACATGATGTCGTTGACGCCACCGAATTTGTTGAAGGGCTCAAATTAGACGTCTTCAGCGACCAGGTGTTCGTCTTCACCCCCAGGGGCGACATCAAAGACATGCCGGCCGGAGCTACGGCGCTTGATTTTGCCTATCGTATTCACACCGACGTCGGCCACCGTACGATTGGCACCAAGGTTAATAATCGGCTTGTTCCGCTTGATTACCGCCTGCGCAATGGCGATATCGTCGAAGTCGTCACTACCAAGGCGACCCACGGCCCCAGTCGCGACTGGCTCAACGTGGTGCGAACTCCGCATGCTCGAGAAAAGATTCGCTCCTGGTTCAAGCGTCAGCAGCGAGATGAAAATATCGCCCACGGCCGCGAATCACTGGATCGCGAACTGCGACGCCTGGCTCGCCAGACGCTGGCCTCACTCGATGCCAAGGCCTTGTCCGATATTGCTGCCCAACTCAAGTATCGCGACATGGATGACTTCTTTGCCGCTATCGGCTACGGCGCCATCAGCCCCGCAGCGGTGATTGGTCGCCTCGACATTCATGACGATACCGAGACTAAGCTGCCGCCAGTAACGCCGACACCTGTTGTTTCCGCTACCGCCGGCGTTACCGTGGCCGGCGTGCCGGACTTGTTGGTTCGCTTTGCGCAATGCTGTAGCCCAATTCCCGGAGACAATATTTCCGGCTTCGTAACTCGCGGCAAGGGCGTTACCGTGCACCGCGCCAATTGCCATAGCATTCTTAACGAGCGCGACACCGCGCGCTTGATCGAAGTTGAATGGGAGGGCAGTCGAGCGCAAACCTACCCGATCTCGGTGCGCATCGATTCGCTGGATCGCCCCGGCATCCTCAATGAGATCACGAACATCTTGTCTGAGCAAAAGGTGAATATCGTGGCTGCGTCAGCAGAAACACTCGCCGATGGGACTGCCAGCACCACCATTACCCTGAAGGTGACCAGCCTTCAGCAATTGGCTAAACTACTGGCACGCATCGAGCGCCTCCATGACGTGATCGGCGTCAGTCGCACCATCAGCTGAGCGGGCTGACTACTTCTTTTGTTCGAGCTTGGCAGTCAATGCAAGAAGCCCAGCGCCCTCGCCAATGATCGTGGAGGACCCGGCTCCATCGTCTTCGAAATCCAGGGCCAGATCATTCACGTAATCGGACCCAAACTTGGCGACCTCAGATTCAATCATGGCCAATGCTTCAGCCTCCGAATCAAACCCCGCCACGGCCTGCCCGGTTTTTGTGCTCCATAGCGTGTACATTGAGTCCTCTGCCCCGCTGCTGTTAGGCCATGTTCGCGGCCAGTGGCTCGCAGGTCAAGCGTCGGTGACAAATATCAAGGCCCACGAAGGCGATGTATAAGGGCGACAATCTCCTGTTTTACGTATGACAAACAGGCACTTGGCCGGAGTCGCAGCGCCGCGGCACTTGACAGGCTGCTACAGCTCGCCACACTTATGTTGGTAGCGATTAAGCTTACCTTACACGACAAGGTCGTGGAATAAGTACATCGCAGTTCTAAGTATCTCAAAGGCTCCTTCTCACGGTCTGCACAGGTCTCCTGGGCAATGCGAGAAACCTGTCGATCTCGCGAACTGCCAAAAGGAGTTTTTCTACGTGGCTGACAAAATCATTGCTTGTGCCGACTGTTCACAGGAGTTCGTCTTCAGTGAGAGCGAGCAAGCATTCTACGCCGATAAGGGGTTCACTGAACCTCGTCGGTGCGCATCGTGCCGAGCCATCCGCAAGTCCCAGCGTGGCGATAGCGGATCCGGCGATCGCGGCGGGTACAGCAGTGCCCCTCGCGAGTTCCACACCGCGATTTGCGCCAGTTGTGGCAACGAGGCGCGTTTGCCCTTCGTCCCCAGCGGTGACCGTCCGGTCTATTGCTCAGACTGCTTCCGCCGCTAAACGGCGCTAGCATCTAAGCCAAGACCCCGCTCTTGCGAGCGGGGTCTTGTTGTATCTAGGCCGCCACCGTTGGCGAGTCGTTGCTATTCGAGCGCAGCCCGGCCACGATCGCCAGTGAAATTCCGAGCAGCAACAGAGGCGAGAAGAAGATGCCCAGCGAGGCGCAGGTAAATGCAGCCCCCAGCCAGGGTCGTACCTGCGGATCAGCGTCATACAAGTAGAGGCCGGCCGGCAGCAATACGAGTAGTGAATGCGCCCAGATCGGCGGCCCCATTAATACGGCGGCGGCACTGGCGAGCATAAAGCTCGCAGCAATCGATCTATTGGCCGTCATCCAGACTAGAGCAACGGCGGCCATGGCTTGAATGATCATTAATAGGGTAGATATTTCCCGCAGAGCCGGCAAGGATAACTGCAGCAGGCTGGCGGGAGTGGCATTCTGCACATAGGCGGATGAGCCAGACAGCATGCTCAATAGAGCGGTCGGATAATCACGCCAGCCGACGATGCCCGCCGGCCATATCAGGCTCAAGGCTGATACTATTACTATTGTAGCCAATCCCAGGCCCAACGCGGCCCAGGCGCGACGACGCAACAGCCATACGGCCAGCAGGCCAGGCTCCAGTTTCAGCAGCGCCCCCAGCCCCCAGCCCAGTCCTGTCAATAAGGGCCGATTGGTTTTCGCTCCAATTAATATTGCCGCGAAGCAAGCTGCCAGTAGGGGTGTTACATTGCCCTCGAGCATGGCCATTGTGGTGGGGATGAAAAGGATGACCGCCGGCCAAAACCATATTCGTACGCGACGATCGGTCGCCAATCGACGGACCCCTTCTAGGGCGGCGATTAAGACCGCGGCGCTGACCGCCGTCCAAATCCATAGCCCCCACGCGCGGCCTAGGGGAACTAGCGCGCTGAGCACCAGCGCCAAGGGCGGCGGATAACGATAATGATCAGTGCCAATCGCGTCCACTGACCCAGACAACATATGTGGCGCATAGGGGGTCTGTCCCATTTGCGCGCGCTGAGCTGCTGACCAGTAAGACTGGAAGTCATAGCCAAATTCTATATGCGCATTCAACAACAACGACACCACTACACCCAAACTACAGGCAACGCCAATGATCAATAGCCAGCGAAAAATAAGCCTGGCCTGCGAGAAGGGGAGCGGCAAAGATGTCATTGCTATAGCGATAGGTGGACGGCGCTGATCTGTCAATCCCGACCCTTCCGAAGCTCATAATTTTTGTAAGACAAAACTCTCGTAAAAGCGGTGGGCCTAGACATGTTTGCCTTCTTGAAGTAAGAGGAAATGACTTCCGCCATCTCTATTCGAACGCCAGGTCAGATCAGGAGTTTATATGCACGCCCACGACGACGATGCCCCATCGCTGACGCGCGGTGACTTCCCCAGCGAAGCGGCCTGGGCAGAGTGGGTGCGCGACTACTATCGCGACATTGAAACGTACGACTGGGTTGACGTCGCTGATAATTTACGGGGCCTTGAGTCATTCTTTCACCGCAACCGACGGCGAGCAGTCCGTAAATTGTTAGACAAACATCAAGCTCAGACACCGATGCTCGACGCCGGCTGTGGCACTGGGCTGAATTTGGCGTTACTGCCGCCGGGCAGCACCGGCATTGATTTAAACCCACGCAACTTGGCATTGATCGCCAAGCGTCTGCCTAATCAGCGTATCGTCGAAGGCGATATTGAAGCAATGCCCTTTGAAGACGGGTCGTTCGCTACGGTGATCTGCACCGAGGTGCTTGAGCACGTTCCCTATCCGCTGACGGCATTAGGCGAAATTCGCCGCGTTCTACAGCCAGGCGGGGTGTTGATCGGATCGGTGCCCTGCCGATCCTGGATTTGGAAGCTTAGATTTCTCTCAAGTACCTGCCCAGGCAATGAACCTTTCCATAATGAATATCGATCTGACGAAGTAAGGAATATGCTGACGCAGGCCGGCTTGTCGGTAGAGCGAATCTGGTATTCGGCACTCCGCTTCAATATCTTGTTTGTGGCCAGCCGCGCCTAGGATGCAGGAGTCGAAAAAGCCATGTTCAAGCTGATCGCTCCTTTTGCTCGTGCGGCAAAAGAGACGCGAGAGTCAGATATTCCGCTTGCTGGTTCTATCTCGTTCGTCGCCTGGGTCTTCCTGGGGCTGGTGCTTGCCGCTGTTGCTGCGTTTCTTACCCCCTGGAGAACCGGGCTTGATACCGATGCTGCCACCTTCGCTGTCATCGGGGAGCGAATCTTGGCGGGCGGTGCTCCCTATCGAGATATTTTCGATAGCAAGCCGCCACTTTTTTACCTATTGAATGCGGCCTCTATTGGCCTGGGGCGGTTGGTGGGCATGCAGACTGTTGATGGAGTGAGGTTGTTGTCGCTGTTATCAGTCGTGGTTACCGGGCTTGGCATGGCGCAGTTAGTACGCCACTTTGGCGCCGGTCGAGTGGCTATGGCATTATCCGCCTTAGGGAGCGCGCTTTTCTTTAGCGGGATGTCCTTCGCTAATGGCGGAGGCCTATCCGAGCCGCCGGCCTTTGCGTTGGCACTGGCGGCCTGGGTCATTGCCGAACGCTCTCGATCCATCCTTATGTCCGGACTGGCCGGAATATTATTGATGGCAGGATTGGCGATTTCATTTTTAGTTGCTCCACTAGGGTTAGGCGTTATCTTGGCATTGCGGCGCCGCAATGCTTCGATGAGCGATTATCTGGCCTGCCTGAGCGGAGTGCTGCTAGTTGCAGGAGGTCTCTTGATCTATCTGGAGCTTATGCAGGCACTCCCGGCGGCTATCGATCAATTAGTCATTTATAATCGTGCCTATGCCAGCACTAGTTGTCCACAGGCTAATTCGCCTGGCTGGCCATGTCCGCCTGCATCTAGCATGTATCAGTTGCTAAACTACGGACTGTTGATTGCCGCTGTGTTTATCGTCCCTCTGCTGTTTGTGCGTTGGCGCCGGGTCGACAGATTGTTGCCCACCAGCCTACTGCTGGCGCTAATTACGCTGCCATCGCTGTCGCGAGCCCCAACCAGCCATTATTTCTGGCCGATGCTTATCGGCCTGCTGCCGCTTGGCGCGTTAGGGGCAGAACAATTGTGGTTAAAGGTCAGAGCCGCAAGCCCGTTTAATTGGGCGGTTTTAGTGTCCTCGCTTTGGGTGGCCATGCTCATCTTTGCCATCTGGGGCGGCACGCGGATAACAAATGTTCAACAGGAATGGCAACACCGTCTAACTCAGGCCAAAGCGCAGGTGACTGCAGAGTTAGCGCATTTGCCATCGGATCGAACCTTATTCGTCTGGGGCAAGTGGAGCAATTTATATCTGGATAGCCCCCGCGCCATGACTGGCATAATGGTTAATGATTTCGCTCTAATGACGCCCGGCTATACTTCATCTGCAACCGTACAAAAGGTGTGCATGCTCCTGGCTGAGCATAGGCCAATCATCATCATTGATGGCACTAGTCTTAGCTTAATCCCCGATTCTCCAGTTACGGACGGTCTGGACAAAGCTTGGTTTGAACCATTACGACAGATGGTGGCGAGTCATTGGCGACTACAAGCGCATTATGGCCCGATACAAATTCTCGCCCCACTAGACGCATTGCGATTAGATTTAGACACGTGTGCCCCCGCCTCCACGAGCAAGCAATAAAGGAAGCTCGAGCCCACGCTGACCGCGCCGCTTGACATTGGATGCTTTCCCGCCTACATCGTTAGTTCCATGGTATAAGGACCGCTCTATGATTCTCGCTTATATCGACCCCGGCGCTGGCAGCCTGCTGGTACAGGTTGTGATCGCAGCTGTCGTGTCGATTCCCTTCTTCCTGCGTTCGCAGCTAAGCCGAATAGCCGACCTCATTCGGCATGGCCGTTCCGCGGCGCGGCGCGAGAAAGATTAAGCACATGTACGTTCAACAAGAACAGCGTCCGCCGCTGGCCAAGCGCATCATATGGCATCCGTTTCTGATCGGCTTCGCTTTCATCTTTCACTTCTGGGCTTCGGCGGCCGTCCACCCGCTAGACGCCATGCGCGTATTGGCCGCCGGCCTATTGGGCACACTGTTATTAATGTATCTATTTCGCCTGGGATTACGATCCTGGCGAGTGGCGGGGGTTGCAACTAGTGCTGTTTGGGCATTGCTGATTTCACAACCTGCGCTAAGGGCCGTCAGCCGAGCGGCATTAGACGCCGGCGCCTGGCGAGCGATAATATTGACTCTATTACTGATGGGCTTGGCCTTCTTCTTAGTCCGCGGGCTGCGCCGCTACCTGCGTCGATCGCAGGCACTATCTGTTATCACTAGAGGGTTGAACGGCTTTAGTTTTGTGCTGGTGCTAATTGTAGTGGCGCAATCGATAATCGGTGGCAACCTGCAGACTCCGATGCGAGATGTGGGGCAGGTGGTAAATCAGTTTATGACTAAGCCGCCAAGCGTAGGGTCACGCGTGCCGGCGGGACCTGATATTTATGTGTTTGTGCTTGATGCCTACGCCGGCGCTGAGACGTTAGAGCGTTATGGCTTTGATAACTCGCCATTTCTGACGGCCCTCGAACAACGTGGTTTTGATGTTGCCTCTCAATCGCGCACCAACTATTACGGCACCTATTTAACCCTAGCCTCGATGCTTAATATGATGCCCATCCAGGATCTGCCTCAATGGACCGAGGCGCAAGAGGGGAATAACGGATTGGCGAGCGCCTTCCGCGATGCCATTAATCGCAACCGCATCTTTGAAGACCTATATGATTATGGTTATCGTAGTGCTGCCATTGCCAATCTGGCTCCCAACGTAGCCCTGCACGGAGCGTATGATTATTTAGATAATGGCGCACTGAATGGATTTGAGCTCGAGGTGCTGCGCAGTACCGGTTTGATGTCACTAATCGAATTAGTGGCGCCAGACTTCTTGGGAGATCAGTATCGTAATGACTTAACCGACGGCCTACAGATGACCCACGACTTGGCACTCGATCGACGTCATCGACCACGCTTGATTATCTCGCACTTGATCAGCCCTCATTCTCCAATGGTATTTGATGCCCAGTGTGGCCCCCGATCATCGGAATTGTACGATACGCATGAAGATATCATGGCTTGGCTGGACGCAAACCTGGAAGATAATATTGAGCAACGCCGCCAAGATTACGTCTCCCAGACGCAATGTCTCAACAGCCTCCTCATTCCGCTTATCGACGATATCATCGAAAAATCCGCAGAACCGCCCGTCATGGTTCTCATGTCCGATCACGGCCCTTCGTTATCAGACTCACCGCTAGACTGGTATGGGAATCTATTTGCTACTTACACTCCGGGTCATGATGATCTTTTTCCTGAGGACGCTACTCCCATTAACCTCTTCCCAACGCTGCTTAATGCCTATCTCGACACCGACTACCCCCTACAGGCCAATGTCAGTTATCGCTATGATGCCCCAGGCAAAGCCTGGGTCGAAATACCTTCTGTGGCGCCGTAATTACGACGCGTGCGCTAAGGTCTTTTGAGGATCGAAGACGTTGCCCCACGAGCTATACATGAGCTCGAACTGGTCAGGTGCAATCAGGTCGCGAACTGCCAGGGACTCCAGCGCATCGCGCAGGGCATCGGCCACACCCGACCAAGCCACGCTCAACATCAGGCTGCCACTGGGCAGAGCCTTATAGAGAGCATCCTGACCAGCGCCATCGAGCTCTACCCAGGCCCGGTCACGACCACTGGCATAGGCGGCACGCTGAGTGGCGCGGCGCGCCACATTGAGATGCCAGCGATCTGGCTGCTGGTAAAGGTGATATACGCGTAAAACTTGGGCCAAGCTGGCGTCCTGTGCCTGCGCCAATAACTGATCGAGCAAATGCGTATGGGGCCCATAACGCGGCAGTAGGGCGGCGGAATTCCTGGCAGGAGCAAAATGAGAAGACTGCATGGTGTTAGTATCATGCAATCTTCGCGCCTACACGCCGACAGCCCAAAGTAAAAGGGCACTATTGACTGGCGCGTTCGAGTGGGGGACAATAAGAAAACATCTCCGGTCCGCCTGAGATGGTTCCCTTGACGCGCCCACAGGCCAGAGCACATGTTTCGTTCATTGGCCTAGCCTTTCGTTATTGCCGGAGCATCAGTTGAGCGAAGATACTTACCCAGCCCTAGCGCCCACGCCCCGTCGACTGGGCCCATATCGGCGCCTGCTGCGAAATCGCAACTTTTCGCTGTTGTGGCTGGGACAGCTAGTCTCTTTTATGGGCGATCGCCTGCACCAGATTGCGCTAGGCGTCATGGTGCTTGCCTTTACTGGCTCGCCGCTAGCGGTAGGCTTGACCTTCGCCCTCACATCTGTGCCGAATCTCTTATTCGCTCCCTTGGCCGGCACCTTGGTTGACCGCTGGCCGCATCGTCGCTCGATGATTGCTGCTGACTTGATCCGCGCCGGGCTAGTGCTCCCTCTGCCTTGGCTGATAGGCATCAATCTGATTTGGATCTACATCATTACCTTTGCCATTGCCACCGTTTCTCTTCTTTTTCGCCCCGCCAAGCAGGCAGCCATTCCGCTGGTGGTTGATGAAGGCGATCTGATGGCAGCCAATTCAGCGACAACAACTTCCGAAACGATGGCGGACCTGCTTGGCTATCCGTTAGCCGGCGTATTGGTAGCTTCGCTGCTGGGACATTTTGAACTGATCTTTGCCCTTGATTCAGCCACCTACTTAGTCTCGGCCGTGTGTATTGGTCTGATGTCCATTCCAGCTGTAGAGCGCGTTCAGTCAGCGATCAGCATCAGGGGTATGTGGACCAACATGGCTGAGGGTTGGAATTTCCTTCGCCATCACCGATATCTGTTCCCCAATACCGTCGTCAGCGTCATGGCCCAAGTGGCAATTGGCTGTGAGATCGCCCTTGGGCTGGTCTACGCCGAGCAGGCGCTGTCGCGAGGGTTGATTGGCTATCCGGAGAACTATGCCTTCCTGATGACGGCAATTGGCGTGGGCAGCCTCTTGGGCGGCATCGTCCTGGGTCTGGTCGGCGACCGCTATCGCAAGGGCCTATTGGCTGCGCTTGGCTTTGCCGCCTTTGGCCTGGGCATGGTAGCGGTTGGCTTCATTACCGAGCCCCTGTTGGCAATTGCTGCCTTCTTCTTCATAGGCGTCGTCAACATGGTCTTCCTCATTCCCAACATCACCCTCTTCCAGGAGCAGACGCCGCCGGAAATGATGGGCCGTGTATTTTCTATCCGCATGGCCCTGGTTTTCGGCGTCATGACCGCTTCGATGGCAGTATGTGGCGCAGCGGCCGAGTTTGTGCCGGCAGGGGTGGTGTTCGTGGCGACTGGATTGATCGCTCTGGCAGCCGGCATCATCGGCCTGGCCTGGCCGGCCGTGCGAGAGGCGCGCTAAGCTAGTCCGGCTACCGAGCGAGATAATTCATCCACCAGCGGCTCTCCCGGTAGGCGATGGGCGATGATCTCGAGCATTGATTGATAATACCAGCGAATATCATCGGCATCACCACGGAACCGCTTCCATAGCGCAGGCCCATGCGCCACCAGATCGCGGCGCATCGACTCGGCATTGTGCTGGGCGTCGGCCGCCTTGAGGCGGACCATATCGAGCTCGGCCTCTCGCAGCTTGTCAATCTGCATCTGGCGCGTTTGTCGCCAGCTGTCGCCATTAACTTTCGTGGCGCCGGCCACCAACCGCGCCACTCCAGCGCCAAAAAGACCTTCGATCTCTTCGATGCTGATGTCGGTGTCTTCCACCACATCATGCAATACACCTGCGACAATCAGATCGGCCGCATCAGGATAGAAACGCGCCAAGCTTTCAGCTACCGCCAGTGGATGGGTGATATAAGGAATGGCCGTTCCTTTACGCAGTTGTCCTTTATGGGCATCGGCGGCGAAGGCAGCGGCAACTGCGAATCGCTCACGGAAGGCACGTTTTGACATCTCTACTCCTCGGCTAAGTAGAGATGGTGCTATCGCCCCAGGCCGTCGTCAAGGACGGAAGACTGCCAAGATCGGCTTAACTTATAGCGCGTCTGCGGCTCGCCGGTCGCTGATGCGTAGCACCGCCATGATCAAGACGTAGGCTAACGTCCAGCCAACCAAGGAGGTTAAGGCGGCGACATCAAAGACGCTGACTCCGTTAGGCGTGACAGCGTCAAAGCTGAACATGCCGCGGAAGGGAGCCACAAACGGCTCAGTTGCGCCATACACAAAATCGACGATGGCATTGCCGGCATTGGCAGCGAATAGAAGCAGCAAGATGCGCAAGGCGATCAATACTGCCAAGATGCCGAATAGCACTGAGACCACACGACGTGCATAGTAGGCAGGGCCAACGCCAGGCTCGACATAGGCAGATTCGCTGGCGTTGACGTTAACCTGGTTTCCAGGCGGATAAACCATGAGGATCTCCCTTATGCAGAGTAACTAGCTAAGGTAGCTCAAATCAGCATAGAGCATGCCAAGGCATGGTTGAGCGTGACGCCGATACAGGCGAGCTCGGCGCTTGACTCGGAGTGAACGGGCCAGCAACATCATTGCCATAAATTATGAAAGGATGAAAAATGCCTGAAACACTGCTGGGGACTATCGTAGTCAACGGTGAAGACATTGCCCTGATCGAGGCCATGTATGCTGATGGGCGTCCGGCGATAATTTGTCGCGATGCCGACGGGCTCCCCTACTCAACCTTGTCGGTCAATCCGGGGCCGGAGATTGCACTGCCCGCTCGTTGCGTGGCAATTAAAGGCTGGTCGGAAAACGCAGATCTGGCGGTTGCCGCCGCCGCCAGCGGCCTCTTCGAACTAACGGGGCAGGAGATTGCATTGCAACATGTCACTGCGCCGATATGGCGCATCAAAGAGCAGGCAGGCTAAGCGGGGTGAACCTAACTTGATCGCGATGGCAACTTAACGATGGAAGTGGCCTGAACGCGCACCTTGCCGCCATGGCGACGTCGAATCTCATCGGCGCCGATGCTTCCCGCCTGCTGCCGACTGGCGGCAGTGACGCGGGCGACATCGCGTCCTGCGAATTCCCCCTCCAGCGAAGAAATATTGCAAGTAACGTGGTATAGATCACTCATATCTCAACTGTGATGGAGGCTTGGTGCTCGGTCAATCGCCGATACGTCAGCAGCCTCAGTCTTGACGAAATAGCGGCGGCCGCGCATCGTCAGCCGATGCAACGATCTGGCTTCGATTCTCTGGATAAGCTTGGCGTTTTGGTCGCAGGCACGCGAACCGCGCTGTCGGTTACTATGTCTGGCGAGGGGCGCGATGCGACTGCGAGTGATTTTATCGCCAGTCAGACGCTGCCGCATCTTAGCTTGATCGAAGAAGGGGTCACCCTGACCACTCGCGCAGAGAAGCTGAGTAATGAGGCGTGCGAGTATCTGTTGCGTAGAGTGCGCTTCTCTTCGCCTCGCTCCGACAGCGATGATGCGGCTGCCGTCTGGTTTGAACATCTGCGTGAGCTGCGGCTACATGGCTTTCGTGTTCACCTGCCTGATGTTGCCGCCCTCGAGGCGATTGATCATGCTCGAGTTGTATTTTATGCCATCCCCACGCTACCGGCGGGCCTGGCTAGCTGGCCAGGCTGGCGCGATTCCTACCGCGATCTGATGCCGCCACCAGGACCGAATGAAGTCATCGCCCGCGTCGAAGAGATGGGGCGTGTTCTGTGGCGCGTCGTAACTGAAGGATCTCTACGGGGCCCAGACGAATCCGCACGCCGAACATATGCTTTTTTTGAGACGGCCGTCTGGCTGCAAACAGCCTTGCTCGGAAAAAGTCGATCCTCTTCAACTCCAATGCGCCACGACGACATAGTTTAATGGGAGTCGTTCGGCTTGCGCTGGAAGCTGATAACGTCGCAACGCATTTGTATCTCTTAAAAAGTCAGTAAAACCCTTGACAATGGTATTGTCATACCTATATTGCTTTTCCGACACCCCACGCGACGGTCGCGTGAGAGATAAAAGGTGAAGGAGGAGCTTGGTAACCCATGAATTCACTGACTCGATATGACCCCCTTGGCGAAGTAGTATCACTGCGCTCGGCCATGGATCGTCTCTTCGAAGATTCTTTCATCTCGCCGCTGAGCTGGCGACACACTCGCACTCCGCTTACAACGCCAGAGATTGACGTTGCCGAAACCGATGACGAGGTGGTTGTTACTGCCGCCCTGCCGGGTATCGCGCCGGATGATGTTGAGATCACCCTGACCGGACAGACGTTGATGATTCGTGGCGAGTTCAAGGTTGACGAAAAGGTCGATCGCGATCGCTATCTATACCAGGAGCGTCGCTACGGTTCATTCGCGCGTCAGCTGCATCTGCCGCTGCGCCTGCAAGGAGACAAGGCGGCAGCGAGCTTTGATAATGGCTTGCTGACCCTGCGCATTCCCAAAGCGGAAGACGTCAAGCCACGCCAGATTCAGATTCAGGCCAACGGCACGGACGTCAGCAGCAAGGAGCAGAATGGCTGAGCGCACGCACGCCAGTAGCACAGAACGGCCCGGGCCCCGTGCCCGGGCTGATTCACAGTTGCCCAAAAAGCAGCCTTCTGCAGCTCATCGCCCGCGCTACTTCATTAGCATTGCTGCTGACATTGCCTGCGTGCACCCGCGTACTTTGCGCATTTATGAAGACGAGGGGCTACTGTCGCCTCACCGCCGCAATCGTCTACGATTATATTCAGATCACGACCTAGAGCAGGTGCGGCTGATCCGCTTTCTGACTCGACAACAGGGTGTTAATTTGGCCGGTGTGCGCATTATCTTGAAGCTGCACGAGCTCGGTCTTATCGACATTCGCCAGGTATACCCCGTCTTGACTAATCCCGACACTGAATCCCAATAGGAGCTTAGCCCGTGACTTCGCCAATTCCGACCCCCGCAGTCTCTGATGACAACACACTCGAGCTGCCGCTTGTTCCGCTTCGCGACTCGGTGATGTTCCCGGAGATGATCATGCCCCTGCAGGTCGGGCGTCCAGCCAGCGTCAAGGCGGTAAATGTTGCTCTAGCCGCGGGCGGGCGACTGGCTCTCTTTACGCAGCGCCAGTCGGAGAAGGAAGATCTCACTGGCGCTGATGATATTCACGACGTGGGAACACTAGCTCAGTTATCACAAATTATTCAGATGCCAGATGCCTCACTGCGCGCCATTGTGCAAGCCAAGCAAAGGGTGCAGCTATTAAGCGTGCGCAATGAAGAGGACTACATGGTCGCCACCGTACGACTACTGACTCCGGTCGAGACGAACGTGCCGGAGGTGGAAGCTCTGACTAGCAACGTCAAAGCGCAGATCGAAGAATACGCCGGCAAAGGAGCGCCAATTCCGCCAGAGGCAGTTATGGCCTCGCGCAACGTCAGCGATGGCGGCTTGCTGGCTGACATGGTGGCCTATGCCCCTGAGCTAACTACCGACCAGCGTCAGCAACTGCTGGCCTCTATCGAGATTGCCCCTCGTTTGCGTCTGGCTAGCCAGTTCCTGGCTCAGATGATCGAAGTGCTTGATATTCGCGGCCGCATTCAAGATGAGGTTCGCTCGGGGCTCGACAAGAGCCAGCGCGAATTCTTTCTGCGCGAGCAGATGAGGGCAATTCAGAAGGAACTGGGCGAGGACGATCCGGCGACGGCTGAGGCCAATGATCTTCGCACCCGCATCGAGGAATCGGCTATGCCTGACGACGTCAAGCAGCGCGCCTTGAAAGAAACAGACCGCCTATTGCGTATCCCCTCTGCCAGCCCGGAGCAGGGCGTTATTCGCACCTATGTCGACTGGCTCGTTAGTCTGCCTTGGGGAATCGGCACTGATGACAACCTTGATCTCGATGAAGCCGAGAAGGTTTTGAACGAGGACCATTACGGTCTCGAGAAGCCCAAGGAGCGCATCGTCGAGTACATGGCCGTGCGCAAGCTGGCCGAGAAGATCCGCAGCCCCATCCTCCTCTTCGTCGGCCCTCCCGGCGTCGGCAAGACGAGCCTGGGCAAGAGCATCGCCCGCGCCATGGGACGCAAGTTCGTGCGCATGAGCCTGGGCGGCATCCACGACGAGGCGGAGATCCGCGGGCATCGGCGCACCTACATCGGCGCCCTGCCTGGCCGCGTGATCCAGAACATCAAGACCGCCGGCTCGGCGAACCCGGTGTTCATGCTCGACGAGATCGACAAGGTCGGCATGGACTTCCGCGGCGACCCGTCATCGGCACTGCTGGAGGTTCTCGACCCTGAGCAGAACAACACGTTTCAGGATAACTACCTGGAGGTGCCGTTCGACCTAAGTAAGGTGCTTTTTATCGCTACCGCCAACATGCTCGACACCATCCCCGCCGCCCTGCGCGACCGGATGGAGGTCATCAACCTGGCCGGCTATACGCAGCAAGAGCGCGTACAGATTGCTATACGCTTTTTGGTTCCCAAGCAGCTCGAGGCTCACGGGCTTACCAAGAAGAACCTCGTCTTCGAGGAAGCTGCCCTGGTGCGGCTCATTCAGGCCTTTACCCGTGAGGCCGGCGTCCGCAACCTGGAGCGCGAGATCGCCAACGTAGCTCGCAAGGTTGCGCGGCGAGTGGCGTCAGACAACAAGACCAAAGTAATCATCAAGCCTGAAGAACTCGAAGATTACCTGGGGCCAGCTCGTTTTGAATACGGAGAGCTTGAAGTGGCTGACACCATTGGCTTAGCTACAGGCCTAGTGGTTTCCGATGCTGGCGGCGATATCGTTCACGTTGAAGCCACCAAGATGGAAGGCAAGGACGACTTCATCCTGACTGGGCAGCTGGGCAACGTCATGCAAGAATCAGCACGCGCTGCGCTCAGCTACATTCGCGCGCGCAGTAGTGAGCTGGGTCTTGAAAAGAGCGTTTTTGAAAAGCAGATTCTGCACGTTCACGTTCCGGCCGGCGCCACCCCCAAGGATGGCCCTTCGGCCGGAGTGACCATGGCCACGGCCATGGCTAGCATGCTGACGGGCAAGCCGGTTCGTCGCGACTTGGCTATGACTGGGGAAATTACCCTACGCGGCCGGGTGCTGCCTATTGGCGGCTTAAAGGCCAAGCTATTAGCCGCGCACTTGGCCGGAGTCAAAACAGTGCTCATCCCCAAGCGCAACGAGAAGGACCTGGTTGATGTGCCCGAGGAAGTGCTGCAGCAGTTGCGCATTGTTCCAGTTGAAAACATGGATCAGGTCTTGTCCGAGGCTTTAATCAATCCCCCGGCACTGCCAGCAGCGTAAGGCGCAAGAAAAACAGTATGGCTGATTATTATGCTGTGCTAGGCGTTGATCGAGCGGCTAGCCAGGCCGACATCAAGCGCGCCTATCGTCGTCTCGCACAGCAACATCACCCGGATAAAAACTCCTCTGGCGGCGACGAACGCTTCAAGGCCGTTAACGAAGCACATGCTGTGCTGAGCAGTCCTGTACGGCGGGCCGAGTACGATGCCATGACCAGCAGTGGTCGCTATTCAGACAGCGCCATCGCCGATTTCTTCCGCAGCTTCGTTGATGCCTCACATAGGGCCTCGCCTTTTGGCGAGGCGTTCACAGACGAAGCCCCGCTGACATTGAATATCACTCCTGCCGAAGCATTATCGGGCACAAGTCGCCCGGTGCGTTGGGGAAATGACCTGCTGCAACTGCAAATTCCGCCTAATACGGCAGCCGGGCAAGTAATTGACTTATCAGTCCCCGGCGGACGGCTCAGCGCCCGTATCGAGATTGAGCTTGAGTCGCCCTTGTTCTGGCATCAGCGCCATGCCGCCCTCGATCTTACTGTTGCCTTGTCGCAGGCACTGTCGGGGGCAGAGGTGGCCTTCGACGGCCTCGATGGCAAGCGCGCACGTCTGCTTCTGCGCCCTGGCGTGCAGCCTGGGCAGATGCTACGCCTTCCCGGCCGCGGCCTGCCCATCGCCGGCGGCGGGCGTGATGACTTATACGTCAGGGTGAATATTCAGCTGCCGAAGCTTAACGACGAGGCCCGCCAAGCCTTCGCAGCCTTTGCGCGAAAGTATCTTTAAATAGGGTTATTCGTCGTAATATCGTCGAAGAATGGTAATGCAACTAAAGTAATGACATGTGCGTCTAACTGCTGCCATATGCGCCGGAGGGATCATGCATCGTCTTGCTGCTCTGCTGCTGATCATTGTCGTGTCTGCCTGCGCTGAAACAGGCAATAGCGTTTCTCCGTCAGTAAGCGCCAGTCCGCTAGCGAGCGAGGCGACAACGCCTTCTCCATCACCAAGCTCGAGCCTTCCTTTGGCTTCGCCAACGTTAATCTCGACTGCGACGCCGTCTCCCTCGTCGTCGCCCTCTGCCGCACCAACTCAAGGAGACGAATACACGGTACAGGACGGCGATACCCTATCGTCTATCGCGCAGCGTTTTGGGACCAGCGTGGTTCAATTGCAAGATTGGAACACGGATCGTTATCCATCGTTGGCAAGTGACCCCAACTTGATTCAGTCCGGCTGGGTGCTGCTGGTGCGGGGTGTTCCATCGTCGGCAACGCCACGCCCCAGCGTTGCCCCCAGCACACCTTCGCCGACGACGGCAGCCTGTCGCGCCAATCAGCCTCGCAGCAATAATTCTCGCCAGGTACTAGCCGCGATTCCCGGCGCCGGCAGTCGCGTGGCATTGACCTTTGATATGGGTGGACGTCTCGAGGGCGGCGCCGACATCTTGAATTTCCTGATTGCCAATGAGGTGTGTGCCACCATTTTCCCAACCGGCGCCATGGCACAAACGGCGGAGGGGCGGCGCATCATGGCTATTGTCGCATCACATCCAGAAATACTTGAAATTGGCAATCACACCATGCACCATTGTGACCTGGTGCGAGGCGGCTTAGGCTCGCCGACAACCGCGCCCTGTCAAACGGGCGGCGTTCCGACAGCTGACTTTATCATCAAACAATTAGCCGATGCTGAAGCAATCCTGCGCCAACTGACCGGATTGGAGCCGCGTCCTTTTTGGCGGCCGCCATACGGCTCATACAACCAAGGCGTATTAGATGCGGCTGCGGCGGCAGGCTATAGCCAAACTCTGATGTGGGATGTCGACACCATTGATTGGAAGCCGCAAAGCGAAGGCGGGCCCAGTGCCGCCCAAATGGCGGCTAAGGTGATCAATAACGCTAGTTCCGGATCCAACGTGTTGATGCACCTGGGCGGCTACAATACGCTTGAAGCTCTGCGCATCATGGTTCCCGGCCTGCGCGATCGCGGCTTCACTCTCAGCAGCCTGTCGGAGATGATGCAGTAAGACTAACGAGGCCCGCCGAGGCGGACTCGTTAGATCATTCCTTTTCTGGGTCAAATACTTCGGTGCCGCACTGATCGCAGCGGGCGTAGATCACCTGGTCGCTGTCTGCATGCGCATCGGCCCAGTAGGCGCTGCGAAAACCGCCATCTTCTTCTGGATCAATCTCGATGCGGACATCGTAAAAGCTTACGAGAACACTGCCACTGAATGAAGTGCTGCCGCAATTACTACAAGCCGTAAGAGCCATGAATCTTCTCCTGCATGATCTAGTCTCCGATATGGTGCCACATCAAAGCTACGCGTCAAGAAGTGGGAGAGGCCACTCTGCCCCATCAATAGGTGCCATAGGACCCTTAGCGGTTGCGAGAGTGCAATGTACTATGCCTGTTATTAATGAAAGGTTCAGAGGCAATTAGCATGGAAAAAGAGACAGAAGATAGCTTCTCGCGCTTGAATGTCATTGTCCCTGCCCGAATAAGCAGCGAACGCACCCGAGAGCTGCTGGGAGCTGACGCTGAAGCGTGGCTCGACGAATGTATCGCCGAAAAAGATGATGGCTCGCGCGAGTTTGGCACAAGCCTTTCGCTGCGCGTCAGCGATCGCGTGCCGCGCGTTCGTTTCGATAAGGCCGCCATTGTCGAACTGGGGAACATCAAGCATCGCGGTGATATTTATCGCGTCAGCATCTCCTGGCGCTCTTCTGGCCTGGCGCCACTCTTCCCTGTCTTTGCGGGTACACTGACTATTGATGGTCAAAGTCTGCATCTGCGCGGCTGTTACGCCCCGCCCGGCGGCAGCGTGGGAAGACTGGCCGATCGCGCTATCCTGTACCTGGCCGCACAAAAGACGGCCGCCACCCTGCTCGAAAAACTGCGCGATAAAAGCTGAGATATCATCAGCCTTCGCCTTCGCCAGAACTTGACGGTCAAGGGTCCGTCACGAACGCTTGATGCCCCCAGCAGGAGTGCACCAATGAACGAGCCTGTCCTGCCCCCTAATCCGGCGACTCTATCTGAATGCCCGATTTGCAAGGAGGCAATGACACCAGGTATGGACGCCATTATTCATATTATGACTGCCCATCCGGCGTCTCCCCACGCAGATGGCGACATGGACAACCCGCGACAGTCAAACGGGGAGTAGGGCTGTTCCGCCCAGCTTAACTCTCATTCGTCACCTCGACGGTTGTGCCGGTTTGTGGTACAACTAATGCAATGAAGCGAAGCGTGAGGTTATCACATTCGCTTCGAGGTCGTAAGGAACCATGCAAATGCCCTGTAACATTTTAGTTGTTGACGATGATGCCGCCATTCGCGATGTCTTAGTTCAGGTCCTCGAAGATGAAGGGCATCACGCCGTCAGTGCCAGCAATGGGCGCGAGGCGCTCAATCTTCTCGAACACACCAACGAGCAGACCTGCTTGATCTTGCTTGATCTGATGATGCCCGACATGAGCGGCACTGATTTCATCATTTCACAACGTCGCTCCCGCGAGTTAGCTGAGATCCCAGTCGTGATTGTCTCAGCCGACCACCGCGTCTCAGATGCCGCTCGCTCCTTGGCAGTGGACGGGTTTGTGCAGAAGCCAATTGACCTCAACTGGCTGATCGAAACCGTCGAGCGCCACTGCCCACAAGCCACGCTGCACTGACCTTCCCCGTCGCCCTGGACAGGTAGCTAACTTCAGTGGTAAGATGGTGGCATGTCCACCATTCGCCGTTTACTCCTGCCGCTGCTGGCCATTACTCTTGTGGCCTGCGGGGCTGTTGCTCCTGCGCCAGATGGTCCTGGCCCCAGCGGCGCTGCGAGCTCCACCGTCGGTGAAAGCTCCGCTCCTGTCCCTGAAGCGTCCACGCCCGTAGGTGAAAACGCCACAGTCGTGCGCGTGGTGGATGGCGATACGATCAAGGTACAGCTCAATGGAATCGAGCAGACAGTCCGCTATATCGGCATTGATACTCCTGAAACTGTGCATCCAAGCAAGCCTGTGGAATTCATGGGCCCAGAGGCCAGTGCACAGAACAAGGCGCTAGTGGAAGGCCAGGTTGTCATCCTCGAGCGCGACGTCTCGGAGACCGACCGCTATGGACGTCTACTGAGGTACGTATGGGTTGAGCAGGATGATCAGTACCTCATGGTTAATGCTGAATTAGTGCGCCTGGGCTTCGCGCAAGTTTCAACTTATCCGCCCGACGTTAAACACACCGAACTATTCCTGTTGTTGCAAACTGAGGCGCGTGAAGCTGAGCGTGGCCTGTGGGGCATGACCGGCCCCAGTGAGGCGCCCAGCGCCACGGCCATCCCGTCGTCTTCGGGGCCTGCCCCGGGCGCGCCTGCCGGCTGGAATGGAAGTGATGATCTAAATTGCGGCGACTTCGCTACCGCCGCGGACGCGCAGGCGTTCTTTGAGTACGCTGGCGGTCCGGCTAGTGATCCGCACGGGCTCGATCGCGATGGCGATGGGTCCGTCTGCGAAAGTCGTCCGTAACACGAGCGGAGCGGCCTGAGCAGGCTTCGAACTGCTTCCATCTTGATCAGCCCCCTCCTCGACCTTGACGGTCCGCGCATCTCGGCGCATCTATCTTGCACTAGGTTTTTTATGAGGGAATGGGCGCTGATGGCGGCAGACAACGCTTTAGGGGATGAGAGGGCCTTCACACCGGCGGTGTTGAGCGCCCTGCGCGAGGCCGAAGGCTCAGCGCGCGCATCTGGCCGCCCCGCCCCATTCGGCGAAGAGATTGCCATCAGCCTACTTCACCACGGTCGCGACGAAGGACAGTTTGCCGCCTTGTTCGAACAGGCGGGTATTAATCCAGTCGGCCTGGCTGCTGACCTCGTGCCCCTGATTAAGACTCGCTCGCTGGCCGAGGCCGATCTGATCGCCTCATATCTTCGTTTCGGCCAGGCCGTATCGCTATTGCCGCCGGCCGATGCCTGCCTAGTCTTATCGGCTCTATTGGCCTCTTCTCATCTGGGAGATTTGGCTCGCGACCTCATCTTCTCGCGCCTTTCAGTGGGAACGACCCTCAGCCTCCCGACGCCGGTAGCGGATCTAGACGATGCCTCGCATCCGCCGTTCGGCCGTCTGTTGCGAGTCGAGAATGCCCCCGTTCTTGCCGGCCGTCACGAGCTGGCAGAGCGAGTGCGCTCACGCTTTGACGCAGGCTTGAATACGCTACTGCATGGCTATGCTGGCGTTGGCAAAAGCGCCATCGCTCGCCATGCCGCGGCTACCTCCAGTCGCCTGGTAGTAGAACTGCGCATTCCTGCCCTACGTGAATTAGATCTATCAGAGGCCGTCGCCCAGCTGTCTGTGCTCGAGCAGTGGCTCCTCCGGCACAAGGGCGGCCTGTTGTTGCTTGATGGCGATGATACGCCCCTGCCTTGGCTGCAGCTGTCAGAAGAGGTGCCTATTATTTTGACTCTGTTATCGGCATCTTCAGAGTGGCCCCTGAATGGCTCGCGCGAGTTTGCCCGCTTGACCGTCAGTGAGCTTGATACCGCTGAAGCTCGTCATGCCTTGGCCGCCTGGGCCTCAGAGCCTGGTCGCCCCGCCCTGGCTCCGGAGGCATTAGATGAAGCTGTCGCCTTGGCAACTACTTACTTACGTGAACCTGGCATGATGCCTGGCGCCGCGATTCGCCTGATTGAGCAGGCGCATTCAGAAACTATCGACGGCAGCCAGATCAGCGCCGTCGCACTCGAGCAGGCGGTAGCGCGAGTAACCGGACTGCCGCTGGCATTGGTATGCGAACACGAGCGGCTGCGCCTTAATTCTATCGACCAGCGTCTGGCCAAACACATCATTGGCCAGGACGAGGCTATCAGCGCCGTCAGTCGCGCCACTTGGCGACGCGCTTTCAGCGTCGAAGCTGATGCGCGGCCGGCGGGCGTGTTCTTGTTCAACGGACCCACCGGAGTAGGAAAGACAGAATTGGCACGCGCCCTGGCCATCGAGCTTTTTGGCAGCGAGGACGCTTTGGTACGATTTGATATGGGCGAATATCAGCACGATCACGAGATTGCCAAACTGATTGGCGCACCACCCGGCTATAAAGGTCACGATGCGGGCGGCCAGCTGATCCAGGCTTTGCAAAAGTCGCCACGCATGGTGTTACTGCTAGATGAAATAGAGAAGGCCCACCAGGCTATCTACGATTTCCTGCTGGGCGCCTTCGACTATGGAGTCATTACTGGTACACGTGGCCAGAAAGCTTCACTGCGCGAGGCGATAGTGATCATGACCAGCAACTTGGGATCGTCCACCGTTCATGACAATCGAGCTACCATCGGGTTTGGTGGACGCGACCAGGACGCTGCCAGCAGTCAAAACCTCGCTCGGGGCAATAAGGCGGTGCGTGATCATTTTCGCGCTGAATTCCGCAATCGCATCGACGAAATCGTGCAGTTCCGACATCTGGATCGAGACGATCTCGATGCGGTGTTGCAATTACGGCTCGATCGTTTCATAGCTTCGCTAAGCGGTATGCGCGTCAGCTTCAGCCTGGGACCACGCTTGCGCACCCAGATGGTTGACGAAGCGGTGGCTTCAAAGATGGGTGCGCGCGAGCTGGTGCAACGCACCTTCCGCACGCAGGTTGAAGATGTGTTCACCGAAGCCTTACGCACGGGCATGTATCGCCCATCAGCTCATTACGAGATCGAACTTGATGTAGCCGGAGCTGCCAGCTGTATTCGCCGCGAAGTGGGGAACGCCTAAGATGGGGGTAGAGATTGAGCGCAAATTTCTACTAAGCGACTCCAACATCCTCGAGGGTCTATCGGGAGTCCCTTACCGCCAAGGCTACATCGTTGCCAGCAAGGGTCGAGTCGTGCGCGTGCGCAAGGCTGGAGGGCGCGGCTTCTTGACCATCAAGAGTGCCAAACGTGGCATCAGTCGCGCTGAATATGAATATGAAATTCCAGGCGCCGATGCGGACGAAATGTTGGCTACATTATGTTCGCAGCCATTAATCGAGAAGGTTCGTTATCGTCTGCCTGTGGGACAGCACGTCTGGGAAATTGATGTTTTCTCTGCAGCCAATGATGGCTTAATCGTAGCCGAGGTGGAGTTGGCTAACGAGAGCGAAGCGGTAGAGATGCCAGCTTGGGTGGGTCGCGAAGTCAGCCACGATTATCGCTACACCAATTCTGAACTAGTGCGGCGGCCGTACAGCAGCTGGTAAAAGGGCCCAGGCGCTTGCGCGCCCAGGCCCGTACTTGCGTCACCTCGCGGCTCTTATGCCAGTTCGGTGATGACTCCAGCGCCGACGGTGTGACCACCTTCGCGGATGGCAAACCGCTGCCCGGCTTCGATGGCGATCGGAGTGATCAGCTCAACATCAACGTTGATGTTGTCGCCGGGCATGATCATCTCGGTCCCCTCGGGGAGATGAATGGCGCCGGTAACATCGGTCGTGCGCAGATAGAACTGCGGACGGTAGCCAGCGTAGAACGGCGTGTGGCGTCCGCCCTCTTCCTTGGACAGGACATAAACTTCAGCCTTGAAGTTAGTTCCTGGCTTGGCGGTTCCTGGCTTGGCCAGCACCTGGCCGCGCTCGAGCTCATCACGCTCGATGCCACGTAGCAGCAGGCCAACGTTGTCGCCAGCGCGGCCCTCGTCGAGAGTCTTCTTGAACATCTCCACGCCAGTAACCACCAACTTGCGCGTCTTGGTGTGCATGCCAACCAGCTCGATTTCCTCGCCGGTGTTCACGATGCCGCGCTCGATGCGGCCGGTGGCGACTGTGCCGCGCCCCTTGATGCCGAAGACATCCTCGATCGGCATCAGGAACGGCTTCTCCGTCTCTCGAGCCGGCGTTGGGATGTACGAGTCGACCGCGTCCATCAGCTCCTTGATCGAGGCGTAGGCAGCGTCATCGGGGTCGGTGCTGTTCGACTCGAGTGCCCGAAGCGCCGAGCCGCGGACGACCGGAACATCATCGCCGGGGAACTCGTACTTCGACAGCAGCTCGCGAACTTCCATCTCAACTAAGTCAACGAGCATCTCGTCATCGACCATGTCCACCTTGTTGAGATAGACGACCAGGTTGGGAACTTCAACCTGACGCGCCAGCAAGATGTGCTCGCGCGTCTGTGGCATTGGGCCGTCGGCGGCCGATACGACCAGGATAGCGCCGTCCATCTGGGCGGCGCCGGTGATCATGTTCTTGATATAGTCAGCATGGCCGGGGCAGTCGACGTGTGCGTAGTGGCGGTTGGCCGTCTGATACTCGACGTGGCTGATCGCGATGGTGATGCCGCGCTGACGCTCCTCGGGCGCGTTGTCGATCTGGTCGAAGGCGCGGAAATCGGCGCCGCCAGACAGCGACAGGAACTTGGTAATAGCTGCAGTCAGCGTAGTCTTGCCATGGTCTACGTGACCAATGGTGCCCACGTTAACGTGGGGCTTGCTGCGGTCGAACTTTTGCTTGGCCATCGGCCTATACTCCTTAGTTATGGTGTGATCGCCGAAGGCGGACGGCGTTAAATCAATTTCGCGTACTTTGTTGGAATAGTGCACACTTCAGGCCAGAGGTGGATGGCCTTTAAAGCAACAGCCACGCATCATTAACGCCGGAGCCGGCTTTGTCTAGCCCCTATGCGCAAAAACTTTACTGCGCTAGGTTAGGACCCATTGGCCTGGGCGATAACAACCGCCGCTAAGCTAGCTGGCAGCTCGGCATAATGAACAAACTGCATGGCATAGGTGGCTCGCCCCTGGGTCATGCTGCGCAGATCGGTGGCGTAGCCGAACATCTCCGACAATGGCACGCGGGCACGAATGACGCGAGAAGTGTCGAGCTCATCAATGCCCTCGATCTGACCACGCTTGGCATTGAGGCCACCGATGACATCGCCCATGAAATCCTCGGCGGTAGTAACTTCGACATCCATGATTGGCTCCAGTAGCGTTGGCTTGCCGTCGGTAACAGCGCGCTTGGCGGCCATGGAGCCGGCGATCTTGAACGCCATCTCCGACGAGTCCACGTCATGGAAAGAGCCGTCGATCAATGTCGCCTTAACGTCCACCACCGGGAATCCAGCTACGACGCCTGAATTCAGCGCCTCGCGAATGCCAGCTTCAGTCGGCTTGATGTATTCGCGCGGAATGGAGCCGCCGACGATCTTACTTTCGAAGATCACGCCAGCGCCGCGCTCGAGTGGCTCCAGGGTGATAACAGCGTGGCCGTACTGACCCTTGCCGCCAGTCTGGCGGACAAACTTACCCTCGCTCCTGACGCCCTGTTTGATCGATTCACGGTAGCTAACCTGCGGCTGGCCGACATTCGCGTCGACTTTGAACTCGCGCATCATGCGGTCAACGAGGATTTCCAGGTGTAGTTCACCCATACCGGCAATCTTCGTCTGCCCCGTTTCGACATCGGTGCTAACGCGGAAGGTCGGATCCTCTTCTGCCAGTCGCTGTAGGGCAATGCCCATCTTGTCGGAGTCAGCCTTGGTCTTGGGCTCAACGGCCAACTCAATAACCGGCTCAGGGAAAGTAATGCGCTCCAAGACAACATGCGCGTTATCGTCGCACAGGGTATCGCCAGTAAAAGTATTCTTCAAGCCGACAATGGCAGCGATATCGCCGCCCGATACGGAAGTGATATCTTCTCGACTGTTGGCGTGCATCTGCAAGATGCGCCCGACGCGCTCCTTGTGCCCCTTGCTCGAGTTGTAGACATATGAGCCTGTCTTGAGGGTGCCTGCATACACTCGTACGAAAGCCAGCTTGCCGACGAACGGATCGGCGGCAATTTTAAAGGCAAGGCCCACGAATGGCTTGTCTGAATCAGTGGTTAGTTCAATAACTTCTTCAGTGCGCGGATGAACGCCACTGATCGGCGGTACGTCTAAAGGACTGGGCAGGAAGCTGACAACGGCGTCTAGCATAGGCTGTACACCCTTATTTTTCAGCGCCGATCCGCACAGGACGGGCACGATGTCGTACGCCAATGTTGCAGCGCGGATGGCGGCCAAGAGCTGCGCGACGGGGATCTGCTCTCCCTCAAGATAGAGGGTGGCGATTTCGTCGTTAACGTTGGCCACTGATTCGACCAGCTTCTCGCGCCATTCATTGGCCAGCGAATGCAAGTCGGCGGGGATATCCCCAACGTTGATCTGGTCGCCCAGGTCATTGCCATAAGTAATGGCCTGCATGCTGACTAGATCAATCATGCCGGCAAAGCCCCCTTCGCTGCCAATAGGCAGCTGTAGTGGGACTGCCTTGGGCGTCAGGCGCTTATGAATGGTTCCCAGCACGCGCCAAAAATCAGCGCCAGTGCGGTCGAGCTTGTTGATGAAGCAGAAGCGAGGCACGGCATACTTATCGGCCTGGCGCCACACTGTCTCAGACTGTGGCTCGACACCGGCGACGCCGTCGAAGACGACCACGGCGCCGTCGAGCACGCGCAGACTGCGCTCCACCTCGACGGTAAAGTCAACGTGTCCGGGGGTGTCGATGATGTTGACGCGGTGGTCGGTCCAGAAGCAAGTCGTGGCCGCGGCAGTGATGGTGATGCCGCGCTCCTGCTCTTGTTCCATCCAGTCCATGGTGGCGGCGCCCTCATGCACTTCGCCGATTTTGTGGATCTTCTTGGTGTAGAACAAGATGCGCTCAGTAACCGTCGTCTTGCCGGCGTCAATGTGAGCGATGATGCCAATGTTGCGCGTACGTGCTAGGTCTTCAGTCATGAGATCCAACTTGGTCTAGACAAACAGAGAGGGCCGATCCCCGACCCTTCATGCAAAATGCGGTAATCCACCATTTCATAGTAATAGCGCCATAGGCGACGTCAAGATGGTAAGGGCAAAAGAAACGGCCGGGGACATTGCGCCCCCGGCCGTTGGTGTTGGAGGTTAAACTTAACGCAACCTGACTGACCAGCGGGCCATGAGAGCTCCGGCGCTCAACAGGGCCAGGAAGGCCAATAACAGAAGCGGAGTGTGATTATCCGGTGCATTCAGCGCCGTGTTGGGAACGCCAGGCGTTCCAGTTGGCGGTGTGCTCGGAGGCGTACTGGGCGGCGCGGCTAGGGCGCAATCGTTATTGTAGACTGCCTGCCCCTCGGCATCCCAGTTCTGTCCGGGGTTTACGCCTTCAACCGGCGGAATAATGTCACCCCAGCCCCGATTCTGCTGATCGTGAACGTCGGGGTTGAACACCGGTCCAGTATGATGCGAGTGATCGTTCTTCTTCTCGCCATTAATGGCTGAATTAGAAACGGTGATCATCACATACGGGTTCTTGGCGCTGTTGGTGGCATGACAAATAGTTGTCTTGCCCTCGCTGTTGTTGCCTTGCGCCATTACGGTGCCGGCCATCAGCGTGCCGAATAGCAAGCTGAGCATGACCGAGATGGCAGCGAAGGACAAGCGCGTAGCAATTGTAGTTCGCATGATAGTAAATACCTTCTCCTTCATCTAAATTACCGCGGCCGCATTGGCGCGATTGTAGCAATTTGAAAGGAAAGCATATTTCATGCCCACTAGTACCTTTTTTCTATCAAATAGGCTCAGACGCCAGAAGAGGGCCAGGTCATCCCTGGCTCTCTTCTTCGAAAAGCTCGTACGATTAGCCGCGCTTGAACGCGACGGTTCGCATGAAGATAAGACTCGCTGCGGCTAGAGTCAGCAAGCCCAGCAGGATTGCAGGATTGCTGCTGTTAGTGGCTGACATTGCCGTGTCCGGAACCAACGGCGTTCCAGTGCCATTTGGCGGCGTCTTGTCGGCGTCATAAGTAACGTAGTAAGACACATCGTGATCGATGCCATTGTCCGCCGCATACTCGCGCAGAGTAGTCGCACCATCAGATGTCAAAAGACCGGTAGCTTCATTGCTGGCCTTAACGCAGAATACCGTGCCGGATTCCAGAACAACCCCATTGAGATTTCCATTTTCGACCTTGTTGGGGTTGCCATTATGATCCGGGCAATGCTCCGTCTTGGCCATGACGGTGGTTGCCGTCAGCATGCTCAGTAACAGGCTGAAGAGAACCACGCTAAAGACCAAAGACAGATGCTTGGCAGTTGTAATTCGCATTGTAAACATCCTTCCTTCTCGACCAGGAGAGGCATCCAAATATTGGAACCTCAGCTTGATCAAGATAAAAAATGTAATTGCAAGTTTGATACCTAACTAGTACCTTTCCCCTATCTAATAGACATGCGGCCATATTGGACATAAGGAAAGGGCCGGGGATCAACCCCGGCCCCTTCGCCCCTCGATGGGTTCAATAAACGCAGACGATTAGCTGCGCTTACTCGCGATGCCACGAGTGACGATGAATGCACCGGCGCTCAGCAGAGCCAGTAGTCCCAGCAGGACGACAGGGGTGCTGGTGTCCTCGACAGAGGCCATGGCCGTGTTAGGAACGACAGGCGTTCCAGTCGCAGGCGTGCTCGGAGTCGGGGTCGGCGTCGGATTTAGCTTCGGCGTCGGAGTCGGAGTCGGCGTCGGAGTCGGCGTCACAACTGCAGCCTTGCAGTCATTGTTATAAACAGCCTGGCCCTGTGCGGTCCAGTTCTGACCCGGGTTTACGCCTTCAACCGGCGGGATGATGTCGCCCCAGCCGCGATTCTGCTGGTTGTGGACGGCGGAGTCGAAGACCGGGCCCGTGTGATGGGAGTGGTCGTTCTTCTTGTCGCCATCGATGGCGGAGTTGTCAACAGTGATCATGACGTACGGATTCTTGGCGCTATTGGTAGCGTGGCAGATCGTCGTCTTTTCCCCGTCGCGGTTGTTCTTGGCCATCGCCGTGGCTGCCATCAGGGTGCTGAGCAGCACGCCGACGATAACCATTACGATAACGAAGGACAGATGCTTGGCGGTTCCAATTCGCATCGATTTTTCCTTTCCCTTCGAGAGTAGTGGGCCGAAAGTGACCCTTTAATTGCCCCGGACATAAAACAAAGGTCCGGTATATAACTAGTACCTTAGTCCTATCAAATTGCTCGTCAAGCCCCGGTTGGGAATAGTTAGGGGAAGACAACCTACTATTATGTTGCGTAGCTACACCGGTTGATACTCGCCATTAGTACCAGGCACCAAAAAGGGCCGGGGAATTATCTCCCGGCCCTTTTGGCACCTCAGACAAGGCTCAAGCGCGGTCTACGGGTAGACCATGGCGCTTGTTTACAATCCACACGCCGGAGGCCAGCAGGAGTAGCATTCCCAAGAAGGGAACAACTCCGGCGGGCGAACCATTCTCTAGCGGCATGGCCGTGTCGGGAATGGTCGGCTTAGTCGGCGGCGTGGGCTTAGTCGGCGTCGTCGGCTCTTCGCAAACGTTGACGATGCTGAACGAGCCATCTTCGCTGACAGTCAACTCGTTGCTGTCGTCGTCAAAGATGATGATGCCCAGCTCATCATTCTCGCTCTGGTTAAGCAGTGTGATCACTACAGTCCAGGGGCCGGCCGTCTCGCAACCTTCGTTGGCGTTAGCCGTCTCAGTTAGCGTGTAGGTGCCCTCGAGCAGAGAGGTGAACGTGAAGTTGCCATCCTCGTCGGAGACAGCTTCCTGCTTGAAGTTTTCGTCGCCAGTCAGGTCGAAGGATACGTCGGCCAATGCCTCGTCGTCCTGATTAACCTTGACCAGATCGAGATCAGTGGTCTGCTCATCGCAATTTTCCGCCGGCTCGACAGACGCGCTGGTGGTGAATACCACTTCCTCACCATCACGGATGATGAGCGTGACCTCACCGGTGACTGGCGCCGGACCTGACAGAGCCAGAATCTCGAAGTTACCAGCTTCTCCGGTGGTGTCGTAGTGATTGCCAGGCTCGCCGATACCGATGGTATCAGGAATCGTCGTCTCCACCAGCACCGACAGGTCGTCGGTGACATTGTTGGCCAAGAAGACACGAACCATAAACGACTCACAATCTTGCGAAGTCGAGATTGAACCAGATGGGCTTTCCGGAGTCTCGCACTCGTTAACGATAACAAAGGCGCCATCTTGCATGGTTACCTCGGCCTGCTGGCTATCAACCATCGAGGCGCTCAGAACGCCTTCGTCTTCGGTGACAGTAACAGTCCAAGGACCAGCAGTCTCGCAACCCTCGTTGCTGTTCTCGAGCTCGGTGAGGGTATATTCACCCTCAGTCAGGCCGGTGAAGCTAACTTCGCCACTGGCGTTGGTCTCTTCAGTCTGGCTGAAGTCATCGGCACCCTCAAGCTTGAAGACAACATCGCCTAGAGGAGCATCGCCCTGATCGGTCTTGAGCAGGTCAAGATCGATCGGCTCCACCTCATCTTCGGGAATCTGGCAGTTGTTGTTGTAGATGGCCTGGCCCTCAGCGGTCCAGTTGAGTCCATCAGTCACGCCTTCAACCGGCGGAATGATGTCGCCCCACTTGCCATCCTCGCCCACGCCGGGGAAGACAGGGCCAGTGTGGCCCATGTGGTCACTCTCGCCATCGCCATCAATGGCGCTGTAGTTGACTTCGATGCGCTTGGGTCCGTAAGGCTGATTGGCATTCGCGTCACGATGGCAGATTTCAGCCTTACCATCTTCGTCGTCGCAATTATTGCCTTCATTGGCGGCCCAATCGATCAAGGTTGAACCAACGTGTCCGTAGCTGGGGTTGAGGTCCGCCTGCAGCGGGCCAGTGTACAGGTCAATCTGCCAATTACACTCGGGCAAATCAATCTCGAGATTGTAGGTGCCTGGAGCATAGGAGCTGGTGATATTATCAAAGACAGTCTGGTCTTCGAACGGCACCATGAAACCACCCGGCAGATTGTACGAGGTGAAGCTGACCTGCACATCGCAGAAGCCCTCCGGTACAACCAAGGTGGCCGTACCAGAAGTGGCCGTTGAGCCATCAGAATCCTGGGCATTGAGAACGTCGCTGCCCGCCAGTCGTAGGGCATCGCGTAGGGCGGCCCCGCTCATCTCGGTGCAGGGGATGATGATCTCTTCGCAGTTATTGACGATGACAAAGGCGCCATCGCTCATGGCGACTGAATTTTCCTGAGCATCGGTCATGGAGGCGCTCAGAGATCCTTCAATTTCCATGACAGTAACGGTCCAAGGTCCAGCCGACTCGCAGCCTTCGTTGGTGTTGGCGGTTTCGGTCAGGGTATAAGTGCCCGCGGTCAAGTCAGCAAAGCTGGCCTTGCCATCGCCGTCAGTGGTATCGGCCTCGTCGTAATCGTCTCCGGTCAAGCTGAAGCTGACACCGCCAAGCGCGGTGTCTTCATCGTCGACCTTGAGAAGATCCAGCGAAATGGGCTCGACTTCAGTGTCGGATGGGTAGGTGACGTAATAAGAAACGTTGCGGCCTTCGCGGCCGTTGCCGGCAACGATGCCAGCGTTGAAGAGGTATTCCTGTAAGGTTGTGCTTCCGTCGGCCACGACGAAGCCGGTATTGCCGCTACTGGCCTTCACACAAATGGTGGTACCCGCGTCAATAACGATGTCGTTGAGTTGGCCATCAAAGTCAGCTTCAACCTTGTTGTCGCCGTTGCCGCCGGGTTCACCCGGACAGTGGTCTACCACCGCGATGGCAGCGGTAGCCATAAATAGGGACATCACCAAGCTGAGCACGGTCAGCACGGTGATGAAAGAAAGATACTTGCCGGTCGTCTTGCGCATTTGAAGGTTCCCTTGTCTGAGGTAAAAGATAGAAGGAGGGCAGATTGCCCGAATATTCCAAAGGCAAAAGTACCCCGCAGTACGGGATCTGACTAGTACCTTAGAGCTATCTCGTTTAATGCAGAAAAGAGATATTGGCTAGTATCTAGTAGAGTTACATATAGCACTAGTGGCTGTTCCCGTTGTCTAAATGCACCGCATTCTTGACCGCCGATAGTACCAGACAAAAAGAAGGGCCGGGATTGACCCGGCCCCTCTAGCAATCGGTTGTAGATAAACGCTTAGTTGCGACGGCCGATCTCCCCCCGCCTGCCGACGGCCCAGGCGCCCAGGCTCAAGGCCAACAGTAGCCCCAGAGCGGCAATTGGCATGCTTACAGGCTGTCCATCAGAGGTGACGGCGGTGTCGGGCAGATTAGGCGAAGGCGTCGGTGTCGGCGTTGGTCGCGTTACCGGTTCGTCCTCGCACTCGTTGACGATGCTAAACGAACCGTCTTCGTTGACCGCGACAGCCTTGTCGTCGGCATCAGTCATGCTGATTACCAATCCGCCTTCGTCTTGATCGGACTGTTCAATCAGCACGGTCCAGGGACCAGCCGTCTCACAATCTTCATTGTCGTTGGCGGTTTCGGTTAGGGTGTACTCTCCCTCAGTCAGCCCTGTGAAGCTGGCAAAGCCATCCTCATCAGTGTCTGCAGTTTGAGCATCCCCGCTCTCGTTTTCTGCATATTCCTTCTCGAGCTTGAAACTAACGTCAGTCAGGGCCTTGTCGTCCTGATCAACCTTCCAAAGCTCTAGATCGGTCTTTTCTTTACAGGTATTGACGATCTTGAAGTAGCCGCGTTCATTGGGCACTTCTTGCTGATTCTTGTCCCAGATCGTAACGGTTAGTCCAGATTCCTCTTCTTCAAGAAGGGTTGGCTGAATTTCTCCGCCGTCTTCGACCAGCACAGTCCAGGGACCGGCCGTCTCACAATCTTCGAACGGGTTGGCCGTCTCGGTCAGGGTGTACTCCCCGGCCGGCACATCTGCGAACTCTGCACGCCCGTCGAGATCACTGGTGGCGTCTTCGTCGTAGCCTTCGCCTGCCAGGTTGAACATGACGCCGGCGAGGGCAACATCGCTGTCGTCAACCTTGACCAGCTTGACCTCGGTGGTCGGCTCTTCACAAAGCTCCGCGTTAGCGGCGGCAGAAGCTTTGGCGTTGGTGTCCGAGGCAAAGCGAACGTACAAGGTTGTGCCACCGCGCGCGGTGGTGAAGTCGTGAGCTCCAGCCGACTCAAAGTCGGTGGTCTGGAACGGTGCTGTCACAAAGTCGTCCCAGCTCATCTCAATGTTGTAATTCTCCTCTTCTGCCAGGGTGATGGTAAACGCATAGCTGTTTTCGTCCGGAGCACAATTGGCAGTCAACTGCGGGGCAGTCCAGGCCAGCGCCGGAATGGCGGTAACCATCAACAGCAACGCTGTCAGCGCGATGGTGACCGCCAACGATAGGGATCGCTGATATCTACTCATTATGAGGAACTCCTTGATAAAATAGAGGGAGTCCGGGCTCAGGGCGCATGGGCGCCAGGGGAACTTCCTCACTGGTGCCAAAAAGCTATCAAGATTCATGCCGCGCGGTTAAAATTACCAATTCATCCTTCGCTCAGTAGACGAGTGACCAGAATAGATGCATGCTTACAGCTCTAAGTTTTGAGGAGCCAAGCATGGAAGCGTTCCCCGGCACCAACCACGTTCAATGGGTCAGTCTGACACCTGCCGCAATCGCCAAGGGGCGTGAGTTGCGCCAGCGAGAAGGAAAGACTGACGCCGCTCTGCGCTTGTTTTTAAAGGCCGGCGGCTGTTCGGGCTACAGCTACGGCCTGGCCTTTGATGATAAGGTCAGTGCAGCTGACCGCGTTGAATCACACGAAGACCTACGCATCGTGCTGGATGCGAGTAGCGAGCAGCTGATCGCGGGCGCTGAAATCGATTACGTCGATTCGTTGATGGGATCAGGATTTGCCATTAATAATCCCAATGCGGTCAGTAGCTGTGCTTGCGGCTCGAGCTTTAATACTGACGGCTCACCCGCCAAGGCGGGCGGATGCCAGTAATCACGAGGAAGCCATGGATCAGCTGACGCCGATCGAGAATATGCCTACGCGACAATTGCTGGAATACTTGCGCCGAGCGCGCAAGTTCGGCGGCTGGTATTCTCCCCACGGCGCCAATGCTCGTTTCGGGTATGGCATTAGGCAGCTCAAGACGGAATTGGCTACTCGTGAGCATGTGCCCAACAAGCTCGAGGCGCGCGCTAAGCGACAAGCCGTGGCGCGTACCTCATGAGTTCCGAAGGGCGGCTGCTTCTCCTCGCTCGCTATGAGCCGCCGGGTTGGCGAGATCCTCCGCCTTGCTGTCCCACCGGCGAGCATGATTGGACTTTGTGGCGAGCTCACCCCAATGGCGTTAATGACGTTCGCGCCTGCCGCCGTTATTTCCGAGACGCCGAGGGTCGTCGACGCGACTGCTGGTTCAGCGATTGGCGACTGCATGAGCATAGCTTTAGTTCCTGGCCCGGCGAGAACGATACCGACATCGCCTGTGGCGGCCTGGGTTGCCGAGTCCGTCAGTCAAGTTAGCCGCAACGGATCAGGACAAGAGCGGGAGGCGAAAGGTCTTGACGATGACTGAACTTGCGGATCATGCTTACGTTATGAGCAGCTATTTCGCCCCCTCGCGGTCTCGAAGCCTGATGCGGTCTATGTGGACCAATATGGTGAGCTATATGCTGCTGCCTGCCGAGCCGACTCGCTTCGGCTGACGCGACTCCTGCCCTTAGCCGCCTCGCGGCTTCGTTGCTCTATTGAGCGACTTCTAATCCTCTTTCTTTTTTGGTAGGAGTTTTCTTATGTCTAAGTCATCGCCATTTTTTTCACAGTCTAAAGAAGCGGTCATACTCGAGCTTTCCGCGGCCATGGGCGGTATTGATGCCGCCGTTTTTGCCGGCGAATTGCTACGAGCCTATATGCGCTATGCTTCCGCTTGCGATTGGCAAGCGGAGCTGCTGCAGATCAATCAAGCTGGCGCTGGAGTGCGCAGCGCGGTGCTGCGCCTGGCGGGGCGCGGCGTGAGCCGCATGCGCAGCGAAGCAGGTACCCATCGTGTGCAACGTCAGCCGGCAAACGACCGCACTGGGCGTCGTCATACTTCAGCCGTAACAGTAGCCGTGTTGCCAGTACAGCAGGTAACACAATTTAACTTGGATATGGGCGAGGTGAAACTAGAGACCTTTCGCTCATCCGGTCCGGGTGGTCAGCATATGCAAAAAACCGAGAGCGCAGTGCGCGCCACCCATCTCCCCAGTGGCATCAGCGCCGTCATCAGTGATGATCGCAGCCAGCATCGCAATCGTCAGCGAGCCTTGGAGCTGTTGGTGACGCGCCTGGCATCAGGTGCGGAGATCAAGCGTCATGATCGCATTGCCGCCGAACGACGGAGCATGAAGGGCAGCGGCCACATCGCTGAGCGGGTTAGAACCTATGCCTACCGTGATAACCTGGTTATCGATCACCGCTCTGGCATGCGCCTACCCCTACAGCCGGTGCTTGATGGGGACCTTGCCGCTTTAGTCGGCAGCTGAAAGGGGCAGAGCCGTTAATAGAAAAGGCGCCGGCGTTATGCCGGCGCCTTGGATGGTCCGCTTGATTATTAGAAGGACGGGGTAAAGTCGTGATTGCCGCCCTTGGCGCACTGACCGCCAACTTCGGCATGCGGGCTCCAACGGGTTTCGCAATTGGTGCACACCGCCTTGCGCTGGAGGATTTTGCCCTCGAGCTCAACTTCGATCACACCCGGCTTGATATGAGTGCCGATCTTACGCCCCGACCAGTTGAGGAAATCCTTAGTCATAGTTGCTCCGTTTTCATTCATTGTCATGTAGCAACTATAAGCGGCTAATAGTATTGGCGTCAACCCGCGCTACGCCTCAGCCTCCAGCGTCGAGACATAGCGAGATAGCTTCAGCGCCTTTTCCAGCTCTTCGAGCGGACGATAGCCGATGGCCGGCACTGGCCGCTGTCCGGGGGCAAATAGCATCACGGTCGGGATGCTCATGATGCCAAAACGCATGGGGATCTTACTATTGGCGTCGACGTCCATCTTGAAGACGTCGATCGAGCCCGAATAGCGATCAGCGAGTTTTTCGACCTCAGGTGACATCAAGCGACAGGGGCCACACCATTCGGCCCAAAAGTCCACGACCGTAGGCCGATCATTGCTCAACACGTCAGCTTCAAAATTCTTATCGCTAACGGTTCTAACTTCAGACATTATCAAAAATTCTCCTCGATATGAAACTGGCGCCACGCCAGTTATTGAATAGAGAGCACTTAGTGGGCCAGCTTAGAATTCTTCGTCGGCCTCGATGGCTACTGCCAACTCGACACTGGCAGTAGCCGAGATGACTGTGGCCGGGGCTTGCTGAGTAAGCCAAGTGTCGAGTGCATCTTCCATTTCAATATGCTTGATTTCATTGCTTAGGCAATCGAGTACCTGGCAAGTGAGGCGAGTGTCGGCCATGGCGCCATGCAACTTACTAGCGTCAAATTCACAGGCGAAGAACGTACCAACATCAACAAGGCGTGCTGATTGAGTTCCCTTTTCGTTGACGGGGAACTTTACCGCGCCAGCAAATAGCTCGCGAGCCAAAATCATGGTGTCGATACACAGACGCTTGTCGAGCAGCTGGATTGGTGCCGGCAAGCCAGCGCGGGCAAATTCATAAGCCAGGAGTGGATTATCAAAACCGACGATGTTGTGGCCAACCAGGTAGGCGCCCCGCACGAACTCAGCCCAACGCGGAAGCACTTCGCTGGCTGGCTTGCCTTCACGCTCGGGAAGGTCGGCGTCCTCGGCTCGCAACCCACAAACGCGAATGATGTCCGCGGACAACTTTTCGCCGCAGTTTAAGATGCGCTCCGCAGCCAGCTCGGTTCCGTCGGGATTACGCCTGATCGCAGCCATCTGCCAAACGCGCGGCATTTTACTGCGCGTACCATCGGGCAGCCAAATGTCCTTGTCGAGGCCGGTCGTCTCTAAGTCGTAAAACACCAGTGGGCGGCCAGACGCAAGGGCGTCGGCGACATGGCGGCTATAAGCTTTCACAATATGGGCACCCTAAGTGTTGACGGGGTCACTGTCAACAAGTGCGAGGCTGGAGACTAAATGAGGCCCATCTTCTGAAAGCGAGCCATTATTTCCACCCAGCCGCAGTCGCACGACTGCCAGGGCGGGTCGTTATCGTAGTCTGGGCAGGTTTCCTCATGGCGACCATAGCGCAGCAAAGCTTCAGCCAACTCAGCTTCGCGCGTCTGTGATTGATCCATTACGACTTATCTCCTTCGTTATATTCGCGCAAACGCTTCTCAAAGCGTGTCAGACAGCGTCCACAAATGCCGTCGCCAAAATGTTCAAACCGCCCGTTGGCAATATCCCATTCAGATGGCAGGGGCCGGCCGCATAGCAGGTGATCACCAACCACCTTGCCTGTCTCATCCGCGGCCGCGTAATGTGTGAACGTCAATCGCCCGCCGACGTCTTGCCCGGCTGGCATGCGAATCCAGGCCACTTGGCGCAATTGCAGGCGTCGTTCGTCTTCAGTCAAGAACATAGTAGATCGTAGTTCGCCTGCTGCGCATCTGTCCAGCGAGTCTGCTCGGCTTGAAGCGCGCGCTTATGAATCACGAAGGCCGCGCAGCACCATAAAGGCATCGCTGCTAGGATCCCGGCCCAAGAACGAGCGCACCATATCGGCCGCTGGCAGCGAAGCGTTGGGTTCCAGGACCAATTGTCGATACTGACGGCCAACCTCAGGATCGATCGGGTTAACGAAGCGGCCAAACATGTCGTCGCCGATGACCTGAGCCCAAAGATAGCCGTAATAGCCGGCATCGTAGCCGGACATGATGTGAGCAAAGCCCGACAGCATGGCGGTATCTTCTGGATACGGTAGACCCATAATGGCAAAGCTTTCGCGCAAGAGCGCGTCGAGGTCGCTATCTGAGCCATCATGCAGGGCCATGTCCAGCATTCCGTAAAAGACTTGAGTTGCAGTATTGAGGCCGATATTCAAGTTGCGTGCCGCGACTAGTTGTTCGACTAGCTCCGGAGCGATAGGGTCATTTGTCTGATAATGACGCGCAAAGCGAGACAGTATCTTCGCATCCCAGGCCCAGTGCTCCATGATCTGTGAGGGCGCCTCGATGAAGTCTCCCTCGACCTGGCCGGCACTCAAGCGCGCGCTCTCGGTCTGGGAGAGGGTCATATGCAGAATGTGTCCCCACTCGTGAAGAAGGGTTTTTACCTCCTCGTGGCGCAGCAGCGCCGGTCGATCGCCATAAGGCGGCGTGAAATTGGCGACCATAGCAGTATATGGCAATTCGCGGCTACCATCGAGGCGGTGGGCAACGCGCAGGCTCATGGCGGCGGCATGGCCAAATTTCCCTTCGCGTGGGAAAAGGTCGGTATAGGCAATGCCCAATAGTTCATCACTTTCGCGATCGCGAATCTCATATGCTTCGACAGACGCGTCCCAGGCAAGGGCATCGTCCAGTTTGACATAGCGCAAGCCAAAGACCTCGCCGCTAAGATCCAAAAGACCTGTCATGACTTGCTCGAGCGGGAAATACTCAGCTATTTGCAGCTGGTCAACGCCATATTGATTGCGGCGTAATTGATCGTCATAGAAGCGCCAGTCCCAGGCCATTAAGGCTCCATCATGGCCGTCAGCGTGTAGCATGGCCGTCATGGTTTCGATTTCTCGATCGCGAGCTGCGGTCAAAACCGGGGTCATCTCCTCATACATCTTCCGTACCTTGTCGGGAGTATCGGCCATGCGCATATCAAGCGTTACGTGCGCCCAACTCGGTTCGCCTAATACAATCGCGATACGCTGTCGTAAGCGGAGGGCCTCTTCCATCAAAAGGCGGTTCTCTTCTCGGCAGCGACTCCAGTGTTTGCGAAATAGCCTTTCGCGGCTGGCGCGGTCAAAACCCATTTCCAAGAAAGGATAGAGTTGAGGATAGTCGAGCGTAATAAAATACGCGTCTTCACTCACTCCGGGACTAAGCTGAGCGATGTACTCTTCGGGCATACCCGCCAGCTGCTGTTGCGTCACTTCGATATGGTCGCTGAACTCATTGAGATTATTATTGAATTCCAGCTGCACTTCCATCAGGCGGCCCTGGAGCTGTTGTAGCTCTTCGCGCGCTTCGGGGGCCAGGTCAGCGCCGGCGCGATGGAAGTCTCGCTGCCAGACAGTCAGTAGGCGTGCTCGCTCACCGCGCAGGGATTTGGCTTCTGGCGTCTGAGCAAAAGCGGCCACTGCAGCATGCAATTCGTCACGAAAGGCAAGACTGACTGTCCACGAACCGAGCATGGCCTCGGCCTGCTGTGCGACTTCGCGAACGGCCTCGTCAGGATGAACGTTGCCCAAGAAAGAGCTGCGCCCAGCCCCTTCGCTCATAACCGCGATGGCCTGCTCGATCGGCACCATGGTGTTGATAAAGCTGGGCTGAGCAACGGATGCGCCGGCGGAGGCCAGCAGCTCTTCGGCGCGAGCAATGGCGGCATTCAGCTCGTTTTTGATCGTGTCGCCATCGACATGGGTATAATCGTACAACAAGGAAGAGTACCTGCTAGAGGGCATTTGCGCGCATCATGCCGCCAGGGCCGTGGCCGTCAAGACTTCTCGTCTGGGCGCCATCTTTGCAAAGCCTAGGGGGCCGATTCAACGTAGACGCTTAACTCTCGGCCGGCATCAGTCGTATAAGATTCGATAAAGACATGAGATGCACCAAACGTGCGATCAGCAGCATACGCCACACCTTGATCGGCCTGGGCCTCTTCTATTGCCGCCCGCAGCCAGTCGTGAGCATCAGGCACAAACAAGGACGAAATCAGCGTCAGTTCCTCGAGCCCATTTTGGCCACCGCTAAAATCAATTATGCGCACGCGTTCAATGGGCTCACCGATAATGCCGACAGCGACGTCATTGAGATTATGGTAGCCAACCACGATGGGGGTGCCATCGTCTTGGGTGTCTGGCCCAAAATTAACAAACCCCGCATCGGCGAAGGCCATTTGGGCCTGTTCGATACTGAGGGCATTAATATCCAAGGCCGACAGCGTTTGCGAAGTAGACTCATCCATGAGCGGAGCAGCAGTTGCGACGGGGCTCGCCTTAACGAGCGAACGTAAATCGCTTGACTTGGTCGTACACGCCGAGGCCAGCAATAAGCTTATTGTTAAGACGATAAGAAGATTACGATTGAACAATAGAAAGATCCCCGATAGGTAGTACAGGCAAAATAGAGGCGCCTGCGAAGAATGTCCAGCCCGCTTGATGCTTGTATGCCTATAGACAGCATATGACGGAATGGTCGAGGGAGCCAGCTCGATCGGGCCCAAACGGCGTGATATTGACGCAATAGAGGGACGACCAAGCACGCCGACCGCGGATTTTACTGCACAGATTGCTTAGCTTGAGCCAGTGTATGCGGTCGCGGGCCAGGTCCAGAGCAGCCGCACGAGTCAAAGCGGACGCCGGCCGCGACCAATAACTCCAGCTTGCGCCACTGGTTATCAGACTCCTTGCGCGGGGCGGCAAAATCGCGGCCCATGTCAATCATCACCTGGCGACAAGTGGGGCAAAGAGGCTTCTCATTAGCGGAGCTGCGAACATATTGTGCCACATGGCGATGCTTGAGACAGACCCAGGAGGTTTTGTAGATTTGATCAGAATAGCGGCACATCAGCCTTTGCTCTTAACGGGAATATCTAAGCCTGGCACGTTGCACGACGCTTGTCAATCGCGAGCCTGCGGGGCGATTGACTGATCCGGTCAGGGCTGATAACTCGCTAGTGATTGACGCAGCTTGACCGAGATATAAATCGAGCCAAACTTGTCATACAAGCCTAGGCAACGAAAGGTGGACCATGAGCGAGAAGGAAATTTCGGCAGCGGCGACTGTCGCCCTGACGGCATGGTCGGCCTATCTCGAGAATAGTGAATCATTCGAGGAATTAGCCGAGGCAATGGCCAAGCTGCATGCAGCCGTGCGCGGCCAGTCTTATCGTCCCAACCCGGCCTTCGAGGCCATGCGGCAGGCTGGCAGCATGACAATTGACCAGCTACCCAAGCACGATTCGCCCTTTGCCGCCGAGCTCCGCGAGGAGGTTGCCGATGACGCGTCGTGATGCATATAGCATCATCTTTTTCAACGATCTATCGCTCGAGCGTGGATCTCAGCCGGGCAGACACTGCCGCATTTTGCTGCGCAATCGCCACCATGGGGTCGCCATCATCCTCAATGCTGAGCGGATGAGTGCTCTTTTTGAGGCTGTCGGACACAAGCAATCAGTGGCGGACATCGTTCCTGAAGCGGAAATTGAAGTAAGCGGTGATTACAGGTTGTTCGCTCATGACGACTCGCCGCCGTCGGGGGCAGCTCCAATTGCCTATTGATCCTTCTTACAGCGCACGCGTCCAATTGATGCGACTCATCCAATCGGGGTGGCGCTCCTTGATGTGGCGACGGAAGTCGGCCTTAAGCTTGGCGGCATAGGCGCCAGCCGTTCGTGGATTAATTGGATTCAACTCTTTGGTGGGCAAGCCAATGCGCACCCACGACTCGGCCCTCCCTTCAGCATTGGAGCTCAGTGCTCCCTCGCGCGCCTGGCGAGCCTGTGATTCGTGGAAGCAAATAACACAGTACATGCGGTCGCGGGTCAGCAGGGCCTTCCAGGGAGTGTTCATTGGCGTGCGCCTTTGCTTGGATGAAGAACCCTATTTTACTTGCTCCGCCGTTGGTCGGCAAGTAAGGGCATAAACCTGTTCACGCACGTCTTCAAGATCCACTTCAGGAGTAGAGGTACCGCCAGTGATGCCGATGCGTGTTTTGCCGCGCAACCAATTGGCGTAGTTGGCGGCGAGCTCGTTCGCATCAGCGACGTGGATTGTGTCGGGCAGAATCTCGGCGCACTTCACCGCCAGCTCCTTGGTGTTCGAGCTGTTCTTGCCGCCGACTACGATCATGGCGTCGACGTCGCGGGCCAGCTTCACCGAGTCGTCCTGGCGGGTCAGTGTCACCGGGCAGACAGTGTTGATCACGCGCAGGTCGTGCGCGCGGCGCAGGCAGAAGGCGGCGAACTCCTCGAGCTTGGTCGGGAGGATGGTGGACTGGCTTAGGACGCCGATCTTCTTCGTGCGCGGCACGCGCTCCCAGGTCGATCGGTCCATGTCGTCCACGACGACGTGCTTCTCCCCGGCGTAGCTGCGGACGCCGGCGACCTCCGGATGGTCCTCGTGGCCGATGATGCAGACCGTGTAGCCGGCGTCGGCAAGCTCACGGGCCGCCTTCTGCGACTGAAGGACCCAGGTGCAGGTGGCGTCGATGACCTCGAGACTTTCCTTGCCCTTGACCTGCTCGAACTCGTCCTTCGGGACGCCATGGGCGCGAATGACGAGCGTGCCGCCCTCGACCTGGTCGGCAAGGTCGGCGGTGCGAATACCGCGATCGCTCAGGTCAGCCTTGATGCCCGGGTTGTGGACGAGCTGGCCGAGGGTGGTGACCTCCTTGCCCTCGTCGCGCGCGTGCTTTGCCTTGTCGATCGCCAGACGGACGCCGTAACAGAAGCCGGCACGCTCGGCGATACGAACATCAGGGCAGGGCAAGCTCGTAATAGAGCCTGTATTCATCGAGAGTCGCGGGCAGCCGGCCAGGCCAAGCTCACGATCGATAGTGCAAAGGCGCCCGCCCAAATCGGCGACAAAGCGACAACCGCGTTAAGGTTTTGCGAGGCCATTATGATAATTGCTGCGAACATTGCCAGCAGTAAGGCTGTGGCAAGGCCATAGCGCGCAGAGCCTTCGACGACGTGCACCAAAATAAAGATGGATAGCGACAGGGTAACCGGGATCATGGCTAGGGGCAGAAGTTCCAATAACATCAATGCTTATCTCCTCACGACGCAGATGGTAGGCAGGCAAATTAGCTGCGTCAATATGACAACTCAAAATAAATTAAAGATGCCTAACCTCCGCCCTGCCCTTCGCTTTCGCTTTCACTCGGCAATGGTATGGGGGTAACACTTGGCACTAAAGTCGGCGTTGGTGTGGGACTTGCCGTCGGAGTTGGCACCGGCGTTGGCGTCGGGGTTGGAATTGGTGTAGGCGCAATTGTCGGCGTCGGCGTTGGGGTGGGGGTCGGACTGGGCGTCGGGGTGGGAGTGGGACTTGCCGTCGGAGTTGGCACCGGCGTTGGCGCGATGGTGACACGCGGAGAAGGCGAGGCACTGACGCTGACGCTGACGCTGACGCTCGGACTCGGCGACTGCTCTATAGCTGTGGTTTCATCACCGCGTGCCAACAACACAGCCAGCAGAATCACCACAACAGCCGCCAGAACGCCATCGCCAATAATCAAAGGGCGTAGCCAGCGGTGATGCGTATTAGGCTGAGAGCCCGGATGACCCGAAGGGCGGGGCGGATAGGAGGACATGGAAATTTTGCTCTCGTTTATGACGGCTTATCAGCACAATGTCCGCATCTGATAAACAGTCAATCTCAGCCTATAAAATAATTGGCCGAGCCAGAATCTCCATCATTCAGCAAAGCAACTCCCAAACCCAAGAGCTTCGCCATCAAGCTCAGGACTACATGCTTCGAGGCAGCATGACTCAAAAGCAGACGGGCCGTCTTGATAAATGACATTCGTTAAGCCAGCGCGCGTTGATGCGGTTGAACAAACGACCATAACATCATTATCTTCGAGCTGGTAACTAACGATTGCATAAAGCCGGTCAGCCGGAACGCGAGCAAGTAGATCGCTGACATTGGCCTGAATACGGCGAGGATGCATTGCTTGAACCATTAATCTCTCCATAACTTAAGGAAGCTTGCCGGCCATGACTATCGTATCATGGCGGGAAGGCGTAAGCAACCGGCGAGGGATAAATTGGCGACTAAGGAACGCAAGCAAGTCGCGAAGCTTGATCGGGGCCCAGACAGCATTAGCATAACCAGGTATGGAATACGTCGTTTTCTCCGGTCATGTTGATGCGCCGCTGGCTGAGCATCAGATGCTGGGTTCATTTCCCGGCGTCGAAGAGGCTCTGCAGGCAGCGGAACAAGAAGCGCAAGCGCAAAGAACTCGCTATGCGGCTATGGTTGAAAATGCCAATGCCGAAGTTGTAGTAGCAACAGAGCCAGCCGATGATGTTTTGTTTATCCTGGTGGATGGACGGCCGCGGTGGCGTATTGCCGTCGCCCTGCAGATGCGCCTGTTCGGCACCGGTGACTTGCTTGATGAACTGGTGCGAGACATCGACCGCGCCCAGCCTCCGCGCGATCAGCCCGAGGAGGAGTCCTGATGGTCTGCGAAGCTCCGCTAGCCCTAGGCAGTATCGCGGTTGGGCATGATGGCCAACTTACCCTTGGTCAACGCACTTGGTTTCACGCTCATCTGCGCGAAACGACTAATGTCCCTTTAGCCTTACGCCTGCAGCGTCTGGACCGAGACCAGTTGGTAATCGATTACGCCTATCGCCTGCCTGTAGAATCTGGGCATAACTGCTTGCGTTTCGAGCTCGAGGTGCGCGTGCCTGCCGGGCATTATCAATTAAGCGTGCAGGGCGAGCGGATTCTGTCCACCGGCTTCGTGGAAGTAGCGTAGTTTTACAACGCTAAGGGGCGTTGGTGACTAAATTCCAACATTCACGCCAAAGCACGATGATTACTAATCCCGAAAGGGCCAGATTAAGCCAGGTGGCCGCTGAAGCCTGTCCGTCAAAGCTTGTTAGACTGCTGAGAAACGCCAAGAGAGCTAAGGCAAGACCGACATAGTAACCAACCGGCCGTTCCTGCCAGATGGCGAATGCCGTCAATAAGTATAAAACGCCCACCAGCAAGAATATAGATCCTAAAATAGTTAGTTGGCTGTTGCTGCTGATGGCGACAATTCCTGATAGCAATATTGCTCCGCCCTGGAGAGCTAAGATTGCGGCAGCCACGATCGCCCAGAACGACAACGACAGAGGCAGCTGATGGGCCTCAAAAACCAGCCCGCATTGCGCGCAGAGATGGGCCTTCACGTCATTGCCGTGACGGCAGCGCGGACAAGTATGCGATAATGACGCCATGAGTCATTCCTGATTAAGAGGAGATACCTGACCGTGGATCGGTTAAGGCTAGTTCGTCAAGCCTTTCGATATCGCATGTCAGTCTTCGTGAAGAGCCGCTCAATTAGAGGCGCTGGCAAACGATGACGTTTCAGGCTATGGCATCGCGGCCGCAGACATTATCTCCGTTCGTCATCCACCTTTATCACTGCGTGCTTAGCATATCCTGCAGCGAGCGCAATAGGTCCGCCGCCTGTGCGCGATCATCGTGAAGCTGTACGGCAAACCGCGAGATCAGCCCTCGTCGCTGCGCTTCGCGCAACAGGCTCAGCGCCTGACGATGCTCCTCGTTGCTCAAGTCGCAGATCCAGCTGCGTGCGCCTTCGTTTTCAAAGATGGTAATTGAAACCTTAGGGTCGGCCATGGTGATCCCCTTTCGCGGTGCCAAAAGAAGTATCACAAAACACCAGTACGTCCACCTTCGCCGGCATGGCATGTGGCAGCTTCAGATAGCGCAAGAGGGCTCGACTCGCGGTCGGGCCCTCTTGTGAGTGAAGATTGTTGAATCGCGAGCAGGGAGTCCTCTCCGTGCATACGATCGGGTTTAAGCGCAGGCGGAGCAAGACCCGGCTGGGTGATTGGTTTTAATCGTTACTGAGCCCATGTTCTCGCCCTCTCCTTCAGGATCAGACGCAAGCTTATCCAAAAGCACCTTGAGCCGAGCTGCATCCATCCAGCTTACCGTCAGGCTTTCGATCTGCCGGTCATTCCGAACAACGGCATACTCCTGGGCGCCATCGGCGCCAGTGGAATCGTTGACTAGCAGTAGATCGCCAAGACGAAAGGCTGTACAGGTAGTCCAATCGTATTCGGTCAGCTTGGTGGCTAGTTCGTCAACATCGCTGACGTCAGTAACACGATATACACGGTTGGGGAACATCATGAGAAGCGATCTCCTGGATTTTATCGGTCTGGCTGAGAATACACGTACATTTGATAACCTTGCCCCGCCCTCTGGTAGCGTCAAGCTCAGCTTTGACCTTGCTCGCGGACGACGTCACGCGCCGTAGCTGCCAAGCATAATTTCTCGGCAACATACGGGCGCGTTCGCTCCAGGCAGCGGGCGGCGGATTTCTCCGCCGCCTTATGAGTTGAACCTATAGGTTAGCTACTGGGCGAGGCTTGAGCCTCCTCGCTTTCATTTTCGTCGGCGCTGGCGTCGGGACTCATGTCCATCTCAGCTTCGCCAGTGACCGTAAAGGTCGCCAGCATGCCCTCCATGAAATGTTGACGCAGCGGAATCGGGCTTTCGTTGGTGGTATTCTCCACCATCGGGAAGAAGCAAATTAGCGCGTAATCACCGGGCTCGGTGAGCGTAACGGAATCTGCCCCAGCTTCGCCGGCCGGAGCCGTTGCCAGACCAACGATGGTTACTTCGTTTTGGGCGGCTTCAGAATCCAAATTGGCGATCTCTTCGAAGCTTAACGTTGAGTCGTCGTTGCGACGCAACACAACCATTTCATGAGCCTCTTCGCCCTGATTGTCGAAGGTTAACGAAGAGCCGACAGGGACAGCATCTGGGACATTGGCAAAGCTGTATTCGTTGCCGACAATGGTATAAACGCCCGCCTCTCCACTCTCGCCTGGGCTAGCCTCCATTGAGGAGTCTCCGCTGGCGGCGGGAGATGGGGACGTATCAGCATCGCAAGCGGCTAGCAGCAGAACCACTAACACTGCGAGTATAGAAATAACACGCATGGGGATGATTCTCCTTGTATTTTTTGGCACAACTAAAGTCGGGCTAAAGAGCCGCGATCGCCAGTTATGCGTGCAGGTCGCATGCCACTCGAGTGAGCTTAGCAAGCGACGGGAGAATCAGGCTAAGGCTGAGCGGCAGGAATAACCCGCTGATCGACGAATGCGAAACACGAATTATCGCACTCGCGCGGGCCCAACAGCGAGCAGGCGAGGCGCGCCAGATATGCGCGCAACTCATCGCGGTGCGCGACGGGCCACTTGTGCCAGATGTCAGTGGCGTCCCGCACAAAGTCCTCAAGCTCAGCGGGTGAGGCATATTCGCCCGGTCCGCCGAACACGCGCAGCGTTAGTGCCTCTAGATCAGTGCCGTAGTCGTTTTCATCCATAGAACACTCGCCATTGATGTGGGAACGGTTGCGCTAAGTATCAACCTTACGGCACAGTCACGTCAAGGCTGATGGCCGCGTCCGCAGCAGAGCTCGGTGATGCTTGACCGCCGCGTCGCGTCTGCTAACCTCACTGTATGCTTCCTTCACTACATTTCGATCGCGTAGCTCACATTGGTCACTTCCCGCAACGTCCAGGCGGTGCGGCTCGCCTTAGTTACGAGGGCATCGGTTTATCGGTATCAGTGTATCCTGATGCCTGGAGTCAGATCGCCAGACTCTCAGGCGAGGAGATGTGGCTGCAGCGCATCGATGGTCAGCCGGGGCGATTTGTTGATGGCTATGCCGTTCGCAAACAGGCCTTCGCCCATGGCCTGAAGGTGGGCTGGCTGCAATCAGTGCCCGGCTGGAGGGTCAGTTATTTCGATGACGACTTCGATCAAGACCGGTTCTATGAGACGCGCGACCCCGAAGACGCCGAAGGAGCACGCGAGGAGGGGCATCAAGTCGACGAATGCACGATCTCGATTGCCACTGGCGACTTGCGAGCTCGCCTCCAATCATATCTTGGCCCAGATCGTGATGTCGAAGGCGCAACTGAGGGCGAAGTTGTAAATCGCTACGTGCACGCCGTCGATGCGAGCGCCGATGGAGTCTGGTGGCAGCACGAGTTGGATCCGAGCGTTCTCTCGGCGCCAGCGGGACTGATTTTACCAGAGCGAATTGCCGATTGGCGCGTGGTTGAGATCGCAAGCTAATCAGGTTAGTTGCGAAGGATCACAAACGCAGCGAAGCAGGATCAGCCCATTCAATCCCTCCGGCCGGCAAAGGAAGAAATGCCGCCAAATCATCTTTTGCCAGCAACGGCTCAAGCTGTCCTCTAATCCCCAAAGCCACGCTCCAGACAACTACTTGGCTGGGATTAACGAGCAAGCCTCGTAGTAGCGGTAGCTCCGCCACCTCACGCAGAGATGCGCAGGTCGACAAGGCGTCGATCAGTATATCCCGGTAAGAGGCCAACATACTACTCAGCCAGCGACCGCGGCGCGAGCGTCGAGTTAGATGCGGAGCCAGCAACCACACGGCGAGGCCGGCGCCAATCAACGAAAAGCCGAGCAGATTATAACCGCGTAGACTGGCAAAAAATGAAGTCGCCAGCACCAGTCCTGACAAAACTAGGCCCATAAGCAGAACAGCAGCGCCAGCCACTTGCCCGTAAAGAGCCGCCTGATGTGGCGGGGGGCGTCGCAGAAACCCTAAAGCTACCGTTTGCTCTTCGGCCTCGCGCAAGAATGCCGTTGCCTCTAGTTGTTGTAATTGCACCGCTTGGCCATTGGCGGTCAGATTTTGGATCTGAGTCAGCAGGCGTTGCTGAAGTAAAGTTAATTGATTCGCCGTGGGACTGCCGTCAGTCTCGGCGGGAACGATCCGATATACATCGCCAGCCAGTTCGCAGGCCACCTTCCGCTGACTGGCCAGGCCGAGCACTGCCGTGATGAGCGTGGAGTGAGTGGCGCGCTTTTGCATTAACACGCTCGCCACTGTTGGCTCTAAGTCGCTGGGTGGGCCGGCCATGAGAATTGAGCTGCTTTCGCTATAGCGAGATTGACGTAATAAGTTGAGCCAGAGCGCCAGGCACAATAGCCCGGTTAGGGCGAGAATGGCGACAGCTGCCCAGCCGGCCCATTGGTCATCTGAGACCAGGACAATGCCGCCGCTGGCGCCGCTGAGCAGGGCGGGCTTTAGATGAGACAGCGCCTCGACTAACGCCCGATCTAGGTCATTGGCCGCATAGCGATCAAACGCTCTCTGGTCAATTTCGCGCTGTTCGGCGCCCGACAGTCGAGCGCCTGCCAGGCCAGGTCCAGCTGCAATATAAAACTCGCCCGGTAGGGCCGTGCGATGCGTCATTCGTGATGGTCGACGATAGGCGTCGGTATCAAGCTCCACCAATAGCAACACTCCGACCTGATCGGCCTCTTCGCCGATCTCCCAGGCTGCTCGCAGTCCTTCAGCACGAGAGGCGGTAATCTCGTCATCCGCTCTGCCGGTGAGGCGGTGAATATAAATGACAAGCTCAATATTTTCGTCTGCCTGCCATCGGACGGCAGTGGATTCTAATTGCTGCTGCGTGCCAATTTCCAACTGTCCTTGAGCATCATAGACGTGCTCTCCTTCCAGCCGCGGAACTGCCCACGAGAGATCATCGTCAGCCTCTACGGTCCGACTCGTATCGAGCGGCAGCAGGGCGCCTGCCGAAAAGGTCAGCACCATCAGAACCAGCGCCAAGGCCGGCCGAGCAGCTAAGAGATGTCGCGCTCGAGCGCGTGAAGGTCGCAGATCGCCTGCAGCGGGGAGCTTCATAATTCGGAGCATGAACGCCGAATGGCGCGCGTCAAGCAACAATGAGCTAATGATTCGTCTAATTAGCGCCGATTTCAGGCAAAAGCGGCGGCAAAATCCGTAGCAGAAACGGGTCGACCAGTGCTGAAGCTTTGCACCAGGTCTACTCCCAACTTACGTAAATAGTCGAGCTGTTCAACGCCCTCAATCCCCTCTGCAACGGTGGTCATATTGAGGCTGCTGGCGATCTGTTGAATGACAGCAATCAGCGCACCCTCTGGGCGGTTGGCGGCCAACGCCAGGAAGAAGGAGCGATCAATCTTCAAGGTCGTAAAGGGCAGACGACCAAGATAAGAAAGAGAGGAATAGCCAGTGCCAAAATCGTCCAGTGCCAGGCGAACTCCCATGGCACGCAATTCGTTCAGCATCCCTTCAAAGCGGTCAACTTCAATGAGCATGCCTTCGGTAATCTCCAGTACCAGATGTCGCGGATCCAGGTTCGCCGCTTGAAGGGCAGATGCGACATCGTCTACCACATCTGAGCTGCGCATTTGAGCCGGAGAAAGATTAACGTTCATCGTGAAATCATCTTGCTCTGGATGCTGGCGAATCCAGTCGGCCGCCTGCTGGCAGGCGGTGCGCAAGACAAAGCGGCCGATGGGCACGATCAAGCCACTTTGTTCGGCAAAGCTGATGAATTCAGCCGGAGCCACCAGGCCACGTTGCGGGTGTCGCCAGCGAACTAAGGCTTCCGCGCCTTCTAATTGACCATTGTCAACCCGCAGCACCGGCTGGTAATAGACTTCAAATTCACGCTGCTCTACGGCGCGTTCTAGATCTGCGCGTAGCCCATTGGCGGCGATCAGTTCCTCTTGCATCCCGATATGGAAGAGCTCGTAGCCACCGTTGCCGCGGTTGGTGGCTAAGTGACTGGCTACCACGGCATCGTTCAGTAAATCGCGATACCCCAAACTGCGATCGGCCACGGCCACGCCCAAGCTGCCTCGTAGCTGTTGTGGGTGTCCGTTGATCAAGAAGGGCTGCGCAATAGCATCCAGAACGCGCATCGCCGTGCGCCGAGTGTCAGTCCGGTCAGAGAGGACGGCGAATTCATCACCGCCAAGACGCGCGACGACGTCAGTGCTACGGAAGCAGGTGCGCAGTCGATTGCCCACCTCGATCAGGATCTGGTCGCCGGCTTCCGTGCCAGCGGTGTCGTTGATGCGACCAAAGCCATCAAGATCCAATACCAATACGGTCATGTTGCGAGAGCCTTCATTCCAGGCTGCGGCCAATCGGTCTTGAAATAAGGCGCGATTGGCGAGGCTGGTGAGAGTGTCGTATTGCTGATGCCAGGTCACTTCGCCTTGTAGTTCATCGCGCTCTTCGAGCGTGCGGCGCAGGTCGAGAACGATCCTGACCATACGAAACAACACTAAGCTGACCATGACCGCCGAGCCGACGACGGCCGATAGTGCATGGAAGCCATCATGGTCAGCATTCGAAGCGATAATAAAACCGAGCAGCGGCGAAGTGGCCGCCAGCCCCAAGATTGTCAGACGCACCCTGCCGATGGTGGGGGCGGCGGGCTCGTCAATAAAGGAGGTCAGCCAACGCATGGATGGGTGAGCCGCGGCCACCGCCCAGAAGATATAACCAAGTAGCCAGCCGATATCCACCAAATCTCCGGGCAGGTAGGAATCAGCTGCATAGGCGAATTCAATGTCGGCCAGCAGGAAGGCGATCAGGCTGAAGGCCACCATGTTGAGCGACAAGCTTGGTCGTAGGGAAGATAAAATAAGACGAACGGCAATCCACATGAAAATAACGTCCATGGCCGGATAGGCGATGGCCGTCAGCGTAGACAAAGGCTCCCCGAGGCCGTCAGCAACGAAAGCATCAATCAGAGGATCGGCGCTGATAAAAGCCAAAGCCAGGGCAATAATAGATGCGTCTAGCGCGTTGCTGCGATCACCCTTTCCCCTTCGCAGTCGATAAGCAGCCATCAAGCTGACGGCGATCAATAGATAGCCAGACAAGTAAGGCAGATCTGCTATCGAAGGAAAAGGAACGTCAGAGCCATCCATGGCGATAAGGGTAAAGACTAAATCTCCAACCCCAAGCAGAAAAATGCCGCCCGCCAGGCCAAGCCAGGGCTTGGGGTTATTTGGACGTTGAATAATGACGGCCGCCACAATGCCCACGGCTGCAAGCGGGGCAAAGATCTCATAGGCCCAGGAGCGCATCTCGGCATCGGGTAGGGCAAAATAGCCGACCAATAAGGCGAGGCCGAGGCCAAGGTAGATTAGCCAAAGATAGTTACGCCAGTTCGCAAGCGCGGCAGCCTTCAAGCGCGCCATTAGAATACACCTCGCCATGGGCGAGGCGCAAAGTGAGAACTGAGCATGGTGAGCATACTAACTAAACGGATATTCACACTGCTCAGGCAGGGGCCACATGGCACTGTCTCGGGGGCCGTCTGCCCCCTGGGTCAAGATGGCGAGCTTGTTTTGAGCGTGGATATTTATTTCGCCGGCCGTTGACCGCGGATGATCCAATCGAGGGCGGCACTGTTGGCTGCTTGCTCGCTGACAAAATCGGCGCCATGCCAAAGCTCGCCAGCGCGCCCAAAGGCATCGGTATAAGTGTGTAGGCCGTAGGTCGTTTGGTTGTGCGCGTTCAGATAAATAGACGCGCAACGAGTAATATCTTCACCGACTGCCTCGATGAAGCCGTTGTCATGGTAGGTGAGGGCTATGCCATCGATGATCTTGGTGACCTGCTCAAGCTGCCAATTTTCATCTTCAAGTCGCTGTGCTTCTTCGCTCGAGCTGCGGGCAACTTTTCTTAACTCGGCCGCACGCGCCTGGCGCTTGGCCAACTGTGGCAGGACGGCGATCACTTCGTCATTACGCATAAGAATATCGTTAGTCTGGCGCTGGGAATGTCAATTCTGCAGAGAGCGATCAGTCTTTATGACTTTAGGTGGCCAGACTAGGGGCCACTTGGCAGAGGGCAAAAGCTCAAAAAGAGGTGATCATCTAGAGAAGTAAGTTGATGATTACAGAAAGAAGCTGACGTCTTGGCTACGATTCGCGCTACACATGCCACCACCTACGCGCTCAAAGATGGACGTGCCATCTTGATTCGCCCCGTCGAGCCGCGCGATGCGAAAGCTTTGGGTGAGTTTTATTGTCAGCGCCTATCGGACGAAAGTCAGCGGCGCCGTTTCCTGCAATGCCGCGGCGGCAAGCTGGCACAAGCTGAACTGGCTTATTTGGCCGGAGCAGCCGATCGTGACGCCTTGGGCCTAGTGGCAACCGTGGCTGCGGAAGGAAGTCGTCCGCGTATTGTTGGCCACATCTGTCTCGAGCCAGCTCGCGACGAGCTACCGGAAATGGCCATTGCTGTAGCGGATGCCGAGCAGGGGCTTGGTGTCGGTCGAGCCTTGATGATGGCTGCTATTGCCGTCTCACAGAAGGCCGGGGTCCGCAGTTGGCTGGCTCATACATTCGTCTATAACACGCAGCTGCGGGGATTGGTAGCTGCTACTGGTTGCCAAGCAGAGCTGGTGAATGTTGAAGGAGACGTATTTACCTACCGCCTCTCTCTGCCAGACGCGAAGACGCTGCGCCAAGCTTCCTGAGCCTACTCTTCGGCGCTCAACACTTCACTGGTTTCGTCGGCGCTGGGCTCAATTAAAACTCGCTCGCCAATCTGCACCGCAGGTGCCTCGTCAACTCCGGCCGCCTCGGCCGCCAGGCGCGCAGCCTCTACCGCTGCAATCGCCTCTTCACTATCGAGGTCAGCGTTGAACTTTTCCATGTCGAGCTCGGCTATAGTGGCAATCTGATTGAGCAATTCGCGTGTAAAGGGAATTTCGCCCTGCGCGCCAGGGCCGCCGGTCGTGTCGAGGCTATGAGCCGCCAGATAGAAGGCCCAGAAGTTGTCCTGCTGATCAGCGGCCCATCCGGCTCGAGCGGCCAGGCGTGAGCCGTCGTTATTAGCAACGAAGTCGTTGATAACCACATGCGCTTCGCCGTCTGCCACTTCCCGAGTCATAATGTCCAGCAGCACATTCATTGACCACTGGCGGCATTCGCGACACGAAAGATCATTCCAGACATTAATTGTTTCAGTATCAGCCGGCCCCAGGCTGCGGCCCTCGCCATCGATTGAAACGCCCGGCGCGGATGCAGCAGGAGTCGTGGACGCCGGGGCGGGAGTATGCTCATGCGAGGGGGTGGCCGTGGGGACAGGGGTGCTGAGCGGCGTAGGAGGCGCGCCGACCTGCAGCGAGCCCACGATTAAGGCAAATAAAGCCAGCAAGACGATAAAAATCAGCAAGGGCGATATCCTCGCCTCACTACGAATGTTGGAGCGGTAGTCTTGCGGCGGAAGGGATCTACGACGTGCGCGCTTGGCCATGGTTGATGGGTGATCTCATACATGAGGCGATGACAGTTCGGAAGCTGTCTTTACCTTGGCTCGCATTTTATTTTGGTCAAGGTGCAAGTGAAATCTTGGCAATTGCGACGACGCTTTAGCCGCTAAGCATTGGTAAGCTTGACCCTCGATCAGACGCCGCTATGTTTGTCGACATGTTTCGTCGTTACGCAGTCGCCCTTGTTCTAGCTAGCTTATTGATGAGCCTGGCCGGAACTGCCGTTGCCGCTCCTCCAGCTAATTCACGTGCCGCCCAGCACGCTCAGGTACTGGAGCACTGGACCCCGGCGCGCATGGCCGCGGCAACGCCGCGAGATTTTGTACTAGACGCCCAGCGCGGCCTGATCCCGGCCGCTAAGCCCTCCGCCCCCGGCGGCGGCAAGAAGACAACTACTACCGGCAGCTCATGGACCAAGAATGGCGCCATCGATCGCGTGTCGGGCAAGGTATATTTTGAGATGGGCGGAAGCGGTTATATCTGCTCCGGCGCGGTAGTGAACGACACCCGCAGCGACGTCAGTCTGGTATTGACCGCCGCTCACTGTGCTTACGACCAGGCCAATAATTCGTTCGCCACGAACTGGATGTTCATCCCCGACTTCGATGCAGCCCCTTCATATAGCTGTGGCGCCACCGTCTACGGCTGTTGGACGGCTCAGGCGCTGGTGGTGGATTCTGGATTTGCGACTGCCGGTGGCTTCAACGCCCAAGCCACCAGGCACGATTACGCTTTCGCGGTAGTTGGTGCAGGCGGGGATAATTTGGCTCAGCTTGATGGCACCGTGGGGAGTTTCGCTATCCAGTTCTCGGGAGTGTCCAGTCGCAATACACTGTATGCTTTTGGCTATCCTGCCGCCGGCAAGTACCAGGGTAGTGATCTGACCTATTGTGCCGGCAAAATCGGTACAGATCCGTATAACAGCGGTAATACCTGGAGTATGGCGTGTGACATGACCGGAGGGTCTTCGGGTGGACCTTGGCTAGCCAGTTTCAATGAGAATACCGGCGTCGGCATTCTATCGAGCCTGAATAGCTATGGTTACTCTGGCATCCGCAACATGTATGGGCCCAAGTTCAACGACAATACACAAGCGACCTTCACATCAGCGGACGCAACCACCACTAACGCTATTGTGCCCGTTGCTCCTTAGCACGCGGGCGACTTAGTCGCGATCCCAGCGCGCATCGCGCTCGCCGTTTTCCAGGCTCGAGGTAATGGCGTTGGTGTCCATCACGAAGCGCCAGCCCATTGACTCGCAGGCCATGGCGGTCTCGCCAATGACAATGACGTCGCCGACCGAGATGCTGCGCACCTGGCTGGGCCATTGTTGGCCATCAAGGTCGGCTTCCATGCGATTGCCAATGGCGAAGACGTGCTCGGCGATGATGTTCTCGTCTTCGCCCTCGGCGCTGACGACTGGACCAGGCTCGAGCAGATCGAGACCATCGCGATAGCCATAGAAGGCTCCTGGACCCATATTGATGTAGGTTTGAACGGGGACTTTCATTGCGGCTCCTTGATGCGCCCGAATAGGAGCAAAGTGTGTCCGGCAATGACCCGTGCGTCAACTAGTGGCAGGTCTGTACTCTGCATAAAGCGAAGGGCCAGCCGCATAAAACGGCCGGCCCTCACGCGGTCAGTTTAGCAGCAAGTGCCAGTGCCGCAGCACTCGCCATTGCAACCACAACAATCTTCGTTCATACGCATAAGGCTCTCGCCTCCTTAGTAGTGCTTGACGAAGTCGATATTGCCCATATATTGATGACTGTCAATATAAAGAGGCGGAAGTTATGCGCGATATCGATCCTGAAGTCTCCCTGCTGTCGGCGCTGGCTGATCCGGTACGCCTATCAATCGTACGCCAATTAGTCAGCAAGATTGATGTTTGCGCCTGCGACTTTTCTGAATGCTGCTCAGTCCGTCAGCCGACGATCAGCCACCACTTGAAGATTCTGCATGCTGCCGGCGTGGTGCAACGAGTACGCCAAGGCACGAATATCGTTTATTCACTGGCGCCTGATTTTCATACCCGCTGGTCACAGCTGGGGCTGAGCTTGGCTGGCCTGGTGGGGGTTGAGAGCGACAACGACGCGTTTGCCAGCGTCTGATTGCCCCCGCCTCTTGACCACAGTCTGACGGCAGAGGATGATTGGAGAATCTCGTCATGAAGGATAAAAAGATGTCAACCGACGACCACATTGGAATCGCCCTAGCTGCAGCTCTTCGTGAAGTGATGGGCAGCTCGATGGGCGAAAAGGAATGGAACGCCGACAGTCTGATCGAGGCAATCGCCGGCCGCGGGCTGACGGTTGACGCAGGAGTACGCACTGCGGCGAAGCGCGTTCACCGCGCCTACGGCGGTAAGTTTGATGACATTCCCAACGCTCGTATTGCCCTGTATCAGGCAGTGCTCGAGGCGTCTTCGAGCGACGTTCAATAGTCAAGCGAGTCAGTTATGAAGTGGAAGCCGAGCGAAGAGCAGATTGATCTGTATGCTTATGGCCGTTGCATGTACCTGGCTTCTGCTTTCGCTGCGCGCATGTCCGGCGAGATCGAAACAGTGATCGATGCCGGCAACTACATTGGTCATGCCTGGTTCGTGGATGAACGCGGCTACGCCTGGGACATCGACGGCAAGCGGCCGGCGCCGGCTGTGCGCAATGAGCACCGTTGGGGCGAACGCATTTTCCGCCGCTTTGATTCTGAGCAGATGTGGCGCTTTATCGGATCAACCCCCAACGCGGCCGCCAAGGCCGAGGCTGAGGCGTTGGCGGCAGACATCATTAAAACTGAGCGCAAGTAGGAATAGGCCATTTGGCCCTTGCTAATAGCGCCAAGATAGGGCATCGTAGCGAACGAAAGATCCTTGATGTGAAGGAAAATAATGAACGAATTTGAACGCGGCACGCGGACCCAGCGCCGACAGCGCCAGCAGGAAGAAGAACTGCGCCAGGCAAAGAAGCGGCGCTTCCTCCTATTCACCGGCGCCGGCCTATTGCTGGGCTTAGCCATCTTGATGGTGGCGGTTTTGACCGCTCCGCGTACGCCTACCGCGGACGTGCCACCGGCCGGCCCAAGTGGTGGCTCGATCGTGGCTCAATGGGGCGTAACCGCTGAGGGGCGCACACTAGGCGAAAGCAGTGCGCCAGTAACGATTGATCTATGGGAAGATTTCCAGTGCCCCGCCTGTAAGTCATGGGGCGATTCACAACTCCCGGCAGTAATTGCCCAAGATGTTGCTTCTGGAAACGCTCGCATCGTCTTCAATGACTTTGCCTTCCTGGGCCCTGATTCTGAACGTGCCGCGCGTGCTGCCTGGGCTGCCGAGCAGCAAGGCTTCTTCTGGGACTATTACGCTACCTTGTATGCCAATCAAGGCGCCGAAAACAGCGGTGTCTACAGCGAGTCGCGCTTGATCGAGATGGCGAGACTGACTGGGCTGAACGAGGATCGCTTCCGCGAAGACCTGAACAGTGACGCGGCTAAGCAGGCAGTGGCTAATTCAAACGACCAGGCCCAGCAGACAGGCGTTAACTCAACGCCGACCGTTGTTATTAACGGACAGAACCTGTCAGCCGCCTCAGCTGAGCAGATTCACGACGTCGTTCTACAGCTGTCCTCGGCGCCATGATCAACGCCCTACGTAGGCGTGGCTTGTGGCATCCAGGATTGCTGCTGGCGATCCTGGACCTGATTGGGCTTCTGATTGCGCTTTACCTATCGGTCACCGCCCTGTCAGGCGGCTTGCCGGTGTGTGGTCCGCTGAAGGGCTGCGAAGAGGTGGCGCTGAGCGAGTACAGCCGTGTTGCCGGCATTCCTGTCGCCGTCTTTGGCGTTGGTCTATCACTGACCTTGCTGGTGTTGGCCTTGGCCTGGTGGCGCAACGAACGCGTCAACCTGTTCCGCGCGCATTACGCTCTCTCGCTGGCGGGAGTGGTGTTTGAAGGCTACTTCACGTACCTCGAGCTTTTTGTGATCGAGGCGGTTTGTGTCTGGTGCGCAGCCTACGGCATCAGCCTGCTGGTACGCTTTGGCGTGGCCTTTGCCATCTGGTATCGGCGGTTATAGATTTATCGTCGTCCGCCCTATTGTACCTGCCGGGCGTTTTAACACCGCAACGTCAATGCGCTCGCTATAGTCTAGCGTCTCGGGCAGATTGCACCGGCGACGCTAGATCTTATTTAGTCACGAAGGACAGCAGCCGCTGCACATGCCGTGATGGCAGAAGTCGGGGACCAGCCCATTACAGACGTGACGGCTATGGTCGTCGAAGCACTCATCGCTATCACAATTGCAACGATTCGGGCCATAGCGACACTTGCCGCCTTCAAGACAGATGTTATGCGACCCCGCCCCATGACAGTGGACGTACTCATGCTCAGCCGGCAAGGCGCACAATTCGCTGAGCGCGCCATATTCCGGATCGTCCATGCGGGCGGCGCAAATGATCATTCCCATGCCACAAGCCTACGTCAGGTAAGGTGAAAGCTCAAGAGACCGCTTCTTGCTTCTTGCCTACGGCAAGCATGGATTTTAGATAATAACCAGTATGTGAGGCGGCGGCTTGGGCAATCGTCTCGGGCGTGCCCGTGGCAATGATGGCGCCTCCGGCCGCGCCGCCTTCTGGGCCTAAGTCGACGACCCAGTCAGCCGACTTGATGACGTCCAGGTTGTGTTCGATGACGACTACCGTGTTGCCAGCCTGCACCAGGCGATCGAGCACCTTCAGCAAGCGCGAGACGTCATCAAAATGCAAGCCGGTGGTGGGCTCGTCGAGAATGTAGAAAGTTTGCCCTGTGGCGCGCTTTGACAGCTCGGTGGCCAGCTTCACGCGCTGCGCCTCGCCGCCAGAAAGGGTCGTTGCCGGCTGTCCCAGATGTACGTACCCCATACCTACATCATGGAGTGTCTGTAATTTCTTGCTGATTGACGGCACGACCGAGAAGAAGCCCAACGCTTCATCCACGGTCATCTCTAAGATCTCCGCCACGTTCTTGCCCTTGTAATGGACCTCGAGTGTTTCGCGATTGTAACGTTGTCCCTTGCATACTTCGCAATCTACATATACGTCTGGCAGAAAATGCATCTCGATCTGGACGATGCCGGCGCCACCGCACGCTTCGCAGCGGCCACCCTTGACATTGAAGCTGAAGCGTCCGGGCTTATAGCCGCGTAAGCGCGCTTCCGGTACGGCTGCCAACAATTCGCGCAGGGGCGTCCATAGACCGGTATAGGTGGCAGGGTTAGAGCGCGGCGTGCGGCCAATTGGGCTTTGGTCGATATCGATCACCTTGTCGATGTGCTCGACACCTTCGAGGTGATCGTGCTTGCCCGTTGGCGCACGGCTGGCACGCAGGGCCTGCGCCAGGGCCGGATACAGAATCTGAGTCACCAGGCTGGACTTACCCGATCCGGACACGCCGGTGACGGCCACGAAACAGCCCAAGGGGAAGGCGACATCGATGCTGCGCAAGTTGTTTTCACGCGCGCCACGCACGGTTAGCCATTGGCCATTACCCTGCCTTCGTTGGCCCGGGATGGGAATACTCATATCTCCGCGCAAATAAGCGCCAGTGATGGAATCCCTGTTTTTGATCAGATTTTCCACACTGCCCGAATGAATCAATTGGCCACCGTGTTCGCCAGCGCGCGGACCAATGTCGACCACCCAGTCGGCGCGGCGAATCGTCTCTTCGTCGTGCTCGACCACCAGGAGCGTATTGCCCAGGTCGCGTAGACGCATCAGCGTCGCAATCAGGCGATCGTTGTCGCGCTGATGTAGACCGATCGAGGGCTCATCGAGGATATAAAGCACGCCCATCAGGCTCGAGCCGATCTGGGTGGCCAGACGGATCCGCTGCGCCTCGCCGCCAGATAGGGTGCCGGAAGTGCGATCCAAGGTCATATAGTCCAGGCCAACATCGACCAAGAAGCCAAGGCGCGCGATGATCTCTTTGAACACCTGGCGGGCGATGAAGTTCTCGCGTTCGCTGAGCTGCGCCGGGAGCGACTTATACCAGGCCAAGGCGTCAGTCACGCTTAGCTTGGTGGTGTCGCTGATGTTGCGTCCACCAACAGTAACCGCCAGCGATTCTGGCTTTAATCTGCGACCACCACAGGTAGGACAAGGTTTGGTAGTCATGTAACGTTCCAGATCCGCCTTGACGGCGTCTGAGTCGGTCTCGCGATACCTGCGCTCAAGATTGGGAACAACGCCCTCGAAAGAGGTGTGGAACGAATGGGTACTCCCGCTGCTGCGTGAGCGGTATTTGACTTCAATGCTTTCGCCCTTGTTGCCATACAGCAAGATCTGCTTGGCCGCGGCGGACAGCTCACGCACGGGTATGTCGGTACGAAAGTCGTAGTGCTTGGCGACAGCGCGAACGATTTTAACGAACCACGAATCGCGAGTGGCAATACGGCGCCAGGGCACGACGGCGCCGTCATCGATCGAGTAATCCTCATTGGGAATAGCCAACTCTGGATCAATCTCCAGCCGCGAGCCGAGACCAGTACAGCCAGGGCAGGCACCATGCGGGGAGTTGAAGCTGAAGCTACGCGGCGCCAATTCTTCAAACGAGCCCCCGTGCTCAGGACAGGAGTAGAGCTCACTATACAGGCGATCGGTGCCCTTAGGGCCCTCGTCGGGTAAATGCACTAGCAGTAAGCCTTCAGCCATGCGTAAAGCCGTTTCAATCGAGTCGGCCATGCGTGCCGCATCCGGGCGAGGGTTGCCGTCCTCGTCGGCGGCGTGGACGGTCAGGCGATCAACAACGACATCGATGCTATGTTTGAACTTCTTATCAAGCGTGATGCTCTCATCTAGTTCGCGCAGCTCGCCATCGACTCGCACGCGCACGAAGCCAGCTTGCTTGGCGCCGGCGAGCACTTTTTCGTGTTCTCCTTTACGATCACGCACCAATGGGGCCATTAGCATTAAGCGCGTGCCCTCGGGTAGGGAGTAAAGCTGATCAACCATCTGCTCAACCGTTTGGCGGCTGATCTCGCGTCCACAGACGGGACAATGCATGTGGCCGATACGCGCGAACAACAGACGCAGATAGTCGTACACTTCGGTAACCGTGCCGACTGTGGAGCGTGGGTTCTTCGACGCTCCCTTCTGATCAATACTGATGGCCGGGCTGAGACCATCAATCTGATCGACGTCCGGCTTTTCCATCTGTCCTAGGAATTGCCGAGCATACGCCGATAGCGATTCGACATAACGACGCTGACCTTCGGCATAGATGGTGTCAAAGGCCAGGCTCGACTTGCCGCTGCCGGATAGCCCGGTAACAACGATCAGCTGATCGCGCGGCATCTCAACATCAATGTTTTGCAGATTGTGCTCGCGCGCACCGCGGACGACGATCTTATCGGTAGCCATTAACTAACTGTTCGCTCTCTGCCATGGTGGGCGAGTTACAACAAGGACTTCACGGACATCGAAATGATGTAAGTGGTGCCCCATCATTTGGCAAGCAGACGACCGGGGAGTCTATACTCTCGTCAACAGACGTAGAAGATATAGCTTCGAAGATTGCTTGTCAGCTATGCCCTTTGTAATACACTTCGCGCATGAGAACCAGCCGCATGATCGCCTGACTTACGCCGAGGAGACAACATCAGCCTCTAGCGCCGCTCGAGCGCGAGTTGCTGATCCCACGGCCAGCACGAATGCGGCATAAGCAAGGAGATCTTAATCTAATGAGTCTGTACCTAATCACTGACGAGGAGCGCCCTAACTGGAAGGCCCTGGTCGAGATGAGCGACGCCGAGGCCGAACACATCAGCGAGGGGGGCTATACCGCCGAGCTTCTCGATCCGATTAGCTTTGCCGACTTCACAGTTGGTCATTCGCCGCTGACCGATCGCGTACCATCGTCACTGCGCCGTTCTTGATGCCGCGGCGTAAGACGTGAGTCTGGATGCGAAATTGTTTGATTCTGATTCGCTTGACTCTGAAGATGCGTCCCTGCGCGCCTTAATTGTCAGCCTCGCGCGCGATCCGGCCTTTGCGTCGGCTCGTGAACGAGCGAGCCTAACCTTTGGCGAAACCTCTCGCCGGCTGGCGGCAGCCATGCAGATAGAAGACCGCGAAGCCATGGCGCAGGTGTTGTCTGAAAGTAGCCGCCGCCAGGCGGCGCTTCACTCGGCCGAGACGCACTATATGTATTGCACTGGTTGCGAGGCAGATCCAGACATCGATCGCAACGCCGTGGCGGCGGTCCGCGACGAACTGTTTGCCTGGCTGGCCTTGCTGGCTAAGCATCCTGATCCCGAAACCTTTTTGGTTGACCGCCTGCGAAGACGACATCCGCGCGTGCTGATGTTGTTGGCCGAATCGCCACCTGATTGATGAGAACGTATACTTCCGAAGCAGTTCATTGAGCAACAGAGGAACAAGCAATGGCCGAACCGATTACTGAAGTCAATTGCAACGAAGGCAGCTGGAGCCTTAATCACGGCTATTACGGTCTATTAGATAAGTCCGTGACGTCCTGGAGCGTGGAATACGTCGTCCCCAACACTGAAGCCGCCGCTCGCGAGCTGGCAGGACTGTCGGACAAGATTACAGTCTTAGTAGAACGCCAGGTGGGCACCAGTGCGCACAAGGCAGAGACCACCAAGATCGATATTGCCTGGATGGGCGGCAGCGCGTCACTGGCAGATATGGAGAGGCTAATCTTTGGCCGTTCCGCTGGCGATAGCGCCAAGCCACACCTGCGCCTGGCAGCACGCAAGGAAGATGGCGCGTGGACGATCAGTGATTACGATTACGGCGCCTGGAAGGAAACGCTCTAAGCCGCTTCGCGGCGCAGAAGACCGCTCTGCTATAAGATGCTTATACTATAAAATGGTTATACCACCCTAACGACAGCGAGGATTTAATCGATGGGCTTTAATTCGGTACTTTTCCAAAACAACGACACCCTACATAACATCAGCGACAACCCGCAGCGTTGGGCCGAGCTCGTTGTGCGGGCGCTTGGGTCAGGGACGACCAGCAAGGAACGCAATAGCGATCTCTATCATGAGTTCGGCACTCAAGTAGTGGCGGTGGAGCACTCGAGCGGCACGATCATTATTGCCAGCGGCGGTGGTCATGCTTCGATCCTTGGCGCCTACAGCGGCAACGCGCACCACAATGACGAGGAGCGCATCAAGATCATTAAGCGCCTGGCCGAGGATCACGGCTTTGAGCTGACGTCCAAGAAGAAGCGTTAAGCGGACTCCCCCATGTACGACGATCTGGTGCAAGAAACCGTAAACATCGACATTCGCGCTGCGTTACGACGATTTCGCCCAGCACTGGAAGCGACCATGTCGTCAGACGGTCGACCACAGGGCTGGAGCTTATTTGGCGCCTTCGCGAATGCCGCAGAAAGGGACGCCTTCATTGCTCGCTTCCCTAAGAGCGCGGGGATCAAAGCCACAACGCTTTCGACCACCGGCGCTGTTTTCGCCGCCGCCGCAGCGCAAGGCAATCTTCGTCCCAACGGCGTTAACGATGGCATCAACGAAGCAGGTCTGCGCCGCTATCGGCGCATCGTGGATATCGCGCCAGAACTACCCTGGAAGACAACATTTAGCAATTCCTACTCGTCGCGTAAGGCCTTTGAAGAGGCAGTTCGATGACACTGCCAGGCAAGGTCCAAGAGGCGGTCGACACGCTCGAGCGATCGGGGCGCTGGGAGACGGTTGTGGCAGAAGAGTTTAGCGCCAACTTCTGGCGAGTCAGCGGCGAGCGAGATGCGACCAATCTGGCGCAGACCAAGATTACGGTGTTCATCAGCACCTCCCGCTCCGCACGCGGTCGTTTCGCCGGCGGTGAGATTCGTTCTATCGGTAATTCAGAAATAAAGCTGCCGACCTGGAGTAAGTTCGAATTTTGGAGTCGCATCTAGGCATACATGATGTCTGACGAAGGTTACTGGCGCTATGTCGGCGGCAAGCATGGCCGCCTTGGTCGTTTCAAGCCCTGGTGGGCGGAGCGCGTTAGTGGCTGGGTGTCAATTGACGCCAATAATCCAGTCAGTCCCAGAAGGGCGATTGTAGACACCAGACTGGGGCCCTTCAAAACTCGGCGCGAGGCAGAGGCGGCCGTAGCTGAACAAACTAAGCCTGAACTGGATCCGCCGTCTACCAGCTGACGCGCACCATATAGGTGCCCGGCTCAATGCGCCCCAGCCGGCATAATTCGTTCATCAGGGCTGAGGCTAGGTAATCCCCGTCATGCGTGCCGTCGATGAAGGCCGCGATCTCCTCGCGTTCGTAGTCATATAGCGTCCCATCAACAGAGAACTCGTTCATGGTGTCGTTATTGGCTTCTTGGGCGGCGGCAAAGTTCCAGTCGACGCCAAAGGCTTCCTTTACTTCGCGCTCGAGCTCGTGATAGTCCACCTCAAAAATAGTCCTGCTTTCACTCTTCATGTTCATCCTACCTTTTGCTTATGCCCCCGCCGCACCTGCAACCGCCTAGATAGCGTGCATCGTGGCCGATAAAGATGCCGTTCTGGCCCAGGCCAAGCTGGTCGGCGATGGAATGGGTCGATGAGGTCATGATGAAACTGTGTCCGTATCTAGGCCGGACGTCAAAACTTACGGTCGGGCTCTTGGCGATCGTACGCTCTCGCCTGGCGCGAATCAATGCTGGCTATGATGATCAACACCAGCCAATCGAGCAGCGGTACTGCGACGATCACCGTGATTGCTGCCGAGACAACCTTGGCAAGCGGGTCCAGTCTCAGCCATAGATCACCCAGACCAGTTATTAACACCGCCACGGCCGCAACTACCGCTACAGCGACAATGACGACCATAGTCAGTCTGGGGACTGCCAGCATGCGGCGCAAGAGAGTCGGCAAAGACGCGTTCATGGTGGCATGTCCTTTAAAATTAACCCAAGAGACGTCATTATCCGCAGACGCCAGCGCCCCGTCAAGGCTAGAATGAAGGCCGGGGGCCGATCGCGGAGCATTGCTCGCTGCGAAAAAGACCCTATATTGGTGCTGTGAATATCTTACCCATCCAACCGTGATCAATCTTCGCGAGCCAGAGCGTGCCTTCCTGCTCGGTATTGAGTCCACGCGTCGCGACAGCTGGCCGATCGAGCGCAGCTTAGCCGAGCTCGAAGCCCTGGCGCAAACGGCCGGCGCTACGGTGGTCGGCTCCGCCTTTCAGCGCCGCCAAGCTCCAGATCCATTATGGTATGTAGGCAAGGGTCGCGCCGCCGATTTGGCATTAGAGAAGGGCGAAGTCAACTTCAATGTTCTCATCGTCGACGATGAGCTGCGCCCTGGGCAACAGCGTAATTTAGAAAAGCTGCTCGACTGCAAGGTGATTGACCGTTCGGCGCTGATCATCGACATCTTCGCTCGTCACGCCAAAACCAAGGAAGGGCGTTTGCAAGTTGAGTTGGCGGCGTTGGAGTATCACCTGCCGCGCCTGACGCGGATGTGGACACATCTGTCGCGCACCGGCGGCGGCATCGGCACCCGTGGCCCGGGCGAGAGCCAGCTCGAGACCGACCGTCGGCTTATCCGCGAGAAGATCAAGAAGATTCGCAAAGAGCTAGACGCCGTCAAGCGCCAGCGCGCCACGGCGGCGCGAGCTCGCGAAAGCAGCGAAGTGGCGCAAGTGGCACTGGTTGGTTACACCAATGCGGGCAAAAGCACGCTACTCAATGCTTTGGCCGATGCGCATATCTATGCGGCCGACATGCTATTTGCCACCCTTGACCCTACTAGCCGTCAGGTTGTGCTGCCATCAGGGCAACAGATCGTGATCACTGATACAGTCGGCTTTATCAACAAGCTGCCGCACGACCTGGTTGATGCCTTCCGCGCCACACTCGAAGAAGTTCTGCGCGCTGATGTGCTGCTCGAGGTAGTTGATGCTGCCAACCCCGACTTCATCGCCCAGCAGGAGACAGTACAGAATGTCTTGTATGAATTGGGCGCCGGCGACAAGCCGCGCATAACTGTCTTCAATAAGATCGATCTACTCGATGCAACTTCGCGTGCTGATTCAGTACCAGCCAGTCCGTTGGCAGCCTATGTCAGCAGCCGCACAGGCGAAGGGCTAGATGAGCTAAGACAACGGATCGCGAGTATATTAGAAGCGTCCATGGCCGAAATTGATGTGTTAATCCCTTATAATCGCGCGGAATTAGTGGTTAAAGCGCGTTTGCGCGGCGGCGTCGAAGAGTCTTACGAGGAAGAAGGTATCAGGCTTCGTGGCCGACTACCGCAAGGCATCGCTGCGGAACTAGGCCTTGTTAGTCTGTAACGGCATGAGCACATTGGCGTAGTGGGCATTTTTAATTAAGATAGTCTTGGCTAGATCTAGACAACAAGAGGACACCTCAGCGATGAAATATATTCTATCGGCCAGCGAGCTCATGGACCGCGGCTTATGGCTTGAGTTCTGCGAGCTGCGCGGCATCAACGAGTGGGCCGTTAACGAGGGCATGGTGGACTCGGACGAGGAGTTCGTCTTCAGCGAGGACGAAGCTGCCACGCTCGGCCTCATTGCTCGCAAAGATTCCTAAGCTAGCCCGTGCAAAATTCGGAGATGATCAATGGCCAATATAGCAGGTAACGTTAAGACCCTTATCGCCGATATTCGCGCCCATGTTCGTGCCCAGCGCGACCTCTGGCGCCAAGTACCATTAGCCGCGCTTGAGGCCGATGGGCGCACTGGCTTCAACGACAACTACAGTCGCGCCTACTACCATGGCCACTGGGCATTAGACGCCAGTCTCGGCGTCGGTGGTGTGCGCGGTTATACCGCCTATATCGACCTAGCCAGCGGCGAGCTGGTCAATGCTTATGACCCGAAACGCAAGGCCCCCGACGACGCGGTATTGGCGCTGGCCCTGACCATGGACGACCTAGACGCCAGTAAGACTCTAGCCTTCCTGGCTCAGGCCGCCAAGAGCAAGATTTCGCCAGGCTATCCGCCCACGCATGAGCAGGATCTGCAGGAGCGAATCGCCAAGTTGCGCAAAGACCTGCGCCTCGACGCCCGCTTCGGCTGAGCTTGAAGCATGTTCTATTGGCCGTTTAGCATTGTCCTGGTCCTGTTTGGGATCATTGGCGCAGCCAGCATTGGCTTACCCTTTCTTATGCTGGGGGTGACGCTGTTGGCCCTGGGCCCATTCCGTCATCGGCCGCCGGTCTTTTGGCCGCCGCTATTGGCTGTTATTGCCTTCAACCTGGCCTATTGGACTATCGTGCCGTTTTCATGCGTCGCCAGCTTCTCGGCCGAGGCGGAGGCTAGCTCGGTGGTTTGTACCAGCTTGCTTGGGATTCCTTACGAAGGTGCGGGTAACTACAACCCTCCTCTATTGCCAGCGTTAGGCATCGCTTTTGTTTTGGCCGCCCTGGTATTTTCGATTACCTTCATCGCCCTGCGGCGGAAGGCTCAATCGTCGCCAAGCTCTAAAGAGGGCGCCACTTCCCTTTAGCCAACCTCAGGCGGGAGCGAGACTTGACCGTGGGCGTGGAACAGTGATACGCTAATTCCACACTGTAGTGAAGCTCCCCTATGCCTGCCATTGCCGTAAAGTCATCTCGTCGCCGCCCGGTTCTCATCGCGGCCCTGTGCATGCTATTTTTCACTGCCAGCTCTCCAATTGCCACCAGCCTGTTGCCGGATACCAATGTCGGCGCCCGCCTGGGGACGACCTTCAGCCCCTATGAGGCCGAGGCGCGCGGACTAGATTATCAAGAAGCTTTTGAACGCGTACTGGCCGCACCTCGGATGAACGTCATTCGCATCGGCTCGTACTGGAGCGAGGTGGAAGCTAACGGCTGGGAACGCCTCGATTGGCTGGTCGAGCAGGCTGTGGCAAACGACAAACAGATTGTATTAACGGTGGGCATCAAGAGTCCTCGTTGGCCGGAATACTGGATGCCCGAGCGCCTGGGCATTGACGAGGCCCCTGACTGGAGCCGATTAGACGAGATTGCGCCTTGGCTGCGAGCAGAGGCACTGGATTTCATTACCGAAGCGGTGATGCGCTATCGCAATACGCCTGGACTGCTGGCCTGGCAGGTTGAAAATGAACCGCTCGATCCTTCCGGGCAGCACATGTGGAGTCTATCAGACGATCTGCTAGCCGCTGAGGTGGAGATTGTGCGCATACTCGACCCAGAGCGGCCGATTGCCCTGACCTTCTATATGCCGATCTCCATGCAATGCGACCTGGCTCATCTTTCCGATTGCGCGATGTTGTTCGCCAGCCTCTTCCCGCGCAGCGGTGATCGCCTATTGGATCTGTTGAGGCCAGGCGATATCCTGGGGGTGGATATCTACACCAGCATCGGCAGTGCTTACAGCAACGGCGGCTGGGAACGCGACCTTCGCGATTGGCAAAACAAGGCCAGGGAAGACGGCGTGGAGCTGTGGGTGACTGAAGCGCAAGCTGAGCCGTGGCCAACGGCAACATCAGGCGTACGTAACTCGCAAATTGTCACTGCCGACCGCAGCGTTAATTTGATGCGCACGCTTTCGGCCGCTGGTGTACAGACCATCTTGCTGTGGGGTAGCGAGCACTGGCTGGCGTCGGAAGAGCAAAATCCTGACTGGGTGCGCAACTTCCTGCAATAGATCAGAGCGGGAAATATCCGGAGACAAGACGCCAAGCATCCGCACGATGCGTCCCGCGCTGGCCTATTTAACTCATTGCCTGCATAACTATCACCGAACTGCCCATCAAAGCGAGGCAGGCGCAGGAGTTCGCACAACAATGAAATTTCGCCTAACGCCACGCAATCTTGGCTTAACCGTACTCGCTGCTTCGATCGTGGTGGTGCTGCTTGGCACCGCAACCATCTTAGGCCTGGGCTCTGCGCCGACCGGGGACGCTGAGGTAGTCTCCCCATCGGCCACCGCTTCGACCGACGTTATTGAGGGCGAGGTGGGCGGAGAGGTGCTCCCGAGCGGCGGTGTCATCGCGGGCGAGCCTAGCGGTAGTGTTAGTGCCAGCCCCTCAGCCAGTCCCTCCCCGACATTGGCTGTCTCGCCCACGGCTAGTCCGTCACCTTCCGTCACGCCTACCGCTTCTCCAACTCCTTCGCCGTCACCTACGCTTCGGCCTACTCCTACCATTGAGCCGACTGACTCTCCATCTCCTTCGCCAAGCGAGCGAGACAATAGAGGCAAGGGTAATGGTAAACCTGGCGGCGGACGCGGACAGGGCGGCGGATAATCTCGCTCACGATGGCCCCTTCGCAAGAGTTGACTGAGGGCGGCCGGCGATCATCATCGGACTGTGTCTAACGAACCGCGATTTATTCCGCCCCTGCGCCATAGCCGCATCACCGTGCGCGGTGGTGCTGTCTTACTGGTGCGACGTGGACCGCTGAACTTCGTGGACCAGAAACGCGGCTTCGCCGGCGCGCGGGCGCCCGAGCGTCGCGGTCTATGGGCCTTTCCTTATCCGTTCTACGATGAATTCTTCGCCCACCACAAGTGGGATGAGGTGCTGCCCAAGCATCTGACACGCGCAGCCTTAATGGCCGCTTATGAAGCCGGCGTTGATACCAACACCTTGTATGAAGAACGCGACAAGTGGATCAAAAAGAACCAGTCTGTACAACCGCTGCGCCGCTTTTGGTGGGAGGGTGAGCTCTATACGCGTTTCGCCCGCGGCGGCAAGAGTGACGAAAAGGTCGAATGGCATTTGCTATCGGTCAGCGACTGGGAAGAGGCGGCACGGCGCGTTGAGCCCGGTCATGGCAACTGGTATAGCGTTGATCACATGGAAGTCTTCTGTGCGCCTACGCGCGGCCGCATCGTCAGCCGCTAGACGGAAAACTCGAGCTAGGCCGGCGGGGCGAAGGGATGGCGGCGAATTACAATCTTAGCGCCTGGGCATCCAGGGCTTATTGACGAGGCTGAGGCTAAGCTTCAATATTAATGTATGGCCTCTCTGCCTCTACCCATTGACCCAGCACTTCTGGATCCGTTTCTCCACAACGGCTTCATCGGCATTCTCGATCGCTCCGCAGAGCGCGCCCAAGAAGTAGCCATTCTCAAAAAGGCCGGCCTGGACCTTGGTGCGTTAACGATGGTCAGTCCTGATGTGGCTTATTACCGCTTTGATAATGGCTTTGCTGCCGGCGTTCTACTTGGAACCAAGCAGCGGCCGGCTTGTTCGGTCGGCAATGCAGATAAGCCATTCGAAATGGCAGTGTTGCATGGGCGCAAGCTTAAGGTTTGTTATGCTAGTAGTGTAACTAGTGGCGTCATTTGCCCTCTGGATGCAGTTAATGTAGGTCGTATGCTCGACGAGATTGCGGGGCTATCAGCCAAGCCAGGGTGCCGACATCACAGGCCACGAGAAACCTAGATCATATAACCCATATCAACAGTTAGGGTGCTTCATGTCAGACATAGTTCTTGCGTTCACCGTTATTAATCCTGCTAACTATCCACTGCCCGATCGTGGTGGGCGCGTTCAATTCCTTACCGAATCTGGTTCACGTTACGAGATTGATTATGGCGCTCGTCGCTGGGCACGCCTCGAGCATAACCCGGAGTCGGCCGCCGTGCGCAGTGCCGAAGGAGAGCTGACTGGCGTCAGCGAGATCGTCATCGGCCAGCCTGTGTTGATCTTTGGCCCACCAATTGATCCGAGCCAGGACTTTCGCATGATCGAGACTACGCCCGTACTTGAGATCATCCTCGACATTGGGCGCCTACATTATCGGACGCTGCCGTCCTAAGATGTATACCTTATTGGACGCGCTGCCTGCGGCGTAAGGTTATAGTCGCCCGCTGCCGTCGGGATAGCTGCCCGCCCACAAAGGCTCAGCGCCAGAGCCACGGCAGACTTCGCCTTCGAACTCATACAGGTAGTCATCTACCTCGCTCCAGCCAAAGTCTTCGTCATACATGAACTGGCCGAAGACGCGATCACCCTCAACGCGATCTTGGCGCCACAGGAAACTGCCGCGATTGGTGGAATCATAGTATAGCCGCGCCTGCTTGCCCTTGGGCATCTCGGCGAAGTCAGCCAGGGTCAGCGGTCGTCCTTCGGGTAGATCGTGATAGTTCATGTCAGTCCTCCAACGCAAGTTTGGTATTTTAGTTCTTAGCTCAGGCGGTGAGCCGCTCCAGATCACGCTCGTCGTCGAGCCGCGTCTGCGCTTCAGCGGCTGCCTGCGCCCAGCTGCGCAACTCGTCCACTTCCATGGCCTGTGCGATTAGGTCGCGCAGCGCCACCTGGGCTGCCTCCTCGGCCCGCTTGGCGTTATTGGCATTCATGGTTCGATCTGATGTGATGCGTTGCGCCAGTTCGCGGATTGCGACATCACTCGACTCGAGCGCGGCAGCGAATAGCTCGTTGAACAAAGCGAGATTCAGTTGCCCTTCTTCATCACGAGCCATTTCGGCGTGCGTCAGCTTCTCGCTTGTTGCTACGGTGGCGGGGCGAAGCGCGTCGTGCTCCATCGCGGCGACAAGCAGGTCGCGCCGTGCCTCGAAGGCCTCGAACTTAAGGCGGGGAAGGTGACTCATAAATGACTCCCTTTGATAATTGGATAATTTTCGATAGGTTGAGCGGGGCAGGGTTTACCAACCATGGCCTCTTCAGCGCGAGGGATTCCAGACGCCCGCCTTGCGCTCACAGCGTTCGGCCTCTTCTGGCGTCGAATGCTGACCAGGTTTCACGTCTGGATTGAGCAACTTGTACTTATGCAAAAAGCACAGCATTCCCGATGCGCAACGATTACTGCTCGGTTGAGATCGGCCGGTAGTCATGTGTTTTGTCCTATACTGGCTGAGAGAATTCTCGCCCTTGCCCGGGAGACGTCAAGACGATGCCCTACAGAGATGGTGTTTCGGAGATCTGCTGCGCTTCGTCCTCGAGTCTTTGTGCTTCTGCGCGCAGGGCTGCAGCGCGGTCCAACCGCTCTTGTCGGGACTGGGCGTAGTCGCGTACCTCGTCAAGCGTCTTGGCAACCCCTTCACGCGAGGTCTGCCCGCGCAGGAATGCGTCATCCTGGACTGTCGTGACGCCAAAGTGGGCGCGAAGCCATTCATCAGCCAAGTAGGCATCGCCGACTCGGATAAGTCGACCGTCAAGATAGACGGCCGCCCAATCGCCGTCTTCGTGGATCTCAATATTGCTTCCAGTCTCGCTGTTCACTGTTATCTCCTCGTTGATTGCCGGTTTCTATTAGTAGTTCCCGACTATATGCGATAATTCTTGCCTTCGCTCCATACGCGTCAAGCGTGGCCCATCCGCGCATCTGTCGCTATCGGCGGCGAGCCTTTAGCCATGTCAGCAAGATGACCAGCCCCGCTATCGCCGCCCCAGCGAGAAGGGCTACTCCAGGACCGCATGGCACACTAGAGCCGAGCACCGAGTAACACTGTGGCGGCAGAGTATCCACGCCGCTTGCCGGGAAGAGAAGCACGAATGCGAGGAGCCCCGCAAGAAAGGCAATGGCAAAGATTAACCCGCTCCAGGGACTTTTCGTCTGCTCCATTAGTTCACCGAGTCACAAGTCGGCGTGCCATCAGGCATGACGTGCCAGATAGTAACTTCAACGGCAGCCTCACGCGTCGCCCATGGCAGTGTCACCATTGCGCCTGAAAGCGGATCGATGAACTGCTCGAGTCCTGCGGCAGCTAACTCTGCGGAGAGCTGCTCGACGTCTGCCGCCTCGGCCACCGCACAACGATGAAGGGACTGCTCACTGACAGGTTCCCCAAAGGCGTCAGGCGTCGCCTCAAACGGCCAGGTGACAGAGTCGAAATCAGGCGCGCCTTCAGTGCCAACTTCCGGAGGGTAGACCGCAGCCAGCACAAGATATTGTTCGGGCGAGAATAGTTCGCTCGTAGGTTGTAGCCAGTCGCTTTCGTCTGCAAACCAAGCTTCAGGATCGCGTAGCTGCATGGCAATGGCATCGAGCTGCTTGCGCTCTGGCGCAGGCTCGTAATAGGTTTCTTCCTCTTCGTCGCCGAGCCAGCCAACGGAATTTACTTCCACACTGGGTGCTTCGCCATTACTCCAGACAAATGACCAGATGCAAAGTCCATGGCCGGGGGGCTCAGGCGCGTCTTCACGTCGCTCGAGTACATAGTCAGCCGAGTTCTCAAATAAGCCGGTTGTCTCAATTTCGCTACGCAGTTGCTCAAGACCGGTTGTGCTCAATTGCCGTACGCGATAAAGATTCCGCTCGTCGGCCCAGATGACGCGCCCATCTTCAAGCACTGTAGTCGCGGGCACCGAAACGAGCGGAGAGATATGGCAGGCGAAGGTGAAATTAAACAGCAACTCGCCGGGTCCGGTTGGCAGGATAGCCGTTCCTTCGCTGGCTGAGGGCTCCGCGGTGGCAGACGGCGCAGATGTTGGTGTGGCCACTGCCGATGCAGAAGCAGACGCGGTTGGCTTCTCGCTTGCCGTTGGCGGAAGATTTTTAGTCCCTGCTGCGAAGAGCCCTGCGACTGACGCGACCAACAACACCAAAGCCACGATCACCATGCCGACCAGGCCGAAGACGAGCAAACGCTTCTGTCGTCCTACTTGCTCTGGAGTGGGCATATCGGATTTGGCGTGAAGGTCGCGATGTTCGTGGCTCATTGAATATTCATCCTTGCTGTCTGTGGTTAATAATCATTCAAAGGTTAATGATCCGTAAGTGGAATTGATGCTACCTGCTCGCCGTTCGCATATAGGGGAGTATAAGCATAGATGATACGGGCTTCATTGTCAGATGATTGCGGGAGTCTTTCGGCGGGGCCGAATTCACACTTCACCAGCTTGCCTTCGCGGAGGACAAAGATCGACTGGACGGAAACGGGCAGAAAATCAGCGCCATCGACGTGAAAAGCTAAGCGCGATTCATTCATGAGCTCCATGTAATCGCCTTCATCACCGCGCAGGATGACGAGAAAGGGGTTAGGAGAGTCGGGTAGTGGGTAGTTGTTTGCCATGGTTGTCACCTACAATTGCGCATGTGTCCGGCTGATTGATCTTACGTAATTAAGATCAGATGTCTTGTTCCTACTATTTTCATTATTTTATTTTACATTCCCGGCTGCAGCGATCCTTGTATAAAGTGTGACGGGAAGTTCGAGCACGAGTCCGAACACCGGGCGGGGGTCGTCCCGATGCCGTCAGTCCAACGACCGTTAGATGCAGGGATCGCGAGGCCCCGGGCGTAGTGCGCCGGGGCCTTGGAGCATCCGGCAATTATCGTCAGGCGCAACTCCTCTTCGCACGCTCACTCGCCTGCTATGCGAGACAGCGGCATTTGGCCAATGTGGGCAATCAGAGCATCAACGTGATCACGCTTGAAGTCGGCGGGCGGATAGCGATTGCACTGCATCTCTCCATCGTCGCCATACAGGCCATCGTGACCGTGATGCTCCCAGAGCACCTGGCGAAAGTTGGGGTGTGTAATCTGATCTAACGACGAGCCTGCAACGGAGATGGGGAGGATGCTATCTTGGAGAAAACGAAGCGCCACCGCATCGAGTGGTTCGCCATAGATCTTTTCAAATTGCGACTCGACGTCGCGGTCGACCAGCGATACGAGCACGCGCAATGCTTCTCGTAGCGACTGCTCCGTCGCGGGACGATCTGATGGGCTACTTGACTCATTGATCATTGATCTTCTCCCATCGCTTCTTCGTCCATTGCGTCGAGCTCACGTTGGGCGATCAGTTCATCGAGCCCAACAACTTCAAATGACTCTTCGAAGTCGAGCCCCATCGCCAACTTGTAGTAGCCGAATGCTTCATCGGCGTGTTCAGCCATCCACCGCTCAGCCGCCTCGCGCTCGAGAAAGAGCTTGACGATGCTGGAGGCATTGTCGCCGGTGTCTTGATCTTCAACGATGTAAACCTTCATCCCTTCCCTCCAGTGCGTGGTACTTCGAATAAGACCGAGATGCTCTCGCGTCGAGCAATGCGACGGATCGCTTCAGCAAATAGTGGCGCCACCGAGACGACTTCGATCTTCTTCGACAGTGCGGTCGGCTGTGTCTCTACGCTATCAGTGATAAACAGGGTCTGAATAGGAGACTGGTCTAACTTCGCTGAGGCGTCGCCGGATAGCAAGCCATGGCTGACGGCGGCATATACCGATACAGCACCGCGCTCGATTAGCACATTAGCCGCCTCTATCAGCGTGCCCGCGCTAAGGGTAAAGTCGTCTACGATCAGCGCCGTGTGTCCGGCAACATTACCGATCAGTTCGACTATCTCCGGCGATTCAGAATGATCGGATCGGCGTTTGTCTGCGATAGCGGTGGGAGCGCCCAGGCGGTCAGCCCAAAGGCGTGCCTTTTTAGCAAAGCCAGCGTCAGGGGCAACCACCACCAGGTTGCTTAAGTTCTTGCTGGCAATTGCCGAACACAGGACCGGCAGCGCGTAGAGGTCGTCGACCGGGACGGTAAAGAAGCCTTGGATCTGCGAGGTATGTAGGTCTAAGGTGACGACTCGATCAACACCGGCTGCCTGGATTGCATCGGCACACACTCGAGCCCTGATAGAAACGCGTGGCTCGTCTTTCTTGTCGCCCTTGGCATAGCTGAAGTAAGGGATCACTGCAGTCACCGAATTGGCGCTGGCGCGCTTCAGTGCATCGATCCAGAACAACAGCTCCATAAAGTTGTCATTGGCATCAAAGGCCGTGCCCTGGATGATGAACACGTCTCGCCCGCGCACATTCTCCCCAACGCGGACAAATAGATTCCCCTCGGAGAATTTTGTCACTTCGGAGCGGCCTAACGTAATATCCAGGTGGCTGGCAATGGCAGCCCCCAGCTTACGACTGGCCGAGCCGGCGAAGAGAATGATGTCGGTGTCTGTCGCGGATTGCTGTTCGCTCACAAGGGTCCTTTCATGACTATTAGCCAGATCCGATCATTAGAGTCGAGCAATGATTTGTCTAGGCCGGCTGTTCGCTCGATTGACAATTTCTTTGTAAAAAGAAACGATCTGCAAATGAGCTTTAAAGATCGCGTCCCCAATCGCGAGTCCATCCGCTGTCGCATAGGCCTCCACCGCTGGAGCGGTTGGCATCTGCGCCCCATGTTCCATCTAGGCGAGTATCCCTGGGATACCTGGCAGCACGTGTGCCAAAGCAGGGCTCGTCTATGTCAAGACTGTTCAGTTATTCGCTGGGGCCGGAAGGACGTGGGGTATGCCGTCCGTCTTCCAGCGCAGCCTTATTTGCCGAGCAGGACGGAATTACACTCCGCCGCTGCTGCGCTTGCACGATAGAGGTTCTGGGCGCGGAACGTTGGGGTAGAAGGTATTGCCGGAACAGTTTTTGTCTGCCAAGCTGTCGCATGTCCTACGAATATACCCACCAGCGACCGGCGCTTGCCGCTGACGTGGTATTACTCGGCCTGTCCGATGGCCGCTTACACTTATTGTTGGTACAACGTGGCATCGAACCCTTTAAGAGAGGGTGGTGTTTGCCTGGTGGGCATGTAGATGCTGGTGAGAATGTGACTGCTGCCGCGTCACGAGAGTTGAAAGAAGAGACTGGCATCGAAATAGAGACATTACGACAGGTGGCGACCTTTGCCGATGCCGGGCGCGACCCCCGCGGATGGACTGCTTCAGTTATACATTTGGGAGTTACGCTTACCTCAAAAGCTCAGCCAGTGGCAGCTGACGATGCTGTCGCAGCGGCCTGGTTTCCGCTCACCGAGCTGCCACCCTTGGCCTTTGACCATGCCAAGATCGTAGCTTTTGTGCTACACAATCTAGGTCACCTGCCACCTCTGTGGCCCGAACGATCAAGCGCCTCGGCTATCGTAGGAACTCCCGATAGAGAGCACTTGGAGCCAGATCTGATCCAACAAGACTTGGACGCCGCCTTATCGGAAACCCCCTCACACCATACTGTTAACGAGACAGCTCGCGTCCTTACTGAATGGCTGCGATACCCGTAGAAGAATCGGCGTCCATTCAGCGCAGCCTGATCGAGAGGCAGTACCGCACCCAGGACCAGTACCGTACTATTGTTATACCCGGAACCGAACATTTGTTCTGCGGATAGGTATGACAATGTATTACCCGGAACTAAGCCCTTCAGGAAGGGGCCCTCGTCCAGGACCTCTCTCGGGAGTCCTTATCTCAGTAGTACCATGGTACTAGGGATCGCCCCAGCCTCATGATAGGCCCTCGAAGGCCGTTTGGGCACCAGTCTTCGCCTGTGCAGATGCGGGCCGTAGAATCGCGTGTGACGATCCGAACGACATCTTCTCGCTTGCGGCGCCGGCGCTCGAGAGGTGCTGGCGAGATGTTATACCCGGAACTGATCTTCGCTTGGGAAGTGTGCGTGTACCCGGAACTGAGCTTCCAGGCGAAGAGGTGGACGAAAGCCGGGGAAAATGACCCTCGGGCCCTGAGAATCGATTACAGAGGCCTTCGGCCAAAAGAGGGGCTTAACTTCAAAAGCTTGGTTCCGGGTATAGCTATTTCCCAGTGAAGGTAATCACGGTAACCTGCACTCACCCCAGTTAAGGGCGGTTTAGGGCCCTTTTTCGGTTCCGGGTATAGTCATCCTTAGAGGTCTGAAATTTGGGCCTGTTGACGTCCCTCTGACCTCGGCTACAGTTTCTCTCCAACCTTCGTAGAAATTTTCTGGAGACGAACCGTGACCGACAAGCAGCTGGCGCCGATCACCCTAAGCGAAGAGCAACTGAAGCTGGCCGTGGAGGCGATCTGTGATCGTGCTCGAGAACTGGACCAGGCCTCATTGGG